>ENA-UEPG01000749-UEPG01000749.1-human-gut-metagenome-genome-assembly--contig:-NODE-749-length-30139-cov-4.368804_pt1 | contig 30139 bp, 19 predicted proteins | sample MGYA00242893_ERZ507902 | MGnify/ENA primary metagenome ERZ507902 (study PRJEB26167, sample SAMN06115491) | human gut metagenome | host: Homo sapiens | place: China:Gansu | collected 2015-04-23 | study...
AAGCAGCATCCTGAAAATCAATAAAATATTTCTATTATGAATAATGCTGCACATAAAAAAGACAACACAAAGAACATCTTATTAATAAAAAACTCAAACAGAAAATGAAACGCATTGTTTTTTTAGATTATGTACGCGTATTTGCGTGCTTTCTCGTTATGATTGTACACTCCAGTGAAAACTTTTACGGTGCCGCCGGATCCACGGACATGGCCGGACCGCAATCTTATTTAGCCAGTGAGGCAGACCGCTTATGGGTAGCTGTATACGATGGCTTTTCACGCATGGCAGTACCATTATTCATGATTGTCTCCGCCTTTCTCCTTGCTCCGATGAAAGAAGAACAAACTACATGGCAATTTTATCGCCAGCGATTCCTTCGTATCATACCACCATTTTTCATATTCATGATACTATACAGCACCTTACCAATGTTGTGGGGACAGATAAACGGAGAGACATCATTAACGGATCTATCACGAATTTTCTTGAACTTCCCGACACTTGCAGGACATCTGTGGTTTATGTATCCTCTAATCAGTCTTTATCTATTCATACCTATAATATCTCCATGGCTGAGAAAAGCCTCGGCAAAAGAAGAACGCTTCTTCATAGGGTTGTTTCTGTTATCAACATGCATCCCATATCTCAACCGTTGGTGTGGTGAAGTATGGGGACAATGTTTCTGGAACGAATATCACATGCTATGGTACTTCTCAGGCTATCTGGGTTACCTCGTGCTGGCACATTATATACATACTCACCTTACGTGGAGTCGTTCAAAACGCTTCATCATAGGAACCATTTTAATGGTTATCGGAGCCGTATTAACCATCTATTCATTCTATAGCCAGGCTATACCCGGTGAGACTCTTTCCACTCCCGTAATAGAAATAGGATGGGCCTTCTGTACAATCAACTGTGTACTGCTCACAGCGGGTACATTCCTCATGTTTACGTGTATCAATAGCTCAAAAGCTCCACGAATCATAACAGAAATGTCAAAGCTCAGCTACGGTATGTATCTAATGCATATCTTCTGGCTAGGATTATGGGCAACAGTATTTAAGTATACCCTGGCACTGCCTACTGTTGCCGCTATACCATGCATTGCAGTCAGTACATTTATCTGTTGCTTCATAACTTCAAAACTCATTTCATTCATACCGGGCAGCAAATGGATCATAGGATGAACATTTGAGTATGGCTACTTCCATAAAATCGGATACGCCCCATATGCAATAGTCTCATGTAGACGATTTATATTCAGACATGTACAAATCTGAACCTGGCAGAATTCTCTTTAAATAGATAAATAGCAATTGAGCCCCTGATCGGAATATACCGGCCAGGGGCTCAACTTTAAATATAAAAGAAAGGAGAGCTAAGCACGAAGCTTAACTCCCTCTATCTTACTGAGTTAGTATCTTATTTCTTATAAACCTTCAGATTTGTAATCTTACTATCAAACTTTCCGGCTTTCTCTAGCGGGAAGACTAAAGTGCGAACATAATTCATAGAATCTTTCCCGGCATTATAGTAAAGTTTTTGAGTATTCATTTCCTCTACTACCTGTCCATTGATAAGTAGACGGGTCGACTTATTGTCACCACTGATACCGATGGTTGCTTTCTCACCTTTGTGGATACGGTGACTAAATGTATTCAAATAACCGTCACGGGCAAAACCCAACATGCCACGGATCGGATCGGAAAGATAAAATACGGCATCCGGCGAACGGAACAGTTCCGTACCCTTTGCTTCATCGGCTCCGTCAATATCAAATGTTACCAGATAATCGTAACCGATTTCACGGTGAGGAGTCTCGCTATTGGGAGCAACGGAAGCCTGTTCATACACCAATCCCGGTGTAGTACCGATACGGCCGAGTTGATTAACACCCGGAGCCTCACTGATGCCATTGCGTTGTTTATCAAAGTCAGCATACGGAACAGATACATCTTTTCCGGTCCACATCTTCACAGCCAAAGTCTGCAAAGCCGGATAAACGCGGTGATGAATATCTTTTGTCGAGATGCCATTGCCTACATGATCGTTCCATACGGCAAACATACCACCGAGGATAGACGGATCTTTCTCTGGGAAAACAGCCTTTCCAATCTGTACAGGAGTCCAATTTTCGTACAAATACTTCGTGTTCAGATAATCATAATAGTATCCGGCAGCCGGAACAATGTATACCAGCCCGTCAGGAATACTAATCAATTTATAGCCTTGCTCTATCATGTCTTTCGGGTTGGCATAGCCATTGTACCAAGCACTCATGATCACATTCTCCGATTTCACCGGTGTATCACCTTTGGCATGCGTCAGTGCTCCCCATACACAAGCCTGTTTGCCAAAGCTCTCTACATAGCGGATATAATGGTCGGTGAAAGCACGGAACTTCTCTACTACATCTTTTTTCTTATTTGAGTATTCGTCAGTACCGATATGCACTTTCTTTCCACGGAATACAGGTTCGTCCCCTTCCAGATACTCCTTAAAGAGTCCATCCATAAACTTATACGTTTCAGGATTAAACAGATCGAGATGGTCCATGCCGTACTCTTTACTGCCGATCTCCGGTTTATAATGTGTAAAGGCAAGAGTATGCGCCGGAGCATCAATCTCGGGAATGATTTCTACGTAAAGGTTCTCAGCCAACTTTTGTAAATCGATAAATTCACGCTTGGTGTAATAGCCGTCTTCGGCAGCCAAACCCGGATAAGTATCCGACTCCAAACGGAAGGCTGCATAAGTTTTCGACCAATCGTGCCCGAAGAACTGTTTAAAGCCATTATCATTCAAGTGAATCTGCAAAGTATTCATCTTGTAATAAGCCATAATCTTCACATAATCCTGAAGGAAAGAAAGAGGAATAAACTTTCGACCGCAATCTATCATAAAGCCACGCATAGCGTAGTCCGGAAAGTCACGCAAAGTACCTTTCGGGAACTGATGATTTTCGCTCTGTTCCGCAATCTGAAGCAGCGTACGGGTTCCCCAATATACCCCTATGCTTTCGGGAGCAGTCAGCAAGATACGATCGGTAACTTTCACCGTATAGCCTTCTTTGCCCAACTTCTTATCTGCACGAATGGCAAGAATAACATCACCGGCTCCGCCTTTGCCTTGTACTACCTCCGGTTTGTGACCGAACATCGTTTCACAGTCATCGGCCAGCATACGGGCAATGCGCAATAGTTCCGGCTGATTGGCAGGACAGACTATTTTTGTTGTTTCAGTCGGTACAAATGCCCCTTCGGCACCTTTCCACTCTTTCAGTTCGGGAATCACAAAAGGTTTGGGATTAACAACTGCACTAACGCCGGGGCAAACCAGACATAGTGCCACAAGAATCATAAAGAATCGGTTAACAAATTTCATATCGTGTCGTTATAAAAGGGTTAATTCAACCGGACATCCGATTGTGGTACCAAAAGTAGTGTAAATCTACCGATTCTCCAACATTCTGTCTAAAATAAAAGAATGTTGGCACCCCGACAGACAAAAAGATCTATCTGTCGAAGTGCCAACGTGGGATCATTGTTTCCGCTGAAACGGTGACCTCATCACAAACAAAACAAACATCAAGCCGATGGGAATCATCAACTTGCTACAGAAGTCCTTTTCAGGGAACCTCACGGTCACTCATCCGTAGATTTTAAATATGATTGTCGGATAAATTGGGGATAGTAAACCAGAAAGTCGATCCTTCTCCAACTTCCGATTCCACTCCAATCGCTCCGTGCATACGCTCAATAATAATTTTACAAAGGGACAATCCCAATCCAAGCCCTTGGGTAAAGCTATCAAGTTTCACAAATCGTTCAAATATCACTTCCTTTTTATCGTTAGGAATACCACATCCGGTATCCGTCACATAAAACCTAATTTGACCATTCTCTTTCTCTTGATACCCCCAACGAACGGTCCCCTTTGTTGTAAATTTAATAGCATTATCCAATAAGTGCTCCAATATCTGTATCAGCCTGTCCCGATCTGTATAGATGTGACCATTCGACTGCTCCCGATCCCAAGCCAAAACCAGGTTGTTTGTTTCTGCTTTGGAAACATACGTCAATTCCATCTCTTTCATCAATGAATCGAGGACTACATCCGAACCGACTATGTCCATAACGCCCGACTCAATATTGGAGAGATCGATAACATCGTTCATCAATCGCAAAAGATGCTCCGTATTACTCTGTATCAATCCGATATACTCCTGCTGCTCTTTTTCGTCATCTATGATAGAGAGCAAAGATGCAAAACCTACAATCGCATTCAACGGTGTACGTATCTCATGGTTCATATTAGCAATCAATGCCGATTTCAACCGATTGGCTTCTTCTGCTTTCTCTTTAGCTGCGGTCAGTTCTTCTTCCATAACTTTTTGCCTGGTAATGGACATCAGCGATCCCTCTACAGTCAACAGTCTGCCATTTTCATCAACCTTCCCGGGAATGGCATGCATCTCCAACCACTCCAATACCAATCCCTCTCTCTTTTTGGCCCAGAAACGAAGCTCGACCACCACTTTCTTCACTTTGCCTTTCAGTACCCCCCGACAAGCTTCAATCACCCGAAGGCGGTCTTCCTTATAGATGCCTTGATAAACACGCGCTATAGAAACCGGAAACGAATCATTATGAAAAATCTCCCATCCTGCAGGATCGTCCGACGGACGGGCATCAAACCATACCATATGCTCTGCCAGTTCCCACTTCCATGGAAAAACTTCCGCGACCCCAAGCGTCATTAACAACTTGCGGTTCACTTCATTCAGCATCTGCTGAGTCCGCAACAGTTCGGTTTGTTTTTCTTGTTTCATTAAAGCCACTATTTATCGATGCATACGATATTCTGTAAGCGTCATTCCTGTGTGCTTTCTAAAAAAACGCCCCAGCGACGACTGGTTCGCAAAGTTCGTTTTAATAGATATCTCCTGTATATTCATGGTAGAGTTCTTCAACATGGCTTTGATCTCCAATATGGCATACTCTACAATCCAATCTTTTGCTGTCTTTCCGCTCGCCTCTTTTATCACCATTGACAGATACTTGGAAGTGATGCATAACTTATCGGCATAGAAAGCGACATCCTTGTGTTCCCGGTAATGCTGCATAATTAAACAGAAAAAATCATGCGCCAGCTTACTCTTACCCATATCCGATCCCCCTTTCATCAAATGAGACTTGCTGTAATATTCGTTATAGATATCCAGATAAAAGATTCTCAGTAACAACAACACAGACTCCCTCCTGAAAAAATGGGTAGGGTCTTTTGCCCGCTGTGCGAGTGATCCATAAAAAAGTTTGAACCGCTCAATCTCTTCTCCTGTCAATTCATACCAATAATGGCTTCTCATGTAAACAAAAAAAAGAGGAGAAAAACGACTGAACCCACTCAACGTATCATCAAAAAGTGCACGCGACAGCACAACTATATTACAAAGAAAATCATGACTTAGTTCGGTTATCGAAACCAACTGACCCGGCAGAATAACCGCCAGTTCATTCTTAGCAAGAATATGAATATTATCAAAGATACAGATCTTGGCAGTACCTCTCAAACACAAAATGATCATCCCAACTTCGGTGTAGGACGGAACAGACGTCACACGAATGTGCTTCATGTTCTCACAAACCATAAGTTCATCCCCCAATAAAGTCGTAGTATAACCATCCGTTATCAATTTCTCACTATCCCTGTTTGGCATCAGAATCCTTTCTTTGTTGATACAAAAGTAAAATAACTACATTAACCCCGTAACTACACAAGTCTTTTGGTATCATATTACAGAAATATGGAGCTACTTCTTGACATTTTTTTATAAACAAAATGTCCTTAGGACCTTAAACAACCTATTTTTTAGCTGTTTGTTCGCTTCGTTAATGTATATTGGATTCCGTTCATATCTTTAATATTTTAGGAAGAGGATAGAGGCAAAAAAGAATAGATTTCCTATTTTTGCAACCGAATATAACTATAGAAATAAAGACCATGCGTTATCTACTCTCAGCGCCTTCGCAGATAAAGGCCACTATCCAGCTTCCGGCATCCAAAAGTATCAGCAATCGTGCCCTTATCATCCATGCTCTGTCAAAAGGAGACGATGTACTTTCGAACTTGTCCGACTGCGATGATACGCAGGTGATGATAAAAGCTCTGACCGAAGGCAATGAAGTGATTGATATTCTTGCGGCCGGAACGGCCATGCGCTTTCTGACGGCTTATCTGAGCAGTACTCCGGGTATCCATACCATCACCGGAACGGAACGGATGCAGCAACGCCCCATACAGATATTAGTGAACGCCTTGCGCGAACTGGGAGCCCATATAGAATATGTTCGGAATGAGGGCTTCCCACCCTTACGGATTGAGGGTACAGAGCTCACGGGCAGCGAAATTACTTTAAAAGGAAATGTGAGTTCACAATACATATCAGCCCTGTTGATGATCGGTCCGGTACTGAAAAACGGTTTGCAACTCCGGTTGACCGGAGAAATCGTCTCAAGACCTTACATCAACCTGACTTTGCAATTGATGAAAGATTTCGGCGCCTCGGCTTCGTGGACATCCGACCAGAGTATCCAGGTTGATCCACAACCTTACCACTGCCTTCCGTTTACCGTCGAAAGCGACTGGAGTGCAGCTTCTTACTGGTATCAGATAGCTGCCCTGTCTCCCCAAGCAGATATAGAACTGACCGGACTGTTCCGCCACAGTTATCAGGGCGACAGCCGCGGAGCAGAAGTATTTGCCCGCTTGGGAGTCGCAACCGAATATACGGAAACAGGTATACGACTGAAGAAGAATGGTACATGTGTCGAACGGCTGGATGAAGATTTTGTCGATATTCCCGACCTGGCACAGACCTTTGTTGTGACTTGTGCACTGCTCAATGTGCCTTTCCGCTTCACCGGGCTGCAAAGCCTCAAAATAAAAGAGACAGACCGGATCGAAGCCCTTAAAACAGAGATGAAAAAGCTCGGGTATATATTGCATGACAAAAACGACAGTATCCTTTCCTGGGACGGTGAACGCGTGGAACAACAGGCATGTCCCGTTATCAAGACTTACGAGGATCATCGCATGGCTATGGCTTTTGCTCCGGCAGCAATTCATTATCCGACAATACAAATAGACGAACCTCAAGTAGTCTCCAAATCATACCCCGGATATTGGGACGATTTGCGCAAAGCCGGTTTCGGCATCAAGGTCGGAGAGGAATTAAGATAGACAAGACCTTTGCGAGACACACTCCGAAAGATATTGCGCCCTGCTCTCTCAAAGTTCCGACTTTGAGGAGCAGGGCGCAAAACTTCAAACAGATTCAACATCCGGAACAACCATAGGTCTCCTTGTCCGGATAACAATCCTTATCTCAATGGTTCCATTCGGAAAGAATAACTATAAACCGTATCCTTCCGGATTTCATAATGGGGACGCGGTCCCGGTCCGCAACTGGCATTGCCCAATCCACGCTGAATACAATCTAAATTGAGAACAACCTCCGCACGGCGGATATCAGACAAATCATGTCCATATTTTACCTGCCATAAATCTTTATCCGTGTAATGTTGGGCACTGAAATCCAACGTATCCGTTGCGGTTATCCTGAGTCCTTTCCCTTGTCCGTCTGTCAACGCCAGCCAGTGTGTATCTGTGCGTCCGCCCATTGTTTGCGCCCGCGCATAATGCTCGGCCATATCCGTAACAGTCGTTTTGTAGCGCCCCATGTAGGCTGCGTTCTTCCGGTCACGATAGTTCTCCATCGGACCGCGGCCATACCATTCGACTTGTTCCAGTGAAGGATTGAGGAACATTTGCAAGCCCAGACGAGGTAGTTCGAAATTACTTTCTGTTGTAAAGTCGGCTACCACATCGACCCTGCCGTTACTGTAAACATGGTATTTGACTGTATACGGTATATTGACTTGCCCAACTTTGACCTCTATCTGAGACTGAACAGACGCCGACTTTCCGTCTTCCGCCAGTTTCCAGTCAAAACCACGCAATGCAACCACAGGCTGAATCCATTCGCGAGGATCATTACTGATGGAACGATACCAGTTCAACGCCGGTCCTTGCTGACCGTGTATCATGTTTTGTCCGTCATATCGGAGACCGATCATCATGCCTGTCTTTGAATCAAATGAAATCTCGGTACCCGGAGCACGGAAACGGATGTACTGACGTTCTTCTACCACCTGCAGGGAAGCAGAGAGTTCCGGAACCTCCGTTTTCTGTTTTCTCTCTCTTAGTAAGAACTGCTCCGTTGCCACTACATGTCCGGCTTTAGCCCAGACGCAGTCATGCTTCAACTTCACTTCCAAGTTGATGTGGTAATCGGCATCTTCCGTCAAGTGACGGAGATAAGGGATATGGATCGTACGGTGTTCACCCGGCTTACCGTCAGGCAGTCCGAACTCCTCTTCCGCAACAGGCACCCCGTCTTTGAGGATGACATAACGCAGGTTGAAATGACGCATATTCAGGAATGAATAATGATTGCGTAATCCCACATTGTTCTCTCCCACTTCTTCAAAAGTCATATATTGGTATACCTTTTTCACTTCCCATAACTTAGGAGTAACCCTACGGTCGGGTGTCACCAGTCCGTTACAACAAAAATCATTGTCGTTGGGACGATCACCGAAGCTGCCCCCGAAATAATAACGGTCCGGCGCTTCTCCGGGTTTATTAATGCCTTGATCCACCCAGTCCCAGATGCAACCTCCGATCATGCGTTTAGACTGATTGGCAATATAGTCCCAATATTCTTCCAGGTTACCGACAGCATTTCCCATGGCATGTGCATACTCACATAGAAAGAAAGGTTTATTGCGCGGCTCGTTGTCCTGAGCTATCATACTTTCGATGGATGGATACATCCGTGAGTCCATATCGGCAACATCATTCATTCCTTCATAATGGATGAACCGTGCGTCAATCTCTCTGGCAGCCTGATAAGCGGCCTCGAAATTGGGTCCTCCTCCCGATTCATTCCCCATCGACCAGAAGATTACGGAAGGATGGTTCTTGTCCCGTTCCACCATACGTACCACCCGGTCGACAAAGGCTTCTTTCCAACTTTCCCGCTTGGTCAGCATCATGTTGCCATGACATTCCAGATCCGCTTCGTCCATTACGTAAAGTCCATAGTAGTCAAACAGAGCATACATCTTCGGATCATTCGGATAATGACTGGTACGAATGGTGTTCAGGTTGAAACGCTTAAAGAGAAGAATATCTTCTATCATGCTTTCTACAGGTACCGCTTTACCGAAACGGGGATGAATATCGTGACGATTGGCACCCTTGAACAACACCAATGCATCATTGATATACACTTTATTGTCACGTATTTCAATTTTGCGGAAACCATATTGCTGGGTAGTTGCCTCGAGCACCTTGCCGGAAGCATCCAGCAATTCCAGATTCACAGTATATAGATAAGGTGTTTCGGCGCTCCAGAGTTGGGGATCACGAATACTTGCTTTTGCAGGCAGACAGATCTCTTTTCCGGCAGCCAGGTTACCGACCGCAGTTGTAAACGTACGCAAAGTTTTGCCACCGGCATCCAGCAGAGCTATGCGTACGGAGGCATTCACAGCAGACTTGCCATAGTTCTTCACGTCTGCTTTGACACATAAGTCGGCCTTGTCGAAACGGTCACTGATGACAGAAGTAAGATGCACGTCGCGCAGGCGAAGTTTCGGAGTCGCTACCAGATAGACATCCCGGTGGATACCGCTCAGGCGGAACATATCCTGATCTTCCAGATAGCTGCCGTCACTCCAGCGATACACTTCGACTGCCAATATGTTTTTACCCGGCTTCACATACTGTGTGATGTTGAACTCGGCATCGTTGTTGGCACCCTGGCTATACCCGACTTTCTTACCATTGATCCACAGATACATAGCGCTGTACACTCCGTCGAAGTGGATAAATACTTCTTTATTCTTCCAGTCGGCCGGCAGAGAGAATTCCCTCCGATAGGAACCTACCGCATTAGGCTCTTTCTCTACCGTATATCCTCTCTGTCCCTGTATAAAGGGCGGATTGTTGCGTATCGGATAGGTGATATTGGTATAGATGGGGGTTCCGTATCCCAGCATCTCCCAATTGGAAGGAACCGGAATCTCTTTCCAGGCAGACACGTCATAACCCGGTTTATAGAAATCCACCGGACGTTCGGAAGGTTGCTTCACCCAATGAAACTTCCAGTCACCATTCAGCAACAGATAACGGGAAGACTGATTGCGTATCCAAGGACGGGTGTACGAAGGATCGCCCTTCATCTCTTCTGTATCGGCAAAGGGGACAAACGTAGAACGTCCCTCTTCTTTGTTAACGGCAAATATCCGTTCATTCTCCCAGTCATTATCACTCCGGTTTTTAAAAGCCTCAGCCACCACTTTCAGATTCGATTTCACGATTTTCCATTGCTGGCTTATTTTCTGCGCATCCGGTTTGAGCTGGTAAACCGGCTCGGCCACAAGACCGGCATCCGGGAAGCCCAGGTTATAACCACTCGCTACACAGGTGAACAAATAATTCCCATTGGGTAAAGCCGTGATACGCCATTGCTGATTGGGATTTTCTTTATTAGGGTCCCATTGGATGACCGGACACTCCTTGCTTCCATTGCCGCTATTGTCGATTCCCAGTTCGGTGAGCGGACTGACAATGGAGTAGCAGCCGTCACCACAAGGAATCAGATTCCAGACCTGCGACTCTTTATGGGGTTCCTTTTTAGAAATAAATATCTTACCACCTAAATCCAGACTCTCCTGATTGTCCAGGACAAGTCCGTTCTGGGTATGGATCTCGTAGCTTTGCTTCGGATCGAACTCCTGGGCACGAACCATTCCTACTGCCGACCACAGAGCAACGCTTACCAGAAACAGATGTTTAAAATTTAGCATACTATTGATATTAAGAAAAGGCAGGGAAGAAAACCAAGGGCTGTATCCGCCAACAAAACCTATGTCTGCCTGTGTGATACAGCCCAAACCTATATTCAACCCAACTACCTATTGTTTTTACTGAAATAAAGCCGATTGTTTGTACACTCCGAATGTATGGATAGCAGGACAGGCAAATCCGTCGAGGATACGAAGACGTACCTGTTTGGCTTTTACCGGTTCGAAACGTACGATCCATTTATACCCCACCGTCTGCTTATCGGTTGCTTCCGGTATCGGGGTCCAGTTACGGCCATCATTAGAGTATTCCACACTCCACTTCGTCGTGCGGTGTCCCAATTCGATCACTTCCTGAATCATCAGGCAGTCGAACTCTGTCTGCCGGGGAAGAGTGAAAACGATGTCCGAGGTTTTGGCTCCGTCTCGGCCGGCAAAATAAGTTTCCTTATTGTTGTCCGTCAGGAACTCCGGACAGAATTTACCTCCGCGTCCGTTCGTTGCTTTCACCTTGGCCTTAGCCAACAGATTGTTTCCGAAGGTTTCATCCAATCCCTGCTTCAACAAGGCAGCATGAAGTGAATCGGTAGGATGAATCAGTCCGCGACGATCAGGCGGGAAGTTGAGCAGCAACACACTGTTGTGACCGACAGAAGTGCAATAAATATCCCAAAGTTCCTTTACGCTTTTCACGCGGCTGTCTTCCTCAGCATGATAAAACCAACTGGGACGGATCGATACATCGGTTTCGGCAGGGATATATGCATCACCGCCTTTTACTCCTTCGTTCAGCCCTTCATAGTTCTTCCATTCATCTCTGACGCATACAGAGTCGGTAGTCGACCAACAAGGATCACCGGCTTTGCCGGACTCATTTCCCATCCAACGCACATCGGCAAAAGGATACGAGTTCTTGGTCCCGAAAATGACACAGTCCGGTTGCTTCTCTCGCACAATCTTATACCAATGAGTATAGACGGGAGTAGTCAGTTCGTCTGCTCCGGCACCGTCCCACCAAGTTTCCCAGACTTTTCCATAGTCACCCATCAATTCTTCCAACTGGTGACCATAATACTGCTTGTACTTCTCCGTAGTATAAAGGGGAGAAAGATGCTCGTGCCGGTCGTGCGGACCCAGATAGATGCCCGCCTTAATGCCATACTCCTCGCAAGCATCCACAAACTCGCGCACAACGTCTCCCTTTCCATTCTTCCAGGCAGAGTTCTTCACCCCATAATCCGTATATTTACTGGGCCAAAGGCAGAACCCATCGGCATGTTTGGCTGTAATGATGGCACTAGGGATACCGGCCGACTGAAGGGTACGCATCCACTGTCCGCAATCGAGGGCCGTAGGATTGAATATAGCTGCCGGAGCACGTCCGTCCCCTTCGTTTACATACTCCTCAAAGGTATTGATACCGAAGTGAAAGAAAGCGATCATCTCCCGGTTATACCACTCTACCTGTCTCGCACTGGGAGTCAGTCCGTAGGGTTCGGGGGCCTTTTGCCCCCATACAGGTACCGCTACAGCAGCGATTCCCGCCGCTAAAAAGAAATTTCTTAGATTCATGTGTTCGTCTATTTTACAGTTTTGTATATCAGAATAAATTAAGTTCGCTGACCGTCACATGCGGTCCGCCGTTCACGGCCGTGATGGTTACCTTCAGGTAGCGTCCATCTACGGCAGCGGGCAGGAAGGATCGGAACTCACCCTGTGCCGGAATATCCGTAAACTTAGCGGCTACCGTCCAGGTGGCATTATCATCGCTCACTTCCACAGTCACCTCTTTCGGCCCGTCATACCCCTCTTCACGTGCCTGGCAAGCGAATCCCTGGATATGGGTTGTTTTCTTCAGGTCAATAACAATCCAGTGAGGTGGTTGCGGATGCTGAGTACTCCAGTCGGTACCCCAGAAAGTATTCAGATCGCCATCCAGACAAGCTTCTTTCAGTCCGCTGTGTCCCCAATCGCCCTCTTTCGGCTCTTCGGACGAAGCACTCAATGCTTCCCATCCGGTGCGGTCGAGCAACTCCATGTTGCTGGCATCCATCGAACCTCTGAAGATGAAGTAGATGGTCTGACAGCAATGATCGGCTACCGCTCCCTCCACCGAAGTAATGCTTACGGGCAGCAGATACTCCTTGAACGCCTCGATGTTACCTTTTGCATGAACCGTGATTACAGTTTCCTCAGACTTCGGTTTCCCGGCTTTTACCAATACCTCTTCAGTCAGGTCGTAAGCGGCTTCCGGCAGCAGTTCATATTCGGTTCCGTTCTTCGCGTTATACTCGCCTACCTTGCCCGGATCGGCTTGCAGATGTACCACAGCATCATTAGGCAGTCCGTATTCCGTCAGTTGCGGATAGGTTTCGGGAGTAACGGCCACATTAAAAGTCTGCACATACGGCTCGTCTTCAATGTAGAAATTGGCTTTCACGGCAGTTCCCGCATCGGGTATGTAGATGGTCAGGTCGCTGTCATTGTCACTGCATCCCACTGTGCAGCAGAATCCGGCAGCCAGAATGGCTGCCTTCAGTATGTTCTGTTTCATGATTCTTCTCATTTTAAATGTTTATTCCCATCCGGGATTATTGGGTAACAAGTTCGGATTCATCGTTGTCTCGTCGATAGGCAACGGATGCAGATAGAGTTTATCGTCCCATTTGCGGGTTGTCCTGTCCGGATAAACAATCAGCAGATTGTCTTGCGTCAATTCACGGGAGAAGGAGTCGTACTGCTCTTTCAGCTTATCCGATACTTTCATTCCAAGCATACTCTTCGGTGCTTCCAGCAACTTGCCGGCTTTCCAGCGTACAATGTCATCCCAACGGAAGCCTTCGCCTACCAACTCGACTGCACGCTCGCGACGGATTTCGTAAAGCAGCGGAGAGAGTTCATAACCATAATCCGGCCAGTTCGGATCGGTGAAACCGACATTTACTTTCAGATGCGGCATTTCTACACGGTCTCTCAGTTCATTGACAGTCTGGTCCAATACCTCCTGGGTACATTCACCCAATTCGGCTTTCGCCTCGGCATAGTTCAACAGCACCTCGGCATAACGGAAGATAAACACATCCAGTGTAGACTGCCCGATGTTCCACTGTTCGGGATCGGTAGAGTGATACTTCATCACGTAATATCCGGTAGTACAATATTTGGTATCTATTATGGGAAGGGCATTGAACTGTTTCGTACCATCGCTCAGCACCTTAAAAGGAAGTTCCGGATTATCGATCGTCTGGCGCAGGCGCGGATCACGCTGCATCAACTCATCCATCGGCATGTCGGCCTCCTCGTATCCCGGACTGACTGCGGTGGGCAGACCATCGGCACATAGGTATTGTTCGAACATGGCACGGCTCAAACCTGTATACGACTCTTCCATCTGGCGGGTGTTGTTGTGCATCAATAGCTTGGTGATATAAACCCTGGGCATGATACACTCGCTATTGGAGGCTAAATCTTCCTGTACAAACAGGTTGTAATAATCCTGTAAAGGCTTATCGGTCTTATAGATGGAGTAACCTCCCTCTTCGATCACCTGTGCGGCTGCATCAGCTGCTTCACGATACAACTCTTCGTAGTCGCCCAGTCCGTGATACTTACGGAAAGACGCTTCGTAGAGGCAAGCTCTCGACTTGAAAGCCAGCGCAGCATACTTATGCATATTGCCGGTTTTGGTTTCATTAGGCTTCGGAAGGTGTTCGATGGCAAAATCGAGATCTTCCAGGATGTGTGTGAACACCACTTTTCTGGAATCACGTCCCTTGTACAGTTCTTCGGAGTCCATCTGCAACTCGGTTTCATACCAGGGCACATCGCCAAAGCGTTTCACTTTGTACACATACTCCCAGGCACGGAAGAAGCGGACCACGGCTACCGAACGGTTAATCTGGCTTTCATCCCCTTTCACCTGTTTGTAACGAGCCATAAAATAGTTGCAGGAACGGATGTTTCCCCAGTCTCCATTTCCCCATCCGCCGCCGGAAGTAGGAATCGTTTCAAGATTGAAAATCCAGGTCTTCGGTTTCTCGTTCACGTAACAGTCCGATTCATCATCGGCACCGGGTCCCTGCGCCCCCGGTAAAATACCGTAAAAGCCGTTGGCATAAAGTTCAAGGTCTTGTACACTTGTCCAGAATTTCGGATCCGAGAGAGAATCTTCGGGATACAAGTCCAGTAAATCGGAGCAGGAAGAGAACATGGAAGTACATGCCACTGCCGCTATCAGTAATATCTTATTCTTTTTCATAATCGTTATCGTATTAGAGGGTAATGTTTAATCCGAATGAAACAGACTTAGTCAGCGGATAAGTGCTGAGACTCACTGTTTCGGGGTCGTATATGTCAAACAGGTGATCGAACGTCAGCAGGTTTTGTCCGCTTACGTAGAAACGCACATGATCTATCTTCCACTTGGCCAGGAGCGCTTTCGGCAAAGAATATCCCAATGTGATAGACTTCAGGCGCAGATAAGCGGCATTCTGGAGATAACGGGTCTGCGTTTCACGGTTACCGGTCACGTTGTCGTAGGTAGACCGGGGGAAGTAAGCATTGCGGTTATCTTCGGTCCATGAGTCGAGTGCATGTTTGAAAGGTACATGCCATTCGTTGCCGAAGCCCCAGAACTGGTTGCCTCCTAACACTACATCCTTCTTGCCGATGCCCTGGAAGAATACATCAAAGTCAAAGTCGCGCCATTGCAATCCGCCTTTAATACCATAACTGTAACGCGGTTCGCTGTTACCGATAATCTTTTGGTCACCCGGATCGTCAAGCGTATTCTTTCCCTTGTTTATCTTGCCGTCACCGTTCAGGTCTTTGTACTTCACATCACCCGGATACCAGCCACCGCCATAGATCTCCGACTGATCGGCATGGGCACTTACCTCTTCTGCCGACTGGAAAAGTCCTTCGGTTACCAATCCCCAGATCTCACCCCACTTTTTGCCTACATAATGGGTAGAGAGCAAATTCTGCGGATTATTGAACTTCGTGATTTCTGCCTGATAGTCGGACAATACGAAACTTACGTCATACGAGAAGTCTTTGTTCACCCGGTCTCTCCATCCCATTGAAAGTTCCCAACCGGTTGTTTTCAGGTCGGCAGTATTGGCCTGCGGAGCTCCTGTTCCCAATACGGCAGGAAGCGGTGTACCGCTAGTCACCATATCGAGTGTCTTCCGCATGTACCAGTCGAAGGTTCCATACAGGCGGCTGTTCAGCAATGCCCAGTCGAGACCCAAGTCAATCTGGCGTACAGTCTCCCAAGTCAGGTAAGGACTGACGATACCACCGGGACTCACGCTGGCTATTTTCTTTCCGTCCACCAGGTATCCCATCTCGCCATTGGTGCCCATGGTAGCGATATAAGGATAGTCGCCGCCAACCGACTGATTGCCCAACGAACCATAAGAGGCTCTGATCTTGAGTTCATCTACAATCTTCTTGGCAGGTTCGAAGAAAGCCTCGCTCGAGATTCTCCAGGCAGCCGATACGGAGGGGAAGAATACGAAACGCTTGTCCTTGGGGAACTTGGAAGAACCGTCATAACGTCCGTTCAACTCCAGAAGATAGCGTTCATCGTAGTTATAATTGATACGGGCAAAATATCCCATAGTGGCCCAGGAGTGCTGGCCGCTCCCGTTGTACTTCTCTCCATAAGCCTGTCCCAGACCGGCAAGATCATTACTGATCAGGTTCTCGCGTTCGGCATTGAACCAGCGGTAGCTCTTGGTTTCGTAATTATATCCCAGCAACAGTTTAATGTTGTGTTTACCCAAAGACTTGGAGTAGTCGGTATAGGCATTGAACGTCTGGTAATAGTTGTCGTCGGTGGTAAACTTCACGCGGCTCGGAGTGGTATGCGGGAATACGGTTACAATGTCCGGATTGGCCGTATGCTCCAATATCTCTTTACCGTGCTGCTTCTTCGAGAGGATATACATATTATAGGTATAGTCCACATTGATGGTCCAGTCCTTCAGCGGAGTGATTTTTAAACCGCCGGTCAGCCAAAGGTCGTTCTCCTTATTCTTGCGCTCGCCGGAAATGGACTGGGTAGCCACCATATTCGTCCAACTGCCCTGACCGGAAAAGTTTCCGTCCGGATGGTATACCGGCATCATCGGGCGAAGGTCGGCACCGTAGAATGCACTGTTGATCTGTGCTGTCTCGTCACTGTTGTTACTTCCGTAAGGAGCATCCCGGTAAGTGTTGTTATAGACGGTCTTCAACCGCACCTGCAACCAATTGGTGACGTCCGAAGTCAGGTTCAGGTTGACATTGAAACGGCGGTACTTATCATCGTAATGTTTCAGTGTTCCCCCTTGGTCGAGGAAACCTATCGAACCGTAATAGGCGGTCTTGCCCGAACCTCCGTTGAGAGACAGGGTGTACTGCTGCATCAGGGTGTTGTCTTTGATGGTTTCATCTATCCAGTCGGTGTTGCCGCAATACAGATACTTGTTGGGATTGGACGGATCGATAAATACCGGCAGATTGTGTTTCGGGTCGGTATAATAAGCATAGATATGATCCATATAGTTCTTGTCGTAGTAATCGCCTCCACCCGAGTTGCGGTTGGTCAGATTATGGAAATTGGCAAATGTCCACGAATCCATATACTCCGGTTTGCGTGTAGGCGAATTGATAGACCAGTTGGACGAGAACGAAATCTTGGCTTTCTCGTCTTTACCTTTCTTGGTGGTAATCAGCACGACACCATAGGCTGCCTGTGTTCCGTAAATAGAAGCCGAAGCCGCATCCTTCAATACCGATACGCTTTCCACATCGGCCGGATTGATCATGTTGGGATCCATCTGCACGCCATCGACCAGTACCAAGGGTCCGGAAGAGTTTATAGATGTAGTACCACGAACGTTGAACCCGTATCCTTTGCCCGGCGCACCGTTGTCGGCGGAAATGTTCAGGTTACCGATCATACCCTGCAGTCCCTGGCTAAGATTGGTGATCGGGCGACTCTCCAATGTCTCTGCCGAAACACTGGCTACGGCTCCGGTGAGGTTGGCTTTCTTTTGTGTACCATAACCCACCACCACGACTTCGTCCAAGGTTTTGCTGTCCTCTTTCAGGGTGATCTGCAGACGGGTCTTTGCGGAAACGGTCACGACTTGTGTTTCCATTCCAATAAAGGAGATCTCAAGTTGCTCTCCCTGTTCCGCTTCAACCGAGAAGTTACCATCCATATCGGTGATCGCTCCACGTCCGGGAGCACCCTTTACCAATACAGAAGCCCCGGGAAGCGGAGAACCCGTGACGTCAAGAACACAACCGGTTATTTTCTGTTTCTGCTGTTCTACCTGCACCACTCCGGCAAGTGCTGCATTGTAGCTGTGAGAAGCAAGGCAAGGTTGAAGTCCCATACCCGAAAGAAGGACAAACATCCCTGAAATCCTTACGGCGCTTTCTACTAATTTTCGTTCTCTCATAATAATAATGAATTAAAATTAACATTAGGAATCAAGCAAGGCGTTGCTGACTCTTTTTAACTAAAGACGAAAACAAATGTATCTTCATGGTCTTAAGAGAGGGATTAAATATGGGTTAACAAAGCAATTAACCTCCCATATTTCTTGTTAACCCGCCCCTACAGCAGTCCAGACATTGACTTCTACTCTTCAAAAAATACACAAAGATAGCACAAAGAAGAACCAAGGTTTCAGAAAGACAGCAAAAAGCCTTTTCCGCTGACGAGGTCTTCTTCCAAAAGAGCCCAACCGGAAGAGAAATACGGCAAGAAACGGGTTATTGAACACGAAAAACAGGGATAACCGACCTTCAAAGCCTCGATCGGAGATGAAAAGCACCTTACTTTTCGGAAAAAGAAGGAAGCATTTGGTCAGAAAGAAGTAAGCATTTTCGGAAAATGCTTACTTCTTTTCTAAATATCTCTATATGTTTTGGCAGTTATCATATATTGTTCCGGAACAAAGGCTCTGAGAGGCCCGTTCTACTTCCGGTTGGTCTGTTGAAGAAGTCCTGTTTGATGTATCAAAAGGACAGACATTCTTCTCTAAAGCGAACACAAGGTATGCGAAGAGGCTCGTCACCGTCTTTAATTAGCAAGAACAGGTATCTATACCATCAGAAAGATAAACCGATAAACGAAATGGCGGCGTTTTTCCGGTCATGCCCCGCCCGACGGCCGAACTGACAATCGGGAGGGAATCTCAGACCTTGATGTCAGCGAAAGCTATGCCGTACTCCTCGTTCATCACCCGTCTATAATCTTTCGTAAACGCGGCATAACGCCTGATGGCTTCCTCCTGGTTGTTCTGCTTCCGAAGGGCACAAACGGTATAAGCAAGTGCCAGATCCGACAAAGGATCGGCTATAAAGAGGATGTTACAAAGACGGATGACGATACTGAACCGGGCATCCCGGTAAGCCAGTTCCAACTGGCCGGGCAGAAGAGAATGGATCAGCGTTTCCACTTTCTGTTTATAGTAATCGAAGAGGTCGGATTCGGAGGCAGGTATGAACTTACCCCGCAAAAGTATTTCCAACCATTCCGCACGTATGGCACCGGGAGTCTCTTTCTTCTTTTTCTCCGGAGAGGTAAGGTTCATCAGACGAATGTAATCGCAATAAAACTCTTCGCCAAACACCATGCAGAAGTATCCGTTGCGGTATACGAGTTCGATGCCGTCCACATCCTGCAATATCTTCCTCACATGATTCATGGAAACTCCTTTGAGGTTCTTCACATTGCTGCCGGACTTATCGGGCCAGAATATCTGATTCATGTCAGACGAAAGCACTCCCCTCTTGCCTACACTGTTCAGCAGAATATACAAAAAGATAGTACGCAGCTTGGGACTGAGCATATAGGTAATGTCACGTCCGGCATTATCGAGAATGGTAAACATGCCGAAAAGGAAAATAGCATTCTTGTCGGGCGGCAATACGGCCGGCAATTCTTCCCACTCGGAAGGCTCTTTCTCAACTTCTTCTTCTTTCACTTCCGGTGACTCCACAGCCGGAACTTCCGGTATATCGGACACTTCTTCCGGACGTACTCCGGCAGATGCGGTCTCGGCAGACGTCCTGTCCCGCTTCCGCTTATGGTGCATGATGCCCCATACACAGGCCGCCAACAACAATACTCCACCCACGACTGCTCCCAGCAGACCGGCATTCAGGGCATTCCGCCTCCGGCTATAGTATTCCACATCGTCCAATGTAACCGGCGGAGCAGACAGGGAGTATAGACGGGTAGTCACTTGCCCGTGCTTCTCGAACTCTTGGACGGAACAATAGAACTCATTTAATTCTTCATTGAAGTATAGATTGGCGTTGGTAGCAATCTCTTCCGAAACAATGGGAATACTGTCTCCCACCGCTTCACACTCACCGTCACGCACAGACAACCGGTACAACTGCAAAGTGGAATTGGGCAGATATTCGGGATATCCCAGGAGGAACAGGTGTTTTTCATCGGCAGAGAGTATCATATTACGGGGTACCACCCGATTGACCGCCGGTGCTTTCGTTTCCCAGAGTTTCTGCACCGAACGGGTCTGCATATCTATCCGGTATAAATCGTACAGATAGTTGCGCCCTACATTCTGATCACCGGCTTCGTTGCCCATGCCTCCGTAGAGGTATACCCGCTTGTAATCATTGCTCACAGCCATGCCCGAAAAGTAACGGGGAATCACCCGGTCGCCGGAGAAGGCCAGTGTATCCCAACGACAGGTATTCAAATCGTACGCCAGGAACGTATTGCTGTATCTACGGCTTCCGTAACCGCCAAACAGGAAAAACTTTCTTTCGCCCGGATGAAAGAATCCGCAATGATGATGGAGTTGTTGGCAAAGATAGTCGGAACTGGCCGGACGCCACTCTTTGGTAGTAAGATCCAGCGCCGCCACCATGGCATCGCCATGCGAATCGGCCACTTCATAAGTATACAGCTCACGGGATGCCTCATCCAGAAAGTTCATACCCAGGCGAAGCTGAACCGGAAGAGGGGTCTTATAAGGTGTCTTCGATAATTCGTGCGTGTAAAGGTCGAACGCGGACAGAGAGTCCTGATTAAAGAAGAGGATGTTCTGGTGTGTCTTGTCAAAGTTAAGACCGGAAGGCGTGGAAGAATAGTCCGTAAAAAGTTCTTTCCAGTAGTAGGACTGATTAATCAGCCACACAGGATTGGTGACCTGTCCCACAACATGTCCCCGGCTGTCGTGCACATCTTCTCCGCTGCTCTCGTTCAAAGGAAATATCATGATCTCTTCACCGTCGGTAAGAGACAAGTTACGGATGGCATACGAAGCCACATCCAGGATGTATTCGCATTTACCAAAATAAATATGCGGTGAGAATCCTGTCGGCTCCAGTCCCAGGTTGGAGATCTCCTTGCTCCGCTTGCCAATCGTAATTCGGGCACAGTCTGCGGGTATATCCAAAGCTATGGAAACAGGCAACCAGCGGTGATCATAGTCTTCCTTATCCAGTTCGAAAGTACAAAAGATACGTTTGCCGTCTTCGTTGAAGGAGAAAGAACAACGGTCGCCGGGTTTGTGCAGATACGTAAAACTATAAGTTTTCCCGGCATCCCGGTCTTCCAGATAAAGGATGTAACCGGGACTCTCCACATTCCGGACCAGATAATCAAAGGAGATACGGAAGGCGTTGGTGAAAGTGCGCTCGTGCCCTTCACGCAATACAGAATAGGTGGCACGCTCACTAATCCGCTTTTCGTTTCCATAGAAAAGAAGTCCCTGCGAGAAGCAATCGACTATGCAAAGCCACATCATTCCGATAACAAACAAACATCCCAACCTTCTCATATACTGTTCTTCGATAAATGCGTCATCCGTTTCATAGTGCAACAAAAATACGAAAAATTATAGAATTGGCAAACGTATGCGCCGATTAGTGCCCGTTGGAGTAAGAGTAAGGCAAGTCTTTCTTCTGAGTACCGCGCCGGGTATCGGGCACGCTGTCCATCCATAACACCAGCTCTCCTCCGGAAGTAAGTTCACGGTGCGTCAGGTAGTTACGGGTAAATTCACTTTCATTGAGCAGGGCTTTCCCGATATACCGGTTCGCCGGGCTATTGCCTTCCGCCTTCACAGTGAAGTTCTTTCCGTCGGGCAAATGCAATGTCAGTTTCGGGAAGAGCGGAGATCCCATGGCATACTCCGGAACACCGGGACAAACCGGATAGAATCCCATGGCGGAAAAGACATACCAGGCGGAAGTCTGCCCATTATCTTCGTCACCGCAGTAGCCTTTGCTGCCGGAGTGATAAAGCTTATCCATCACTTCGCGGACGTGCTTCTGGGCCTTCCAGGGCCGGCCGATATAGTCGTATAGATAGATGGCATGTTGCACAGGTTGGTTGCCATGTGCATATTGCCCCATGTCAAGAGCCACCATCTCGGCTATCTCGTGGATAACAAAACCGTAAGTACCGTAATTATAGGTATTGGGAGCTGTAAACATAGAGTCGAGACGGGCTTCCATCGCTGTATGTCCTCCCATCAATCGAGACAAGCCTTCGGGATCATGCAGGACACTCCACGTCCAGTGCCAGGAACTGCCCTCCGTGAAAGGGCCTCCCCATTCCGTCGCGTCAAAAGCGTCTCTCCATTTCCCATTGGCATCTTTTGCCCACATGAATCCATAGTCGGGATAGTAAAGGTTCCGGTAGTTGAGGGCTTTCCGGTAATAGGTATCGGCAATCTCTTTCCGGCCAATGGAGTCGGCAAAACGTGCGACACACCAGTCGGCGTAAGCATATTCAAGGGTCTTGGCCGTGGCCTCGTGCACTTCGGGATAGGGAACATAGCCTAAACGGTCATAGTACCCGAATCCATCACGTCCCACCGAACTGATTCCGGGATGCCGGGCCTCGGTCTGATGAATCATTGCTTCAAGAGCTTTCTCCGGACAGATGGTACGAATGCCTTTCATCCATGCGTCTGTCAACAAGGAGATGGAATTATTGCCAATCATACATTCCCGGTGGCCTGGACTCGCCCACTCGGGCATGAACCCACTTTCATCGTAAGCATTGAGGATGGATTGGGTAACCCGCTCGGAAACTTCCGGATATAATAAGGTAAACAAGGGATGGACGGCACGGAACGTATCCCAGAATCCATTATCGGTATACATATAGCCATCCTGTATTTTCCCATTGTAAGGACTGTAATAGACAGGTTTCCCCTGAGCGTCGAACTCATAAAATTCTCGGGGGAAGAGCAGGGTCCGGTAGAGGCAAGAGTAAAAGGTACGCAATTGCTCCTCGCTGCCTCCCTCCGCTTCAATTCGTCCCAGATAACTGTTCCATTGTTTTCGGGCTTCTTCTCTCACCTGGGCAAGGCTCTTGCCTCCCACTTCGCGACTGAAATTGACAAGCGCCTGTGCAGGACTTATGAACGAGGAGGCGGTACGGACGGTTAATTTCTCTCCCGCCGGCACATTAAACCTGAGGTAGGCACAAGTATAATCACTCTCCAACGTCGGCCGATGGCGCATCAGTGTATCTCCGTCATATACGCCTTCTTCTGCAATGGGATGGCTGAACTCTATTCGGAAATAGTTGGCAAAGTTATCCGGTACCCCGCCATTGTGATTACGCGCCACACCGGTCACGCACCGATTCTCCCGGTCAATCGTCAACGCACTTCCACCGTTGTAGGCATCCACAACGATATACTGGGCAGAGTCCTGCGGAAAGGTGACTTCGAATACCGCTCCGCGTGAAGTAGCGGAAAGTTCTGTCCGGAATCCGTCGGCAAACGTAACGCTGTAACTGTAGGGAGCCGCCTCCTCTTGGGTATGTGAGAAAGGTACTCCCCGCTCTTTATGATCCATCTTCAGCACACCGGACAGCGGCATAATAGAGAAAGTACCGTAATCGTTAATCCACGGACTGGGCTGATGGGTCTGGCGGAACCCCCGTATCAGGCTGTCGGTATACGTGTACATCCAGCCGCTACCGTTCTCTCCGGTCTGCGGACTCCAGAAATTCATTCCCCAGGGAACCGCCACCGCAGGGTAAGTATTCCCATGTGAAAAAGCATAAGTAGACTCCGTCCCCATCAGAGGATTCACATAGTCTACAGGGCTGAAAGACTCTTTTTGTTGTACACACGAAGCCAGTAAAAGGGCTGCACCGACAATTAGGATAGTTGAAAAATTCTTCCTCATAGCTTAATTTTATTTTCTAACAGAGGCTGTGGTGAAAAGAGTTTCGACACATCCCCCTTGCATTTTATTTAGGACGCAAAACTAATGAGGAAGGGTTAGGAGGAGGGTTAATTCCCGGTTAACCTTCTTGCGAAAAGTCATTAACCGGGACTATTTTCTTCTTGCGACCTGCAAATTGGATTGCCGTGCATAGCCAATCCTGAAATTAAGAGGTTTCGGATCACCCAGTTGATAGGCATCGCGCAATTGCGGCTGAAGATACTGAGAGAAAGTGGAGATCGGCTTGTAGAAGGTACCGTATAAAGTAACCGACCACACCTCCGGATCAAAACAGGACAACGGAATAGAAGAGTCATCTTGTACAACAGCAGACGATTTCTGAAGAATCGTCTCGCGTATGCGCGAAAAAGCAGGTTCGTGCATCAGATAGGAAGCCGACTTGACAAATGTTGCTGTGGTCTCCGCATCAAAACGGTCCATAAACGCCTGTAACGGTCGGTTGGCTTGCAACCCCTCGTTACTGATATCTGTACAGAAATAATAGAGGGTCTGCAATCGGGAAGCGCCCGGACGGAAAAACCGGACTTCCATCCCTGCACTGCATGTGTTCCGGATGGTATCCCCCTCTTTTCTTTCGAAAAGATCTCCGGTTTCCGATAACCACACTTCCTGAATGCTGACTATCTTACGGTTCCCCCGGGCCATCAATAACGAATAGATGGGGACAACCCCGTCGATGGTATCATTGGCCAGTTCCTTATCCATATCGTTAAAGAAACTCAGATTGAGTACGTTCGATACGGCATTCTGATACAACCGGTAAGTTTCGGCAGAAGGATGCTTCACTTTCGGAGCAGTGCCGACGGGTTCCAACCCGATCAGTACATAAGTGTCCATCTCGGGGAAGAACGCATTGGCAAACAGAAAGTCAGGACCGCCGAAAGGATAAAACAGAGTATGGCAACGAGTATTGATGTCTTCCAGTTCCGTCTGTGAGAAAGCTACCAGCCGGGGAGCCGTCTGCCGGAAAACATTCCATATCTGATCCATGTAACGGGCATGGTTCTTCCATTCCTTGGTCCGAGTCAGTGCGTAAAGCTTTCCGCTTGCTTTATCAACCGGCAAACCTGCAAGTACGCAAGACGCATCATTCAGGGCTTTATCAGGAACTAGCTTCGCAGAGTCATTGGAAGCAATCCTCACCCGGGAAGCATTTTTTCCTGCATTGCCGGAAGAGGCCGCCCCCTGACAACAAGCAAACAGCACTCCCAGCATAAAAGAAAGTAATACGGTTTTTACACAATTAGTTAGTTTAGTTTTCATTTCGTTCTTAATAATCCTTTTCGTTAGCCAGATTCCAGACGTTAAGGAAAGAGGCCTTAGATATTTCAACCACTTTATCCCAATTCAGACGGTCTGCATGGTCAGAAGGCTGATGGTAATCGGGATGACCGTCGGTATGATACCAAATGATGGGAATACCGGCTTTGGCAAACGAGCCGTTATCACTTCCGCCCACCGGCTTGTCCCAAGGGCGGTAATTGGGTTCTAACTGCAAGCCGTACTTTTTAATGTCTTCTTTCAGCCAACGCCCGAAAGCCGGATTGGCTTCTGTATAGAAATAAACCACATGCTTGGGATTTTGCGGCTGATTGTTGCGGCCAATCATATCAAAGTTCAAATATCCTTTGACCTGATTAATGAACGGACACTCCTGCACAAAGTATTTCGATCCGAGAAGCCCTTTCTCCTCTCCGTCCCAAAAAGCAAAAATTACATTCCGTTCCGGTTGCTGTCCGCTTATCACAAAGGCCTTGGCTATTTGCAACACCGCCGATACTCCGGAAGCATTATCATCGGCACCATTGTAGATCTGGTCGCCATCCAAAGCGGGATCAATGCCCAGATGGTCGAAATGTGCACCTACTATCACGTATTCATTCGTCTTCTTTCCGGGAATCATACCCAATACATTGTTCATAGACAACTTCTGATGCACCACTTGTTTCAGTTTGGCAATGGAGTCAGGGTGCACTTCCAGTCGTCCTTTCTGCTGGCGTTCTTTCCGGTAAGCATCAAACGGCTGATAATAGCTCTCGCCTAACGGACGGATACCCATTTCCTTCAATAGCGAAGCGATATACCGGGCAGCTACACGTGAACCGTGAAATCCGGCTTCACGTCCTTGAAGTTCATCATCGGCCAAAAATCCGATATAAGCCTCGGCAGCCTGGCGGTTAATACTTTTAAGCCCCTTTTCGACCGGGGTCTGAGCACATAAGGTAGTGGCAACACACCACATAAGGACAGTAATCAGGTGTTTTCTTTTCATGATCGGGATGTTTCTGTTTTAGTTCATTTAGCACATTGCAAGGACAAATATACGGAATAATACAAATTAATAAGTACCTTTGCGAAAATTTGATTCGTAATTATGTGGATACTTATAGTTGGTCTGGTGTTGCTCGCCATCGTGGCAATGATTGCCGGGTATATCCGCAACAAAAGACTGCAGAAGAAAATAGATAACGGAGAACTGGACAGTTTTCCGGAAGTAAAGGAAGTCGACGTAGAGTGCTGCGGACAGCACGAAGTTTGCGAACGTGACAGCCTGCTGGCTGCCGTCAGTAAACAGATAGAGTATTATGACGACGAAGAACTGGATACATTTATCGGCCGGGCACCCGAAGATTATACACCGGAAGAGGCGGATAAATTCCGCGATGTCTTTTATACAATGCAGGACACCGATGTAGCCGGATGGGTACGTAGCCTGCAACTGAGGGGGATCAGCCTTCCTGATGAAATAAAAGACGAAGTGTTTCTGGTAGTCGGCGAACGGAGAATCCATCCCTGATCCGTCTGTTCCCTCCACACTCCTAACTGCTGAACCGTATGAATTTACTACAATATACATTTTTTCAACACGCTCTCCTGGGGAGTCTTCTGGCAAGCATTGCCTGCGGCATTATCGGCACGTATATCGTGACTCGCCGGTTGGTGTTCATCAGCGGCGGTATCACCCATGCCTCTTTCGGCGGCATCGGACTGGGATTGTATGCAGGCATATCTCCCATTTTATCGGCTGCTGTCTTCTCCGTTTTATCGGCTTTCGGGGTAGAGTGGCTCAGTAAACGGAAAGACATGCGCGAAGATTCGGCCATAGCCATGTTCTGGACGCTGGGTATGGCACTGGGAATCATGTTCAGCTTTTTGTCACCGGGATTCGCTCCCGATCTTTCAGCCTATCTGTTTGGCAATATCCTCACGATCACACAGACGGACTTACTCATGCTGGGCATTCTTGCCATCTTGCTGATCCTGTTCTTTACCCTGTTTATCCACCCGATCATATACGTGGCTTTCGATCGTGAATTTGCCCGTTCGCAAGGCATCCCGGTCGTAGTGCTGGAATATATCCTGATGATGTTCATTGCCCTGACCATCGTTTCCTGTCTGCGCATGGTGGGGATTGTACTGGCAATCTCGTTACTGACCATTCCGCAAATGACAGCCAACCTGTTTACGAACAAGTTTAAACGCATTATCTGGTTATCGATTGCCATCGGCTATCTGAGTTGCCTGGGAGGTCTGCTGATCTCTTACCGCCTGAATGTTCCTTCGGGAGCATCCATCATCTTCTTTTCTATTCTTATCTATATTGCCTGTAAGATAGGAAAGAGCCTTTTCAGAAAGAAACAATAAACCAACATACAAGTATGGAAATCAAGATTCAATCACTGGAACAAATTCACGAAGCTGCCCGCGAGTTCATCTCAGCCATGGGCGATAACACGGTCTTTGCACTCTACGGAAAGATGGGAGCAGGTAAAACGACTTTTGTCAAGGCACTTTGCGAGGAACTCGGAGTATCGGATGTCATCACTTCACCGACTTTTGCCATTGTAAACGAATACCGTTCGGACGAGAACGGAGAACTGATCTATCATTTTGACTTCTACCGGATCAAGAAGCTGAGCGAAGTATACGATATGGGATACGAAGACTACTTCTATAGCGGTGCACTTTGTTTCATCGAATGGCCGGAGCTGGTAGAAGAATTATTGCCGGGAGACGCCGTGAAAGTAACCATTGAGGAACTGGAGGACGGAACAAGAAAAATAGTGATCAACGACTAATCATCCGAAGAATGGCCCCTCAATATTTTGTACAGGGAATATTTGCCACCGCAGGGCTCATAGCCCTGCTGGCATCTATACTCAACTGGAACTGGTTCTTCACCGCTCAAAATGCACAACTGATCGTACGGAATGTCGGCAGAGGACGTGCCCGGCTGTTCTACGGACTACTGGGAGTCATTATGATAGGTATGGCTGTCTTCTTCTTCCTCAATACGCAACCCGTATCAGAGTAACTGGCGCGATTTCATTTCCAGATATTTATTGATCACATCAATCGACAGCTTATCAGGAGTTGTCAGCAGCGAGTAAATGCCATGCTGTTTCAAAGTTGACACAATCAGTCTCTTCTCGAACGCAAACTTCTCTGCGATGACGTGACGGTAATAGTCCTCGGTAGTCACCGACTTGCCCGCTATATACTCTTTCAGATCGGCATCCTCAAAGAATACAACCAATACTCTGTGTTGCCGGGCCAATTGTTGCAGGTAAACTAATTGCCGGTTCAGGCTGGTCATATTACTAAAATTGGTATAAAGCACCAGAAAGCTACGTTTATTCACATGTTTGCCCAAGTGCCCGCATAAGGCAGAAAAGTCCGTTTCACCAAATGTTGTTTCCTGTTTATAGAGGTTCTCAAGCAAAGTCTGCATCTGACCGACTTGCTTGGAAGCAGGAACAAACGTATCGAAATACTCGTTAAACGTAACCAGCCCGGCTTTATCGTCCTTCCGCATAGCTACATACGAAAGCACCAACGAGGCATTGATGGCATAGTCCAGCAATGTCATGCCACGAAAAGCCTGCTGCATCACACGCCCTTTATCGATCACGCTGTATATCTGTTGACTGCGCTCGTCTTGATAGACATTGACCATCAACTGATGACGGCGTGCACTGGCCTTCCAGTTTATGGTGCGATAATCGTCTCCCTTTACATACTCTTTGATTTGTTCAAACTCAGTCTGATGCCCAGCCCGACGAATACGCTTGATACCGAGTTCGGTCAGGTTATCGCTCATAGCCAGCAGCTCGTATCGATGGAGCATCAGGTAAGAAGGATATACCTTAACGGTTTCAGGTCTGCCACAGGTAGCCCTGCGGGATATTAATCCGATTCGGGTAGTCGTAAAAACGCGGATGAATCCGAAACCGTATTCTCCCCTGCGAGTCGGCCTCAACCGATAGGTAAGCGTCTTTCCCTCATTAGGTAAAAGCGACAGCTCGAAGTGTACATTCCTTTGCTGAAATATGACCGGCACTTCATCTATCACGATCAAACGGACGGGATAGGAATAACGGCTCTCTATACGCAGGCTGACTTCGTTATCATCACCGTTAGAAAAACGTCCGGCACACTGACGGAAAGCCTGGATACCCTTGGTGCGATACAACAGATATCCATCGAAAGCCAGAGCAAGCAGCAACGCAAGCAGCCCTAACTGTCCGATGATAAACAGAGAACCGAACAGGTATCCGCCACCTAACAAGAGGATGACGACAAGGACGAGTATATAGAAACGTTTGGTCAGGAACATAATTATTTGGGTACTTCCACTTTATCAATCAACCGCTGAGTCACCTTGACAGGCGAATAACCTTCCATCTCTGCTTCCGCAGTCAGAATCAGGCGATGCTGCAACACATAAGGTGCTACAAACTTAATATCCTCCGGCGTTACGAAGTCACGTCCCTGTAAGAGAGCATAGGCTTTGGATGCCTGCAACATAGCCACCGAAGCACGGGGAGAAGCTCCCAGATACACAGCTTTACTGGTACGGGTTTGTTGGGCAATCAAGGCAATGTACTGAAGCAGAGTACGGTCAACAAATACCTTTTCCGTCAATCGACGAAGAGAAATCTGCCGGT
>ENA-UEPG01000756-UEPG01000756.1-human-gut-metagenome-genome-assembly--contig:-NODE-756-length-29954-cov-4.217693_pt1 | contig 29954 bp, 43 predicted proteins | sample MGYA00242893_ERZ507902 | MGnify/ENA primary metagenome ERZ507902 (study PRJEB26167, sample SAMN06115491) | human gut metagenome | host: Homo sapiens | place: China:Gansu | collected 2015-04-23 | study...
TTGTTAGCCGTGTTTTTTATTCCATTCTCCAGCCTGATTGGTCTTCGATCGCTCGTTCCAGCGTGAAAGAGTCTTTCGGGTAAATTCCCTCGCCCAGGCCTGTTCTTAAATCAACGTACCAGTTTTCAGAGTCCTCGCTAATTATTGCATTTTCAAATCCTTCAACGAAAATGTCAATTTCTTTTCTCTCGATCTCGTTTGTAGATGTTGTTTCCATGTCTTTAGCGCAGAATTTATAGCGTTGCCCCCGCTTCTTTGTTGTTTGATATTACAAATGTAAGTAAAATATCTTTTGCTTGCAAATATGCAACCATCTATTTTGTAAAATAATGTTATTTATATGGATTCAAAATAGACAAAACGACATTTGCCACTTGAAATCACCAATTTAGCAATCTTATTTTAGAATTTATACAATATCCCTAAATTCAATCCACCATACGAGTATTCCGCCCTAAAACCTATATCATGGTAAAAGAAGCCTCCCCCAACCGAAAAGGAGTTATTCGCGTAGACAGAAGCCGAAACAAAAGGCACAAACACTCTTTTCTTCACGGCCGTGATTTCTTTATGCATCGGGGTAAAGGAATAAGAAAACTTTTGCAATTCATTGTATTGCACGGAAAGATCAACGAACAACTTACCGGATTCGTTATCGAATAATGTCCTCTTGTAATCCCGGATCAAATTCCAATCCTCTATCGTACTCTTTAGCGTTCCTTCCCGATCCACGACCGGAACATCCCGGTAAATGGTATCCGTTTTGTACTTGTACTTATAACGTACTTCTCCGGACAGGCGAACCGTGTCCGGAACAAAGTACGTTATGGTATCCCGAATCGTCTTTCCTTCAACATACTTTGCAACCTCTTTTTCTTTAACATGAACCGTCTGCCTACCGGAAATAAAACCGATAAACAGGCAGGCAACTACCAATATAATATACTTTCTCATCGCACTTGAATTGTGATCTTTTCCCTGGCTAACATAGCTCTCTCGATCATCTCCGTCAACTTCAACTCGTAACCTGTTGAATTAATTACTCGCCCTGGTTGTTTATTCTCCCCAACAAGGATGCAACCGCTCGTGTCCTTATCAGTGTTCCCCCGGTGAATCCTGATTCCAGAAAAGTGAGGAATATTCAAAAGTAAAGGCAACTTCCGTTTAAACTTCGCCGACACGTTCACGATCACCTCGTAAGTTCCTTCCGGGATCGCTGTTTCATTCATTACCTTTTCTTCCTTGTCAAAATCACGACAACGATCCTCCAAGGTGTCACAGAAATATTTCCCGTCCACGAATAACCGACCGATCGTGTAAAGCGGCTTCTTGGCGATTCTATTTAGTTCTAACTTCATAACAATACAATTTAATAATCACTAGGCGGTTTCCTTGTCGTGCAACCACGCACGTCACACCGCCGGGCTTCCAGTTCTTTCAATTTCAATTCGAGTTCATGACGCTTGTGCACCTCTTCCATGTGGGCCTGTTGAGACTGTCTCAATTCCACGTATATCGTGTCAATTTTAGAATCACGCTGGGCTAAACGCTCTTCTAACCAGTTCACTTGTTTACGCTCGTTCTCGTCTTCCAAAGAGTCCGCCGAGGCATCCTCTTTACGAGCGTTCGTCCTCCGGTTCACGAAGAACATGACGATCCACTCGATCGCTTTAAATCCTCCTAACGCTCCTAACACGGCTAAAAACTCTTCCATTTCACACCTCCTTTAAATTATCATTCCAAAACATTCCAATATTATATTATTAGCACTACATTCGCGTTACAATCGTGTCCATCACGATTAACCAAGCAAAAGGCGGGGCCGTGACGGTTACCCGCCGTTTTATCAATTCGCAAATACCCACTCCACTATTTTACCATCTACAAGTCTACTTGGATCGCTTAGCGTCCATCCTGTTGGATCTACCACGATGCACTTGAACTTAACAGGAGCCAATTTGCCAATTATTGCACCGGTTACCGATACTTTATTATTAGCGAAATCACAAACAGTCACGTATATGTCTCCTATTGGAATCGATCCGCCCAAACTAAAATACGAGAAAGCGTTTAGTACGCTTGCTTCCGCTCCTTCGTAGCGTGTCTCTCGTGGGAGTTCAAGATAAAATGTACTTGTAAGATCCGGGACATATTCGAATTGAATATTTAATCCTGTTTTGTCAAAATTAACCATGTACATGTTACCACTAACAGGAATCGCCACTGATGAAAAATTATCACTTGTAACATGAAACGGTGGCGTATATATACTTCCTTTGAACATTGGCGATCCCGTTTCAGAGTCAATCGAGAACGTTATCGTCCCGTCTTTGATCCCGAATATTCCAGTTTTCTTTACCCCGTCAATCTCGATCACGTCACGACCGAAAGCAACCCCGGTAAGCTTCCCACTCGATCCTTTCGTCCCGGAAAACATTTTAGGGCTCACGACAGATTCCCCGTCAATTTCTGTTTTGTTATTATTCCAATCCGACAACCATGGAAGAAGATTAGCTTCACCTGTACTCCCGATTCGAATTGGATTTCCCCAGATCCCGGAGCTGGCACTTGACGCGACTTTCTGGGACATCCAGATCACGGAAGCGGTACTATTCGTGTGCCATCCCTCCGTGGTTCCGTTCCCCGTCGGTCTAACCGGTTCCGTCTCGCTGTCGTGATAAGTTATATACACGCCGTTGCCATCCTTACCATTTGCACCGTCCGTCCCGTCATTGCCATCCGCCACCATTAACACCCACGACGTGCCGTTGTATATATAAACTCGCCCGTTGTCTGTATCTCGATACACCCAGTTTTTTCGAGGGCTAGAGGGTGGTGTTGAAGAATCACCTTTCCAAACTATATCCAAGCCGTCATTGCCATCCTTGCCGTTAGCACCGTCAACCCCGTCTATCGTCATCTGGTACCACGCCCCGTCTTGATACACGTAACTCTTTTTATCAGTCGTGTTCTTGTAGGCCCAACCGTTTTTCGGGTTTTTCGGGTGAGAGGAGAAATACCCTTGCCAGACAATAGACACCCCGTCCTGACCGTTTATCCCGTCAGCACCGTCAAGACCGTTGTTCCCGTCTTTCCCGGGTTCACCCGGTTCACCCTTCAAGTTCTCCCTCGCCGTGTCATCGAGGTTATCCCAGGTCAGCTTGATCCCGCTACCGAAATGAAAACCCGTGGCGTTCCAGTAGATCGCCTTGTTAAATATAGACCCGTTACCGTCAGCGTCCCACGAGATATTCCCTTTAGCCATCACCCCGGAGCCATCCGGCCGGAGCATGTACATCGTTTCCCCTTTCGTGTTCACGCTCTTGATCATCCCGTTCTCGCAATAGAACCCCTTGTAACCGTCAGAACCAGGTATATCACCACCGACTCGAATCTTCGTCTTCCCGTCGAAAGACTTGGAATTGATCCCGAACAACACGTCGATAGCCGGCTGTCCTCCCTCGTCAGCGTGGAGATAGATCGCCGATTGCCTCGTTTCATCCGTCGTGTTACCGAACTGGATCATCTCGTCACCTACTTCCGGGAGGGAAGAATTAACGAACTCGCTCTTGGGTATCACTATCTCGTTATTCACCACGTTAGAAACGATCACCCAGTAATTCTTTTGCTCACCCGAGAATGTTTGGCACTTTACAATATCGTTAGCCACGAAGCTCATCTCGTCCTCTACTTGAATGTAATAGTTGGTGTCATCCTCCCGGATTTCTCTTATCTTCCCGGAGGCTTGCGTGATCCCAAGCGCTCCCTTCACCGCTCGTATCTTCTGTATCAACAACTCGAACACCGTCATCTGTCCACGGACAACTATATCGTCCGTCTCGAATACCCACCGGCCAAGTGTTCTAGCGATTCGCCAGCCAGAACCAAACGCCCCGGAAACGAAGTCTTTACTCTTGACGAACCCGTCTATGATAGTGCTTAATAACTTTGCCATGAATTCAACTTATTTTTTCGATTACTATCGCGTTCATGACCAATGTCGCATTATTAACATCAGGAGTACTCATGGAGAATTTCACGTCATTGGAGACTTCTAGCGTCATCTCATCCAGGCTATTGAAATTATCCTGGTACGAGGTCTTCATCGGGAAATTAACCGTTTTGCCATCACATTCGAGCGTGTACAACGCCCGCGAGTAATTTGCTTTCAGCACGGTGTTGATACACAATCCAAATTTGTATGTTCCAGCGGGTAGCGTGAAGGTCATTCCTGCCATGTCAAGGTCTTTTTTCTTGTAAATATTTTTCGCTAGTACTTCATCAGGCACAATTCCACTGTTATTCCCCGTCACGTTACCATTATGTGCCGTTGTCCCGTCCGTGTACCCGTTAATTTCTGAAAATGAACCAAATTCGACTCCACCGGTGTCGTAAATTTTAAAAACCGTCGTACCCGCACTACTGGTAACTCTCACCTTTGTCACTTTTGAAACCGTGTCATACGAGGTATTGTTAGCAGGAATTCCCGACGTGTAATTCCAGCCAAAGGATATGATTGCCTTGCTACCGGGTTCAGGTGGTGCTACCTCCTGCCTGAAATTACAGGTTATAACTTGATCTGATTGCACGTTCGTTATCGTGGCCAAACCGGAAACCTCGTCCGCACCCGTCCCGTTCGCACCGTTCCAGCTACCGATAACGTACCCCGCATTGGCAACGGCGTTAACTGTCGCTTGTCCCCCGATGACAACTTCTTGCGAGACCGGAGTTACCGACCCGTAACTGGGATTATTAGACTTGCCTTCAACGGTGTACGTCACGTCAGGACGTTCTTCAAGGCTTATCGTGGATGACTTGACTCCTGATTCCCCGTTCGCATTCTTGACCTGCACGAATATAGTTTTCAAGGCGTACCCAGGAGATAACTCGAAAAAGATTGTCCGGGATGAGCTGGCGATCCACCCCACGCCAGCCAGACCCTCCGTTTCCCCGATCTTGTAGTGAGTTATCGTCCCGGAAACGTCAAAAGACACGGAAACGGAACGATCGTGAGTTACGTCCGCCCCGGAATTGATCGAGATCGAGTTTAACATCGGAGGATACTCATTCACATTCAAGCGAACCATAAACGGGGCCTTCAAATCATCACGTAACTGGTTGACGAAATAGAGGGCGTCATCCTTGTCTTCATCCTGCTGGCTCCCCTCGAACTTGCTCGTGTACTTCTCCGATAACTCCAGGAGCATGTTGTTGAAGTTAACGTTTAGAAGTACCCCCGTGCCACGAGTGGCGTGACTGTAACCGAGGACGTTACTAGAAAGGGTCAACCCGTTTAACGCTGTCAGGCCCGATAACAGCAGGGACACGTCCTTGAAATAAAAATTTTTAGCGAAAGGAATAATTATCTTGAACGTGATCGTGTTACTATTCACGATTTTCCGGGTAACCGCAGATAGGCGCATCTGGACGTACTCGTAAATCTCGTCCCAGCTCGCCACCCAGATACTGTCATCCCCGCCCTTCCCGTATAACGAGTAAATCGTCTCCAGTAATTCGAGCCTCGATAGATCCACCCGGTGAGTTGTTATCCCCACCCAGTAAGGGTTATCACTAGAACGCTGGACTGCCAGCTCGTCAAGCTTGACCGTGTTATCTGACGAGTTGATCCCCCCATAAGTACGCTTCTTGAGAAGAGAACCCGTTGATTTTAAATAAACCTTTTCTTGATGATGTAACGAGCTACGATAGAAATCCACGAGCGAGGAACGATCGGCGGCTGTAACGTAAGCGGAATTCCCGTCCGGTAACCCCATGATTTTCATCCGGCGATCTAGTTTTTCCAATACCTTATCGTAATCGGCTTTAAAACCTTTCATTATGGCGTTCGGGTCCGTTTTGTCATGAACTCGCTCATCCACGTTGTGGTACAAGAAAGACACGCCCCAGTCTTTTAGCAAGTTAAGTTCATCCCATGTTATATAGACACTGTTGGAGCTACTCTCTTTAATTAAACCATCCGGGTTATACTCGTTTCCCCACGTTGGACACAAAGCTACACTAAAACCGAAACGACGATCGTTACCACACCCGTCCGTGTAAACAAGCGGGTATTCTGGAACATAACCAGCCGTGGGAGGATTTCCCAGATGAAAGAATTCGGTGTCATCAATCCATTTCCGGTTAATTCTCCGCCAGACACGGGCATAAGCTCCCTCCACGGAATCATCTGCCGTGTAAGTGAAAGCGAGATGCTTGTCATACTTTAGCGGGGCAAAACTCAAGTTCACGGTGTCAGCATCAACCCCGGAAGGTAGTTCAAAGCTTAACTCTAAAATCTCCCCTTCAAGCTTCACGTATTCCAGTGTCAACAACAAGATAGAGCCAGGGGGAATTACCGCTTTACAGGTCACCGTTAACACCGTTTCGAGGCTACTCGTTACTTCCACCTGTTTCACCTCTATCGAACCGGGATAAAACTTCCCATCAGCGTCTCTAACCGTGATATTCCTCGTGGAGAGGTACATGTTGTTCCCAAGCGGGGTATCACTGACCAAGTAAGTCTTTTCCGTGCCGGCTACCACCGGGGCATCCTGCAATTCAAGCGAACAAGAGTAAATGTCATGTTCTTGCCCGTTCACGTTATAACTCCCGACTCTCGTTTCCACGTCAGAGACCAGAACCCCGGTCATGCCGGACATGGAAGTTTCAAGTTCATCCACCCGAGCCTGTATCTTTGACAAGCCTCGTTTATCAGTGTCAGTGTAATCGTTCGTGCTAAGCCCCTTGCCCGGCACCACGTCAACTTTCTTGTTCAACTCATCAACGACTTGATTGAATTCCGTTGCCGTTAGCTTGTCGCCTGTTTTCTTGATTATATTTAACGTCATATATTGTATTTTTAAGATAATATGATAGGAAAAGTGCAAGGAAATCCCGTGGAAACCGGGGGATTCTCGCCACCAGAAGGGACCGTGATAAATTGCCATTCTTTTGTCAAGGTATTGAATACCGGCATGATCAAGTTATCGAGACTCTCTATCTCGGAATAAGTAGGGTACATGGGGAACCACGATTCCAGCCCCTTGATCAACATACTACCTTTCATCGCCGTGTTCGCCTCGTCCGAAACGTTATCCATGTCCCCGAGATAACCTCCACCAGTTTCTACTAAACGAGTGGAAACGGTGTTTTCATTATCCGGGTTGTCTTCCTCCGTTAGGGATTTAGCCGTCACGCTGTTGTGTAACACGTCAGAATCCGTTTTGACTGGTTGGTCCAGGTAATCCTCAAAAGTATGACTATCCCACAGATCGCTATCTCCCGCTTTAATCTTCTCCCCGAGATATAGTATGTATCCCTCCACCACTTTCAACTTCTCTTCCGTCCAAACTTTCCCGTTATTCAATATAAACTCTAGTACCTTTTGCAAGGTCGCTTTACCGGATTTTGCCACGTTCATCCGGTCTACCTCGATAACACTATCCGCCTCTAGTTCTACCGGGGAAAGGTCCCGTATTCTCATCGGGATACCCGCCCCGCTTTGATAAACCCGTGTTTCGTTTTCCCCGCTACCGCGATACTCGCTTGAGCTTCCACCCGTCACCCGGGCCGACTCTGCTGTTTCCCCGGACAACTCGACGTACGGCATGAATTGTTCAAAGGTAACATCCATCTCGTCAGCGAGCAAATTCAAGGACGCACTTTTAACGTGAAACAACGTGTCGCTATACTTGTCAGAAAACAACATGAACGTGCTTAACTTTCGTCCTTGAATTACCCCGGAAAGCATTCGCCGAGGAAACCCGACACGGCTACAAACAGATTTTAATATCGTGTACAAGAATGAATCTGTTTTCTCGCCGATCATCCATTCCGAGGTAAATCCCCCGTTTTTCACGTGCAACACGTTGTTAAACAACAAATCGGCATTTTCGGTAAACGGGGTATCACCGAAAGCGATTTTCACCTCCCCGTGATTTTCCGAGGCTGCCTCGACAAGAGTCGCTTCCACGTCAATTCCCCCGGACACGATGTGAGTAACGACCACGTTAGTAACGTGATTCGTGACGTTCCCGAGGTTTGTGGTGTCTTGAAACTTTATTTCCAGTTTACCGGAGAACGGGAAACCGTCTGCCGTGATTTCAAGTTTCTCGAAATCAGATTCCGAGAACGGGTATCGCTGGAACATCTGTAACTTTTTCGTGGTACTTGACCGGGGAAATGAATACTCCGCATCCCTCCACCCTTCTTCCAGGGACAAGTATTTTGTCGTCGTGCCATCCGTTAACTTTATAGTGATATTAAACGACCCTGTTTCTGGAATGTTCCCTCCCCAGTAGATGGGAGTTGTTGATGAACAATAGTTCACCGCAATACTAAGGACTTGAGTCGTTTTTTCCACGCCAATCTGTTGGTAAACACTCCCCTTTTCTGACAAGTTAACAAAATGCACGTCGTTCACGCTATGACTATATATAGCCTTTCCCCCGGCGATCCATCCTTCAAGTCCTTTCCGGAAATCATAATTCGACAAAAAAGAGGGGCGTTTGTTGTAATCATAGATAAACGTTGCCACCTTGCTTGCCGGGATAATCTCGTTCGTCAAGCTACCGAGGGGATAACAATCCTCCCCGGTAGACCCAAGAACCATTTTTTCTCGCTTACCGTTACCAGTTTTCGTCCCCTGGTTATTATAAATATACCCGCCTTTATCCACGTCTACTAGGGAACAGATCAACCACCCGTTCTCGCTTTGCGTGATGAAACAATCAAGGGATGTCATGCATTCTTCAAGCACCTCGTAACAAGTCATACCGTTAAACGTGCCCGTGTTTAACGTTGCCTGGTGAAGCACGGATTCCATGCTAGACATCGATTTTTCAAGCAAGGAAAAAGATATTTCAAATCCCAAGGGAAGAGACGTTTGATCACAGCAATATTTTATAATTTCAAATATCGAGCGGGTACCCGTTTGAGCGTACTGGATATTTTTCAATATTCCAAGCCCGTCACTCGCCGTCACGCTAACGTCGTATGGTACCGAGATGTAAGGTTCCGAGTATTTCTCCGGGAGAACATAACCAGTCCAGATCAACACCCCATTTTTATACAACTCGACGAGAAACAACTTGTTGTCTACCGTGTACAAGGATGTTAATTCCCCGTCCACGTCTGCCTGTACGACCATCTCCAAGGACGTGCCGGATATTCCAGAGTCAGAATCATCCCTACGCAACAAAGGAGCTGCCCCGAGAGACTTGTTTTCTGAATCCCCAGTGTAATCACGTTCCTTGATTAAAATTTTATATTCATGCCCGAATTTCTCCGAGTCGAATTGCAATACATACCTTGTCCCGTACATGATCATGTAGTTAAATTCTTTCTTCTATTTTCCTTGTTTATCGCCGCCACTAGAGTGTTTCCTTGTAATTTGAATTCTCCCGATACCTCTACGTTCACGCTTTGTGAGACCCGATCCAGCGATCCGGATTGAGTCCTAACGTCCAAGTTATTAGAGTAAGCATTTGAAGAGAACGTGTTACCGCCACCATCCGCTACTTTACTTAAAGCTCCTTTCACTGCAGTCCCAAGAGCGACCAACGCAGTCCCCGCTGCGATCGCAGCAATACCTCCACTCAATGGATTTTTCAAGGCTTTTTCTATCGCTAATTTAGCGACTCCCATACCTATAGCAATTTGTCCCACTTGTACTGCCATGTCTGCAAAAGAAGCGGCCACAACTAAAGCAAAATTTTTCATTCCATCACCCCCAATTATCAATTGGCCAACACTCTCCCCGATTCCTATGGCCATATCACTAAAAGCCCCATTTATCACCCCACTCATGTCAATCATTTCCTGCACGATCGGTTGTAACTTATCCCGACTTTGGGCCAATTTTTCCGGCAATAACGATAAAGCATCAAAACTAGTGGGCAAAACAGGTAAACTATACCCCTGGGACACTTCCATCACGGGCACATCATTCTCTTTCCGCAAACGAGAATTAACCAGCTCACCCTGTTTCTCGATAACAGATTGCAAGCGGTTAATCTCTCGCTGGTACACGACCCCGTTAGTCACGTCATAGGCGGATAAAGACTTTTTTAGTTTCTCGTAAGCTTGAATCTTTTCCCCAATCTTTCCAATGGTCGATTCAATCATACCACGCACCCTCTCCTCCTCCGTTAGCTCGTTCTCTTTACCCTCATTTAAACTGTTTTCAGCACTCTTGATCTCCTTGACTCCTGACAAGCGTAAAGCGATCTCCTCTCGAATGGCGTTCACGGTATCAGAAAAATATCCCTTTTGAGCGACGTTTAAAGCGATGAATTGATCCAGTTGTGCTCGTAAACTATCAATATCCTGCTCCCTTAATTTCAAGCTCTCGATCGTCTCCCTGTTAGTTTCTTTCTGCAGGCGAGTCCCTTCGGCGATAATACGATTCCCTCTACGAAACCCGGGTAAAATACCAGCTACCCACTTCTGAAACCAACCAATCTCTTCATTACTTGCAACCTCCAATTCTGTTGCCAATTCATTCACGACCCCTGTTTTAAACCGGGTCCACGCTTCACCAACTCCTTGAAACGCCTCTGCCGCAACCGTGTTCAAACGCCCTAAAGCCAACGTTAATTCTTGCTCGGCCTTACCCATTTCCGTCACGATAACACCATGCTCCAGGTTTATGTCTTTCAAGGTTTGCAGGTATTTTAACCCGGCATCTTCTCCCGGTCCCCCGAATATATCGGCGATAGCTGTTCCGACTGCCGCCGAACTCGCTGGTAACTCGTTTAACTTCTCGCTAACTTGACGGATAACATCAAATATGGTCATCGTGCCGTCCTTCAAGGCTTTTTCAACCTCCCCGCTGGCAATCCCGATCCCCTCCAACGCCTCTCGGGTAGCCTTGGGCATCTCCCGGATTCTAAGCATCCCCTCTTTGATAGCGTCTAAACCTTTATCAGAGAAAACACCGTCCCGGATGCTGGTTTGCAATATCGCTAACATTCCTTTTGCCGATAATCCCGCCGCCTTGAATTGCGGGGCGTACTCCCGTAACTGGTCAAGGAAATCACCACCACTATTTAACCCGGCAGAAAATCCATCCCGGATAAGTGTCATGGCCTCGGAAAAAGTTACACCCATTTGCTTGTGAAGGGTGTTTACCGTTCGCAATATTTCCGTGTAATCCTGTTGGAACACGTCAGCGATAGCCTGTACCTCTCCCGCCAATTCCGTGTCATCGATTCCCGTTAAACGCTCGATCTTCTCTCGAACATCGTCTAACCTCATGCCATATTTCACGAGTTCCCGCCCGGCGTTAGCGATACCAACTGCAGCGAAAGCTTTACCAACGAGGCCTTTCAATTTTCCAAGGGTCCCAGAGAATCCCCCCACTTCTTTCTTGGATTTCTTTAATCTATCCTCGAACTCTTTCGTGTCAGCCGTCAACCAGACTTTTAATCTCGATACTACGCTCATAGCAACTTACTCATTCTTATTACCGATTCTACATTATCCTCTTTCCTCGATACCTCCACACTTTCTTCCCGTTCCCAAGGGAATACCCACAATTGTTTCGGGTCTTTTATCTTATCCTTTTTCTGCAATTGTATGTTTACCAATGTCAGTGTCTGTAATCTTACCAACTCGGCGTTAGCTCTATATATCTGTTCTTCTCTCGTGTTGTAATAATGAAGTTTCAAGAAAAAATCGTGTAACAACATCTCCCCAAACTCCATTACCCCCATCCCTAACAGACCTAACGCTATTCCCAGGTAATCATCGACAGTTATCGTGCTTACTTTTTTTTTGAATTTTCTCGAACCGGAAGACTCACCGTAGTTTGACGAGCATATATCTCGATAAACTTAGTCATCATACCCGGGGAAAACATTTCGCCCAACTCCATTTCACTAATACCCAATTCTCTCCCTTCCAACCGTTCACCCTCCTTGATACAACAATGAGCCATTGTCAAGACCCCATCCAAGCCAAAGCACAACACGCTACCAATTTTACTCAAGTCCGTAACGCCTTTACGTTGACAATAATCCCGGATGGCGTTCCAGTTCGCCGCCACCCGGTATTCGTTCCCGTTCAAAACAACCGTCTCTTTCATGACTCCGCTATTACTTCCTCTTCCAACTTCGACACGGCAGAACAACTCAACGAGTAAGTTGCCTCGCCATCAGCATTCGTCGTCTCCGAGTAACTGGTGATAATCATCTTCCCCTTCTGAACCGTACTCCCGACCGCTGGGTCTCCATAAATAAAATCTAGCACTTCCCCGGCTTTCGCCAACTTGATAATCTCCTCCCGGTCTACCCGTTTCGCCTTCTGCTCCTCCTCATTTATCTCCATCACCCCGTCAGCGGAGAACTCGCTATCGTACCCGGTCACGATCTTGTTAGTCGTTCCCTTGTCCTCTTTTGTTAAACTCTCCTTAACCTTAGGGGTCAAGGTAAACGTGTTAGAGGTCGTCCCGGCAAACAATTTCTCTCCCTGCCGGAACAAAATATTAAACCCGTTAATCTGGCTCATAATTATGTATTTAAATTATTGCTAATAAACTTTTATCTCGAAATTCATCTCTGTCACCCATGCCCGGTCGTCATCGTCAAACTCCCGACTCGAATCCAGGAAACTAGCATTAGTCCTCGAATCCTGAAGGGATAACATCGCTTCGCTAATCTTGTTTTCCAGCTTCAAGGATTCGTCATATTCCCCGCAAACTGATAACACGTTCACGGAATACACGCCAGAGCGATTTACCTCCTTCGTTTTACTACCGAAACGTTTTACCTTGTACACCGCGAAAGGGAGCGGTAGATTATCATGGCCCTCGAGGTCAGCGACCTCGGGAAACACGTTCACGATCTCCTTTAAAACATCATTTATCCGAATTTCTATCATCTCACTTCTTGTTTCGTTTATCAAATTTGTCCGCAGCAGCCCTCACCTCTGCCGGGATACGATTAATAACACTACTCCCCGTTGTCTGCCATGCCCTTTCTGTCGCCATGATCGCCTTGATTCCACCCTTCCAGCGTGCCGACCTTCGTCGTCTCGGGGACTTGAACGTGTGTGTTCTTGACCTGTTAGCCAGTGTCCCGTACTCGACCCAAATATTTCTCTGCCATTCGGAAATGTAATCATCCCCTTTTCTCCGGATCGGTGTTCTCCTGGTTTGACCTTTCTTAATCCGTCCCATTGTGTCCTTTCTTACCTTTAAAAGCACCCGCCACGATCACCGGAACGTTACGTTTCTTGTTCATCACCTTCGCTTTATACAAGTGACTGAAGCGCGGGTTTAACGATTTCGCCCTATTCGTGAAAGGTTTCATCGCTTTTCTAATGCCCGCAGCCACGACTCTAGTCGGGTAATCCTTGATCATTCTCGTGAAAACGGCTTGTACCTCTTTCACGCCCTCCACTTTTACCTCGCCTGCCATGATCACGATATTTTAGCGGTTATCACCATGTACCTGCGATTCACCTCTACCGTGGATAATATCTCGTACTCCTTTCCCTTCACCACGACACGATAAGTGTTATCCACTCCCGTCAAGATGTAAGTCGTTAGCTCTATCACGCTCGTCAACGCCACTTTCGTCTCGTCAACGCCTTCACCAATCGTCTTGTACTCTAGCTTCACGTAAGCCTTTCCCGCGTCCACGAATTTCTTTTCCACGGCTCCCGTGCTGGTTCGAGATTTTTCTGGACGTTTAAACGCCACCATCTCCGTGAACTCGCCGCAATTTATCGCTCCCATCTCCTGTAATGTTTTAACAAGTTGGTAGACGCCTTGGGCAAATTCTCGACGCTATCCGACGGGTTGTCAAATAACTTTCCCGTCATTAGCAGGATGGCGGCCTGGATGGCATGAGGTAACAACAAGTATCCTGTTCGGACGGTCATTTCCACCGTGCTACCGGGAACAACGGGTAATAACACTTTACTACCGTTAACGACAGCACCCTCGACCGTTTCCCCGTCCACCTTCACCTCCACGGATCGAATCGGGAGCAACCCGGTAGCGATTTCACGGGAATAGTCACAAATCACGCTATAACTCTCGTCACGCAATTTCAGCCCGGTAAAATTCTCGGCAGCGTCCGTGGCAGCCTCCAATAATCCACGCAAGTTGTCATCGAACTCGTCTCCCGTTATTCTCAAGTGTTTTTTCACGTCTTCCAGCGTCACGGGAGAAACTCCCGGCTCCAAACATTCAACCTTCATAACTTTCACAATATTTTATTATTGTCTCTGCCATTTTTTTACCGATACCCTTGATCTCGTCCAGGGCTTCCCGGGCGTTCTTCACGTCTTCCACGGTCTTGAAACCGTTATCGAACAAAATTTTACGGGAAGGCATCCCCTCGGGTAACGTGTTTTCTTCCTCTCCCTGGTACAAGGTCACGAATCCTTTTTTAACCAGGTCGGCTGCCACTTCATCGGGGAGTTCCCCGGTATCCCCTTTGAAGTAGGCGTATCCCTTTACCGCTCTCAAGAATAAACAACGCATCAAGCGACAATGTCTTTAATCACGGCAAAACTTTCTTTCCTTCTCGCGGCAACATCGTGAAAAGCACGGGCTATCACTCGAATCTCGTCCGTGTCGAGCATCGTGTACGGGTCCGCCTTCACGTCAAGACCTCCCCACCAGCCGATCATCAAGTCCGCGAAATTCCCGAAAATCATCGCTGACAAGGATTCGTTCGCCGTTCCCTTGCTTAAATTGTAAGGAACAAGGTTCGAGATCACGGTCTTGTAACCGTTCACGGTGGTTCCTTCCATCAGGTAACGAGCCGTCCCGGCACTTTTCTCGATAGTTTTCATGGCACCACGCACTTTCGTGTTCGTCAAGTAAGCCAACGAACCGAGATCGGCATTCTTGATGGCGACAGCCGTTTCAAGAGCGACAATCGTGGTCCAGTCAATCGCCTTACCGTTCTCCCCACCAACGACACTACCGATACCTTCCATGTTCAACAATCCTAGAGGTTCCGCTCCCGTGCCGGACCCGTTGATCGCGGCCTCGTTCAACCTCTCGGCGTGAGCATCAACAAGCTCGCTCATGACCAACGCCTCCACGTCAATAGAAGATTGGACGAGAAGCTGGTTAGAATAGACTCCCTGTATGCTCAAACGCTTGGGTTTCATCGTGGCTGACTCGAACTTCAATTTCTCTATGCTCGACTTGGCTCCCTCTTCCAACCATTCCCCCTTGTATTTAGAACCGAACACGATCGGCACATTCCCGGTCAACCCGGTCAACATGGTTGCCCCGACTTGCTCCAGGATTAACTTGTTCCGGAGCATCTCCACGTAACTGATCCCCTCGTTCGTCACTAGCAAGCCTCCATCTGCCGGGGTTGTCACGTTCTGCCCGCTACTGGCACGTTTCCCAGCGAGTACCACGTAAGGGATTCCGAAGTCACCCACGGACACACCAAACTCTCTCGCCTCTTTTTTAGCCTCGGTAGCCATTTCCGCCTCGAAACCGGACAATTCTTTTCTCGATGCTTCTAGCATGAACTTGCGAAAAGAGAAACGGTTGATCTCTTTTTTCTCTTTTTCACCCATGCTTTTCGCAGCGGCCTCTTTCCGGGCCGCATCCAGGACACGAACCTCGTTCAATTCCCCGGTCAACCCTTGCACTTTTTCGAGTGCCTGCCGGGCTTCCTCTTTTTTCCCTTCCTTCTTGAAATTCTCGTAACTCTCGATAGCCGTTGCCAGCTCTCGCTTGATCTCGTCTTCTTTTTTCATTCTCGTGTTATTTAAAGATTATACATTGCCCTCGCTATCTCCACAACCCCGGCCGCTTCATCATCTTCCACGTCGGGCTGGTCCGTGGTAGAGTCTTCCGGTTGTTCACCCGGTAAATCGTTCATCAATCGCATCGCCTCCCCGATCGTCATGTTCTCGATCTCCGTGTAAGTTCGTTGGCCATCCAGGGCATCATGGATCGTCCTCACGATGTCTTCCTCGAATCCCCTACGGGTGGCGTTCTTGTTACTAGGGATCGTGACAACGGCGACCTCTAACAATTCCTGCCCGTCAAAGTAAAACGTCGGCTTTTCCCCGTCACGGGATTCCTTACCCTCGCCCCAGTGCCCGACAGCACGGGATGTTGGAGAAAAGGACACGCTCACGCCGTTCAACGTCCCGGCTAACAATTTCCGGAACACTTTCTCCGCCCGGGGATTTAACTCGGCGGGTTCAAAAGTGACACGAACGATCAATTTTTTACCTTCCACCCTCGCTTCTCCCCTCCCGATCACCGAGTCCGGGTCCCCGCTGTAATACTGGTGCTGGTAGGTGATCAGCCCGTTTTTATTGAACCTGTCAAGGTCCCACTTGTCAACGGGTAGAACCGTGCCGTAACTATCACGAGTGTTATCACTCGCCACGAACTCCAACGTGCGGGTTTCCTCCACGTCTGCCGGGATCGCTGCCCGGGTCGCCATTCTATCGTAAATGCCTTGTTTCATGATCTATTGTTTTGTTTTTCCATCGTTCTTACCCATGTTTAACGGAACGAGAAACTCGTCCAACCCGTCCACACGCCCGTAGCCCTCTTCTACCCGGACCTCGTTACGGCTCATCGCCCCGATTTGAATCATCGTGTTATAGTAGTTTGACCGGGCTTGAGAATCTCCACGCATCAAGCCACGTAAATCGAATTTCACCCCGTAATTCTCCCCGTCGAGGAATAATTTACGTTCCAGTTCCGTCTCGTACCGTTTCACGGTAGGCCGCATGGAGTACTGGCCGAATAAAATATTTTGCTGCTCCACGGTCGAGTAATTGGCCTTGGAAAGGTCTGCCAGCATATGCGGGGGAACGTTAAATATCCGGGAGATGTCTTGTATCGAAAATAACTTCGTTTGTAACATCTGGGCGGCCTCGGGAGCGATACCGATGGCCTTGTACTTCACTCCATCCTCCAGGATCACCGTGCCGTGGTTATTCCGGACCTGTTGTTTCAACCTCTCGAACACGTCTTGATCGACGATCTTGTCGGATTCCATCACCGCCTTAATATTACCCCCGTTCTCGAAAAACTCTTTCCCGAACTTGGTAGCGGAAATACCCAGGCTGATAGCATCAGCGTTGTAAGTGATCGGGTTTATACCCGTGATACCGTCGTTAGAAAGGGTGAAAAAATGACAAATCTCTGCATCCTCGTACATCCCGGAAAACCCGGTTGCCGATACTTTAAAGAATTTTTCCTGATTCTTGTAGATGACATTCACGTCACGGGGATGTACCGGGTGTAACGCCACCGGGTAACCCCGACCGTCACTCTCGATGATGGCGAAAGCGTTCCCCCAACCGTCAAGACAAGCGTTCAAATACTCCCAGAACGTGAACGTGTTCATGTAGCCGTTAGGCCTCTTTCGAATCACGATGCTAGCCGGGTGTTTGGTATCCACGACCATCCCGCTACTCGTTTCTATCGATACTCGTTTGGGAAGCGATGCCAAATTTTCGCTACGTAACCGGATAGCGGCGAACACGGCAGTGAATTTTAAAGCGGTATCGTTATTCACCCGCGCTGAAGGAATAACGGAGGCCGCCGCCTCTTTTGCCGAGCCTTTTTGCTCGACATTCACGCTCCTGGTGTAGCCTATTTTATTCAATGCACGATCGAGTAACTTCATGGCGTTTCTTTTTCCTACAAAGTTCCTCGAATCGTGCAAGGGGATCAAGGTGACACTGTCACCCTTTTACGACAAAATCTATAAATTATCACATAACAATCTACAAATCAATATTAAAACAAATTTCATTTTTCTAGAATTTAACCACACTTCGAGTCAATGGTTGGTCAAACACTTCCCTCAATATTGATTCCGGGTATGTTTTCACCCTTCCAAAACGGGGATCGGGAATCTCCTCTGTCGGTATCCCTCTCTTTTTACACAAACTTGCGGCTTTCCTCCCTATCGAGCTCGCAAGCTTTATATTCACGTCTATTTCATTCAACGTGGCGTAACCAACAACGGTGAAATAATTCGGGCTGGTTTGGGTCTTCGCCTCGATAACCGCAACTTTCTCCTCGATGCTCTTTTGATTTTCCTCGACATCCTTCAACCTTCTTTCCTGCTCTACCAGCATCTGACATTGTTGTAATAACATTTCAGCAGAAGTAAGAGGTTTCCTCGCTTTTGTTTCAAGTTCTTCCCACCGAAGAATGAGCTTTGCCCTCGCTTCATCATTAAATTTAGTAGCCACATACAAACATTCCGTTTTATTCAAGTAAAAGCATGGTCTTTCTTGATTGTTCGCATCCCTGTAAGAGCCCAGCGGAAATTTCCGTTCGGCAACTTTCTCCCATGCGGGTTCCATATTACGTATGGATTCAAGCACGTCACTGTGTCTTTTTTCTGTAATTCGTGCAATTTCCACCGACGACATCCTGCCATCGTTAGAAGATAAAATTAAATTTTCCATGTTAGTATTCTTTGTTAGTTAATGAATCCAGATAAAGTTGAGCAAGACACGCCCCGTGATAATCAAGGTTGGCGGGATGTTTCTTGCAAAATTCAGCGAATCGCTTAAAGTTGCCGGAACTTAAAACCCAATAATAAGCTTGATTCTTGCAATCTTTCTCGATCTCGAATTTTCGTGTCATTTGTTTCAGTTGCTTTTGCAACTCTTTAATTTCGGAAAGTAATTTACCCTCGTTTCGTTGGGGTATACGTGTTCTGGTGGTACTATACTTCACACCTTCACAAATCTCGTGGGACTTTGGCATATTCGACGAAATTTGATTAATAAAGAAGCCGTCAGCTTCCCAAAACTCGCCAAAGTCCCGACTACAACATATTTCAGCAGCAGCCCGTGAAGGGAAACCAACGGCTATATCTTTATAGATAATAGCAATTACTAGGGTATAAAAAAATACCACTAACTGAAATTGTTATGTCAAAACTTTGGCGAAGTTTCGTCACAAACGTACAACTATTATCCATAATTTCAAATTTCATACTCAATTTTTATTTTTTTCGGTATAAAACTCTCTTGAAACTCTCGAAATTCGAGTACCTGCGTTTTCTAAACACCCCCTCGTGTTCACGTTCCACCTCCTCGTAAGCGTTCCGATAGGTCATGCCGGAGGTAACTTTAGCCCAAAAAAGTTCTAAAAAGCCCTCTTTTGTCATTAATTTCAATACGCTATCAGGTATTTTATCCATCTTATATCACTTTTATTTCACGTCCCCCGGCGTATGCCTCTCTCGTGCTGGCCGTCTTCGAGATGTACCCGGCGATGGCGTTCACGGAAGCTGCACAACCGTCTATTTTCTCGGTAGACTTCGCCTTGTTCAAGCGAATATTCATGTTCGGGTCCGTGTAGATCGCCACGTTCCGGAACATCCAACGCAACACCGGGTTATTCATCAAATCAAGTTCCCGGCGTTGTAATCTTTTCTGCAAATCTTTCGTGGGCTCCGACAGGTACGTTATAGTCTGCGCTATCGGGTCAAGGATATTATAATAACCTACTTTTTCAAGATGTTGGATAACCCCGTTCGTCGACATCCACGGGTCATACGTCAAGTTTTTCACCCGGTAAAGGTGAAATATCCTTTCAATATCCTTGCTTAGATAATCCGTGTCAACGACATCACCTTCCGTTACCGTGATGAAACCCTGTTGTACCCAAAGCCTGTAATCCACCCGGTCCGCTTTCTGTTTTATTTTCGCCTCCGGAACCCAGAAAAATAAACGTAAAACGGGGTGCGGTAAAGCGGGGAAGAACAAGGCGAGAGCTGTCAAGTCATCAGTACTGGCCAGGTCCAACCCGGCGTAACACTCTTTCCCTGACAAATCCTCGTCCCTCGTACCAAAATTGTTCGCCTGGATCACCTCGTCCGGTATCCAAACGGTCGGGGCATCCACCCACATATTCAAGTTCTTCGTTTTAAACTCCAGCTCTTTCGATGGATCGTTTAACACGGCCGTGAACTCGCTTTCCATGAACTCGGGTTTCACGGAAATACCAAGGTTAGGGATCGCCTTCCCCCATTTACTCGAATCCTTCCAGTCATCCCCCTCGTCCATCGAGAATATCATGACGAAACGATCCACTTGCACTTTCGCCCCTTTCAATATCTCCACGTTTACCTTACGAACCCCGAAGCACGGCAACGAGAGGTTTAACCCGGCCGTCGTGATAATAAAAATAAGCGGCTGCCGTCTCGCCCCCATACCGGACCGGATCACGTCATAGATTTCATGGGTGGGCCACTTGTGGAACTCGTCGATGATCGCCCCGTGCGGGTTAAACCCGTCCTTGTTTTTCGTGTCTTTAGATAGCGGCTTAAACGTGGATCGAGAACTTTCTACCGCTATCGCTTTCTTGCTTAACATGGTTCGTTTTAACAACGGCGTGGATTGCTCGATCATGGCGACAGCGGCATCCCAACAGACCTTCGCTTGTTCCTTGTCAACAGCGGCACTGAATACCTGCGCCCCCTGTTCATCGTCAAGGTAGAGAAGGTACAGGCCAATCCCTGCCGCTAACAACGTTTTCCCGTTTTTCCGGCTCACCTCGACGTAAGCCGTGTTGAAACGCCGAACTCCCCCTTTCTTTTTCCAACCGAAAAGGGAACCTATTATGAAACACTGCCATCCTTCCAGGATCAACTCTTTACCGGCCCATTCCCCCTGGTAATGTCGTAACAGGGTAAAGAAGGACAACGCTTTCATGGCCGCTTTTTCATCCCAGTATATACCTCGTTCCACTGAAAATTTCAAGTCATCAAGGTGTCTCCGGACTGCCAGCCTTTCCAGTTCACCCGCGTCACGCTCTCCCGACTCGACATCGGCGATATACTTCTGCATCTTTTTGATATATTCTTTTCCCCTTCCCATTTTTACATCTCGCTTATCATGTCAAAATCATCTTTTTCCTCTCTCGGTTTCTCTTTCACCTTACTTGCCGAGGCGGGAGTGATTCCCAACTCGCACGCTAACCGAACCGCATTTGAATAATACTCGCTTGCCATCTTGTCGAGAGGATTCCGGTATTTTTTCTCCCCGAATTTCGTGTACCCGGTTAATATCCGGCCCTCTTTGTCCAAAATTTCTTGTGCCTCCATGTATTTTCCCATCTCCCCGGCGTACATTATCACCGCATTTATATTCACCACGTCAAGGATTCCCCTCTCAGCCAATTGTTGTGTCGTGATTTTATATATTCGTTTCGAATGGTTGTTCAAATACTTCGGGGGATTGGGTATTTTCGTTATTCTCTCGTACCTCACTTCATCCCGCATCCGACAAGGCTGGTCCGTACCTTTCAAAACTTTAAGTTCATTCGATATTGGTTTCCTTCCTGCCATGTCTACCCCCTTTCTCGAAAACTCTCAATTTTGCACGTGCGCGCAGAAGGGTGGAATGGGGTCTTAGCAAATGAACCCAAAAAGTTTTTCACCCCCCTACCCTTGAGCGAGTTAAAAAACTCTTTCTTTTGATAGATTTCATTTATAAACTTTTTCATTTTGACAAATTTTAAATCTACATAAAATTATATCTTTAATAACCATCCGGTATTTTCATCGGGGGAAATACCGTTTTTTTTATCGTTTTCTCCCGTTATCAGAACAATTCATCCAGCCGTCGTATTGCAGCGTTATCCACCCTTTTCTCGGCGTCTATCGCCCTTAAATAGATTCTCGTGGTTTCTATGCTCGTGTGTCCTAACATCTGCTGAACGTCGTAAATGCTCGCCCCGGCTTTCAAGGAAAGAATCGCCGCCGTGTGACGGAGAGAGTGACAGGTGTAATGCTTGTCATCTAATCCTATCGCACACAAGTATCTCTTGATCATTTTGGAGATCATGAAGTCACTAACGCCTTGGGTAGCGTATCCTTTCTTGTGCGTGATAAACAAGGGACTATCTTCCGCCATATCACCACGACAAACCAGGTAATCGTGAATGGCATCTAGCACCTTGTCTGTAACCCCGATCCTGCAACTCTTGTCTACTTTTCCCTTTCTTTGCAAGTTGATCAACGTGCGTTCACCGCTCGTTATGTCCCCGACCTTCATCCTGCACACCTCCACTCGCCTAACCCCGGTTCGAACCATCAGGGAGATTATGGCGTAATCCCTCTTCCCAACTATCGATTCCCTGTTTATCTTCCCGAGCAACTCCTTGACTTGATCCGTTGACAAGTACCCCTTCCTGTATTCCGTGTCTTTCTTGGGAGACTTCACGCCCAGGGCGATATTATCATCGTAATACCCTTCAAGCGAGAGGAACTCGAATAACTTCCGGACCACGGTAAGGTACAACCCGATCGTGTACACGGACATACGCTTTTTCAACATATCCGATTTATACCGGAGTATATCCGATCTTTTCAACTGCCAGAAATCAAGTCCATTCATCACGACCCAACGGGTAAAGTAGTTCACCACGCATTTGTACTCGTTACGACTCAAGGCGTTCACGTCCTGGTAACTCAAAAACTCGCTAATCACCTCGTTGACTGGTTTCATTTTCAACTCTCATGTATTCAACCGTTACAATCTTTCTCAACACTCTCGAACCTTCACACGTGACACATATCTCACGATCATATTCTCGTTCCCGATCATTCCATTTTTCCGTGTAACCTTCACCCCCGCAACGGGGGCAGGTTACTATCTTCGTGTATGTTTCCCGATCTTTCATACTATCTCCCCAAATTACTTAATTAATGATAGACGGGATTCCGAGTTAGATCAATGAATGATTTAGCTTCATCTATTGTTTCAAAGCCGCACCAAAACGCCACTTGAGTCCAAAAAGGGAAGTACCATCGCCAACATTCTACCGCGTAATTTTTTGTTACTTTATTCGGGACTATTCTATATTTCTTTTTCATGTCATTTCCTCCTCCACTCGTTTCAAATTATAATATTATTCCTTTTTAAGCAACTTACTAATGGCAATCGCAGCAAATGCAAGCTTCATTTGTATTGCTTGATCATCCATGTCTTCATCATCCATTACACACTCCTTACCTTTCATTTGTTCCCATTGTTCATCAGATAATTTACTACCGATCAAGTGCATCATGGTTGATATATCATCCCGTTCCAATTCTATTTTAACTACTACTTTTTCCATTTTTGCCTCCTTATTTATATTTCATATTGTTTTCGTTTCAGTTATTTTAAATAAGTTAATAATTCCTGAATGCATTCGGGTACTTCTGCTAACTGAATCTCTGGTATATGCTGGAAATTGAAAGCATTATTTGTATGAATTTCTATCTCAGACAGGCGAGCTCCTGACGGAGAGCCATTCCCAAAATCCCATTTAGAATCGTATTCTATACACAAGCAATGTTTTTCATCCTTTGTAAAAAAATAGGTTTGATTCCCCGGTTTACGAGTTAAACAATGTATCTTAACTTTTGATTGTTCTTTATTTATACCCATATCGTTTATTTCAAATTGTTTAATAACAGTTTATTTGGTATTATTCAGCCAATCTAATGCAGTTTTTAGATTAGATGTATAATTGGCATTGTAGACATATGTTACTTCATCTCCTTGTTTATATTGTCGGTCATTATCTGTTTCTCCCAATATAAATTCCATGTACCGAGTTCCTAACTTGAAAACTCCTATACAATATGTAGTTTCTTGATATTCTTGACTTTTCTTTGTTGCCAAAATAAATATCCGCTCTTCCACTTTATTTCTCATATCTCAATTTGTTTTATATTTGTACTTTTTATAACTGAAAATCTGGGACTTCACATTCTCCCGTCGAAGAATAGAACATATTAAATCTATTTCTTGAACGTGACTTGACATCTGCATAACAGGACGCTTTATACATTCTATTTTGCATTTATCATCAATGTAAAATAACCCCCAATCTAAAGGCAAATCCTCTACTTTTATAACATTTTTAGGACACAAATAGCTTCGCATCATACCTAACCCAGAAAGCGGGTTTTGACGCCAATATTTATGTTTATCCGAAAGGAAATCTGCACGGGAAACCTTAACCTCAATCAACTGTGTATATCTACCTCCACCGAAACCAAATACATCGGGGCATTCACCAATACGTTCAAGTTCACACACGACATATTTTGCCTTCCCATATTCGTAGGTTCCTTTACTCTTCATGTATTGTGCACCAAACAAACATAATTCTCTGTGCGTCATTCTTAATCCTCCTCGTTTAGTTTTTAATTTTCTCCTGTTTTTTATCGAACCCTTTCACTCCCCGTGAAACCATTTTTATCAAATTCACATTCTCCTCTACCAACTTAATGATCTCGTTATGACGCGCAGTGTTAGAGTTACATACCCCACGAGATTGTATAACTTTAAACGTGGACAAGCTAAACTCAACGGTTTCAAGTCTACTCCCGTTCCTATCCCTGGCGGATAAAATAAGGCTATCTTTTTTACGATAATACCCCGCGTCGTAAACACAATGATGCATCTTTTCTCCCTCTTCCGCCATTTCAGCAACGGACCGGATGACAGTGATAACAACATTCTCGTTACCGAAACAGACACCGAAATATTTTCCCTTATTCTCTCGGTACTCTTTTTCCCACTTCTCCGCTTCCGCCATTTTTTTCTTGATCGCGACACGTTCCTCTACACGCCGTTTCCGGGAAAGAAGTCGATCGTGTTCAGCCTTCAAGTTTACCGGGCAAACATAACGAGCGTTACGGGTGTCAAGATGAAAATACACCAGCAAATCCATGTAATCGAACCACAACGAGGCGTCTTCAATAACATACCCGTTACGATGACAGATGTTCAACGTATGTTGGTAAGGTAATTGATAATTGCCCTTCCTAAGCATGTATTTAAACACGTCCATTTGCCCTTGCTTGACGATCGTTTCTGCCACCGGGTTTACAAGTAATTGCTTGATAATATCCTCCACGGGAAGATTCATCTTGATAAATTCATTCCTCCATCCATTGCGTGACACTCGTTGAGTCGTCCTACAAATCGGGTAGAAATAGTTCCCTGACGTGTCAAACATATCATCCATCACGTAAGCACCCGTCACGCTGCCATTATGCCTTCCAATTTGCATACGTTCTCCCATGTGCCACGAAAGATTATACATCGAACGGGAGTAGGGGCGACAAGCGATCACTTCTTTACCCCTGTCATCTATCCAATTTTGATAAATCTCGTTCATCCCGTAAATGGTTGACCTCCCTTTCCCCTCGTTCACTCGCGAAACTTCAAACGTGCGAATCACGTTAATCCCGAAGAACGTTTGCAGGAAAGACACGTGCCGGATCTCACTCCTGCACGACCGTCCACGATGATGTTCCAACGCGACACGTTTCCCGCAATTAGGGCACGTGTGACTTTCCAGCTCCAAACTAACTGCTAACATCGGCTTAGAGACGTGATCCACGTGCCCGCAGCACTGGCACCAAACCTCTCCTTTCTTCAAATAAAAACCGTTGACCGGGAACAAGCTAAACGCCCAACGCCTTTTAGCATCACTAATTTCGGGTATCTTGTTACTTAACTCCACGATTTTTTTCTCCAGTTTCGTTCTCGGTTTCATAGCTCGTCAAAAGAAAATAAAGTTGGTACATTAATCCCGGCGGCCTTTTCAGCCTCTCTTCTCGCTTTCGCTTTTTCCATGCGCTGCTTTTTCTTCTCCGCCTCGGCCGCTTTCTCTTTAGCGATACACTCTAACTTGTATCTCTCGATAGCATCCTCCCGGGCCCTCGCCTTCTCCTCGTCAGATAACTCCACTACTGTCCGCACCCCCGCCCTCGCTGGTAATTTATCCACCTTTATACCATCCTCGTCATAGTAGTGTACTGCCCAGCCGTATACAGTGTCATCATCCACTACCACGGTAGAACCTCCCAGCTTGTACGCCTGCCCGGTAATGTAGTCACAGCATTCTTTTATGCTTTTCCCCGGTTTCTTGTAGGACTCGGCAAAAAGCGGATCTTCCTCGGCCCTCTTGTCGAGATAGCCCTTTATTGTATTTTCCAAGTTACTCATGTTAGAATAATTTTAGTGGTTCATTCCCGGCTTTATCATGTTTATCATGTTTATCGTGTACCCGTTTTCCCTCAAGAACATCTCGACCGCGGACCCGCTCACCTTCATCTCTCCCCCTAGCTTGATCATCCCGGCGATGTTCCGGCGATCACTCCACGCCTTGAAAGATTTTGTCGTCACGTATTTATTCAATAATTCCACGTACTCTGCCGGGGTCATGACCTTGCACTCTCCCGACGGGTTTGTCAATTCAATCATTGCCATAAGCCGTGTCGTTTACAGTTCTCGATCTCTTGATCTTTCCAGTCTCCACCATGCCATCAAGGCATTTCATGATCCTTTCTTGCAATTCCGGCAGCAAATCCCGGTAAAAAAGGACGTGATCCGGCCTCTCGTTAGCCAGTCTTTTCCTCGCCTGTATGTCAGCGATCGTTTCCAGTAGAACCTCTTCCATTGATCAATTTTTTATCCCGGTTGCCTTTCTCGATATTGCACTCGTTACACAAGGGTTGCCAGTTCTTCTCGTCCCAGAAATCCTCGCAAAGAGGGTACGGGATGACGTGATCCACCACCTTCGCCTCTTTCACTATCCCCCTGCTCTCGCAAATCCTGCAAAGCGGGTGAGCCGCCCGGAATGCCCGGCTGGCTTTCGTCCACCGTGACGTGTGATATTCAGGGGCACTTCTCGCTCTACGTTGCATCTTGTCGTTCTGCACCCTCTCCGGCACCCACGGCCGTTTCATTGGTTTAGGCTTCGTTGGCATACTCTATTCTTTTACTAGCCTGTAAACAACACTGGTATTATCAACTCTCTGGAAAGCGAAACAAGACGGGACAAACCTGTGACAATTCCGGGGTGTCGTTTTATCGTCCCTCGTTTTTATCAAGTCTCGCAGGTCACAAGAATCACAAGGGGACACGACCTTCCCCACCTTTTTCGACACGACAAGCATTTTCTTCCCGTTTATCACAACCTCGAAAGGCAACCCTATTTTATTTCTATTTTTTATCATCATCCTAAATTTTATTGTTTTTAGCCGTTTTAAGACCTCGTTTATTTTAATTGATACTTTTATCATCATAACCCGTGAACTCTCGCCAAAACTCACCGCTAGCATTCAAAATGGCCTTTGCTCGTCCCGAAACGGGAAAAACCTCGTCATCGCCTTGTTATGCCGGAAAAACACGTACCCCGTTTTCCCGTCCCTCTGTTTCGCCACGATCAACACCCCGATCCCCGCCGAGGGAATAGACTTGTTATCGTACTCGATCTCGTTTATCTTGTAATATTCCGGCCTGTACAATAGGCAAATGATGTCGGCATCCTGCTCGATAGAACCCGATTCACGGAGGTCGGCGAGCATCGGTTTCTTGTCCGGTCTCTTCTCTGCCTCCCGGTTAAGTTGCGAGAGCATGATGAAGGGAACGTTCAACTCCTTGGCGATGATCTTCGCCGTGCGACTGATGTTAGAAACTTCCTGTTCCCGGTTCCGGATGTTATCGACCTGGCTCCCCGTGAGCTGCAAGTAATCCACCACGATTAACCCGCACTTCCCACGCTTGCGCATGAGCCGGGCGTGATTACGAATGTAGTTTATCGTCACGGAGGGCTTGTCGTCGATGTAAACGGGTAACTTCTCGATAACCCCGGCGGCCCGGTGCATCTTCAACACCTCGTCCTCGCTTAACTCCCCGCCCCGGAATCGCTCGACGGAAATATCACATTCCGACAACAACAACCTGTTCGCCAGTGAAACGTCAGACATTTCAAGGGAATACATGCAGGCGGGCACCCCGTGTTTCGCCGCGGTCTTCAACATCTGCAAGGCCACGGCCGTTTTCCCCATCGCCGGGCGTGCCCCGATAACGATGAACTGCCCGCCTTGCCACCCGTTCGTTAGCTCGTCAAGTTCCACGAATCCAGACGGGACCCCGGTGAATATTCCCTTTTTCCTGTTTTCCTCCCGGGTCTCGTAGGCCCGCAAGGCTCCCGCCACGATAGAACCAACGTGTTTCATGCCACCCTCTCCCGCCACGATAGCGTTTACCCTGTCCAGCTCCCCGTTGAATCTCTCCACGACCTCGGCCACGTCTATCGTCGTGTCCCGTGCCACCTGTTTCAACCTCTCGCAGGCCGTTATCACCTCTCTCGCCAGGTAACGCTGTTTCACGATCCGGGCGTGTTCAACGATGTTAGTGACTCCCGCCACGAGGTTCGTCAACCCGGCAAGGTAATGCACCCCACCATTATTGTTCAACACCTCGTTCCCCGTCATTCCCTCCGCTACCGTGAGTAAATCAACGGGCTTGCTTGACGAGTACAACCGTGTGATCTCGTTGTAAATCTCCCGGTTCACTGGCACGTAAAAACAATCGGGATTCAAGATAGAGAAAACACGGGCCAGGGCATCAGGTTCCACCATGATCGTCCCCAGTATCGCCTTCTCTAGCTCTACCGCACGTGGCAAAACTTGTTCCTCAATCGAATTTAACGCTTGTCTTGTGTTCATCATCTATCGTGTTTAAAGATTCTACCGGGTATTCTGTCTCCCACCTGCGCTGGTTGATCCACGTTTTCAAGTTGGCGAACGAGGGAACGAACTCGCCACGTTTGGCCGCTTGCTCCCGCCATCTCATCAAGTTTTCCAGGGCGGGAAGTAACAACGGGACGATCTCGGTCACGTGCCCGCTGTATTTTTTCACGAACTCGTTAAATTCCGTGTCAAGCCCCCTCTTCGTCCCAGGGTAACGTTTCCGGAATATTTCAAATTGATCTTTCAAAGAAACTAGATCAACTTCCCCCTTAGGGGATCGAGGGGATTTTTCTTTTATTATTTTCTTATTTATATTTCTTTTATTCTCTTTTATTGGTATGACTTCGTATTTCATCGGTAATACGTCCGTATTACTATCGCATTTTTGGGGTAATTCTTTAGCTCTATTCCAACGGGCTTCAACCGCTTTTTTCGCTAATAATGAGCGTCTTGTTTTTTCATTCTCCCAAGCACACATTCTCTTAACCAAAGTCTCGCTCATAAACACGACCCCACCCTCAACAACAAATAATTGGTACCCCCTAATTACCGCCTCAATTTTTTGAGGGGTGGTATTATATTTCCTCGCCAAGGAGGGTAATAATGCCAGTGGATACTTGTAATCCGGCTGGTCTCTCAACACCTCTATTAGCATCCAGTATATGCCATAGCCCTCCATCCCTAGCTGATCGATCAACAGGGCGCATTTCGGGTCATCCTTGGCGTTACTATCATGCGTGAAATAATATGCATCTTTACTCATGTTCATTCGCTAGATTATTAATACTCACTTTCGCACAAGAAACGAACCTCCGGATTCACGTTATATTCATGCACCCCTTGAGAACTTGGTAATATCTTGGCATCAAGAGTACCAGTTAGATGGTTATACCCTTTAATCGGTTTCTCGTTATAAAATTTTTGACGAAACATTTTCTCTCGCAAATCTCGTTTCACGTTACTATTTTTCCTTTTCATACTACTTTATGTTTTTGAACAAACCTGTCAATACTGCTCAACTCGTACCAGAATTTTCCCCCGTAACGGGAAAAACTCACCTGGGCCTCCTCTCGTAATTTTTGCAGGTAATTATCAGAACAATCAAGGTATCTTTTCGTCTCGCTACTCGACAACCATTTTTTCTCGATGCGAGCTATTTCCACAATCTTTTTTGCTCGTGTCATAACCATTATTTTATCCGTTCAACTTTGATCCCGTCTATCATACCTTTTTCTGTCGCTTCATACGAGTACCCTGACTTATTCAGCTCTTTCACAACCCTTCTCACAAAAACAGGAGTATAATATGCTCGTTTAATCACGATTGGCTGTAGTGGCATCATTTCCAACAATTTTTCCCGTAACGTTTTTTTCTCTCTTCTTCTTTTAGTTTGTTATTTCCCTTTTTCTAAATATTCACTTATATCCTGCCTCA
>ENA-UEPG01000766-UEPG01000766.1-human-gut-metagenome-genome-assembly--contig:-NODE-766-length-29751-cov-33.038990_pt1 | contig 29751 bp, 15 predicted proteins | sample MGYA00242893_ERZ507902 | MGnify/ENA primary metagenome ERZ507902 (study PRJEB26167, sample SAMN06115491) | human gut metagenome | host: Homo sapiens | place: China:Gansu | collected 2015-04-23...
CTTTATTTAAATCATTCGAGATTTATCTATTCATCCGTAGATTAATAGTTTTCCTTCTTCACCTCGAAATAAGCCTGTGGATGCAGACATGCCGGGCAAACTTCAGGAGCTTCCTTACCGATTTCAATGTAACCGCAGTTACGGCATTGCCATACCACTTCGCCTTCTTTAGCGAATACAGTCATATTTTCGATGTTATTTACGAAGGCAAGATATCTTTCTTCGTGACCTTTTTCTGCGATGGAGATATTGCGGTACATAGCAGCAATCATCGGGAAACCTTCCTGTTCTGCCACGTCAGCAAAGTGAGGATAATCCAGTGACCATTCTTCATGTTCACCCGCTGCGGCAGCGCGAAGATTTTCAAGTGTATTACCAATTACACCGGCCGGATAGCTGGCAGTGATTTCTACCATACCGCCTTCGAGGAACTTAAACATACGTTTTGCATGTTCTTTTTCCTGATCGGCAGTTTCAGTGAAAATAGCCGCAATTTGTTCGTAGCCTTCTTTTTTAGCTGCACTTGCGAAATAAGTGTAACGCATTCTAGCCTGTGATTCTCCTGCGAATGAAGTCAACAGATTTTTCTCTGTTTGAGTTCCTTTAATACTCTTAGCCATAATTCTATATATATTTTAAATTGGTTGATTACCAAACGTAACTTGTCGTACTATTTATAACGCAAATATAAACGATTTGTTCACAATAAACCACCTTTTCTTAATGAATAAAAACTATCACCTCATTGATAAAATCTATCAACAGACAAATAGTATGTTCAAAAACATACTTATTTCGATTATTTTATCTAATTTTGCAACCTCTACTTTGCAAAAAAGTACAGAGTACACGTATAATAACATCTAAAAATGAAGCTATTTGAATTTAAACCCAAACTGGTTTCTTGTCTAAAGAATTATTCGAAAGAAACGTTTATGGCGGACCTGATGGCCGGCATCATCGTAGGTATCGTAGCGCTTCCACTGGCTATCGCTTTCGGTATCGCTTCGGGAGTTTCGCCCGAAAAAGGTATTATCACCGCTATCATTGCGGGATTCATCATTTCCCTGTTGGGAGGCAGCAAAGTCCAGATCGGCGGTCCTACGGGAGCATTTATCGTCATTATCTATGGCATCATACAACAATACGGCGAGGCCGGACTGATTGTAGCCACGCTGATGGCGGGCGTACTCCTTGTATTATTAGGAGTGTTCAAGCTGGGAGCTGTCATCAAATTCATTCCTTATCCTATCATCGTCGGATTTACCAGCGGTATCGCCGTCACTATTTTCACAACCCAGATTGCCGATATTTTCGGTTTATCTTTCGGAGACGAGAAAGTGCCGGGAGACTTCGTCGGGAAGTGGCTGATTTATTTCCGACACTTCGACACGATCAACTGGTGGAATACCATCGTTAGCATTGTCAGCATTATTATTATCGCCATCACTCCGAAGTTCTCAAAGAAAATTCCCGGCTCGCTGATTGCCATCATCGTAGTCACGGTAGCCGTTTACCTGATGAAAACTTTCGGAGGGATCGACTGCATCCAGACAATCGGCGACCGCTTCACCATTAAATCGGAGTTGCCCGATGCCGTTGTGCCTGCGTTGGATTGGGAAGCTATCAGGGAACTGTTTCCGGTGGCTATCACCATTGCCGTATTGGGAGCTATCGAGTCGCTGCTGTCTGCCACGGTAGCCGACGGTGTGATAGGCGACCGCCACGATTCCAATACAGAACTGATTGCACAGGGAGCTGCCAATATCATAGCTCCTCTGTTCGGAGGTATTCCTGCCACCGGAGCCATCGCCCGTACCATGACGAATATCAACAACGGGGGTAAGACACCGATAGCCGGAATCATCCATGCAGTAGTATTGCTGTTGATTCTGCTCTTCCTGATGCCACTCGCACAATATATCCCGATGGCATGCCTTGCCGGAGTACTGGTCATCGTATCTTACAACATGAGCGGATGGCGTGTATTCAGAGCTTTACTGAAGAATCCGAAATCGGACGTTACCGTACTGCTTATCACGTTCTTCCTGACCGTTATCTTCGACCTGACTGTCGCTATCGAGGTAGGATTGGTGATTGCTTGCGTCCTCTTTATGAAACGTGTCATGGAGACTACCGAAATCTCGGTAATTACCGATGAGATTGACCCGAATAAAGAATCGGATATTACCGTACACGAAGAAAACCTGATGATTCCCAAAGGTATAGAGGTATACGAAATCAACGGCCCTTATTTCTTCGGCATCGCTACCAAGTTTGAAGAAACAATGACACAACTGGGAGACCGCCCGAAAGTACGTATCATCCGTATGCGCAAGGTTCCGTTTATCGACTCCACAGGTATTCATAACCTGACTGCTCTCTGCGAAATGTCACAGAAGGAAAAGACTACCATTATCCTTTCGGGAGTCAACAAGAACGTGCATGATGTACTGGAAAAAGCCGGATTCTACGAGTTGCTGGGAAAAGAGAATATCTGCCCGAATATCAATGTAGCATTGGAAAGAGCGAAAAGTCTGGTAGAATAACACTAATTATCAGTCACTTACAGGAGCTATATACCGTGCGTGTTGGACATATAGATCCAATGTGTACGGCATATATGACCTGCGTGTTGGATCTATATATCCAACACGCAAGCTATATATAGCCTATTTAATCAATCGTCACCTTACTAGACTTTAAAAAATAATCCGCGCTTATGCGCCGCCCTCCACACCTGCTTGGCTTGTCTTACTCCAGCATCACTTCATCAAAAAAGATTCTCGATGTCTGTCCCGGTCTCACATGAGATGCAGGACAAACTCCCGGACCTTTGGCGGTCACACGTACATAACGTGCCTGTGTGCCTCCCAGTTTCAATGACAGGTTTTCTATAAAATTCCCTTCACGGAAAATCTCTTCAGACGTGAAGCTCTGCACGACGGCTTCGCGGAACTTGGAGTTATCATCCGAAACTTCCACCCTCACGGATGCCGGTTTATGGATAGCCATTCCATTGTTCGTGATGCATCCCAATGTCAACGTGTTCAGCATTTCCGGCTTCAGCAAGTCAATCGTAAAAGAGACAGAGTCATTGTCCGCCCATGAGCACCACTCGAAATCCGAATATTTCAGGCTTCCGCGTATTCCATTCGTCAGGAGCTTTTCAGTCGGATTGGTTCCCAGTACAGGTTTGGCGGTAGCCAGATTCCATCGGACAGGAAGTATCAATGTCTTTCCCATCTGTCTGCCGTGCGCAAAAATTGCACCTTTTAGGGTAAGCGCCTCTTTTACAGGCACTATTTTTTCGTAGAGCGGTGAAGTTGCCGTAGGTTCGCTGCCGTCCGTCGTATAATGTATCTCCATATCAGGACGGATACATTCCAGTTTCACCTCAAGCATTCCGTTGTTTGGAGTTACCGTATGCTGGATATTGTACATTGAACGGGCGTAAACGATGCCTTTAGCTGTCAGATGCTCATTATAGGCATCCAGTCCTTTCAAAAACGCAGTCCATTCCTTGCGTGCAGGCTGTGTCCATGCCACTTCCGCTAGGGCGGCAAGACGGGGGAACACTAAATAATCGACATCTTCCGGCTTATTGCAGAACTCCGTCCACATAGATGCCTGTACGCCCTTTAACAAAGAAGCATATTCCGGTTTCCAGTCCGCTTGCACAGGTTCGTAATCGTAGATGTCTTTCAGCGTGTTATTTCCGAAATAGGTCTGGGGTTCGAACCATTGCGGGCCTTGATAACGAATCAGATACAAGATGCGGGCAGGGGTCATAATGAACTGATGTCCTTTTTCCGCGGCTTTCAAAGCAGCCGTACCGAGTCCGCGCCAGCCTTGGATGATAACACCTTCCGGCAGGAAACTGCTATTTGTCAGTTCATCCCAACCTATCACTTCGCGTCCTTTGCTGCGTACATAGTCGCTCATCCGTTTCATAAAGTAACCTTGCAGGTCTTCTTCGTTGGCAAGGTGCTCTTTCTTTATCCGCTGCTGGCAAAGCGGGCATTTTTTCCAGTACCCTTTCTGCGCCTCATCTCCTCCCAGATGAATATATCGCGAAGGGAAGATTGCCATCACTTCATCTAAAACATCTTGCAAGAATGTAAAAGCACTATCGTTTCCGGCACAATAAATCACTCCCGAATTACTTCCGCCCAAACCTGGAATTACTCCGATGTAACTGTCTACTACGGGGCAGGCCAGTTGCGGATAGGCAGCCAGTGCAGCGTTGCTGTGAGCCGGCATATCTATTTCGGGGATAATTTCTATCTGGCGGTCGGCAGCATAGGAGACCATTTCTTTAATATCTTCCTGTGTATAAAATCCACCGATAGGAGTGGGTTCACCCGGTTCGGCGTTACGGCGGAAATAGAAGGGAACGTCCATGCGGTTCACTCTCCATGCTCCCACTTCCGTCAGGCGGGGATATTTCTTGATTTCCAATCGCCAGCCGTTATCGTCCGTGAGATGGAAATGAAGCGTATTGATTTTGAGCATGCCCATACAGTCGATGATACGCAACACGTTTTCCTTGGGGATGAAGAAACGGGCGGCATCCAGCATCAATGCCCGATAGCCGAAGCGTGGCTCATCCTGAATGGTTACTGCGGGGATACTCCATCGGATATTCTTAGCCTGTTGATTGCCTTCAACAGCCGACGGCAACAATAGGCGGATGGTCTGTAATGCATAGAAAAAGCCTTTTATATCCGATGCCTTTACCTGAATCTGTTCCGGAGTAACTGCCAACTGATAGGCTTCGCTTTTTAAAGAAGAGTCGGTTGTAAAGCAGACATGGCTCTTCTCACTGCCACCTATTGCCAACTGTGAGGTGATCCCCGAGCTTCTCTTCAATAAGTTTATAAAGTTGCGGACGATGACAGCCTGCTCATGGTTCTCTACCGAAAACAGCGTTTGAGAAGAGAAGGTAAAGTTGCCCTCTCCCGGCACGACCTGCGCCGGACGGGGAACTATTGAAATAGGGGGAGATGTCAAGTTGGCGGCATGCATACTAATCAAAGACGTCAATAGCACGAGAATAATTAAGATTTCTTTCTTCATGGTAATAAAACTTTTAAGAGTGAAAAATGTCGAAAGAGATGCATAAACACCTGACTTCCGACATTTTATCAATTAATCTATTGAAAGCAGAACACTATATTAGTAGAATAATTGACCTGCATTTGCCCAGTATGTCACACCTTCGTCCGAATACGTGCTATTCGTATAAAAACGAATCCAATCAATTTCCATCATAGGTGTATTCGGATCGGTCTTAGGTTCGGAAATTGCCTTCAATACACTATCCCATCCGTCCGGACGATTGTCTGCCGGAGCAAAAAGGAAATCCAAAGCCAAGCCATCTGCAGGAGCAAAACCCCAAGAACTTGTCGAAGGGACATCTACATTCGTACTTCCATTGATTCCTACTTTTATTCCATCTGTAGTCAATTCTACCCAATAAATATTATAATCACCAATTTTGGGGAGTGGGCTTGTTTTAGTACCATCTTCCATTGTCGAGAAAACACCTTGTGTCACCAAGTTTCCTTTCGTATTTCTAAGAATATCGATTCTCTGTATTTGTTTATCAAATACGCCCCCAGGTGCATCTCTAAGCTCAATGACCGGGACAATACCCGTACGATCTCCCGTCACACGCACTCTCATTTCTATACGCATTCCCGGATTGATGTGTATAAAACGGGTAGAAGCACCTGAACCGCCTCTTCCAATATATACAGCAGCCGAACCGTAATCTCTACTCGCACCAAGTCCGTCTCCCGGTGTGGAACCAGCTTGTACCCACAATTGATAAGTACCGTCTTCTGTTACATTAGAACATTTATCGCGATTAGCAGCAAACACATCTTGTATTGATTTAGTTGGAATATAATTAAAAGACCAATGCCTATAGTTACCAAACGACGTATTCGGCTTCGTCGGCATACTCCACCCGAAAGAGCTTTGTATAAAATGGAACTCTACGCCACTCCAGAATTTCCATCCTTCCTCTGCTAATTTCTGGTTGGGATGCGAAGTTAACGAAGCATAATCAGTTCCAGGTTTAGCACCCGTTTTTCCGGTTATTTCTACAGACGAGCTTCTGTCACTCCCCCACCAAGCATCGAATTTGCTTTTATTGCCTTTAGATACAAATGGATATTCCGGATGTTCATACACCAAGGTCGGATCATACATATCCGGATTGGCAAGAGATTCGAGGTCAGTCATCATAATTACTAATTTATCAGACTTCATCGGATTAGCTTCAGAGTTTGAAGTGAAATTCAATGTCAACTCCTTGTCTCCTGTCTTCGCTCCATCCATAACTAAAGATATAGGGTCAGTTTTTGCGTTCAGCGCTCCTGCAGGAATAGTCAGTTCACTGGGCAAATTTTCAAAAGAGCTCTCATCCTCCGCTTTTGCGCTGATACTTACCACAATAGGTATTGCCCTCGGTTTATCCAGACTGGCTACCAACACAAATTTATCACCTTCCGTTACTATATTGTCCGCATTGCCTTGTATTGCCATATTTACCCGATAGTAATCGGACACTTTCATAGGAAAACTAGGGTTACCAATCTCGTATCCGCGGGAAAAAGCTACAAAATTAAAGTTTTTACTTCCTTCCAATCCAGTTTCTTTCAGAGGGAACTCAACACGAATACTCTTCTCACCTTTCGGAAAAGTAACGATGTTATGAAAATCTTTGAATACGCCGGACACATCCTCCGTACCAGTTTTAGCGGTAAAATAAATATCAAAATCTTCGTTAGCCAAAACCTCGCTTCCATCCTTATCCGGATTAATATCCAAATCGACAACTAACTTTTCGCCCATTACAAAAGTCGTATTATTGACAGTCATCGTAAAAGGAACAGCTTGTGGTAAAGGCAAATACTTAGTTTCATCTTCACATCCCATCAAGCATACACCCAATAGAGATATTGAAAATAGTTTGTAGAATATATTCTTCATGTTTTTTTCTTTATAATTATCAATGAACTTAAGTTGATGCTTCTCAATTTTTGCGCCACCCCGGATTCTGTGTCAGTTCTTTATTCAATGATATCTCGCTCGGTGGAATCGGAAGTAGATAATCACGTCCCGCATCAAACTGGAACCCACGTGGAAGAACATTTTTCAGTGGATCCAAGTAATCGTTATTGTCTACCAGAATTTGAGCCAATTCTTCATTCTTCGGATCAATTGATTTATATAAAACGCTGCCGGCTCCAAAGTAAGCGCCTCCGCCACGTTTCCCCTGGAATAACTTATGTGCTCTCCAACGCATCAAATCATCCAAACGCATTCCCTGCAATGGCAGTTCAGAGCGTCTTTCCCGACGGATTTCTTGCAGATTGGCAGAAATTGTATAACCAAAATCAGGGAAATTGGGATCAATAGCTGATGGAGCGAGATAAGTGACTCCGGCCCGTTCGCGTAATGGCTTTATAGTCTTCTCCAAAACAGCAGCGTCACATTTTCCCAATTCTTCCGCAGCTTCTGCATAAGCCAGCAAGGCTTCTGCATAACGAATCATTGGAGTGGCAGTTTCTCCCTGCCCACTTACGAATGTAGTATCAATTCCCATACGGATATGATAGCCGGTAGTATTACTCTGATTTCCGGTACTTACAATTTGAGGAGGATTGATTAAATCTTTATCTTCCTCTGAATAAGCCTTCACCAGCATTTTCTTAGCTCCTTTCACTGTCATCGATTTGTATTTACAGTCCGAATGCATTACAGTGGCCAGCAACCGACCATCCCTATCCTTAAAAGATTCATTGAAATCTTTAAATTTTGCGGCTGTGGGATCAATAAAGTTGCCATCCACACTTAAATAATTATCTACTAATGATTGAGAAAGTCCGGCTGGTCCTTCAGCATCACACATTCCACTGGATAAATTCGTATTTAAACTGTGAACCAAGTTGTCGGCAATTGAATATTTCTTCCAAAACAACACTTCCTGGGTAGCCGACAAATCTTTTGAATTGAACAGGTTTCCATACGCATCATCAATATTCTTCACTGATTTATCATTCTCTTTTGTGTTTAATGTAATACCCATTTGAAACAATTCATCCCCCAAAGTAAGTACTTGCTGCAAAAAATCATCTGATTTATACTCGGCAGCGGCAAAGTCAGTACCTTTATGATATTTCTCCCACGTACCTTCAAAGAGTGCCACTCTCATCGCCATAACCATAGCAGCTTCTTTACAAATACGCAATCCCTGATATTTGCTGCGGGAATATAGCAACTCTTTAGCTGCCTTCAAATCATCAAGAATGAATTGTGCCACTGCCGAACGATCACGTGCCGGAATCTGTAACCCGCCAACGGTAGCGTTTCCATCCCAAAACTTGTCCATCACAGGAATACTGCCGAATTTAGTCAACAAGTAATAGTGCCAATATGCACGAAAGAAATAGGCTTCTCCTTTCAGAGATAATACTTCCGCCGTTTCTTCAGCTGCCGGTACTTTATAATATTCTAAGAAGTAATTGACACTACGTAGATTCTGGTATCCTTTCTGCCATTCTGTTACGCCTCCGATAGATTCTTGCAACTCTCCGTTCATACGCCTGTCATACACCATGGCTACCATATTATCACTATTCTTTTCTTCTCCCATTATTCCCATGCCATAGGCACCTGCAGAAGGAAGAGCAATATACAAACCATTGACATAATTAGTCACGGCACTTTGATTCGTCAAGAATGTCTCGCTACTGGGCACCACCAAAGGCACTTTATCCAGAAAGTCAGAACAGGAAGTCAATAAAGTACCGGCTAAAGCTACTGCTAATAAATATATTTTTTTCATCATTATCCTCTATTTAAAAAGTAAAATCAAGTCCGAATACAAAATTCCGGTTTAGCGGATACACCATACCATTACCATTAGATACGACCGGTGAGGTTAGACCCGGAGCCTCTGTAGTAGTACCTCCAGCCATTCCGTTCACCTGATTAAGCGTTTCCGGGTCAAACTGTTTTGGCAATTTTGTTACAGTAAACAGGTTATCGCATGCTACATACAATTTCAGTCGACTAATACCGATATGTTTTAGCAACTTCTTATCGAAATTATATGATACAGTCAGGTTCTTCATACGCATATAAGCTGCATTCAGTAAATAGCGAGTTGAATTATACCCTGTATTTACATAAAAGTCCTGATTATTTTTCCAGCTAGTCAGACGAGGCAAAAAGCCATTCGGAGTCTCCGGGCTGAAATAATCCAGATGCTCCTTGAAGTTGTAGCTACCTGCACTAAACATATAGCTACTTCCCGAAATCGGGAAATCCCTTTTTGCCACTCCTTGCAATAAAGTAGATACTTCAAAACCCTTATATCCCACATTCAAATTGATACCGAACGAATATTTGGGAGTTGTATTACCAATAATCTTCAAGTCACCATGATTGTATATCGTACCGTCACCACCATCTATTTTCCCATCATTATTGGAATCTATATATTTCAAATCTCCACGACGCCACATATCATCCGGCTTGAGCGCACTCATATCCACCTTTCGCAAGTAATCATCAATCTCACGGTTTGTCATGAAAAGGTCGTCAGCCTGATACCCCCAAATCTCACCAAGATCCATCCCTTCATAATATCCTTTATTAGGACCATACCCGGTGTGATTATTGTAAATGGTTCCATCTGGATTATTATATTTGGTAACGACAGCCTTATAGCTAAACACATTGAATCCTACGCCATAACTAAATCCACATTTCAGCTGATCATGCCAGTTCACCGAAAGCTCCCATCCGCGGTTACGCAATGTAGCATTATTTATTTTAGAGCGGTTTTCGGAAGCTATACCACTAATATCGGGAATAGCTTCGGCCGGACCAATCATATCCCTTGTCATGCGCTGGTATATATTTGCTTCTAAAGAAAGCCGATTGTCGAACAGCATCAAATCAAGTCCCAAGTTTGCATTATCCACTTTTTCCCATGTAATAAACGGACTTACCATTTTAGGGGTCTTTGCTATCGTTCCCTTGATAGCACTGGCAGAAGAGGCAGTAGGCAATAACCAACCATTAGATCCCAAAGCATCCAATGACATAGTAGCCAGATAATCGTATAATCCGGCTCCATTCTGATTACCCAGACGACCATAAGACACACGGACTTTCAATTGAGACACCGGAAGTTTCAGCCTCTGGAAGTAATCTGTTCTGGCAATATCATAACCAGCAGAGAATGAAGGGAAAAATCCCCAACGGTTTCCTTTTGCAAAACGTGAAGAGCCATCATAACGCCCGCTGAACTCAAAGAAATATATATTGTCATAATTCCAGTTCAACTTAAGGTAAGCCCCCATTGTAGCCCAATGTGTACGATCTTCTCCGGCTATGACGTTCCCGCTGGCATTTGCAAAAGAAAAGATATCATTACTCATCATTCCATCTTTATACATATACTCATTGGAATCTTCTTTCATTTCCATTTGGAATCCCGCCATTGCCTTGAAAGAATGTTTTCCCCATTGCTGAATATACATACTGGACACATTAGGCGACAAATAATAATTGAACAGACTTCCACGGGCATAAGAACCGAACTTCATTAACTTCCAATCGATATTCGGATAAGAGAATCCTTGCCTGCGTCCAGTAGCATCACCCGGTTTTAGCGTCCCTAAAGGAGTTTCATATTGCGGATTCTCATATAGAATCATATTGTTATTTTCTACATCAAAACGTATCTTCATTTCAGCCGTAACATCCCATCCTTTCATTAGAGTAGCCGTAGCGGATACTGACAAGGCATCTGAAAGCCGATTATTTTCATAATTCGAATTTTGCATGAAAAGCGTTTCGTTCCAGCTGGGAATATTATATTTTGAATCAATCGGCAAATGTGTAACTTGTGACGGACGATGCGAACCTATCTTATTATAAATAATAGACTGGTTGGGCATCGGACGTTTTATCATTTGCAAAGTTATATTATTATTTAGGTTGAATCTCAACCAGTCAGTAGGCTTCGCCTGTAGCTTTGTATTCAGATTATACTTGCTCAAATCATCCTTAACATGATCCAGAAAGCCCTCCTGATAGACATATCCCATACCGATATAGTAGTTTATCTTCTGCGATCCACCCTGTACACTCAAATTATGTGAATGACGAATGGACTTATCCTTGTAATAGTATTTAAACCAATCCGTATTGCCATACTGGGCATAATATGCACTAGCCCAGTCTTCTCCGTTACTAGATACATCTATTCCCGGAAATTCCTCTGAATATGGATTCTGCATGAATCCCTTAATCTTTTCTATAACCGAGTCTGAGATTCTATTAATCCCCGAAGCAGATGCACCGGCATCATACAAAGCATTATTATAATAAGCAAACTCCAAAGAATTCATCATCTGTGGAGTACGGATAGGAGAACTAAAACCAACTGTTCCCGAATAACTTACTTTAGCTTTTTCCGAATTTCCACTTTTAGTTGTAACCAATACCACACCATAGGCGGCACGGGCACCATAAATCGCGGCTGCCGAGGCGTCTTTCAACACACTGATACTAGCAACATCGGCGGGATTCACATTCTGCATACTTTGTTCGATTCCGTCTACCAATACATACGGTTCGCCACCATTGATAGAGCCAACACCACGGATATTGAATTTTATATCCGTACCCAACTCACCTCCTTTAGCTCCTCCCATTGCATCCGATGCGAAATTTAATCCTGCTACATTACCTTGCAAAGCGCTGGTGAGGTCCGTTATGGGACGATTGACGATATCATCTCCTTTCACTACAGATACCGCCGCCGTAATTGTATTTCTCTTTTGCGTATCCATACCGACAACAACAACCTCGTCAAGCACTTCCGTGTTTTCCTTCAATACGAATCGATTGTTTTGTAATTTTGTAATTTTCACATCCAATGGAGTATAGCCAACATAACTTATAGAAAGCGTTTGCCCCGCTTTTCCCTGAACAGAAAAATTTCCGTCCAAATCCGTAATTGTTCCGGTTTTTGCACCTTTCACCATCACACTGGCGCCAATAACAGCTTCTCCCTGTTCGTCCACTACTTGCCCCGTAATCATCTTTTGTTGGGCAATGACCCCTATCGGCAATAAGAATAGGAAAATCAGAAGAAAAACAAGTCGTTCTTGTATCTTCATTAATTTTTCTTTTTTCATAATATTACATTTAATAATTAAGATTACATTTACTTGGGATTATTAATCTCATAAGCAACAAACTCCTCTTGTATCGCTTTCAACAATGATTTTTCATTATTTACCGACACATCGGACCCCCAACTCATTATTCCTCTATAGCCTTCCTCACAAGCATACTTCGCTTTTTTACGAATCGTATTCTGACCATTAAGAGTATACGTTTTGCCATTATACGTAAATTCATCCAAAGCAACATCCGAAAGTCCACCATTTATAAAATCAGAGTAAGAGACTTGTTCTCCATTTACACCGGTAGTCCCGATAAAAGGCACACCGAGAACCAGTTTATCTGCCGGAATCCCGTACTCAACAGCCATTTCTGCATCTTTTACAAATTGCTCGTAAGAATATCGCATCACTGCCGGTCCGTAGCATTGGTAAGACATAAAATCCAAAGCTTCAATCGCATTTTTCGAAATTTTATAAGCAACCGGATGAAGGGATACGGAGAAACATACGTCTTTGCCAAGTATCTGTCTGATTTTCACAATCGTCGCACTGTAGTTAGCATATTCTGTCTCCGTAGTAGGCCATTCAATATCAAGGTCTACTCCATCAAATTCATATTCCTTCAAAACACTCTTCAAATTATTAGCAAATGCGGTACGCGTATTATCAGCACTCATCATTTGCCTCCATTGCCCGCTGCCGAATCCTAATCGTAATTTTCGGCTGTCATTACCTACCTGAGCTGCCAAGGTTTCGCGTATTTTTTTCCAACGGTCCAACCAAGTGTGAGAGTCCTTCCCCGGATTGGTAGAATCATCATATTGCCAATAAGCCAACACTTTTGCTACCATATTCCAATTATCGAATTTTATACCATTCTTCCCACCAGTACCTGCTGCCATACTCCAAAAAGAAGTTTCATCCAAACGGCCTTTGAAGTTTTCACCTATATAAAAATCGGCACGGGCAGTAGGCAATACGATTTCTTTGTCAAGCGTAGAAGACCACGCATCTACAAAAATCCTGAATTGTTTTTTATCGCCATCATAATCTACCGCCAGATAATGCCAAGCTCCCGGAGCCAAACCCTTGGCATCCACATAGGTACCTGCTGTCACTGATGCATTTCCCAACGCCCAGCTCACAGTCTGCTCGTTAGCACCTAATTGTAAGGCAGCCAACACTTTATCTCCACTTGTTTTTTTAAAGATATATGCTCCGGGCACCCACTCATCTATAAATATATAGGTAGCAAAAGTGAAACTTTTATTAAATGTCTCTTCTGTAGAATGCAATAATCCATCTTTTCCATTCATTTTTCCGGTTCCGTCAAATTTTATCACACCGCTACGTCCCTCATAAGTAGCTTCATGCGAAACCCCGCCTGTAAAAGTTGCATCATTTATAGGCAAGTCAAAAGCTATATCTCCATTAGCATAAGGACGCGCAGCCAAATAAATAAGATCATTGCTGACAATCAGATTTTCTACCGGAATACGGTTTAATTCGAAAGGGTCACCACCAATGTATTGACAATTGATTAATGTTTTCTCAGCCGGATCATCCACTCCCGGCTGTCCGGTGATTGCTCCTTCAGGGGGCATTCCACCCGGAACTTCTACCCATTTAGTGTCTTTACAAGCTGTTAGCGATACTAACACGAAAAGACATAAAAAGAATTTGTTTCTCATAAATTTAAGTTATTAAGATTTTCTATTCGCTGACAATAAGAGTCTCCATTAATCAAACAATTGGTTTTTCTCCTAAAATCAACGTCACAAAAATAGGTACAACAACAAAAATCAATATTTAAAAAATAGCCATTAAATATTCACTTTTCACCAAATCAACCCGTTCCATCGGAGAAATGGTTCTTATCTCAAAAAGACAATGATTAAAACACCCAACTATCCGGTTCTGACCTTGCCAAAACCCTCTTATTGAATATTCATGTTATAATCCGGTTTCAGCCGTTTCAGTGTTGTCTGCAAACGTCTTGATAGGAGGAAATAGCGGCTGAAAGCGGAAAAAGACATCCCTCGCAGAAAGATACTGCAAACAAGGTAGAGTGCTTTCAGCGCATTCAGTTTTCTCAAATTAGCTGATGGATCTATATATTCAGCGTAGTAGGTATATATACTCACCACGCTGAATATATATGCCCAACAAGCGGGGTATATAGATTCATCACGTGGGCAAAAGTCGGTGGAATGTGGGCTTGGGTTCCTTTGAGTGGGGGATGGAGTACTACATACAATGAAATGATGTAAGAGACTTGAGCAAGTCAAGTACATGGCTCTGCTTACTTCAGTACTGGTTTGAACAAGTTCATCCACACATAGTTTTATTCCTTACCGCATCACCATCGAGCAAGATTAGTAAAGCTATTTCGTAATTAGTTTCAACCCTATTTGAAACTAAAAGTTTCACGCCGGGAAACAAAGTGTTTCACCGTATGAAACGAAGTGTTTCTCGGTGTGAAACGGATTGTTTCAAGCCTTGAAACAATTTTTGAAACTAATCGCCACAGGTGAAGAGATGGTGAAGTTATTGCACTTCACCCGCAAACTCCTTATTCATCGGAGAGACAGAGAAAAGGTGAAAGGGGAGATGGAAAGATGGAAAATAAATATCCAGTGGGGAAATTTATTCGATACTGTAATGATTCAGTACTATACCGAAATGAATATTACTTTATAAGCTCTCTACTTCTTTTCCTGATAATTAACAGCTATCGAATGCTGTATCTCAAGAATTTACCTCCTCGCAAACTCTCATTTCCATACCTTTATACACTACCACAATCTTGTGTAGTTGCGTAGTGCCAATAGCGTTCTTCACCCTGTCGGTGTCAGCATAGCGGTTGGTCTGGGCAATAGCTTCCGCCCGCAATTCCTCCACCCGGCTTTCGGGGTCTTTGTATCTGGCATACTTCAGCTCGATGATGTAGCTATGGCTCATGTCAGGGTAAATCTCCAGCATGGGAGACAGGAAAATGTCAACATATCCGGATTGCGTGTCTGCTTCGGAAATGGGACGGTAGAAACGGTTTTGCGCTGTCATGGCAAGCGTGAAGCCATGTACGAAGGACTCTCCTTTCTGCTTGTCGCGCTGAGAGGCGTAGCGTTTCAGGCAATCGGCGATGTAGTCGAAGTAAGATTGCCATGCGCCATCGTAAGCCAAAGCAGAGGATAACTCATCTTTTTCATGGTTGTTGAAACTGAGGTCGGCTTCATTGTATGTATTCAGCAGATAAGTATAGAGTTGTTCACGCACCACTTGGTTGGGAATGATAAGTTTAGTCTTACCTTTGTACGTTCCGCTCACGGTGAGCATGCCGAAGTAATAGAGCAGGCTCACGAAATTATCGGAATCTACAATGTTGGCAGCTGGGAAACCGTCTTTCAACTCGCCGGTGATGTATCCCTGGCTCACTAAAGTCTGGATAATGGAGGCATCGTGCGCAAACTCTTTATCCTTGCGGATAAGCATACGCAGTTTCTCGTAATCGATACGAATGTTACTTTCTATCATATTTCGCGGTGCCTTTCCGTTATTATCAATATAGTTCTTAACGAAATAGAGCACCATATTGGAGTTGTACAAGGTTGGCTGATCATAACACTCCTGCGCAAAGCAATAGTTGTCATACCACGGTTTCATAAGTTCTATCAACTCATCTACAGTGTGATGGAATGGAGCTTTAGTAGAATAATAAGTCAGCATTTCGCGGACTTCGTCCTCGGTGAAACCCATCATTGCGTTGAATTTCGGTGTGAGGGAATAGTTGGTGCCAATATTAAATCCACTGGTGAGGTCATCCATCGTGACGGGACTCACTCCGGTGATGAAGCAACGCTTGATGCTGGAATAGGTTCCGGCTTTCACCCTATTGAAGAAGGCGCGCAGGTAGCCTTCCTTGTGGGTCTCTTCCGTATATCGGTGAATGCTTTCGGCATCCGAGAGGATGGCATTGGTGAAGTGGTCATATTCGTCAATGAAAAGATATATTTGCTGCCCGGCAAGTTCACACTGATGATATAGATAATCCAACTGCTCAACAGCTCCTGCTTTTTCATTCAAGACTTCCTTAATGCCTTTCGGCAGGTATTCTGCATAAATATCACAGAAATAATCGAAGCTGGTATTGCAATGTGCATCCAACCCTTGACGGTAGTTGTGCAACTCTCCACTAATTCCTGAGAAATTGAGATACAGCACCAGATAACTGTTACGGTCTCGTGTGGGATGCTTTCCGATATAGAGGTCGCCAAACAGGGCATCGAACTTGTCACGTGTACGCACATCATAATAGTGTTGCAACATGTTCAGCGTAAGGCTCTTGCCGAACCGGCGCGGGCGGATGAAAAAGAAGAATCTGTCCGATTGTTCTATTACAGGGATGAACGAGGTTTTATCCACGTAATAATAATTATCAAGACGAATATCCGCAAAGTTCATCATGCCGTATGGCAGCAACTTTCTTTCTGATGATACATATTCCATAATCCGGTGTATTTATGAGTTCACTTTTTATCAGTGCAAACAAAGATACGCTCTTTCCGCTACTTTCACAAACAAATGATTTTAAAAATGTTCTCTGCCCTGATACTCTTCCATGAGTACTGCAAGAAACAATAGATCAAAATGGACTCATCATCGTTGCTTTCTTACACACCTTATCTATAAACATGTTCATTGGGGTCGATATTGCAATGAGGTCCTTATATGCTTCGGCATATAATTCTTCCCGGCTCATACCTGTCAGATACATACTTGTTTTTATATAGGAAACAAAGGTAGTATTTATCTCCAGACCGGACATCATCCGTCGGAGTGTTTTTCTTTGAAAATTGGATATACTGAATGTAAACCAGACCCGGTTCTTCATTAGAAACATCTTACCAAACCCACAAAGAAGCACTTTTAGCGATTTTTAAAAGCCTATTGGTAAAAATTGAAACCAACCCGCTAGACAGAATCTTAAAAAACAAGTACCTTTGTATCTCACATTCCTTTAAACAACACATATTATGAAAAAACTCTGCCCTCTTATTCTTTGCACACTTTTTTCTCTTTCCGCAGCGTCCATAGAGACGGTGGATTATACTCAAGGGCTTTCCGTATGGTTCGACACTCCCAACAATCTCGATGGACAAGCTATCTGGCTACGTGCCAACGGCACAGGGGCGAATCCGGACAAAGCATGGGAAAGCCGTTCGCTACCCATCGGGAATGGTAGTCTGGGAGCAAATATCATGGGCTCCATATCCGCGGAACGAATCACACTGAATGAAAAGACGCTTTGGAAAGGTGGACCGAATACCGCCAAAGGCGCCGAGTATTATTGGAACGTAAACAAACAGTCGTCAGGTGTACTGAAAGAAATCCGGCAGGCTTTCCTGGACGGGGATTCTAAAAAGGCGGGGTATCTCACGCAGGAAAACTTCAACGGGCTGGGAGCTTATGAAGAAAAAGACGAGACTCCGTTCCGCTTCGGTGCTTTTACCACGATGGGAGAGCTTTATGTGGAAACCGGACTCAGCGAAATCAATATGAGCAATTACCGCCGCATCCTGTCGTTGGATTCGGCGATGGCTGTGGTGCAATTTTACAAAGACGGGATACGGTATCAACGTAAATACTTCATATCCTATCCAGACAGCGTTATGGTCATGAAGTTTACTGCCGACAAAGGCGGAAAACAGAATCTTGTACTTAGCTATTGTCCCAACAACGAAGCAAAAAGCCATCTGGAAGCAGATGGAAACGACGGATTAGTATATACCGGCGTTCTCAATAACAACGGAATGAAATTCGCTTTCCGAATCAAAGCTATCCACAAAGGGGGAACACTGAAAGCAGAAAACGACCGGATTATTGTGAAGGATGCTGACGAAGTGGTATTCCTGCTTACGGCAGATACCGATTATAAGATGAACTTTGCCCCAGACTTCAAAGACCCGAAAGCCTACGTCGGCAACGACCCGTCACAAACGACTCTGGCTATGATGGACAATGCCCTGAAAAAAGGTTATGACGAGCTTTATCGTAATCACGAAGCCGATTATACCGCGCTGTTCAATCGGGTACGTTTTGAAATCAATCCGGAAATCGGCACTCCCAACCTGCCGACCTACAAACGACTGGCTAGCTATAAGAAAGGCGTGCCGGACTATCAGCTCGAACAATTGTACTATCAGTTCGGACGCTATCTGCTCATAGCCAGTTCGCGCCCCGGCAACATGCCAGCCAACCTGCAAGGATTGTGGCACAACAATACCGACGGCCCGTGGCGGGTAGATTACCACAATAACATCAACATTCAAATGAATTACTGGCCTGCGTGCCCCACCAATCTCTCTGAATGTACATGGCCTTTGATTGACTTTATACGCAGCTTGGTAAAACCCGGCGAGAAGACAGCACAAGCCTATTTCAACGCCCGCGGATGGACAGCATCCATCTCTGCCAATATCTTCGGATTCACAGCTCCCTTATCCAGCAAATCTATGGCATGGAACCTGAATCCTACCGTCGGTCCGTGGCTGGCAACGCATATATGGGAGTATTATGATTATACCCGTGACACGAAATTCTTAAAGGAAATCGGCTACGACCTTATCAAAAGCAGCGCACAGTTTGCGGTAGACCACTTGTGGCACAAGCCCGACGGGACTTACACCGCCGCTCCTTCCACTTCTCCCGAACACGGCCCGGTGGACGAGGGAGTCACTTTCGCGCATGCCGTAGTACGTGAAATATTACTGGACGCCATCCAGGCAAGCAAGGTGCTCGGAACGGACGCCAAAGAACGCAAACAATGGGAAAACGTACTGACCAAACTGGTTCCGTACCGTATAGGACGCTACGGTCAGTTGTTGGAATGGTCTACCGACATAGACGACCCAAAAGATGAACACCGCCACGTCAACCACCTGTTCGGATTGCATCCGGGGCATACCATCTCTCCCGTGACTACCCCCGAACTTGCACAGGCAGCCAGAGTGGTACTGGAACATCGCGGAGACGGCGCTACCGGTTGGAGCATGGGTTGGAAGCTCAACCAATGGGCACGACTGCAAGACGGAAACCATGCGTATAAACTATACGGCAACTTATTGAAAAACGGTACACTGGACAACCTCTGGGATACCCATGCGCCTTTCCAGATAGACGGAAACTTCGGCGGTACGGCAGGAATAACCGAGATGTTATTGCAAAGCCACATGGGATTCATCCAACTTCTTCCCGCTTTGCCGGATGCATGGGCAAACGGCTCAATAAGCGGAATCTGCGCCAAAGGAAATTTTGAGGTTTCCATCTCCTGGAAAGAGGGACAACTGGAGAAAGCTATCATCCATTCCAAATCCGGAATCCCCTGTAACGTAAGATACGGAGACAAGACGCTCAAGTTCAAGACCGTAAAAGGGAAAAAATACGAAATCACCTTAAAAGGGGACAAGTTAGCCGTATTATAAAGAAGGCATCTGTCCTCATAAACAAACCTGCTTTACATGAAAACCAAATACGCTGTTCTGCCAAGCCTTTTCTTTATCATACAGTTAGTCGGTGTTCTCCCTCTCCGGGCAGAACACTATTACTTTAAACAAATCTCTCTGAAAGAAGGGTTGCCTTCCAACGTGCGCTGTATTCTCCGGGATGAGCAGGGTTTCGTATGGATAGGTACCAAATCGGGACTGGGAAAGTTCGACGGGCACGAACTGAAAAGATACAAACACCAGGCAAACGACCCGAACTCGCTTCTCCACAACCTGATTTATCAGATTGCCGAAGACAAGCAACACAACATCTGGGTACTGACTGAAAAAGGTATTGCCCGTTACCAACAGCAGAGCAACGACTTCACGTTCCCCACGGACGAGGACGGGAAGAATATCACCGCCTATTCCTTCTGCCTTGTCCCGGACGGAATCCTCTTTGGCGGCAAGGACAGGATTTACAAATATAGTTATAACGATTCTTCTCTCCGGCTTCTGCAATATTTCAACGCCAACTCTTTTAAAATCAACGCTCTCAGTATGTGGGATTCAAAGACGTTGCTTTGTTGCAGTCGTTGGACAGGCATATACCTCGTAGACCTGCATACGGGAGAGCACAGACGCCCCCCTTTCGACTGCGGGCCGGAAATTACCACCATGATGACCGACAGCCGGAAAAGAATATGGATTGCCCCTTACAGCGGCGGACTTCGTTGCTACTCATACGACGGCAAACTACTGGCTTCGTACTCCACCCGCAACTCCGCCCTTAGCAACGACATCGTCCTAAGCCTCGCCGAAAGGGAAGGGCAACTGTGGATAGGAACGGACGGCGGCGGAATCAATATCCTCACCCCCGAAACCGGGGAAATCTCCCAACTGGAATATATCCCGGGACGTGAAAACTACTCTCTCCCCGCCAACTCCATTCTCTGCCTGCACAACGACCACAATAACAATATATGGGCAGGAAGCACCTGCAACGGATTGATCAGCATCCGGGAAGTGTTCATGAAAACCTACACCGACGTAGTCCCCGGCAACGACCGCGGACTAAGCAACAGCACCGTGCGAAGCCTTTACCGCCAATCGACCGACAGTATCTGGATTGGTACGGACGGCGGCGGTATCAACCTCTTTAACCCGCGTACCGAGAAATTCACCCATTATCTTTCTACCTGGAACGATAAAATAGCGTTTATCAGCGGATTCACTCCCGGAAAACTACTGATTTCCCTTTTCTCCAAAGGAGTATTTGTATTCAATCCCGCAACCGGGGAGAAACAACCTTTTACCATTGTCGACAAAGAAACAACGACGCAACTTTGCAACCGGGGAAAATCGGTCAACTTATATCAGAACACCCCTAACACCGTGTTATTACTGGGCGACCATGTCTACCAGTATCACCTGAAAGAAAAGAAATTCGACAAGGTCACCGGAGAAGAAGGGAAAAGTATTGTCGGCACACTCGTCCCCTTCAAGCACGAGAACAATCGGACTTATATCAACGACTTCAAACATATCTACGAACTGCATGACGGGGATTCCTTGCTGAAAACAACCTTCGAATGTTATCAGGATACCGTAATCAGTTCGGCGTCACACGACGAGCACGGCGATTTCTGGATAGGAAGCAATTTCGGCCTTATCCACTACAACCCCGTTTCCCAAAAGCAGACGCACATCCCTACCAACCTGTTTACCGAAGTCAACATGGTGCAATGCGACCAGAGGGGCAAAGTATGGATAGGTGCGGATAATCTGCTTTTCGCCTGGCTCATACAGGAACAGAAGTTTGTTCTCTTCGGAGAGTCGAACGGAGCTATCCAAAACGAATATCTGCCCAACGCCCGGTTGGTAAACAATGAGGGGGATGTCTATATCGGCGGTGTAAAGGGTATGCTGCGCATTGACGGCCAGTTGCTGCTGAATACATCGGAAATGCCGGAACTGCAACTGTTGGATATTATCATCAACGGTGAGCCTGCACAGAACAAGCTATATAGTCATCCGGCAGCAATCTCTGTCCCATGGGACAGCAATATCACCATCCGAATCATGTCGAAAGAAGAAGATATCTTCCGTAAGAAAGTCTACCGCTATCGGATAGAGGGGCTGAACGACCAGTATATCGAATCGTACCAGCCGGAATTGGTAATCCGGTCGTTACCACCGGGCAATTACAAAATTATGGCTTCATGCACAGCGAAAGACGGCAGCTGGATTCCCAACCAGAAAATACTAGAACTAACCGTACTCCCGCCATGGTATCGCACGTGGTGGTTCATTCTCGGTTGCACCATTCTCATTGCCACCATAATCATCGAAACTTTCCGCAGAACATTGAAACGTAATCAGGAAAAACTGAAATGGGCGATGAAAGAGCATGAGAAACAGATGTACGAGGAAAAGGTACGTTTTCTTATCAATATCAGCCACGAACTACGGACTCCGCTGACGCTTATTCATGCGCCACTCAATCAGATTTTGAAGTCGCTCTCTTCCGGAGACAGCCAATATCTGCCGTTAAAAGCCATCTACCGGCAGGCACAACGAATGAAGAACTTGATTAATATGGTGCTCGACGTGCGGAAAATGGAAGTAGGGGAGAGTAAACTGCAAATTCAGCCTCATCCGCTCAATCAATGGATTGAACACGTTTCGCAGGATTTTATCAGTGAGGGGGAAGCAAAGAATGTGCATATCCGCTATCAGCTCGACCCACGGATAGAGAAAGTCAGTTTCGATAAGGACAAATGCGAGATTATCCTAAGTAACCTGCTTATCAATGCCTTGAAACACAGTCCGCAGGACACGGAAATAACGATTGCTTCGGAACTGCTGCCCGAAGAAAACCGGGTGCGTATCTCCATCATCGACCAGGGATGCGGACTGAAACAAGTGGATACGCACAAGCTCTTTACCCGCTTCTACCAGGGAACGGGAGAACAGAGCGGAACAGGAATCGGCTTGTCTTACTCCAAGATTCTGGTGGAACTGCACGGCGGCTCTATCGGCGCACAGGATAATGAAGAAACCGGAGCCAGCTTTTTCTTTGAGTTGCCGTTGAGGCAGGAACCGGAAGAAATCATCTGCGAGCCAAAAGCTTATCTGAACGAGTTGATGATGGATGATAACAGCGGGCAGCCGTCCGCGAAAGAGGTATTCGACACCACTCCATACACTATTCTCGTAGTGGATGACAATCCGGATATGACAGACTTTCTGAAAAGAACGTTCGAAGGATACTTCAAACGGATAATTATCGCCGGAGACGGGGTGGAAGCCCTTCAACTGGTCAGAAGCCATGTCCCTGATATTATAGTCAGTGACGTGATGATGCCTCGGATGAACGGGTATAAACTTTGTAAAACGATTAAAGAGGATATCAATATCAGTCACATCCCAGTCATTCTGCTAACTGCCAGAGATGACAGGCAAAGCCAAATAAGCGGTTACAAGAATGGAGCGGACGGCTATTTAAGCAAACCTTTCGAAGTGGAAATGCTAATGGAACTTATCCGCAACCGGTTGAAAAACCGGGAATATACCAAGAAAAGGTATCTGAATGCAGGATTAATCCCCACACCGGAAGAAAGCACCATCAGCCTGACAGACGAAACATTCCTGATTAAACTGAATAGTATCATCCAGGAAAATATAGAAAATTCCAATCTGGGCATTCAGTTTATCTGCCAGGAAGTAGGATTGGGCCGTTCTTCGCTTTATAACAAACTGAAAGCACTTACAGGCATGGGAGCGAACGAGTATATCAGTAAGCTCCGTATAGAAAAAGCTATTACATTGATATCCGGCACGGATATGCCCTTCTCTGAAATTGCAGAGAAAACCGGGTTTACCACTCCGAGTTATTTCAGTACGGCTTTCAAGCAATATACCGGGGAAACACCTAGTCAATATAAAGAAAGAAAAAAGAAAGGTCTGGCTGATAAATAATACCATCATTATTCTTTATGCTGGCTGAAGTTTCCGGCTGCAAGCCAATTCGCCGCATATTGACCGATTAACAAACGGGCTGCCACAGAATCACTTCTCCGGCAGCCCTTCTTTCATTAAATTAGAAAACAGAGAGTATGATACAGTTTATTCCTGACCTCCTCCTAAAGCACGGTATAGGTTAATTAAACTTTGTATTTCAGTAAAATGATTTGCCGTCTGCGAGAGTTGCGCACTAAGCAACGACTGCCGGGAGGTAAGCACTTCCAGATAGGTTGTATTACCATGCTCCATCAACAGAGTAGTGCTCCGCAGAGCCGTTTGCAGGGAAGTGATCTGTTTATCCAACAAGATTCTTTTTCCCTGACTGGTTTGATAGGCAATCAACGCATCATTCACCTCACTACCGGCATTGAGCAACGTTTGCTGAAAACCGAGAGCCGCTTCTTCCTGTTGCGCACGGGCAATGCGGTATTGTGCCACCACCTGTCCTCTGTTAAAGAGCGGCTGCGTAAGCGAACCTACCGCTGACGCGAGAAACTTGCCCGGATTGATAATCATCGCCCCGGCGGAGTTTGTCCATCCGGCACTCCCGCTCAAAGTGATGGAAGGATAGAAAGCCGAACGTGCCGCATTGGTGCCATAGAACGCCGCTTCCAACGTCCGCTCTGCCGAACGGACATCCGGACGGGAAGAAAGCATTTGGACAGGAATCCCTATCGAGAAGTCGGCAGGAAACTGTTGCTTTGCCAATACACCACGCTCATAGTTGCGTGGCGTCTCCGCCAATAATAAGGCAAGACTGTTCTCCACCTGATTGATCTGCTGCTGCAAATCGAGGATCGAACCCTGCACCTGATAATAGGCCGCCTCCATCTGCGACACAGCCGATTCGTTTGCCAGTCCGGCATTCATTAATGCACGGGTGGACGCAACGGTTTCTTTCCATGCCTCTTCCGTTTGACGGGAGATGTCGAGTTGTTCGTCCAGCATCAACAGGGTATAATAGGTATTGGCGATACCTGCTATCAACTGTGTACGGACTGCCTGACGGTAATCTTCGCTTTGAGCATAAAGCGCTTTCGCCTGTTTCTTGGAGTTGCGCATACGCCCGAAAACGTCCAACTCCCAACTGGCAGTAACGGGCAACGAATAAGTCTGCGTAGCCTTCTGCGTATCGAAACTGCTCACTGTTCCCTGCGGAGCAAGAGCAAAAGCGGGCAGAAAAGCAAGTTTGGCGGACATCAGTACGGCCTGTGCTTCTTCCACACGGAGCTGGGCAGACTGATAGTCGGTATTGGTCTGCAATCCCACTTCAATGAGAGACTGCAAATAAGGGTCGGTGAAGAGTTCCCGCCAGTCCATATTACCCAGACCGGCAGTGTCTTCGGTCACCACTTCCCCGCCGTAAAGATCGTCGGGAACGACAGTGGCGGGTTCGTATTTGGTATAGATGCCACAACCGCTCAACGACAGACTGATGGCAACTAATGTGATGATATTCTTCTTCATTCTTTCTTTCATTTATTTACGTTCGCGTTCAACTTCACTCTTTTCTTTCTCTAAAAGCACCTGCACATCTGGTTCCTCTTCCATCGGTTTACGGATTTTCTCTTGCAAAAACTCAAAGATGATGTAGAAAACCGGAACGACAAAGAGCAATGCCAGTGTCCCGACAGCCATACCGCCCACAACACCCGTACCCAGCGAACTATTGCCATTGGCACCCGCACCGGAAGAGAACATCAGCGGAAGCATACCGAAGATCATCGTCAACACCGTCATCAGGATAGGACGCAAGCGGACTTGTGCGGCAGAGTAGGCAGACTCCACAATACCCATTCCCTTGCGGCGACGTTCTATGGCGTACTCCGTAATCAGAATGGCTGTCTTAGCCAGCAAACCGATCAACATAATCACACCTGTCTGCAGATAGATATTATTCTCCAACCCGAGTATTTTGGCGAAAAGGAACGACCCCATCAGCCCGAACGGCACGGAGAAGATAACGGCAAACGGTATGAGGAAACTCTCGTAAAGACAGGCCAGAATCAGATAGATAAGGAAGATACAGATGGCGTAAATGAAAACCGTCTGCGCACCGCCGCTACTTGCTTCTTCGCGTGCCATACCACCATATTCATATCCGTAACCTGCCGGCAAAGATTGCGCAGCCACTTCTTCAATCACTTTCTGCACCTCGCCGGAAGAGTAACCGTCGGCAGGATTCACATTGGCGGTGATGGTGCTGTAAAGATTGAAACGGTTGGCCGTTTCCGGTCCCAGCACTTGCTTCAGCGTCACGAACTGGCTCACCGGAGCCATCTGCGTACCATTACGTACAAACATATTATTCAGCGCCTGCTCGTCGAGACGATATTCAGGCGAAGCCTGCATCATCACACGATATACTTTACCATACTGGTTATAGTTGGAGATATACGCGCCACCGCAATAACTGCCCACCGCATCGAGCACCGCACTCGGCGAAATTCCTGCACGCTTACATTTGGCAGCGTCCACTTCCACCGATATCTGCGGGAAGTTGATAGCATACGATGTATACGCTATCGCTACCTCCGGACGCTCGTTCAAAGCACCGAGGAACTGTATAGCCGCTTCATAGAACGTAGCCAATTCTCCACCCGTCATGTCCTGAAGGTTCAGTTCGAGGGAGTTACCCATACCGTAACCCGGAATCATGGCAGGCTGGAAGCTGAATACCTGTGCTTCCTTTATAGACTGGAATTGTCCGTTGAGGCGAGACACCACAGCATCCGAGCTATGCTCCTTACCCTTTCGTTCGCTCCAGTCTTTCAGACGGATAATAATCGTACCGTACGAAGTTCCCTGACCGGATATCAGTCCGTATCCTGCTACGCGGGCGTAGTGTTCTATTTCGGGTGTATCTTTCAGGATATTTTCCAAGCGGTCCATCACTTTCGTGGTTTCTTCGAGCGTACTTCCCGGTGAAATGCTGACATTCACCATAATGACACCTTGGTCTTCCTGCGGCACAAGTCCCGTTTTAGTGGTACTCATCAGGTAAACCAGCAAGGCAACGGCAACAGTCAGTGAAGTCCACACCATCCAGCGATGGCGGATGAAGAACATCACACCTCTTTTATATTTACCCAATACGGCATTGAACGAAGCATTGTAAGCTGCACGTACCCGTCCGTTGATACTCTTGGCACTCTTGGTTCCGTCCGACGGACGCATCATGATGGCGCACAAAGCGGGACAGAGCGTCAAAGCCGAAATCATCGAAATACCTACGGCAGTTGCCATCGTGATACCGAATTGTGTATAGAACACGCCCGAAGTACCTCCCATGAAGGTTACAGGAATAAACACAGCCATAAATACACAGGTACAGGAGACAATAGCCATCGTCACGTCGCCCATTGCGTCTTTCGTGGCAAGATAGGCAGACTTATATCCGGCATCGAACTTGGATTGCACGGCTTCCACCACCACAATGGCATCATCCACCACCGTACCGATGGCAAGCACCAGCGCAAACAGTGTCAGGATGTTCAGACTGAAACCCGCAGCCACCAGACAGGCAAACGTACCCACCAACGACACAATGATAGAGATGGAGGGAATCAGCGTACTCTTCAGATCCTGCAAGAAGAAATAGACCACGAGGATGACCAGAATGATGGCAATAATCAGCGTCTCCACCACATTGTGTATGGAAGCGAAAAGGAAGTCATTGGAACTCATCATCGTGACGAACTCCGTTCCTTCCGGCAGATTCTTCTCCATCCGCTCTATCTGCGTAGTGATTTCTTTGTTGACAGCGGTAGCATTGGAACCGGCTGTCTGGAATATCATATAAAGAACGGCAGGCTGACTGTCCATCTCACTGCGGAAGCTATACGTCATCGTACCCAGTTCCACCTCTGCCACATCTTGCAGGCGAAGTATCGAACCGTCTTCCCGCGAACGGACAACCGTGTTCCGGAATTCTTCTACGCTTTTGAGGCGTCCGCGATATTTCATCGTAAACTGGAAAACATTCTTCGAGCTCTCGCCCAGTGAACCGGTAGGAGCTTCAATGTTCTGCTCACCCAACACGGCGGTTATGTCCGACGGAACCAGTCCGTATTGTGCCATCCGTTCCGGTTTCAGCCAGATACGCATACTGTATGTATCGCCCAGCTCCATCACGTCTCCCACTCCTTCGATACGTTTAATCTGCGGAATGACATTGATGTCCAGATAATTGGCCAGGAACGTCTGGTCGTATCGACCGTCCGTGCAGACCAAAGCACCAATCTGCAAGAAGCTGGTCTGCCGCTTCATCGTGCTGACGCCGACTTTCGTTACTTCAGCCGGAAGCAATCCCTGTGCTTTCGCCACACGGTTCTGCACGTTGACTGCCGCCATATCGGGGTCCGTGCCCTGCTTGAAATAAACCTGTATAATAGCCAAACCTGCATTGGAAGCACTGGAACTGATGTACATCATATCTTCCACACCGTTGATACTCTCCTCCAGTGGCATGATGACACTGTTCATCACTGCCTCGGCATCGGCACCCGTATAACTGGCAGTTACGTATACCGTTGGAGGCGCAATGTCAGGATATTGCTCCACCGGCAGCGTGAAGAGCGAAATAAGCCCTATGGCCAAAATCAGTACGGAGATGGAGATAGCCATCACCGGCCGTTTTATAAATATATTTCCTTTCATAATCAGTCTCCTTCTTATTTAACTTGCATGCCTTCGCGCACCAGTCCGGCGCCTTCCGATACAATTTCATCACCTGCTTTCAGTCCGTCCAGCACCACATATTCGCGTCCGTCATTGTTTGCGGCCACTGTTATCAGGGTAGATACAGCCTTTCCGTCCACTACCTTATATACAATCGTCTTATCCTGCATCCGCACGGTGGCCGTCTGCGGAATGGCGATACAGTCTTTATAAATGCTCGGCACTACCACCGTGCCCGATGCTCCGCTATGAAGCAACCGCGATTCGTTGGGAAACACCACGCGCGCCACCACAGTACCCGTTTGCCGGTCGATGACGCCGCTGATGGATTCGATGACACCTTTCTTATTATAAACCGAATTATCATTCAGGCGTAATTCCACTTCTGGCATGTTCTTCAACGCTTCGTCCATGTCGCCATACTGGCGGGTGAGGGCAAGCAACTGATTCTCGGTCATGGAGAAATAGACATACATATCCGAGTTGTCGCTGACCGTAGTAAGCGGATAGGGCATATTGGCACTTACCAATGCGCCTGCACGATAAGGCAACGCACCTACGACTCCGTCACTGGGACTTTTCACCTCGGTATAAGAGAGATTGTTGCGGGCACTGATCTCTTGTGCTTCGGCCTGCGACAGTTGAGCTTTGGCGGTGAGATAAGAATTCTCGGCCGTTTTCAGGCTGAATTCCGAAACTACTTTCTGCGCATACAGTTCTTTGTTGCTCTTGTAGGTCAGTTCGGCAGTACCCAGCGCGGCACGTGCTGCTTCCACATTGGCAATGGCGGTTTTGAGTGCGGCCTTGTAAGGCACCTGGTCGATAATGAAAAGCGATTGCCCGCGGCGCACTTTTTGTCCTTCGGTCACACAGAGTTTCTCAATCGTTCCCGACACCTGCGGATAGATATCAATATCCTGCCGCCCACGTATGCTCGCCGAATAGGAAGAAGAAAATTCCTTATCCACCGCTTCTATCTGCATTACTGCATAAGAAGAAGATTTCACTCCCGCATCCGATGCTTGCTTGCAAGATGCCATCCACACTGTACAACCGACAATCCCTATCAGCCGTATCCATTTTTTGCTTACTGTAATCATACTTTCTCTTTTGGTCTTTTGTTAAATCCTGGACAAAAGTAGGAGAAAAGAACAAGGCAAGAGTGACCAATTTCCCTCCATAAATGTCCTATTTTCGCCATTTACGTTTATTATAGCTAACTATTTGGCAATAAACGACATATCAAACAAATCTGAAGAAGTATGGGACATTCTGTTTTCCCGATTATTCACCAACTTTGCAAAAAGTAAAAAAGGAAAGAACATGGAAAAAGAGAACATTAT
>ENA-UEPG01000785-UEPG01000785.1-human-gut-metagenome-genome-assembly--contig:-NODE-785-length-29222-cov-126.803157_pt1 | contig 29222 bp, 31 predicted proteins | sample MGYA00242893_ERZ507902 | MGnify/ENA primary metagenome ERZ507902 (study PRJEB26167, sample SAMN06115491) | human gut metagenome | host: Homo sapiens | place: China:Gansu | collected 2015-04-23...
ATAACAGGTGGTGCAATCTTCGTGCCGCCACTCATAGAGGGAATAGCTGCAACCGAAGAAACGTGTCGCGGTCGGGGTTTAAAAAGGGAGCATACTACAACTCTCTTAGGAAGCAGTGGTACTCTAGAATAAGGGTCAACGGGAAGCACATTTATCTAGGCACGTTTAAGTCAGAGGACGAGGCTCATAATGCTTTCTGCAAAGCTGCCAAAGAGTATCACGGCAGATTTTATAATCCGGGGTGATGTATGGACGAGCCGTGGCTTAGAGCATGCAAGCGCCTAGCGATAGGGCAATCGAGTAGATTCAGATGCTGCGGAAAGACACCCGCAGCAGTAATCTACAATAAACCTGACGCCTGGAATATGTATTGCTTTAGGTGTCATAAGACGGTTAACGAGCACAAGCAGTACCAACGCATACAGTTACAGGAAGAGCCGGGGGTGCAGCCCTCTGCACCTGCAGATGCAATTTGCATTAGCCAAGCGCCTGCGGAAACGCAGAGTTTTATTTACGGATTCCTGACCACAAAGGGAATCATGCCTGAAATGGTGGAGGATGCAGAATGGAGCAAAGAGAAACAGCGGATAATCTTCCGTGTCGGAAGCGCTGCTCTGGGCCGTGCAGTGCATGCCCGACAGCAACCGAAGTGGGTAATGTACGGCCATCCGGTACCGTTCGCTGCCGCGGCACCTGCCGTAGCACCGGATGTAGCTGCGGCCGCACCTCTAAAGGTCGTGCTTACCGAGGACTTTCTCTCAGCGAGGAAGATACAGCACGCAGTTACGAGCTACAGTGCGTTGAACGTGCAGGCTATAGCTATGCTGGGTACACGCCTGCCCACGCCGCTGCGAGCCTGGCTGATTCAGAATCGCCCGGAAGTGATTCTGATGCTGGACAATGACCCAGCAGGGCACGCTGGGGTAGCGGCGGCGCGCCGAGCATTGCGCCCGTTCATGCAATGCCGGGAGCACTACTTCGCTGCAGACCCGAAGGATGCAGAAATTAAAGAGATTCTGGAGGCATTAACTTGGACTTAATAGTTGTTCGTGCGATGTGCACGCAGAAAGTGTGGACTCGCTTGCGGGAACAGATACCTAAGAGCATGCTAGCTCCGGATACGTCGAACCTTCTGGACTGGGTGGGGTTGTACTGGAACACGTACCCGGAGCACCAGGAAGTGCAGTGGGATGCGATGCAGAGCATGCTCAACCTCCGGGCCGGGCACCTATCCCGTGAAGAGCGGGTGATTATGGACGAGCTTATGCGGGGAGTACAAGCCGTGCCACAGGATTCTGTGGTGGGGATTGTGCAGACCTTGAACGAGCTGGCGTACAGCGGGGAGGTTGCGGCGCTCACCCAGCGCTACCAAGACGGTGAGGAGATTGATTACCTGCTGGAAATGAAGCACCTACAGCGCAAGTACGGTGATGGCGCTGCGGTGCATGAGTCGCTGCTTGAATGGGAGAGCGGTAGTGTTGACGAAATACTTGCCGCGACTGACGAGAGCGGCGGTCTTAAACTGGGCGTGTTCGAGCAACTCGCTAGCAACATCCGAGGACTACGTGGCGGGGACTGCATCGCAGTGGCCGCTCCTGTGGACTCTGGTAAAACTAGTCTGCTTGCTGCTATTGCTGTGGATTTTGCTGAGCAAATGCAGCAGCAGCCGGAAGTGTACGGAGACCGCCCGATTCTCTGGCTGGTTAACGAAGGTCCGGCGACGCGTACAGTGCCTAGGGTATATCAAGCGGCGCTGCACTGGACTCTGGCTGAGATTAAGGACCGGCACAGTAAGCAAGAGTTCGTGCCAGCCTACCTCAAGAAAGTAGGCAGAGCTGACCGGATTCGTGTTAAGGCTGCGCACTCCTTGACTATGGCGCAGATATCCACGCTCATGGAGGAGATGCGCCCTGCGGTAATCATCATCGACATGGTGGCGAACATCCGTGGCGGCACTATGGAGACCGAGCACCAGAACCTCGAGGCGAAATGGCAGGAGCTGCGCATACTTGGGTGCGAGAATGACTGCGCTATCGTAGGCACTATGCAGCTTTCACTCGAAGGTTACAACATGCTCTTTCCGCCGCTCACCGCTATGAAGCAGAGCAAGATTGGTGTACAGGGTGCGTTGGACTTGGCGATTATGATGGGGTGCTTGGACAGAAACGAGCAGCCGCACATGCAAAACGTCCGAGGTATCAGTACTCCGAAGAACAAGATGGCATTATCTGGTAAAGAGTCGCTCTTGCAATTCGAGGTGGGATTCGAGCCTGGACGTTGTAGATTTGACGAAGGCCAGATTAACCGGTGACTTCCCTAGCGCCTTCTACGAGGGCGCTATGTAGGTACACAGGAGGAGATTATGCTTAAACCCGAAGATATCACAGCGGACGACGCCAATGTTATAGTGGCGTATGCTGCATCTGCAGGTACACCACTTAAAAGCTTCACGCTAGACAGCAGCCAGCTGATTGTGCATCTGGCTATCAACAAGGCTCGGGGGGGGGCTAATTGGAAATGACAGGTTGTATTGACCACGGACAGAAGGGAAGCACTTGCCGAGGAAAGGGCGCTGGGTATGGCCGCTCCAGATTTGACGGGAAGACAACCAGCAGACCACCGCAAAGCATACTGTATAGCCCACAACTTGAAGCTGAGCGATATCGCGGGACTTGTAGTCCGGCATTCGTGCGACAATCCTCGGTGCATAAATCCGGAGCACCTGCTACTAGGGACTTCTAGCGATAATATGCAGGACCGAAATAAAGGTGCGCGTAATTTGCTGGGCAGCCGCAACCCTGCTGCCAGACTTACCCCAGAAGACGTGCACAGCATACGAGAAGCATACGCTGGCGGTGAGACCCAGGTATCTATAGCGAGACGCTTCGGGACAAGTCAAGGATACATATCTAATATCATAAAGGGGAGGGTATGGAATGAGCAGAAGCATCCTGATAACGGATTATGAGACGCAAAACCACCCATATTACGGTAGTGTTGCTTCCCCGTACTGTCCGGATAATTACATCGTAGAATCAGCGTGGCGTATTGACCGCACGCACGATGACGGTACAGTAGAAGTAGGCCCCGTAGAGAGTGTACGGTATAACAGTCGCGCGCACTTTGAAGCTGCACCTGTATCAGAATGGCTCCCAATACCAGCTGACTGTTGGCTGATTGTGGCTCACAACGCCGCATATGAGATTAGCTGGTTCCTAACCTTTGCGCGCGCCGAGTTTGAGGCCTTCCTAAAGCGGGGAGGTCGCGTATTCTGTACGATGCATTCTGAGTACATCGCCTCGGACTTTCAGAGCATGTATCCGTCGCTGGACGAGACGGCTCCTAAGTACGGCGGTACGCATAAAGTAGACGGCGTCAAGATTCTATGGGAGCAGGGTGTGTTAACCTCCCAGATTGACCCGATGCTGCTGCACGACTACCTGGTTAACGGGGACATCCCGAACACGGCCCTGTGCTTCTATGGCCAGTGTGCTACGTTCGCCCAGCGCAATCAGATGCAGTACGTGTGGGAGCGTATGGATGCCTTGCTGGCTTGGGCGTACTGCGAATGGTTCGGCCTGTTCGTTAATATGCCAATTGCTCGCAAGAACCAAGAGGAGCAGGAGCAGCGCATCCGTGAGATTAAGCAGGAGCTGCAGCAGTACATCCCGAAGGACCTACCGGAGACACTGGATTTTAACTTCGGCTCGGACTTTCATATGTCCGCACTGGTGTACGGCGGGCCTATCAAGTACCGCAAGAGGGTGCCATACGACCCGCCGCAGTACGTCAAGGCCGACTTCTATAAGTACGAGGACGAAGAGGGTGCGCACACCTATATACCTGTACACGACACGCACATGCAAGAACTTCAAACGGAAGGCGGATGGTGGCGTGTAGTGACATATCGTGCGGGTAAGAACAAGGGGCTCCCCAAAGTATTCCGCCTCGATACCGAGGAAGAGAGACTTAAATGGGAAGACGACCTTTACTTCTGCCCTGGCCTAGTGAACATCCAAGAGCTTCCGGAAGTTATCCGGGAGAAGTACGCAGAGCGCGGGGAGTTCCGACAGGCGCGCACCCTGCAGGATGGCACGCCAGTATACAGCACCAGCACGGATGTAATGGAGGCGCTGGCTCGCCAAGGGTTCGAATTCTGTAAGTTGGTGAACGAGCTGAGCGCTCTGGAGAAGGACACGGGAACCTACTACCTGAGAACGGAGTACAACGAAGATGGGTCAGTTAAGAAGCTGTCCGGGATGTTGCAATACGTTATCCCCCAATCCCCTGATGGAAGCGGTATTATCCACCACCGGCTCAATACATGCAGCACAGTCACTGGTAGACTCTCTGGCTCTAACCCCAACCTCCAGAATCTTCCTAGAGACGGAACTAGCCGAGTTAAACAAATGTTTACAAGCCGGTATGGAGCCAAAGGCCGTATCACAGAGGTTGACTACTCTGCTCTTGAGGTGGTTATGTCCTGTGTGCACACCGGAGACAGGAAGCTGCTGAGCCTGCTGCAGAATGGTACAGATATGCACTGCTACCGCTTAGCGTTCAAGGAGGGCAAGACCTACGAAGAGATGTATGACCTCTGCCACAACGCCGATGGGCCGGACTATAAGTACTGGAAGCAGCAGCGTACGGACATTAAGCCTCCGAGCTTTGCTGCACAGTACGGGGCTACGGCTAAAGGGATTGCGTTTGCTACAGGCTGTACAGTGGAGTATGCGCAGTCGTTCCTGGATAACGAGGCGAAGCTGTTTCCAGACACCATCGGCTTCCGCGCTGTTGTCAAGGAAGAGGTAGAGCGTACCGGTGCGGAGGGTCGCATGTACCGGGAGCAAGCTGATGACGGCAGCTACCGAATCTACCGCATCGGGACGTGGACCAGCCCCGCTGGTGCCCGCTACAGCTTCCGTCAGAAAGAGCAGTGGAAGGAAGTTGTGCCCGGGCAGCGTAAGCAGAAGGTAATGGACTACAAGGAAACTGAGATGGCTAACTACTGGTGCCAGGGGGAAGCATTCTTCCTGATGGCGGTGGCGGCCGGTATGGTTCTGCGTGCACTCCTGGCCCGTGACTGGTTCGACAATCAGGTGTGCCTGATTACGAACGTACACGATGCATTGTATCTGGACAGCGCCAACCCGGAGGTTGGACGTGCAGCGAGCCTGTTGGTTAAGCAGTGCATGGAGGATGCACCTAAGCGTATCCACCAGCTCTGGCCTAACTACGGTATCATTGGTGAGGTACCCTTCCCAGCGGAAGCTGAAATGGGTACGAGCATGTACAGTAAGGAGAAGGTAGAATGAATATTAAACCAGGCAGCATTGTGGAATTACTGGAACTTGGGCCTGAGCCACTTGGTCCAGAGTTACGGAAGTACTTCACACCCGGTTCACAGCACCGGGTTATCTCTTACTGTAAAGAAACTTGGGAGGTAGAACTGATAGACCCTACGAATGGCTCAGAAGAACCTGGGGGTGGTGTTACCTTCTTCCCGGGGGAGTACAAACTTATCGTGGAGTAGTGGTAGGTGTACCCTTGGGTGGTGTAGGGTGTTAGGGTATCATGGAAATACACTAGGGTCAACTAAATAATTAAATAAAATTATTTGTTGACTCTGGCTTGATTCTGTGATTCACAGAGAATTAATGTGATACGAGTAGGAACAACACAAGAGAGGCAACCTTGGCTAAAGTCAGTCTAATAAAACTATTCACCAAAGAGCAGCACCAGGCAATCTTGGACCAGTATCTCGACAACGCCCTGGCTGCTCAGTATTACAACCAGGAGCTGGATAATCGTGGGGATGTGGATTCGGACATTAGTGTGTCCCGCCAGCTTGTGCGTTATTGGCGCAGCATCTTCATGGATAACAAGGGCAGCAAGGCAAGGGCCAACCGAGGGCTGCAGGAAGCGCGCAAGCTAATCCAACCAAGCCCAACGGACGATATCGGGAATACAAAGGTGCCGGATATGTGTCACCGCATCCTGGTGGTAGGGGACTTGCACGCCCCTTATACCCACGTAGACGCAATGCCCTTCCTTGAGAGCGTACGTGACGCCTACTGCCCGGACATGGTGGTGCAGGTTGGTGACGAAACTGATGGGCACGCAATCAGTTTCCACGACTCCGACCCGAACCTGGATAGTGCCGGGGTGGAGCTGGAGAAAGCTAAGCTAGTACTGGAGGAGCTGCATGAACTATTCCCAAACCTACTGGTTTGCGATTCCAATCACGGCTCACTCGTATATCGCCGCGCTAAAGCTCACGGTTTGCCAGTGCAATTTATCAAGAAGTACCGGGACATCTTATTCCCTGAGCATGGTGCTCCGGCATGGTCGTGGGCCGACGCTTGGGTGCTCAATACACCGCTGGGGCCTGTCCGTTTCCAGCATCAAGTCAGCGGTGATTTCATGCTCAATGCATCCCATGAGCGCACCTCTCTGGTGCTGGGACATGAGCATGGACGCTTCGAGGTTCAGTATGCTGCTTCTTCAACGGCGCTGTACTTTGGTGCGTACGCTGGGTGTCTGATTGACCGCAAGAGCACGGCCTTTGCTTACGGCAGGCTCACTCGCAAGAAACCAATCCTGGGTGTGATGGTAATCACCGAGGGTTGCCCCCAGTTAATTCCGATGCTACTTGATGATTCCGGCAGGTGGACTGGTCGCACCCAGTAAGCCCTGCATCTGCACGTAAATATTACTTAAGATAAACGAGAGGGTATATGCACGCTACTTCTCTGCCGCAATATTTGCGGTATGACCCCGAATCGGGGAAGTTGTATAGGCCGGACGGCTCCGAGGCTGTGGGTTACATTAAGGATGGTTACAGGGTAGTAAGTGTGAAAGGTAGGCAATACTTTGCACATCGACTGGCCTTCGCCTTAATGTGTGGACGTTGGCCGAATGTTATAGATCACGTAAACAGAAACCGCACAGATAATCGGTGGGTCAATTTAAGAGAGGCCAATAAAGCAGGAAACGCGAAGAATGCAGGATTGCGAAAGGATTCCCAGTCGGGGTATCGTGGGGTGTCCTATCGTAAAAGCAACGGTAAGTGGCGTGCCTACATACAAGCAGATGGGGTACAGCACCACCTAGGATTCTACGCTACCGCAGAAGAGGCCCACTTAGCACGGCAAGCAGTTACCTCTCAGCATCACAAACACTTTTCTAACGAGGTATAAATTATATGACTACGAATGTACTGGCATCCCTGAACGCTCTGGTAGACGCAGCAATCGAAACCCAAGATGTAGATATGCGGGAAACCGCGCAGGGCGGTGCGTACGAGGACGTGCTGCTGCCGAAGGGCGAATACTACGGTTACTTCACCGAGTACGTGGAAATAGGTAAGCGTCTACCGACTAAGGGCGGTAAGCCTACTGGTAAGCCTGCAGTGGCTAACGTACGCGTCGGTATTGTAGTGTACGGCCCTAACGGTGAAGTGAAGCGTATCCGCCCGTTCCCGATGGCTATCAGTAACTTTGAGCGTGCAGGCTTCAAGAAGTTCTTCGACAAGCTCAACTACGACAATAGCATTAAGCATGCTGCGCAGCGTCTGGGCCAGGCCTTCACCTTCCCGATTGATGAGCACACCAGCGCCGCGGGCAAGAAGTCTAACATCGTGGACCTGTCTGGTATCCGCCCGATTCCTAAGTTCGACCCGAACACCGGCGAGCCTATCAAGATGCCTGCCCTGGATGCCTCTGAGATTAAGCTGTTCTTGTGGAACAACCCAACCAAAGAGACCTGGGATAGTCTGCACATCGAAGGCACCTTCGACGACGGCAAGAGCAAGAACTGGATTCAGGAGGATATGTATAAAGCTGTAGACTTCCCGGGCAGTGCTCTGGACATTATGCTGAACGCTGGTTCGGTTCCGAGTCCGACAGCTATGCAGGCACCGACTGCTCCGGCTGCTCCTGCGACCCCTACTGCTCCGGCTGCTCAGGCAGCACCGGTAGCCCCGGCTGCACCAGCAGCCCCTTCGGCCCCTGTAGCGCCAGCAGCGCCCGTAGCGCCTGCTGCACCTCAAGCCTAACCAATCCTACTATTAACTAATATGGCCCCGCATAGGGGCCTTAGAGGAAGCCTATGAACATCATCAACATTCTCATCAAACTCCTGAGTGCAGCCTACACAGCGGAAGCTAAACGCGCCGATGCCAAAGCGCAGTTTAACGAGCAGCTGTCAGTTAAGTTCGCAGACGACGCCGTGCGTCTGGCCGCTCAATCCGAGGCGCGCGTAGAAGCCTCCAAGCACAGCAAAGATGAAGCGGCGAAGCATGCCGAGCAGGCCGATAAACTGCGTGCCAAGCGCGATGAAGTAGCTAACTTCCTGGGGGGGGTATAATTGATGGATAAAGTATTAGACGCATACAAGAATCTGGCTATTGTAGTAAGCAACGCAGTGCATGATGCCTCAGTGTATGGTGTACGCATAAACTGCCTGGATAGTGTTTACAACGCGTTGGACAAGTTGGCGGCCCTGTACGGCATGGACCTGGAGCTGGCCGCCACCGCCTTCAAAGAGCACAATGACCTGGTGGCGCATGCAGATAAGTTACGTGGTGATGACCTCGTGCTTATCCGCGTTGTAGGTACCCTCAGCATCGGGCTGGCTGAGATTGGTTCCTGCATTTACGACGCAGACCAGAGTCTGCGTACTCCGGAAGTAATCGGGGACATGCTCGGTACCGTGCTGGTGCTGTCTGAACTGGAGGCTTGAGCATGCACGTACGTGTAAAGGTGTCAGCACCACGGCACAGCTTTATGGCGCCTTATGCTGAGCATGCCTGCAACCGCTGGTACGTAACCTTTGTTCGGGAGGATGACCCTGGCACCATGTATGTGGTACGCTGGGCCGCTAAACCTACCCGAAAGCAGGTGAAGTTGGCAGTCAAATCAGTAGCTAGACTGGAGATTTAATAATGCGATACGTGGCTTGTGTTATTTATACAGTGTTAATCCTCCCGCTGTTCCCCTTGGTTGGTGTGTGCTGGCTTGGGGATAAGCTCACAGAGGCAAAGTGGGCAGAACGTTGGGTTAACTGGGCCGATAAGAAGGCCCGCGATATTACGGGGCGCTAATGATTATCAACGGGGTTGACTTGTCCCAGCTTGGGGTATACCTAGCAATAGATACTGCCAGTCCATCTGGGTTGGTGTGGTTGAAAGCTCCTAAGTACAGCCGTATTGTCCCGGGGCAGCCTGCATTTACTACCAAGACTGCACGGGGATATTACCAAGGGAAGCTGCTGGGTAAGTGTCTTTTAGCGCACAGAGTGGTGTTGTACTTAGCCACGGGCGAGTTCCCAGATGCTGTGGACCACGTCGATGGAAACCCCTCAAATAATCACCCAGATAACCTGCGTCCATGTGACCCGCAAACCAATGCCTTTAATAGTGGTAAGCGTGTTGGTAACAGGTCGGGCTACAAAGGGGTTTACGCTCACGGGAATGCGTGGGTTGCCCGCATCAGGTTGGGCGGAAAGGCTGTCAATTTGGGGCGGTTCAACTCCCCAGAGTTAGCCTCCGCCGCTTACGTCCGCGCCGCTAAGGAGGCTCACGGTGATTTCTACTGTTCACGGAATTGACTTGAGCGCCCTAGAGCCTCAAGATTTAAAGCCTAACGAGGGGAAGATTCTGCTGTACGACGCGGACTTTTGCGTGTACAAAGCCGCTGCTACAGTGAAACGTCTGGACACCGCGATACGTCGCTTCTATCAGCTGGTGCTTGAGGATATGTTCCTAGTCGGCTGCTCCGAGGCAGTGGCGTATCTGACACCTGCTGGCTGTGCTAAGTGCCTGCGCTGGCACCTACCTACGGCTAAGCCCTACCAAGGGCAACGCGCTAATCGACAGGAGCTACCGCTCAAGGCACCATTGAAGCGGCACCTGATTGAGAATCCAGACCAGTATTCTGAGCAGGGCATCCAGGTGGTCAGCAGTGATTACTTCGAGGCCGACGACTTGTTCATAATGGATTCGTACAGCTTCGGGGACCGGGGAATCCTGATGTCGCAGGACAAGGATTCCTGGCTCAGCCCTATGGCCCGATTCGATATCCCAACCGGAACCGTATGGCCTGCCTTGGATAACCCCTTTGGCTGGATTAAGTGGGATGACACCCAGGCTATGCCGGTACGGGCACATGGGTTGAAGTTCTTCTGGTGGCAGATGCTAGCAGGGGACGACGCAGATAACGTAAAAGGCATCACATTGCTTGATGGGAAGCTCTGTGGGAAGAGAACGGCCTTTGATGCTATCTACCCTATTACCTCAGAGCAGGACGCCGCAGAATTCGTTGTAGCGGCTTACGCTAGAAACAACCAAGATGTACTCGCAGAGGCAGAATGCCTGTTCCTGCGGCGCTCCCCGTCAGATTCTGCATACCAGTATCTGATGTCACTGTTGACTACTCCCAGTCTACGTGACTGGGTGCAGTCGCTGCACGAGTACCATAAACAGCACATACAGTGGATACAGGAGCACCCAGACAATGGCGAAGATGTCTGCGAAGGAAATGAGCCTGCGGGCGATTGAGTTATATTACGAGGGGAAACATGATGAACTTGAAACTATTCTGGACGCGCTACGTGAACGAGCACCCAAAACACATCGAAGAACGGTTGAGCATTTGGATTCTATCATTCACGACAATGCTATGCTGGATGTAGTGGGGGAGATTCAGGTATGGTAGCGCGTCGTATAACCAGGGGTCAGGTCAGAGCCGTGACCTTGAAGCTGCTAAAAGAGCAAGGGGGGCTGTGCTTAATCTGTGGCAAGCCTATAGAGTTAACAGCTAAAAGCACTTCCGGGGACGGTCCAGCGCTTGACCATTCACACCGTACTGGGCACATCCGCGGTGTGCTGCATCGGTCGTGTAACGGAGGTATTGGCCGAGCAGAGTCTGTGATAGGACGGTGGATTACAGGGTCCATGCAGGACGAGGCCGCTATTGTAGATGACATGCAGCGCATGGTAGACTATCTACGCAAGCCTGAGACCGAGTTAATTTACTATACACATAAATCGCCGGAAGAATTGGCACAGGCACAGAAGCTCAAGGCCCGCAAGGCTCGGGCACGACGCAAAGCACGGGAGACTATTAAATGAGCAAAGTCAAGGTTGGGGATGAGGTGAGGCGTTGGGCACAATACCGCACACTAGATTGGGCAGAGTTCTGCATGGGACTAAATATGCCTTACGGCGGCTCATTCACCGTTACAGCGGTGCTTGATGGGGGCGTAATCCTTGATGGTTGTAACGGCCATCTGTGGGACCCTTGCCACTTTGAGGTGGTTAGCACATCAAGCATTCAGGAAAGTATGCCTAAAGCGACTGACGCAGTAAATTCCCCTAAGCATTACCAGTTCTTCCCGGACCTGGAGGCAATCGAGGTTATTGCCCGCAGTATGACGCAAGAGCAGTTCTACGGATACTGTTTGGGAAATAGACTCAAGTACCGGCTGCGGGCCGGGAACAAGGATAAGCTGGAACAGGACATTGCTAAGTCTGATAAGTACACAGAACTGTACGAGCAACACCGAGGTAAGTGCATTGACGCCAAGTGAGTGGTGCCACATGATGTGGCAGAAAGCAGTAGAACGGGGTGACGAACGCTCCGCTAAAAACTACCTGGAGATGTACAATCTCTGGGTAAGTCGCAATCAGTAGTTAGAAGTACCGGACATAACCAAGGAGACTAAGCGCCTATGATTAGCGCCCTGAATACGGTTGTAGTACCAGAGGAAGCACTGGTGAAACGCCAGCTGGAGCTTGAAGAGACCTATAAGATTCGCGGAATCGAGCGGGCACGTAAGCTGATTACGGACGCGTTGCAGAACGGCGGTATTATGAACCTACCTATGACACAGCGTATGCTCACTTCGGCATATGAAGTAGCTGCTGCCGCTATCGATGAGATGCGAAATGTCAAAGCCCCTGGCATTGGTGGGAAGTACCGCCGGTTCCTGCGCTTAATCCCCTTGGATGTCCTGACAACCCTTAGCCTGTGCACAATGTTTGAGGCATTCAGCGTCGCCCCTGGCGAGTCCGCCAGTCGCCGCCAGACTGCGCAGGCGGTAATGTCCGCGCTGGGCAGAAACGTGCAGTCAGAGCTACTGGCTCTGCAGTTACGCAACGTAGCCCCAGCGTACATGGACCGCGTGTATGAGTACCTCACAGAGCGCCGTACGAAGTCCCCTACACACATCCTGCGTACGCTCCGTGCCAGTGCCGAGAACGTACACTATGGGCACGAGCCTTGGACCAATGCCCAGAACATCTCCGTAGGGCGTCTGCTGTGTGCCGCAGTATTTGAGACGGGACTGTTCCAGTGGAAGAACTGTAGCGGGAATCTGAGCATGCTCTATCCGGCTGACGACGTTATGGAGGCCTTCCAGAAACTGGTAGAGTCCGCTGATACTGTGACCATGAAGCCGCCTATGCTAGTACCGCCGGTGCAGCACACTACTCTGTGGGATGGTGGGTACCTCACCCCTATCGACAATCGCGGAACCTACCATAACTCGCACATTGACAGAGCTCGTCTTCGTGAAGTAGCGGAAGCATTTAAGTCCGCGGAGGGCATCAAAAAAGCGCTTAATAAGGCACAGGAAACCCCGTACCGTATTAATAAGCGCATACTGGAACTGGTGCAAGAAGCACGGGCCCTGGGTGTTGGGATAGGTATGCCTCGCTCAGTACCGGAGCCGAAACCGGAGTGGTATCTGGACGGGGTTCCGAAAGAGAATTACACCGAGGAAGAGCTTGACCTCTTCGGTGAGTGGAAGACGCGTATGTCTCTATGGTACAGCGCCGACCGTAAGCGTGTATCTCAACTGCGCAGCCTTCTGACTACGTTGGAAATGGCAGAGGAATTCAAAGATGAGAAAGCCCTGTACTTCCCGACTTGTGTGGACTGGCGTTACCGCCTGTACTTCAAGTCCTCGCTGCACCCCCAAGGTTCTGATTTGCAGAAAGCCCTTCTTGAATTTGGACGTGGTAAACCTTTGGGGGAGCGCGGACTTTTCTGGCTCAAAGTGCACGTCGCCACATGCTTTGGTTATGACAAGACCTTATTCGAAGACCGTGCAGCTTGGGCTGATGCGAACTTTGCAGAGATTGAGCAACTCACAATCTCTCCGTTTGATTGCCCTGCTTTTGCCAAGGCAGACTCCCCCTGGTGTTTCTTGGCCGCTGCTATCGACCTGGTTAATGCTATTCGTTCTGGATGCCCAGAAGAGTATATTAGTCGAATCCCAGTCGCTATGGACGCTACGAACTCAGGTGGACAGCACCTCTCAGCGCTCCTGAGAGACCCTGTAGGCGGCCGTCTGACGAACCTGTACTGGGAGGGTAACGACAAGAAAGCGGACCTGTATATGGACGTGAAGCGACGCACGGACGAGAAGGTGATACTGGACCTGGACAAGGAGGATTTCGTTATCCAGAGCACGTACTGGAGAGAGAACGAAATCACCCGCAGCATGACCAAGCGCCCCAGTATGACCTACTTCTACAGCGCCACGGTGCGCAGCTGCAGTGACTACATCTTTGAAGGCGCTTGCGCTGAGGGGTATGAAGGTACCGACACTAACAGTCTATGGAATCTGTCGTGCTACCTGGCTCCGCGTATGCGCGCCGCTATCGAGGAGGCAAACCCTGCTGCTGCGGCGGTTATGTCGTACTTGCAGAACCTCGCTAGGCGTGTACCGGCAAGCCAGCACCTGCAGTGGTATACGCCTCTGGGTGGGCTAGTAATGAACCGCTACACACAGCGTGAAGAAGTGCGGGTACGAATTGACTGTATGAACCTCACAATCATGCGCGTGCATAATCGGGATTTCAAGACCTGCAACAAGCGCAAGGCAGCCTCGGGGATTGCCCCGAACTTTGTGCACAGCCTGGATAGTACGCACTTGATGATGGTTCTATGTGCCGCTGACGTTCTGGACATTGTGCCGATTCACGACTCCCTAGCTACACATGCAGCCGATGTTGATACTTTGCACCGGCACATCCGCGAGCAGTTTGTGCGTCTCTACGGAGAGCATGACCTGCTGGGAGATATTACTCGCGCGGCAGCAGCAGCTGGGGCGGACTTGACGGACCTGGATATGCCAGAGGTAGGCTCCCTGGACATCCGGCAAGTGCTAGAATCTCCTTTCTTCTTCTGCTGATAAATGAAGTTACCGGAGTAGGAATGAAGTTAAAACACACTAGTAAAACTTCCGATTACACTCTCAAGGTTCTGTATAAGGCTGACGACATTACAGACGCAGTGAAGCAACTGCACGAACTGGGCCACGGCATTAGTCGGGGCCTGGCTCCAGAGCAGCACTACTGGAGAGTACTGGGAAGTATACTGGGTAAACAGTATATACTAGGAGTCTATGACTCCCAAGGCGGCTTAGTCGGCGCTGTCAGCTACTATCCAGAAGCTGTAGAGGACTGTCATTACGTAGAGCCTGTGCTATATACAGACTTCTTCGTATTGAAGCCGGATAACGGCGCGGCGGTATCTGTGATTATGCAGGGCCTGCACGCAATAGCAAAATGTATGCGCGCTGGGCGTATCGCCATTAGCCGGAGTACATCGGATAACACGTACAAGACAACTTATCATTTAGTGAGGTCAGAATGAGTGGTGGTTTAGGTAAACTGTTAGGCAAGGCCACGGATATGCTCGGCCTTACGGACAACGCAGGATTAGAGGCGCAGCAGCGCTTGGCAGAGCAACAGGCCAGCGCAGCTAAACAACAGGCTGCCTTAGAGGCTAATAGCGCCGCAGATAACATTGCTGAGATTGACCCTGCAGGGGCTGCCTCTGCATCTGCAGATGCAATTACGTCTGAGCAGAAGAAACGGCGACAAGCAGGGCAGAGCAATCCTCTGGGCCTGTAAGGGGGTAGCTTGGAACAAAAAGCAACATTAGCAGAACTATTTAAGAAGGACCAGGACGCAGGCGTCTTGGATGCCTCTGAGAAGTTCGCGCAGTGGACACTCAGCACTATCTTTACCAGGGACGATTCCCTGGACGGTAGACGCAGGCCCCTGGAGCGTGACTACCAGAGCACCGGGGCGCAGCTGGTCAACACTGCAGCCACTAAGATTGTAGGGGCCCTGTTCCCACAAGGCACTAGCTTCTTCCGGTTCTCCAAGAGTTCGGACCTGGACGAGTTCATTAGTTCGCTTGGTAGTGCAGCTACAGCAGAATCTAAGCTGGCTGAGGTCGAGAACACAGCATCACAGAAAGTATTTGAGAAAGACGGTTATGCTGCGAAGTTGCAGGCTGTGAAGCTGCTGCTGGTTACAGGTAACGCGTTGGAGTATATTGATGAGCGGACAGGTAAATCCATCGTCTACTCAGTCCGTAACTTCGCCGTTCGAAGGGATGGCAGCGGGAACGTCCTGCGACTCATTATCAGAGAGCGCGCAAGCGTCCTGGATCTGCCAGAAGATTTCCGCGGCACCTTCTACCGTGACAAAGACCCATACGGCGACGTTGATATCTACACTGCCGCTTGTCGCAAAGTTAAGCAGACAGAGGGTGGCGTAGAGGTAGTAAGCTACGAGGTGTACCAAGAAGCAGACGGACACCGCATTGGGGACAGCAGCACTTATCCGGAGCTGGAGCTTCCCTACAACGTGCTGGTGTGGAACCTTGTTAGTGGCGAGCACTATGGGCGCGGATTGGTAGAGGACTATGCTGGTGACTTTGCCCGCTTATCGGTACTGTCGGAAGCGTTAACTAACTACGAGGTTGAGGCCTCTCGGCTGATTCCGCTGGTGGACTCTAGCTCCGGCCTGGATGTGGATGAGTTCTCTACGGCCGAGACCGGGGAGGCTGTGCAGGTTGGCGGTGGCGGTTCCAACGGAAACACTAAGTCTCCTGTCACTGCTTACGAGGGCGGCTCTGCTCAGAAGATTCAGTGGATTGCCAGCAACATCCAGATGCTCGAACAGAAACTGTCCCGTGCGTTTATGTACACTGGTAACTCCCGACAGGGTGAGCGTGTCACTGCTTACGAGATTCGCCAGAATGCCAAAGAGGCGGAAGCCGCTATGGGTGGCGGGTTCAGTATCCTGAGCGACACCTGGCTGCGTAAGCTGGCGTACCTGTACACTGCGCTGGTGTACCCTCGCTTTAAGCTGTATCTCAGCGAAGGTGTAGTGAGTATCAACGTTACGGTGGGTACCTCTGCACTGGCTAAGGCCGCAGCAGCGGATAAGCTGTTAGAGGCGGCACAGTCCATGCAGCTGGCTATCCCGGTGCTTGAGCAGATTACTCCGCGCTTCAACAAGGATGCGTGCGTAGACTGGTACTTCGACGCTTATGGTATCGTCAGCGAGCCGTTCATGTACACCGAAGAGCAGCTGCAGCAGAAGCAACAGGTTCAGGATGCGTCTGCCGATACGTCCACAGGTCTAGCACAGGACCAACTCCAGGGACTGACAGCAGCAGACCCGACAGTAGCAGGTAAGCAGCTGGGCTTATTACCAAGTTAACAACAGAGGCATAGATGGATAACGTAGAAAACGGTCAGAACGTAGAAACTACACAGGTAGACAATCAAGGCGGCCCTAAGATTCCGGGCCTAGGTGCTCCCCTTAACGCCCCGAACAATCAGGGCGTGCAGGATGCGCCTGCACCTACCCAGCAGCAACAGGGCAAAGATTCCCCTGACCCTGCTAAGATTCCTCTGGATATCGAAGCCCTAAAAGCGGCCCTGGATAAGGGTGGCGATAGTACTAAGGAGCAGCCCCAGGAGCTGGCTCAGACAGGCAATCCGACGATTGACGCCGGGGTAGCCATGTTGAAGCAAGTGTCTGGGTTAACTGACTCTGATATGGTGCGGGCACTTGGTAAGGCCCTGGAGTATCAGGACCCTAACCTAATCGATACGGCCTTCATTAAGGAACGTTTCGGCGAGCACGCTGCTTATGCAGAGCTGTTGGCTAAGGCGTACCTGGAAGACCAGGTTGGTCAAGCCACCAAGGCAGTGCAGGAAGCCTACGATATTGTGGGTGGGAAGGAGAACTGGGAGGTAGCAGCACAGCTGTTTAATTCCAAGGCCCCTGAACCTCTGCGTAACGCAGCTCGTGTACTCGCTAATGCAGGTGAGCTTAAGCAGGCTGCTGAGTTAGTGGCAGGCTTCTGCCGGGATATGGGTCTTATCAAGACACAGAACCCAATGGTACGCGGCGTAGCCAGCAACAACGCATTATCTGCTGCGGACTTCCGTGCAGAATATACCAAACTCCGCCAGGAAGCGGGCAACCGTAGCTTGGCATCTCCACAGTTCAGTCAACGTTATAACGATTTGCTCGCACGCCGTGAGGCTGGTAAGCGCGTAGGTCTTTAATCTCATTTAAAAGGAAAAGTAAGATATGGCAGATACTATCTATAAAGGCAATCTGACCCGAGCCCACTGGGCAGGCGCAGACTCCGACGTCGATATTCACCTGGAAGTGTACCAGAACGAAGTGGATACCCGCTTCCAGTACCAAGCTCTGTTCCTGGGCCTATCCAGCCAGCGCTCTATCAGCGGTTCCAACACCTACCGTATTGACCGCCTGAACACCTCTTCGGTGAAGGGTCGTCGCTCCGGTGAGGCGCTGGATAGCACCCCGGTTCGTAACGATAAGATGATTATCGTGGTGGATACGGTGCTGTATATCCGTAACCCGATTGACTACCAGGATGACTGGACCGGCCCGGACTTCCTGACCGAGATGGGCCAGAACAACGGCTCCGAGTTCGCGGAGACCTTCGACCAGGCGCACCTGATTCAGCTCATCAAGGGCCGCTCCTGGGTTGCTCCGGCGCACCTGAAACCAGCGTTCAACGACGGTATCGAGGTAGGCGCAGCTATCCTGGTTCCGGGCACCACCACCGCCACGCAGCTGACCCAGGCTGAGATGGAAGCGAACGCCATGAACATCAACCTGGCGCACAAGGCTGGTATTGATGAGCTCATCAAGCGCAAGACTCCGCTGGCGGACATGATTACCCTGGTGGATGTCGACACCTATTCGCGTCTGCTGGAGCATCCGAAGCTCCTGAACCTGGACTTTGGTGCATCCAACAACGACGGTTATAAAGACCGCCGTGTAGTGAAGATGAACGGTGTGCCTGTAGTCGAGTGCACCGAGTTCCCGACCGCTGCTGGTACGCACCCGCTGGGCTCTGCTTACACTGTCACCTCTGACGATGCGCTGTGCCGTATGGTGACTTTCAGCAAGTCCAAGACCCTGGTGACTGTCGAAGCTAAGCCGTTCACCTCCCGTATCTGGGACGATGAGCGCGAGTTCAGCAACGTGCTGGACTGCTACGCGATGTACAACATCGGCCTGCGTCGTCCGGACACCGCTGCAGTAACCAAGTTCACCTTCACCACCAAGTCCTAATTGGAGGTTCAATGGCAGTAATTGCTACGTTCGGTCTGGAGACTCTCCAGGCCAATGCAGCTCAGCGGGAGGCGGTTAAGGCCGCCACCGATGTAGCGAAGAACATCCAGGTGGCTTCGGTTGAATCTGGCCGCAAGGCTACCAAGAAAACCCGTAAGGCGGCTGACGTAGCCGCTGACACTACGGAACAGTAATACGCGCCCCTGGTGCCTTCGGGTGCCAGGGGCTTTTTTTTTGTCCCTGTCTTAAGGGTCCTAGGGGTCTTTAATAGAGGAACAAATATGAGAGAACTCGATGCTATTAACTTAACGCTGGAAGCCCTGGGGGAGTCTCGCGTTATGGACATCAACACCAGCAATCCCAGTGCGGGGTTAGCTCGCTCTGCGCTTGCTCGCAACCGTCGTGGGCTGCTCAGCACAGGCTTCTGGTTTAACGTGGTGGAGCGTGAAGTTACGCCTACTACTGACGGTTTTATTAAAGTACCGTGGAACCAGCTGGCCGTATATGATGCTGGCTCTGACTCCAAGTACGGGGTACGTGATGGGAACCTGTACGACCTGATGGAGCAGAACCAATACTTCGACAGTGCCGTCAATCTAAAAATAGTCCTGGACTTGGACTTTGAGGACCTGCCGGAACATGCAGCTATGTGGGTGGCTAACTACACTGCTGCACAGGTATATCTCAACGACCTGGGCGGAGACAGCAACTACGCTAATTACGCACAGGAAGCTGAGCGTTACAAGAGCATGGTGCTGCGCGAGCATCTGCGCAATCAGAAGTTCAGCACCAGCAAGACCCGTTTTGCACGCAGAATCCGCCGTGCTCTATTTATGGTTTAAGGGGAGTATATGGCACAAACACCTACACATGCTCTAGAGGGTACTATCCAGAGTCTGCTGCAGGGCGTCTCCCAGCAGGTTCCAAGAGAGCGCCAGCCCGGGCAACTGGGGGCGCAGCTGAATATGCTCAGCGACCCGGTTTCCGGTATCCGCCGTAGGCCTCCTAGCGAGATTGTCTGGGAGAGTACGATTGATAATCCGAGGCTTGATTCCCTGTTCACTGAATACGTAGAGCGCGGCACTGACGGTAGGCACCTACTGATTAACACCAGCAACGGTAACTGGTGGTTGTTGGCTAAGAATGGGAAGACCATCCTTAACTCCGGCAATGACCCCTACTTTATTACCACCGTAGGCCAGACCTCCTTGCAGACCGCAAGTATTGCTGGGTTGACTTATATCCTGAACACCGAGATGGCTCCGGACACAACCGTGGACAACACTGGGCGTATTGACCCCAGCACCACTGGGTTCTTCTACGTTAAGTCTGCAGCATTCCAGAAACGCTGGAACGTCACCGTTACCTCTGCCGGGGTGGATTACTCCGGGGACTACACTGCACCGGCTGCCGGTAGCACCAGCGGCAACGCTGAGGAGGTATCTGGCATCTACGTGGCTCAGCAACTGCGAGACTCTCTTGTGGCAAATGGATTGCCAGCTGGGAACGTGAGCGTACGTGGCGCGTACCTGTTCTTCTATGGGTTAAGCAACTGTGTGGTATCCTCTGACGCTGGCGATACTTACGCTGGGGTTTCTAACCAGTCTCGCGTAGACCGGGAACAGGACCTGCCTGCACAACTCCCCGCAGAAGCCGATGGGGCAATGTGCCGTGTAGGTACAGCCTCGTCTGAGACAGCGTGGTATCAGTTCAGCTACAGTACCCGCACCTGGTCTGAGGTGGGGGCGTACGGCAGCATCACCAAGATTACGAACATGCCCAGGGAGCTCGCCGCGGATGACAACATCATTGCGCGGGATTGGGAAGGGCGGCTGGCCGGAAACGACGACAACAACGGCGACCCCGGATTCGTGGAGAATGGCTACATCACGGGTATTGCAGCTTTCCAGGGCCGCTTGGTTCTGCTTAGTGGCAGCTCCGTGGATATGTCAGCCTCGGGCCTGTATCAGCGCTTCTACCGCTCTACTGTGACATCTTTGCTGGATACGGACCGTATCAGTATTAGCTCTGCGTCTGCGCAGGATTCGGTGTACCGTACCGCTGTGCAGTTCAACCGGGACCTGGTCCTGTTCGCTAACAGTATGCAGGCGGTTGTGCCCGGCTCTGTGGTGCTTACGCCCACCAACGCAAGTATCAGTATTACCAGCACCTACGAGTGCGACAGCCGTGTGACCCCGGTAATGGCGGGGCAGACGGTAATCTACCCGAACAAGCGCAACGACAGCTACGCGGGTATTCTGGAGTTAATACCATCGCCGTACACTTCGTCGCAGTACACTACACAGGACGCCACGGTGCACCTACCGAGGTATATCCCAGGAAGGGTGTTGCAGATGCAAAACTCCAGCGTCACCAACATGGCCTTCTCGCGCCTGTCTGGGGAGCGCAGCAGCCTGCTGGTCTACGAGTTCATGTGGGGCGGAAGCGACGGTGCTAAGATGCAGGCAGCGTGGCACAAGTGGTCGTTCCCGTATCCAATACTGAGCGTACAGGCGCTGGAGGACGAGGTATTCTTGTACATGCAAGGACCCAGTCCTAGCAACAAGCTTTTGATTGTGTCTATGGACCCGCGTGAAGGTTATCAGTTGGGCTCGGAGTACCGCGAAGCCTACTCGGATTTGCAGAAGCAAGTTCAAGTACAGGACGGGGTGTTCACTGTTCCAGAGGTACTACGACCAGTTGGGTGGGCTGACAATTACAAGGAGGAGCTTATCTTAACGTACCTGCCCAGTAACCCTATGGGGCCTACTGAGGTTGGCATCAAGGAAATTGCTGGGGAGAACACCCTGAGGGTTGTGCGCGGCGTACCTGATGGCACCTACGTAATCGGTCGACGCTACCGTAGTACGTTCACGTTAACTACACCTATTCTGCGGGACCAGAATGACAAGCTCGTGGGGAGTGGGCACGTGCGTCTGCTGCGCCTGGACGTAGCGGTACGTAACTCCGGGCACTTCGACGTACAGGTACTAGACACTCCACGGGACGTCAACTGGGGTGGGGAGCTAACTGGTATCCTGATGAACTCAAAGGAGCTGACACTCGGGCAGACCTTGCGTATGGACCTGGCTACGATTACCGTGCCGTGCCGTACTAATGCAGATACAACCGAGGTGACGTTATTTACTGAGGGTTCTATGGAACTGAACGTGCTGGATATCTCGTATATCCTGCGCTACAACCAACGCAGACGGAGAATTTAATATGGGTATGTGGTGGGCAGCCGCCGCCCTAGCAGGCTCTAAACTGCTAGGTGCTGGGGTGCAGGTTGAGGTATCCAAGGCACGGAACAAGGCCGTAATCCAGCAGACCGCTAAGCAGCTCAATGACATTGCGCTGCAACGCGCCCAGTCCCGGGACCGGACTGAGGTGTCGCTGTTTAACATCCAGCAGCAGAAGCTGCAGGCCCAGAGTCAAGTAGGACTGCAGGCCGCGTCTTCCGGCACTATGGGAGCGTCTGTTAAGGACGCCGTAGCCACCGTTAACACGGTAGCGGGGCGTCAAGAGGCCAGTATACGGGACCAGCAGGCAACTCAGGAAGAGGGCTTCCGCATGCTGGTGGATAAGACCGTTGATTCCGGCCTGGCTAATATGGACATGGAAAGCGGCTACGACAAGATGTTCAACGTGGCCCTAAGCGTAGGCGGACAGATGCTCGGACGGTACGTGGGTAATAAGCTATCAGAAACTACACCAGAACCTAGTGCACCCAGCGTGGAGCCTACAGCACAGAACTCGTTTCTGTACGACCTGTGGGGCAGCAAGGGAGATAGCAAGGTTCACACCTGGTAAACAGAGAGGGAAGTAAATGCCTGTAATTCAACCCACCCGGCAGGGGCTTAATATTGGTGGAGTACAACTCCAGTCCAATGAGGTACAACTACCCTCTTCTGCCGGTGAAGTAGCAGTAGACGCAAGCAAGGCCAACCGATTAGCCGCACTGTCCGGATTCGTACAGGACTTCGGAGTAGGCTTCGAGGAAGGAATCAAGGAGAACGCGGCAGCCGCCACAGTGCGCGGCGCGATGGATGCCCGGGGTGCCGTGGATGCGATGGCCTCCAAGGATGAGGCTGTACAGAAACAGAATATCTTCGTACGCGAAGCTTACCAGGATGGTTACGTATCAGCTGCTGCGTACGATTCGCTAGCCAAGTGGCGTACAGACAGTATCGCACGGGCGAAGAAAGCTGCCGAGGCTGGTCTGACTGACGAGGAATTCCAGCAGCAGGAGCAAGAGCACGTCCAGTCTATGTCGGACAAGCTCGGTATGTATCTCCCAGAGATGTCCAAGCAGTCTGCTACGGCCGTGCTGCAGCAGCTCCGTGCTACGAGCATGGCGAACTACACAGCCTTCCAGAAAGGGCGCGCGGCGTTTGCCGTGGCTCAAGCCGACCGTGCCCTTGACCGTGGCCTTAGCTCGTCCAGTGATGAGTTCTATCAGCGCCTACAAGCAGGACAGGGTGCCGCTGCGCAGATGTCTATCAAGACCGGTTTAGACAGCATACTGGCCGCTGAGCACCTGGACAAGAGCAAGAAGCTGGACCGGGCCAAGCAGTATCTGGTCAGCGTAGCACAGCAGACTCAGGACCCGCTGGTAATCAACCAGTTGCAAGAGCTAGCTACCAAGGAACTCGGAGTTAACTCCGTGGACGTCAACGCGGCTCTGTATCAGGAGTTCAAGCGCGCTGGTGCTCAGATTGAGACCCAGGCCCGTTTTGAAATCTCTGACGCAATCTCTTCCTTAGAGGGTCAGACTCCTGAGCAGCAAGAACAGACGATGGCGCGTATTCGTAGTCGAGTCATTGAACTGTCGGCGTCGGACGTGCTTAGCGCTGGAACCAGCATGGAGTTCTGGAACAAGGCCCAGACTATTCGTGAGAAGGCAGCGGACACTCAGGCATTGCGCACAGCAATTACAGGGAACATGCCAAGCTCCACCCTGGCGGGGATGTACAAAGGGGACCTTGGTAGGGCTCGCAATGAGCTGCTCAAGAGCTTTCCGGACACCCCGGAAGGGAACTTGCAGCTGCTGGCATACGGAAGCAACAGCAAGGATGCGTGGGCCGTCAACGAGGCGCACAAGCGTATGTCTTCGGACATGGCACGTACACTGACTACGCTGGACCAGCTCGGTGAGGGCGGTGAGGTTTCCCGTGAGAACGTCAGCAGTATTAACTTGTGGGCACAGGCTTATAGCACCAGTACTGACTTAGGTAAGATGGCACTGCTGTCTGAGGTCCCATCCGAGTGGCAGGGGGTGGTGCAGAAAGCCATTGCACAAAACCCGAGTAACGCTAGCGACACTATCTTGGACGACCTGCGCCGCCAGGCGCGTAACAAGGCCAGTGGGCGCTACAGCAATATCCAGAGTAACCCCACGGACAAGATGGTGGACCCTAGCGGTACCAGCAACTGGTTCAGTTTCTTTGGTGATGCCGACGCTCAGCGCCAGGAAGCGCGCGCTGCTATGGAGGAAGAGTACCGTTACACGTACAGCCGCAACCCAGAATCTCTGGTGGGTAAAGATGCCGAGGACATCAACACGATGCTCAAGGGTAACATCCAAGCCCGTAAGCTGGAGCTGGAAATTGCCGGTACACCGAGGCACGTGTATCTGCCTGCAGGGACCTCTCTGCAGTCTATCATGGGCGACTACAAGGGCGACCAGGAGCAGTTCAAGGCTACGCTGCAACAGCAGATTCAAAACCAAGTCCAGGCTATTACCGACCCCAGCAATATGGAGCGTGTAGTAATCCAGGCAGCCACAGCGGGCAACGCAGGTCAGAACATGACCGTAACCGTGTTCGACAAGAAGGGAACATTCCAGACTATGTCTGTGAACCTTCTCGACGTTCAGGCTACTGCGCAGGCTGCGTATGATTCAGCGCTGGCTGGAGAAATGAGGATTGGCAGCGAGCAAGTAGGCGTACGTCCCGCCACCTTCTACGACCACGACAATGGACGTGCTGTTAGCGTACAGGTCAATGGCCGTAACTCGGTTGGGTTGGAACCGTCGCTGTTCAGTGACATCCTCGCCACCACTATGAAGTTCGAAGGGTTCCGAGAAGGCAAGGGCAAGGGTAGCGTAGGCTTCGGCCTGCACGCCAACTCAGGCATGCCTGTCCCTCAGAAAGTGACCATTGACGACGGTATTAGTATCCTCAAATCCTCCCTGGAGAAGCAGTACATTCCGAACGTGCAGAAGCAACTCAAGGGGCAGGGTTTGAACTCCTCCGACGAGGCGTTAAAGGTTATGGTGGACCTGAACTATCACGGTGGTAACGGTAGCTCTGGTCCTGTAGCAGAGGCTATGGCACAGGTACGCAAGGCCGCTAAGTCCCCGGTGGGGGCGTATCAGTATCCTGTATCTGAGGCCCAGGGCAGGGCTTGGCAAGCGCTGCGGAATACTCCGGCGTACAAGCAGGCCCAACCTGAGCGTAAGAAGTACCTGGAACAAAACCTACGTGATTGGCTCTTTGAAGCAACGCACTAACCAGAGGCCCTTCGGGGCCTCCCCTTATCAAAATTCTTTTAGGAGATATTATGGCTCAGTTTCTGAACCAAGAACCGAATCCACAGGAAAAGGATTCTGCTAAGGGCGCAACACTTAAACCTGCGCCTGAGCGCGTAGATTGGAACGATGCCGGAGACAACGGCTTAAACGCACTGGAGCGTGCCTCCTTACTGGCACAGGCCAAGACCCCAGCTACTACCGCTGGGGAGAGCTTTGCATCGGGTATGGGAAACAGTATTGTAGGGGCAGCTATCCGTAAAGCCTTATCCCCAACATTCGACCGGGACCTAAACTTTAATGCTAAGCAGACTCTAAGCAGCGACACCCGAGCTAAGCTGTACGCCCCAGACCAGGAAGAGATTGAGTACCTGCACGACTCGGTGTCGGTCGAAGATTACAACTACCGCATGCAGCAAATGCTTGAGCAGCGTGACCGTGACCGCTTAATGGCGGACAATGCAGTAGCAGGGTTCGCGGGTATGTTGGTAGGCGATTCTCCATTCATCCTGGCCCCTGTGTCTGCGGCGGGCATTGCTGGGCGCACCGGCCTGGTCGTACGCTCCGCTATCCGTGCTGCTGACGTAGGTACAGCAATGTATGCCCAGGACCAACTGGGGCAATCTGCCGCGGTCACGGCGCTGATTGCTGGGGTAGCAGGACTGGACCAACTCTGGGATATGTCTAGGGCCGCCAAGGCTGCTGCCAGGGCCCGTACTGGGCGTGAGCCTGCTTTTGATACGGATGCGCCTACAACTCGTACAGCTAGGGACGCTAATGTTACCGGAGTAGGAGGGGGGGAGGATATCCTCACTAGGGCGCTGGATGAGAGTATCCCGGTATCCCGTAATAATACTGCTGCAGTGACTGTGAAGGCACAGCACGTAATTCAGTTTTTGAAAACATCTACGCACTTGACAGCAGGCCAGAAGGCTATTCTGGATACTCTGGGCGATGCCGTAAACGACATTGATTTTAAACTGGTGGCCGGTTCAGCAAACCGTAGCCGGTATACCTATTCCCAGAGAGATTTAGCTTTGCGTGGAGAGGTATCACTGCGCGCACCTAAGAGCGCCAACGGCACTACGTGGGAGACGGCTGGGGACGCACTGCGCGCCATGGACGCAGGCACTAGTCGTGTAGCTGTGCACGAACTGATTCACGCCGCCACCGCGCGCGCCATTGACAGCAACCCGGAGTTGGCCAAGCGTCTGGAAGACGTACGCGCTGCTGTGGCTGCTGACGCTACGCTGACTGGGCGTATGCGCTATTATGCTAGTGATGTGCACGAGATGCTGGCGGGACTAGGCGACAGCCCGGAGTGGGTGGAGTACCTAGCGCGCACCCAATCTGCTAGCGGTAAGAGCGCACTACGCCAGGTCGGGGAGTACATCATGAACGCTCTGGGCATCAAGGCCAAAGGCTCTGCCTTGGAAGATGTCCTGGATGCGTACGAGGATGCCGTTAAGTGGACAGCTAAGGATTATGCAGACCAAGCCCAGAGCTTCCTCAGCGAAGCCTTTCAGGACCTAGCAGGCAGTACTACCCTCAACGAGGCTAAGGGTGCTCAAGCTATGCTGGATGGTGTTAAGAGTAAGTTTGCCACTATGTTCTCCTTGTATGATAATATCGCACAAGGTAACGAAGACTTGGCTAAACTGCTTGTATCGGATGCTACGGCAGTAGGCGGACGTAAGCCATCAGTAGTAGACTTCAAGCGCAACCTCACCTTAGAGATGGACGCAAGCGCCAGCATAGTAGAAGATGCTATTATTGGTGCGCTGCGGGACCGTGGCGTAGGTATGCTCTCACGGTTCTTCCACCGCCAGTCTTTCAGGACTGCACGTGCTGAGTTAGAGGGCCGTTTAGGTACGTACCTAGATTCTGCGTATAGTGCCGAAGTTCATGGACGCCCTGTGCCTGTACCTGATGCAGAGATTGCCCCACTGGTAGACGCATACCGTAGGTCCGGTTGGGCTGGTAAGTGGTATGAGCATATGCGCGCAGCTGGTTTGGTTGACGATGGGGCGTTGGTTAAGTCCGACTACTACTTCCCGCGCCAGTATAGCTACGACAAGATGCGCCAAGGTATTATGCAAGGCAATACCCTGGACGATTACCGGTCCCTGTTCCGTTCCGCTCTGCGAGATGTATATCCGAGCATGGAATCCGAAACAGTGCAGCGCGTTGCTAAGGAGATGGTTGACGGTATCTACAATGGTCGTGCCGGACAGTCTGGCCCTATGTGGAAGCAGCTGATTAACGGTATGGGCAACGATGAGGTCGTTATGGCTATGCGCAGCGCTGGTGTAGATGAGTCTGCCATCCAGAGCTTCCTAGCCGCGAATGTACGCGAATCCGGTAGCACATCCCCTGCGCGGAACCTGCGCCAGCGTACTCGGTTCAACATGGACAAAGAGTATCTGGTGAATGGTAAGAGCATGCGCATGCAGGACCTGATGGATACTGATGTAGCCAAGGTTATGCACGGGTATACTAACCGTATGTCTGGGCGTGTTGGTATGGCCTACGCAGGTGTACAGGACCTGGGGCAGTTGGGTAAGATGATTGATGAATCTAAGCATACCCTGGCTAATCCAGCCAAGTGGGAGAAGACTGTCAATGATACTATCGACTTTATCCTGGGCGGGGCACCCGCTGATGCGGGGCAGCTTCCGGACCTGCTGCGCGCAGCTGGTAATATGGCGAACGCCACAATGCTCAAGAACTCCGGGCTGTACCAGATAACCGACACAGCCCTGGCTATGAAGGAGTTCGGTATGGCCAGGGTCCTGCGGAGTATGCGAGACCAGCCCTGGTTCAAAGAGGGTTCTGTGGCTATCAATACCTCGGATATGGCATCGCGCCTAGATGTTGTACTGCGCGGTAACATCCAAAGGGATATGCGCTTCCGCTGGCTGAATACGTACGCTGACGATAACCTGGACCTGACCCGTCAGGCCTCCTGGTTCAATGTCACCCAGAATGTTGGGCAGGCTGCACGTCACGTCAACGGTATGAGCATGGTGCATCGGCTGCAGGTTAACCTGAACTCCGGTATTGTCGCGGATGAGCTTACGCAGATGTTCAAGGGTGATGCTGAGGCGTTTAAGCGTCTGGAGCGTTTCGGACTTACCCGTGACGTTGCGGACCGCGCTATAGCTGCCAACAAGGCTAACCCGGGCGCTATGTTCCAGCCGGACCTGCAAATGCAAGTTGAGGTTGTAGGGACGCGCATGATGGATTATGTAGTGCAGCAGGTGCGTACAGGTGAAACCTCCCACTTCGCACAGTTCAACCCTATCGGTAAACTTATTGTCGGCTACCAGAGCTTTGCACTGGCGGCCACTAACAAGATTCTCCGCAGAGAATTGAACGACGCCGGGTGGATTGGTGTGGCACACATCATGGCTTACCAGTTCCCGTTGATGCTGCTGGCTACTATGGCTAAACATAGTATGGATGGCAAAGAGGCGGATACTAGCAGACTTATTAGCGAGGCTGCTCTGGGTATGAGCGCTATCGGCGGTATATCCATGCTGTCAGCTGCATTCCTTGGGGACACTCCGAGACACTCCCTAGCGTCAATGAGTTATATCACTGGGGTATTGGGGGCTCTGCAGGGGCTGGCTACAGGGGATTCCGACATTAAGACATTCCTTAGACTGGTACCGTTAATCCAGGAATTCGCACCTACGCGAGCTATCATCAATAACTTTGGAGACGACTAACGTGGCATTCAGCTGGCAAGAGCAAATCAAGTCAGCTGGTACCCAGGATATCCAGTGCGATATTGAGTATTTGGACAAGTCCTATATTCATGTATACCTAGACGGGGTGGAAACCACCGGGTACACCTGGACCAGCTCTACTAATATCAGGCTAAACACAGCCTTAACAGCGGACACTGCGGTGCTGCTCATTCGCAAGACTGAGCGTGAGTACTTGTATATTGAGTTCGCCAGCGGCTCTCCGTTCATTGAGGTGAACGTAGATTCTCAAAACACGCAATTCTTACACCTAGCCCAAGAGCTTGTGGAAGGCCGGGCTATCCCCGGATTCTACGGGAATATAAGCATGAACGGGTACCGCATCACTAACGTAGCGGACCCAGAAGACCTGCAGGATGTGGCGACCAAGAACTACGTAGACACAGGTGATGCAGCACTAGGTGCCCGTATTGATGCCGAAGCCGGTGCGCGCAAAGCCGCAGACGACGCACTGGATGTTCGTACTACTAACCTAGAGCAGACCTTTATA
>ENA-UEPG01000812-UEPG01000812.1-human-gut-metagenome-genome-assembly--contig:-NODE-812-length-28473-cov-11.747746_pt1 | contig 28473 bp, 19 predicted proteins | sample MGYA00242893_ERZ507902 | MGnify/ENA primary metagenome ERZ507902 (study PRJEB26167, sample SAMN06115491) | human gut metagenome | host: Homo sapiens | place: China:Gansu | collected 2015-04-23...
AAAGAATGTATAAAAGAAAAAACAAAGGCCGTTTTCTTTGCGAATCGGACTGCAAAGATAAGAACTTTATTTATTATCCTCCAAAACTTTTCGGAAGTTTTTTTGTTCTTTTCTTTAAGCACAATTTCGCTTTTTCACTATGTCAATTCTGCAAGGCTTTCTTCTCTTGGAAAGCGGGTGCAAAAGTACACCCTTTTGGTATACAATCCAAATATATTAAACTCTTTTTTCGAAGTTTTTTTTGAAAGAATATGCTAAAGTGCTGAAGGATAATGATGTTGTAGAACATATTTTTTTATCATGAGTGGATTGGTGGCGGAAACGGTACACATGAGACACATTATTATATCACACGCGGGAGCGTAGGCGCACGCAAAAGAGAAAAAGATGCAGAAGAAAGAAATAACAAAATTACAGTCGAATTACAGCTGAGAAAAAGACAACAGGAAGAAAGAGACAAGAAGATGATATAGAAAGAAAGCAAGAAAAAGAACGAAATGTAAAAAGAATACTAGGGATATACCACAAAGGGACATTACAAAAGGAGATTATTAAAGGGGATGGATTAATTGGAATGGTTAATTGGGCATGACCAGCAGAGTAAGATTAACAGGATATTCAGCGACGCAGCGCCCTAAGTTCAAGTTATAAATGCGACAGTTGATTGAGAAGATAGTTTAGAAAACTTTTTTTAGAGAGAAGCAGATGAAAAAACTCTTCATCTTGCTTCTCCCTTGGAATAAAGTTTCTATCTTGCTCCCTCAATCTCCTACCAAATCAGTCGCATAATGAAACAATTAACCGAAGGACAAAGATACGAATTGCAAGCGTATCTGCAAGCAGGAATTAAAAAAGATGAAATAGCTCATTTATTGGGCATTCATCGTAGTACCCTTTATCGAGAGTTATGTCGCAATTAATGGAATCCTACAGACTCTTATGATGCTGACTATGCCCAGTATCGTTACGAACGTCGTAAAGAGCAGCGTATTCGTCCAAAGAAATTCACAATGTGTGTCAAGGCTAGAGCCGAAGCCATGCTGGTTCAGTTGAATTATAGTCCGGAACAGATAGTAGGCAGATGTAAGGGACTAGGCTTCCCAATGGTTTCTGTGAAGAGGCTTTATCAGTGGATATGGGAGGATAAACGAAAAGGCGGAGACTTATATCGGTCACTTAGAAGAAAGGGGCGGAAGCATGGAAAGAGAGGTTCCGCGCATAATAGTAGAGGATGCATTCCCAATCGCAAGAATATTTCGGAAAGACCTGCTATTGTGGAGAAAAAAAAGCGATGGGGAGATTTGGAAATGGATACTATTATTGGAAAGAATAATAAAGGGGCTATTCTTACAATTAATGAAAGAAAAACCGGGTGGCTATGGACATACAAGTTGCCAAGTAAGGAAGCTAAATATGTGGCGGCAGCAACCGTGCAACTATTGAGACCTTATAAGGGGCGAATACATACAATTACCTCAGACAATGGATCCGAATTTGCAGACCACCAATATATTGCGAAAGAATTAGGTATAGATTTTTACTTTGCAAAACCACATCACCCATGGGAAAGAGGAGCAAATGAAAATTTAAATGGATTAATCAGGCAATATATACCGAAAGGAATTTCGTTCGAATATATTACACACCAATATATAGAGGAAATGACATTGGAAATTAATCAAAGACCAAGAAAAAGACTGGGATTTTTATCCCCGAAAGAGGCACAAACTTTTAGAAAAATTAAGCAACTCAAGAAAAAATTGAACTTATAAAATAAGGAGGTGTCGCATTTGCAACTTGAATTCAGCAAGTGCGTAAGTAACCTGAATTTTGCAGGGCAAACGCTCAATAAGTATTACATCTTATCATTTTCTATATTCTTTCAATACCAATGACTTTATCTCTTATTTTCTCATCCCATCCACATGCTTTCCTCTTTCCTGCCATTCCCAGTTTGATGTCACTTTGTTTCAATAGCATGAGTGCTAACTTTGATATGGCAGAAAAGTTGATAGCAGCATTTCCTGTTTTCCTGTCATCATCTTCTCTGAATCCTATATCAAGTACCCAATGCAGGTTATTTTCAACTTCCCAGTGTGATCTAACTGATTTGAGTATGGTAATCGGATCAGGTTCCAATGATGATATATAATATCTTGTTTCCATGACCGCTTCTTTATCCCCCATTTTTCTAATAGAATTTATCATTGCCAATGTCTTGATTCCTGTCCATCCTTTGAGAAAATATTGCAGATTTTTAGCGCTTATGCATACACATTCCCTGTATTCATTTCTTCCATGTCCTTTGTTTTCCTCAAAGTACCTTTTTGCGTGACATAAATAGTATCTCGATTCCTCACTAAGATTAAACTCTATTATATCCCTGAGTGCTTCGTGATTATCTTTGACACATAAAATATAATCAGCCTTGTTCTCTATGATTAGTTTGGTGATTGATTTCTGACAGCCGATAGCATCAATGGTTATGATACAATTCTCAAGATCCAGTGTCTTTATCAGCTCGGGAATAGCTTTTATTTCATTCGATTTCTCTTCTACTTTTCTTTGACCAAGGCAAATGCCGTTGGATACAGACCAGGCACTGACCATATAGAGTTTGCTTCTCACTCCATTTTTTGAGTTACGCCTTTTATCGGGATTATCGCAAATGGCTTTTCCATCAATGGCTATCACTCCGGGAATTTTCCGGCAGATGTCATCAACCCACAACCTGAAACATTCTTCAAACCAGTCGATATCCAATATGGAAAAGAAACGGCACAAGGTATCATGAGAAGGAATAGAAACCAACCCCGGAAGACGGGCCTTGAAATAGGATTCATGCGTTTTGCCGAATGTTTCTATTTCGTTCCACGTATCAGCTCCGCAGATAACAGAGACTAGGGAAATGAACACTATTTCGTTAGACTGATATATTTTATTTTTGTCATCTCGTACATCAGGAATTATAGCTGAAAAGGCTTGAATGGTCATATTACAGTAGGGATTAAGTATACTAAATTGGTAAATGTAATGAATTATATTCAAACAGGGAAAAGAGAAAGAAGATATTAAAAATAAAAGAAAGGGACTGCGTTCTATGGGAAGGATACAAGCCTAATAAAGATGTAATACTTATTGAGCGTTTTCCCTGCTAAAAAACGGCTCATGTTTTCGAGACATGAGCCGCTTCTGTGTTGTGATAAAAATTATAGTTTCTCTATTTCTTCTTTCGAAAGTCCGGTAGATTCGACTTAAAATCATTAGTCATATCCATTTCTTTCAATTAAAGTGATGGAGTTCCGTAAGTCACACCCTCGTCTTCCGTTATCTGAATCAACTTGTTCTTTATTTCGGGTTTAGCCCCATATTGTCCTGTACGTACAAGCAATTTGCACTTCTTCTTCGCAGGAATCACTTTTAACGCCTCATCCAGAGAGAAGAAATCACCGCTTCCGTCCGCAGCCACTACATAATCAAAGTGACGGATATATTTCCCCAGTTCGGGAATCTTCTTGCCGACCGCATCAATCGCCATTCCGGCAAATACACGGGAGCCTTTGATATTCAGATGCGTATCGTCTTTCTTTCCGGGCCACATATACAGTTCTTTCGATTTTTCCGGCCCCATCTGTTGCACCAAGTCATGAGTCATCTTGTTCATATCAATAAATACTACATTCAGCTCTTCAGCCACCCGCTTGGGAGAAAGAAGATAGTCACCATGCGTATCGGACAACGAATCGGTAAAATTCCCCGCTTCATCCTGACAGAACTTACGACGGACGATAGCATTGAAAAGAACAGGAATACCGCCTTTGGCACGGGTTTCATTCACAAACTTGCGAAGATTGTTGTCGAATGTGCCGCCCGGCTCGGTATAAAGTTTCGGATTATCTTTCTTTTCGTCATTATGACCGAATTGGATAAATACATAATCGCCCGGTTTTATTTGACTGACTACACGCGTCCATCTTTTTTCGTCAATAAAACTTTTCGTGCTGCGTCCACTGGCTGCATGATTGGCAACGACCACTTTATCAGAGGGAAAAAAGCTACCCAGCATCATTCCCCAGCCACGTTCTTTGTTTCGCGGACTCTTCGCGAGATTCCGATTGGCCATGGTTGAGTCACCGACCATATAGATGGTTACCGGAGAGTTGTCTATAATGGCGGAAGTGAAAAGTATAAGAGCCGCCAGGAAAAAGAGTTTCATTTTCATAATCTTGATTCATTTAAGTGTGATAGAGTTCTCATGCGAAATACCTTTCGAGGTATCCCGGCATGAGAACTAACATCAAATATATAATTTTTTGTGGTTTTTAGAACGAGAGTACACAACGAACCCTGCGATTACTGTTGCTTGTTTTAGTAGCACCGGTAGTTGTAACGGACGTAGCGGTTAAAGATACGGAATGTGCATAAACCAGTCCCTTATTATTCCTATTATGTTCCGAACTCGACCAGTAATTTTTCGCGCTTTCAAATTCCTCTGCCGAAGAGGACGCAGCTTTCAAGCGAGTATTCAGAGTTTCCAGAGTTGATTCCCCATTCAAGGTTATCGCAATATTGCTGGATACCGTTTCATTCTCTTTCAAGGCAACCAGACCTTCCGCTTCTCCCAGGTTTTCAAGAATATCCCACCATTGGCCTATGCTTGGCAAATACCAGCCGCTAGTACCCGCCGGTGCTTTGTATTGTGCCGTTGCCGCCGTTTCTCCATATTGGGTGACCTGATAGAAAGTTCCGTTCATACCCTGGAAGTCATTTTCACTTCCATATGTATCCACCATATACTTTGTTTTCGCATAGCCTTCTATCTCTTCATACATTCCTTTATAAGTAGATGCATGCTCCGCAAACGGGGAGTTTTCCCCACTTCCTTCAGTGGCAGCCTTTCCCCATTTAGTGTCTTTGGCTGCATTGGTCAGTGCCATGACATAGCCGTGTGTCCACCCTTGCGCCGTTTCATCGGCGCTTATGCGTTCCGCACTAGCTTGAAATACGACTCCGATACAGTTTTCCGGCACACTTGGCGCATCTCCGGGAAGCACTGTTCCGTCACTCATATAATAGTCACCCACTTGAACGTCACGGCTGCCCGGTGGTTCTACGCCCTCATCAAGGGTATAAAAAAGATAGTGTTGTGCAACTGCATCGGACGCATCCGCCGCAATGTCGAACTTCCGTGTACCGATATAATAAGGATAACTACCTTTCAGAGAGAAATCCGCGCCCGACTTTACAAGATAACGCAGGATTCTGTCATCCGAAGTCTGATAAGGCGTCCTTCCTTCTTCCCATGAGAAGGCAGGTGCTCCCAAAGCGGTAGTCGCCGGATGGTATTTCACTTTACCGTCTTTGGTCGTTGCACATTTACCGAGCGGGACTTCAATTACGACCAATGTCATCTGATGTTCGAGGTTGACATTCAAGGTAGTTCCCGATACCAGTCCTTCCCCTTTCATCAAGTCGCTTTTCGTATAGTCCTCATAAGTAGCCTGATTCGGGCGGGGTTCGAATGAAGCGATATAGTTCTCCAATTCTTCCCGGCTTTCAACCGGAGTATAAGGATAGTAAACGATATACTCATCCCCCTGCTTATGCGACAATGGGACGCCTGTCCAAGCCCCTTCTTCATCAAGAGTGAAGCGGTAGTTCTTATATGTAGCCCCTTCCCCACTACCAGACAGCGGCGTTATCTGAAGGACACCAATCTCATCACCGGAAGTAAACCGGGTAGTGTATCCTTCTTCCGCGATACGCGTTTCAACGGCATCCGCAGATACATAGTTGCTTGAAGTGACTTTAAGGGTTAAAGGTTGTCCCCCTTCCGGCAAAGTAGCAAAAGCGTCCTCTTCATTGGAGCAGCCGGATAAAGCTGTCAACAGAAAGAGCGGAGCTACCAAAGTAAATAACTTATATAGTCTCATCATATTATTCTCATTGTTGTTTTTTCATACATGGTATATGTCTCAATAAAGTTTCTAAAAAGCCAGGATGCAACGGACATTAGTAGAAGGATTATCCTTGTTATTATCGCCTATACGCAAAGAATATTTCTTACTGGAGCCATCAAAAAGAACGCGACGGGCAACACCGCTGCTCTTTTCCGAACTCGACCAATAGTAAATATCCGCCTTAAAAGGAGTTACAGTCTGTCCGGTGGCATTCATCCGCTCGTTCATCTGCTCTATGGCAACTTGGGAGACTCCATTTTTGAGTTCGACAATGGTTCCGGTATTATTTCTTAACGTTAACAAACCGTTCACATCACCCAGATTTTCCAGGATATCCCACCACTGGCCGATAGCAGGCAGATACCAGCCGGAAGTCGTACCGGCAGCAGGTGCGGCATATTGTCCGCCGGCATCCGTTCCATAAACTTCCGAATAATAGAAGACGTCATAAAGCGTACCGTCCGCATTTTCCACTCCTGCAAGTTTCTGCTCCGCGATATATGCTTTTTTGCCATATCCGTCAATATCACCGTACATATCGGAATTTGTTGCCACATTCGGGAAATAATTAATTCCTTCGGCTATTTCTTCCGTATTCTCATCTATGGTCTTATCTCCCCAGGTACATTTTTCGGCAGCGTCAGTCAAAGCCATCACATAGCCGTGCGTCCATCCTTTTGACTTTTCCAACGCACTGATTCGTTTCGGTTCCGTCTGAAAAACAATGCCGATACATACTCTACCGTCCGCAAAGTCAGCGGGGCTTTGTTCGGGGGTTACCCACTCCTTCTCACCCGTTGCATGATTCACCATACGCAAACCACCGTCACTTACCGCCCAACCGGTTCCATCGGCCGTACGATAGAAGAAATCACCGGGTTTCAGTTCGTCCGCCGTATAATAAGTACTGCTGGCGACAGCCTGTTCTTTTCCTTCCGTCCATGCAGGGCCGGAAACGGCAAGGGTTACTTCAATCTCATTTCTATGAGTTATCTCAATATTGTAGACATACAGATAACCGGCTTTCAGGTTCGCGTCATCTTCCGCCGGGATATAATAAGCCTCGACATCGTCCACTACTACCTTGATAAACTGCCTTCCCCGCATCTGTTGCGGTACTAGCAGGGCTTGCACCGTCTGCAGATAACCATCCGTGACATCATCCCCTTCCAGTCTTTGAGGAAGAATCGTCTCTTCGCCGGAAGTTTGTGCCACATCTCCCGTAGCCATATTGATTTCACCGGAAGCCAGTGACATATTGACAAAAGTAACTTCCGCATTCTTCACTGTTTCGGGATTTTCCACGCCTTCGCCGGCTTTCAGGTTCAGTTTCACTTTGGCGGGCAGATGATAAAAGTCAAGTGCCGGTTGTTGGCCTGAAAAAGTAAAAGTGCCTTTGGCTCTCAGGAAATCACTGTTTTGAAAGCCATTGTCCCGACTTTGGTCTTGCTGAACCGAAAATGAAGCGGGCAACGCTTCCGTACCGCTGCAAGGAAACCAAGCCAGCACATCTACCGCCGTTGTCTTGCTTTCCCAATAAAAAGGTTCGTCATCCGTCGTCAAGGCTCCGTATGCGTCCGCCTTATACAATTTGATTTCTTCACCGACTTGTACGCCCACTTCTTCCGTCCCGCTCCACGTTCCCGCAGAGGTAGTCCGTGACATCGGCTGGTTAAGGACTTGTCCCACAAACATCATCGGATATTTGTCGCCAAGCGAACCGGACACTTCTTTTTCATCAGAAGCGCATGATATCAGCACATTGCCCGCCGCCATAGCAAGCAGCCAGGCAAACATCCGTAGTTTTCTACTATCTGGTTTCATAATTATCAGACTCATTAACAGTTAGAATTATATATTTATGTTCACATCCTTATCTCCGGGAGTTTCGTCCCATCCGTGGATGGCGGAAGAAGAAACGGTAAGCCGTTCACGGTTTACCGTAACGTTATATTCGTACACCTTGCCCGCTGTCAAAGCCAGGTCGGGAGATTCCTTGCCTGTCAGAATTGCCCCCTCGTAGACAGTTCCGTCCTCTTGGACGAATGACAGCGCAACGCCACCGGAAATGGTTTCCGGCAGAAGGACAAGCGAATAGGTATTCCCTTCCGGCACAATCGTGGTTCCGGCAATAAATTCCAGTCCTTCACCTTCTCCCGCACTGATTCCGGCATTGCCGGTGAGAGTGTTGAACGTACCGGTGGCATGCAGGGAAGCAAGACGGATACTACCGTTGCCAAAGTCCGCATCCTCTGCAAAGCCGCTGCCCGGCAAGAAGTTCAATACCACTTTGCACATCTTATGCCTGAACTGAAAGTCCAGGAGCGGAGCCGCTTCCGAACCTTCGGCAGTAGCATATAAATAATCGAAGTTTTTACTTTCATTCTGGTCGCTTACGTTTATCGCAAGTTCGCCGCCAGCTTCGTTGAAAGGATGATAGGCGGAAAACTCCACAGTCTCCTTACCTATATAATAGATGACCTCTCCCGCAGGAACGAAAGATGAACCCTTGGAAAAGTCATATTGCTTGTTCGTATATTCCACATTTCCGCTTTTCCCGGATATGCCGATTGCATCGCCGGTTTCCCACACATCATTCGCAACCCGGCTGACCAGCCCGTTCGTATTGACAGTTCCCCATACACTGGCAGCCACCGGAAACTGTCCGGTAGTCTCTTCCGCCTCTTGCAGGTTGTTACATGCGGTCAATATCACAAGCGATACTGCCGTCAAAAGAAATCTGTTTCTCATGGTTTTATATTTTTTCAGACTATTATTAAAAGGTAGCTCTCCGGCCGCTTAATGAAGCTCGACGTCATCAGACCCGTCATCAAATTCCGGTTCCCATGGCAGGATAGTACCGGAACCTTCAATCCCGTCGGGAAGTTCAAAATGAGCTTTAAGGGAGAGGGGAGCAATATCGTTTCCAAAATACTTCAAGACATCGGTCAGGTCACCCCTGAGTTTGTAATGTCTCCCCATGGATAAATTCAGTTGGAAAGTGAGTTCCTGTTTTTCTTCTGCCACCACACCTAATATATAGATGGTGGCTGAATAAAATCCGGCAGGTTGTTTCTTAAAGACGAGTTCAATATCCTTTGGCACGGACAACCCTTCCGTGGCAAGGTTGAAAGAAGAAGCAATGCCGGACAAAGTCGCTTCCAATTCCGTTCCTTCAATCTGTGCAGGGTCGCCGCCCCGGGGAATCAAAGACAATGTCAGTTTCCGGACGCGCTGTTTCATTTTCAGGGAAGCCTTCACGGTCTTGCCGGGTTCCACCGCTACTGATTTGATACGGGTATTGGAGAAAAGATAACCCGGCTGCTGAAGCGTCCCGTCTTCATGAAGCGCCACGGTGGCGGTAAGGTTATCCACAGTCATATTTGCAGGGGTGTTGTAGGCAGCCAGCGCATACGTTCCCGCGTCCAGTAAAGATTGGAAAGTGGCGGTTCGGTTGTCCATCAACTGTTCACCGACACCGGCAACGGCAAGGATATAGTTGCCGGGGAGTTCCGCATCTTCCGAATAGTCGTCCCAGTTTGCCGTAATTTCCACGCTGCCTTGTCCGGTGGCGACATCATCAGACTCATTATCCGAGCAGGAAGTCTGAAGCAACGCAACTGCCGGCATCAAGAGCAAGAAAGCATACGCAATCTTCAATTTACGAGTTTCCATAATAGTATTATTTTAATAGTTCAAATTTCGCGATGTACAAAGATTCACTCATCAACGTATGGCAAATGTAAGCAGAGAATAAATGCCGGGGAATGGACATACGTACACAAACCAGCACAGATTATCAAATTCACCCCGGATAAGAAACAGCGCGGGCAAATAATCCATGCAAACGTACAAGTGTCTATGTCACGGATAGCGGACTCTCCTCATCTTTGTAATCGAACGTTAACCAAATGTATTGACCATGAAACATTTACGCCATTTATCAATTATCGGGTTCTTGCTTCTTATTGCCGCCTGCGGGGATGAACAAATACTATCGCCGGAAGAAAACGGCACGAATACCGGCCCCAAGGAAGAACCTAACAAAGAGATTATCATAGGGGAGCGCAGCATGTGGGTGAGCTACGACCCTACCCCGAGAGGTACGCTGAACCATACTTCCGGCTATTCACATGCGCTGGTCAGCTGGCGCCTGCTCCCCACCGACCCCGCTAACATAGCATTTGACATTTATAAAAGCGAAGACAACGGGCAGGAGACCAAATTGAACGAAACTCCCGTCACGAATTCCACCTGCTGGGCGGACAAAACCATCAACGCCCGGACAACCAGTGTATATCGCGTCACCGTCGCCGGCTCGGAACAAACGCTTTGCGAATATACATTCACACCACAAATGGCGGAAACGTTCTACCGTGCCATCCGGCTGAACACCCATATGCCCGACCCGGCTTTGACCTATGCTGCCAACGACGCACAGGTAGGCGACCTCGACGGTGACGGTGTTATGGAAATCATACTCAAACGCCAGCCTTATGACGGAGCCAACCAGGGCGGGTGGCGCGAAGGCACTACTTTGCTCGAAGCCTACAAGCTCGACGGCACTTTCCTCTGGCAGATAGATATGGGTATCAATATCCGTTCCGGCTCACATTATACTTCTTTTATCGTACGCGACTTCGACGGTGACGGGAAATGCGAGATAGCTTTCCGAAGTTCCGAAGGAACCCGATTCGCCAACGGTGACAAAATCACGGACGCCAACGGAAACGTAAACGACTACCGACAGAAAGACCCTTCGGGAAAAGGCTGGTACTCCGGGAAGTCATTATATTCCACCTGCGGCCTAATCTTCGACGGGCCGGAATATATATCCATCGTCAACGGGCAGGGAATAGAGGTAGCCCGTACCGACAATATCCCCCGCGGTGGTGAAGGCAGCAACTACGAGCGTGCCAAATACTGGCACAACTATTGGGGAGACGACTACGGCAACCGCATGGACCGTTTCTTTATCGGAGCCGCCTACCTGGACGGCATCCCCGAAAATGGAATCAAGAAAGCGAATCCGAGCGTCATCATCACCCGCGGCATATACAGGAACTGGCAAGTGTGGGCACTGGACTTCAACGGTTCTTCCCTGCTCCCCCGCTGGAAATTCAATACGAACGACAAAGGATGTGAATCGTACAGAGATATGGGCTCGCATACATTCAGGGTGGCAGACCTCAACGGCGACGGTTATGACGAAATCCTCTACGGCTCGGCAGCTATCGCACGCAACGGGAAAGGGCTTTACTGCACGGGAAACGGTCATGGAGACGCGCTTCATGTCGGCAAGTTCATTCCCGACCGTCCGGGCTTGCAAGTGGTGGCATGTTTTGAAAACCCAAACAAATATATCAATAACGGATTCGGCTACGGTTGTGCCGTATTCGATGCGGCAACAGGGAAGTATATCACCGGACACGCCGGTGGAACAAGTTCCGGCAGTGGTGATGACAACGCCGACGAAGAGGATGAGGACAAAGACCCGCCGGGAGATGTAGGCAGATGCCTCGTGGCGGACATTATCCCGGACAGTCCCGGACATGAATACTGGTCGTCCGAAGCCAGCGGAGTGTACAGTTGCCAGACCGGGCAGTTACTCAGTACGACTTTACCTTCTGCCAAAACCGGCTCCAAAAGCTATAACAACGCTATCTTTTGGACAGGTGACCTGACCCGCCAGATGCTGGACGATGTAATGGTGCACAGCTACACGAAATCCGCCCCATGGGATAAATCGCGGGTAATCACCTTCACCTATTACGGCGGCGGGGTTTACTCCAACAACTCGACCAAAGCGAATCCCTGTTATTACGGTGATTTCCTGGGCGACTACCGGGAAGAGGTCATCTACCGGAGCAAGGACGGGGAATACATTTACCTCTTCTCCAGCAACCACCCCACGGAACACCGGTTTGTACATCTGATGAACGACCATACATATGATATGTCTCAAGCCATGCAGAATGTCGGCTACAATCAGCCCACACATATGGGATATTATATCGGTGCGGACAGCAAATAACACAATTAATCCATATTTTCACTTGTTTGTCCATTCGACAGGAATAAAAAACGCACTATTTTAGCAGCGTAAAACGAGCAACTGGAAATCTCACTCTAACACATTTTAATTTTACCGGAAATGAAAACAACTTTGATGAGCCTTTTACTACTGGCATCAGTCGGTATAGAAGCACAGAATTTACCACAGACTTTCAATCTGGCCGACGCCCCGCGCTACTCGGAAAAGACCGGATACGGATACGACCGCGTGGACACGCCGAAAAAAGATAGCAACGCCCCTTTTTATTTCTCCGTACGTGTGCCCGACGGGAATTATCTCGTCACAGTACGTCTGGGAAGCAAGAAGCAGGCGGGAAATACCACCGTACGTGCAGAATCACGCCGTTTGTTCATAGAAAACCTGCCTACTAAAAAAGGTGAGTTTATAGAAGAAACATTTATCGTCAACAAGCGCAGCCCGCGCATCTCCGCCAAAGAATCCGTGAAAATCAAGGAACGCGAAAAAAGCAAACTGGACTGGGACGACCGACTGACTATCGAAATCAACGGGGATGCTCCCGTTTGCGAAAGCATCCGTGTGGAAGCTACCGACGCTTCCATCCCCACCATTTTCTTATGCGGAAACAGTACGGTGGTAGACCAGGAGAACGAGCCTTGGGCTAGCTGGGGACAAATGATTCCCCGCTTCTTCAACTCCGGGATAGCCATCGCCAATTATGCCGAAAGCGGCGAAAGCGCCAATACGTTCATTGCCGCAAAGCGTCTCAAGAAAGCGCTTTCAATCATGAAAAAGGGAGATTACCTGCTGGTGGAATTCGGCCATAACGACCAAAAGCAGAAAGGGCCCGGCAAAGGAGCTTATTACTCTTTCATGACAAATCTGAAAACATTTATCGATGAGGTACGCGCCAAAGGCGGGCAACCGGTACTGGTTACCCCGACACGCCGCCGCAAGTTCGACAAGGAAGGACGCACCGTCAATACGCACGGTGAATATCCTGACGCAGTACGCTGGATTGCGGCAAAGGAAAATGTTCCTTTGATTGAATTGAATGATATGACCGGAACACTGTATGAAGCATTGGGCGAAAGTGAATCGAAAAAGGCTTTCGTTCACTATCCGATGGGAAGTTTCCCCGGACAAAAGAAGAAATTGGAAGACAATACCCATTTCAATCCCTACGGTGCTTATCAGATAGCCAAATGCGTGATTGAAGGCATGAAGAAGGCAACACCGGAACTGGTGAAATACCTGAAAACGGATATTTCTTACGACCCCGCCAAGCCGGATGACATAGCAAGCTTCCACTGGTGTCCGGCTCCCTTCTGCGAAATGGAAAAACCCGACGGTAATTAATCGTATTATAATCATAAAAACTAATATCATGCTTTTACGTTCTTTCTTACTAATCATCGTTTTTGTATGTAGTCAGATTGTACGCAGTAACGACTTCGTTTGGTACAATGGTAAACAGGCTATATCCTATGCCATGCCCCAGTCTACCGCCCCAGTTGTAAAAATAGCTATCGACATGTTCAAAGAGGACATGAAACAGGTGACGGGTCTTTCGCCGGAACAGAGTTCCGCATCCAAGGCAACTGTCCGCATCATACAACTGGACGAGGCGGACAAGAAACTCCAAAAGGAGTTGCGCGGACTCAACATTCCCGTTGATAGTATCGCAGCCAAAAAAGACGGATTTTATATCACAGTAGCCGGCAGTTCTCCCGGCAAACAACTGTTTGTCGTAGGCAGTGACGGCAGAGGAACCGCCTACGGAATACTCGAACTGTCACGTCTGGCAGGCGTGTCTCCCTGGGTATGGTGGGGGGACGTGACTCCCGAGAAACGGAACCAACTTACCATCGCCGGCGATTATCAGACTTTCCAAAGCCCGTCTGTCGAATATCGTGGAATATTCCTGAATGACGAGGACTGGTCTTTACAACCTTGGAGCTGGAAGACTTTCGAACCGTCCACTATCAAAGGACGTATCGGAGCCCGCACTTACAAGGAAATCTTCAAGCTATTGCTCCGTCTGCGTGCCAACGCAATATGGCCGGGCATGCACGGCATCACGACTCCTTTCTACTTCGTGCCGGGCGCCAAGGAAATGGCGGACAGTTGCGGCATCGCCATCGGTACTTCGCATTGCGAACCCCTGATGCGCAACAACGTAGGAGAATGGAGCGAGAAGCGGCGCGGCGCCTACAACTACATCACCAACCGCGATTCTGTACAGGCTTACTGGATAGAACGTCTGAAAGAGGCCGGTAAATATGAGAATATGTACACTATCGGCATGCGCGGAATCCACGACGGACATATGGAAGGGGTAAGCACGATGGAAGAAAAGGTCAGCGCCCTGCAACAGGTTATCAACGACCAGCGCAAATTACTGGCTAAATACACGAATCCTGACGTCACGAAAGTTCCACAGGTATTCGTGCCTTACAAAGAAGTGCTCCAAATCATGGAAAACGGTCTGCAGGTTCCCGAAGACGTAACACTAATGTGGTGTGACGACAACTACGGCTATATGACACGCCTGAGCGACGAAGAGCAGCAGAAGCGCAGCGGCGGAGCCGGTGTGTATTACCACCTGAGCTACTGGGGACGTCCGCACGACTATATGTGGCTGTGCACCACCCAGCCGGGACTTATCTACAACGAAATGAAACAGGCGTATGACCACAACGCCCGCCGTGTCTGGATAGTCAATGTGCATGACCTGAAACCCTCGGCTTATAACCTCGAATTATTCCTGGATATGGCATGGGATATCAACTCCGTAGCTCCTTCCACCCTGAACGAACATCAGGAGAAGTGGCTCTGCCGTGAGTTCGGCGAGCAGGCCGGCAAGAAGTTGTTTCCCGCTATGCATGAGTTCTACCGCCTTTGCGGTATCCGCAAACCGGAACATATGGGATGGACACAAGTCGAACTGGACAAGAAAAGATACCCTAGAGGACGTTCGCAAGTGATCGACACAGAATTCAGCCTGACGGAATTCGGCGGAGAACTCGACCGCTACATGGAATCTTACGAAACCATCAAAAAGACGGTTGAGGAAGCGGAAGCAATGATTGCTCCCGAACGGAAAGACGCTTTCTTCTCGCATATCAAGTACCAGGTATTCGGTGCCGCCGCTATGAGCACCAAGATGCTGGAAGCGCAACGTGCCCGTTCCTACGCCATGGGACAGTGCGACGAGTCTCTTTGGGGACGTGACAAGGCAATGCTCTCCGCCTGTGCAAGAAGCATGAAGGCTTATCAGGAAATCAAAGAACTGACCGACTATTATAACAACGAAATGGCGGACGGCAAATGGAAACATTCCATGTGTTTCTACCCGCGGGATTTATATGTATTCTACCCGCCGACTCTCCCTGTGGGACTGACGGACAAGGAAATAGACAAATACCTGACAGCAAACCCGAAGAAATCCGCTCCCCATAAGATTAAAACAGATAAATGCATTGTCTCCAACGCCTGTAATTATACAACAGCCTCAGAAGGAGCCACTCCGATACAGGCGTTGGGACACAGCATGAATGCCGTAGCCCTGCCCAAAGGCGGCTCGCTGACCTTCGAGTTCGACTGTCCGTGGGAAGGAGAAGCTCTCCTGCGTACGGCAGTCATACCAACCCAGCCGAACGACAAGGGGGATATCCGTTTCAGCGTCAGCATAGACGGCGGAAAGCCACAGGTTCTCTCTTTCCGCGAAAAAGGGCGTACCGAGACATGGAAACGCAATGTATTGCGTGGACAAGCGGTAAAGGAGACTAAACACTCCCTCAAAAAAGGTAAACATACCCTGACTATCACCGCATTGGACAAACATGTGGTAGTAGACCAATGGATGCTCGACTTCAAACCGAGCCGTAAGTTTTACGTATTCCCACTACAACCTTAAAATTGTATCAATATCATGAAATATACAATCCTATTTATCACCGGATTTGTCCTCTGGTTATCTGCATGCGCAGATAACCAGCTTCTTTCATCATCTCCGGCAGATGTGGGAAAAATAGTGGTAGAAGAAGAAAAAAAGTATATACACGGCGGTTCTGATTTTCTATCTATACGGAAGAGTATTTACCATAACTGCTACGGTGTCACCACGATCAACGGCACAAAGCCCAATCCTTGCTATTATGGAGACTTTTTGGGTGACTGGCGCTAAGGACACATACTAGTTATTATCTCGGTTCTGACTTGATAGAAAGTGAAAAACAAAAATAATATATTTGACTATGAAACATAGAATTATCTGGTTTATATTTATCGTACTCTGCATATCTGTCATAACAGTACATGCATCTGAACGTAAAAAATATAATTTCAACAGTGAATGGCGCTTACACATCGGGGATGATGAACAGGCCTCAAAAACCGAATTCGATGACAGCGGATGGAAACAAGTGACCCTTCCTCATGCCTTTAATGAGGATGAAGCATTCAAGCACCACATTGCACAATTGACGGACACAGTCGTCTGGTATCGAAAACGCTTCCAAGTAAAAGATTCAAAAGACAAGAAGGTATTTATTGAATTTGAAGGTATCCGCCAAGGGGGACATTTCTATCTAAACGGAGAATATCTGGGAATTCACGAGAATGGCGTCATGGCGACAGGCTTCGACCTGACCTCACATATAAAAGAAGGAGACAACGTTCTGGCTGTACGTATCGATAACAATTGGCAATATCGCGAAAAGAATACCAAATCGAAATTCCAGTGGAATGACCGTAACTTTAACGCAAACTACGGTGGAATTCCCAAGAATGTTTTCTTGCATGTCACGGATAAGGTTTACCAGACACTCCCCTTGTATAGTAACTTGAAAACTACTGGTGTATATATCTATGCCACGAATTTTGATATAAAAGGCCGCAAAGCAAAAATTCACGCCGAGTCTGAAGTACGGAATGACAGCCGCGAAATACGTAAATTCAGCTATCAAGTCACGCTGATGGATATTGACGGCAAGACAGTGAAAACATTCGACGCTCCGGGTATCACTTTGAATCCTGATGAAACAAAGATGATACAAGCCGCAACCGAAATTGACAATTTACACTTCTGGAGTTGGGGATACGGATATCTTTATACCGTAAAAACAGCTTTAAAAAACGAAAATGGAGAGGTCTTTGACGAGGTCATTACACGTACAGGATTCCGTAAGACCCATTTCGGTGAAGGAAAAGTCTGGTTAAATGACCGGGTGATTCAAATGAAAGGTTATGCACAACGCACCAGCAATGAATGGCCAGCAGTCGGCATATCAGTTCCAGCTTGGTTGAGTGATTATTCCAATGGGCTTATGGTGGAAAGTAACGGTAACTTAGTCCGCTGGATGCACGTCACTCCCTGGAAACAAGATGTAGAATCCTGTGACCGTGTCGGACTCATCCAAGCCATGCCCGCCGGTGATTCGGAAAAAGATTGTGGCGGCCGCCAATGGGAACAACGGACAGAGCTGATGCGCGATGCGATCATTTACAACCGCAACAACCCCAGTATCTTGTTTTATGAATGTGGAAATAAAGCTATCAGGCTGGAACACATGGTCGAGATGAAGGCTATACGTGATAAATTCGACCCTTATGGCGGACGTGCCATAGGCTCCCGAGAGATGCTCGATATACGTGAAGCTGAATATGGTGGAGAAATGCTTTACATTAATAAAAGTAAACATCATCCTATGTGGGCTACGGAATATTGTCGCAATGAAGGCTTACGTAAGTATTGGGATGAATACAGTTATCCATTCCATAAAGAAGGTGCCGGGCCTCTCCATAAAGGTAAACCCGCCACCAGCTACAACCATAACCAGGATATGTTTGCCGTAGAAATGGTACACCGTTGGTATGACTATTGGCGTGAACGCCCCGGAACCGGATTGAGAGTAAGTTCCGGCGGAACGAAAATAATCTTCTCCGATAGCAATACACATTGCCGGGGAGAGGAAAATTATCGCCGAAGCGGAGTTACGGATCCGATGCGTATTGAAAAGGATGCATTTTTCGCTCACCAAGTAATGTGGAATGGCTGGGTAGATACGGATAAATATCAAACTTATATCATCGGACACTGGAATTATCCTCAAAAGACAGTAAAACCAGTCTATGTTGTTTCAAATGGAGAAGAAGTAGAACTATACTTGAATGGAAAATCATTAGGCAAAGGAAAAAGAGAATCAAATTTCCTGTTCATCTTCGATAAGATAACCTTCCAACCCGGTAAACTGGAAGCCGTGAGTTTTGATAAAAGCGGCAAGGAAATCAGCCGGCACGATATTAACACTGCCGGAGAAGCGGATCACCTAAGGCTGACTGCCATGCAAAATCCTGAAGGTTTTCATGCTGATGGCGCAGACATGACACTGCTCCAGATAGAGGTTGTAGACAAAGAAGGCAGACGTTGTCCGCTAGATAATCGTGTAATCAAATTCTCTTTAACAGGAGAAGCCGAATGGCGTGGAGGTATTGCCCAAGGAAAAGATAATTATATATTAAGCACGAACCTGCCGGTAGAATGCGGCATTAACCGTGCTTTGATACGAAGTACAACAAAAGCAGGCAAGATCACTGTCACTGCCAAAGCAGAGGGACTTCCCGCCACAACACTTACTTTACAAACCATACCTGTAAAAGTTGTAAACGGATGTAGCGACTACCTGCCACAATATAGTTTAAAAAGTAAACTGAATAAAGGAGCAACTCCCCTTACTCCATCTTATATCGATACCAAACGCGATGTTTCAATCATTACCGCTAAAGCAGGTTCCAACCAAGACGAAGCAGCAAAAAGCTACGATGACAATGAATTAAGCGAATGGAGCAACGACGGGCAGCTAAATACCGCCTGGATCACCTACCAATTGGAAAGAGAAGCGGAAATTGACGACATTTGCATCAAGTTAAATGGCTGGCGTTCGCGCAGTTATCCGTTAGAAATTTATGCAGGTAAAACCAAAATATGGAGTGGTAACACAGAAAAAAGTTTAGGTTACGTTCATTTGGAAATAGACAAGCCCGTAAAATCGGATAAAATTACGATCCAACTGAAAGGAAGCACCATAGACAAAGATGCTTTTGGAGAGATTATTGAAATAGCAGGAGGAGCTGCCAATGATTTGGAAAAGAAAGCCCGAAGCAATAAAGGAAAAAATGGACTACGCATTATAGAAGTAGAATTCTTGGAGACAATAAAAAAGTAAGAAGATATTAGTTTATAAGTAACAATAACGCAATATGATAAAAATAAAACAACTACTTCCACTTGCATTCTGTCTGTGTTTCAACAACATTAATGCACAAAACACAGAGACTCTGTACCTGTCCGGAACAGGATTGGGAAAGACCGTCACTTGGGATTTCTATTGTTCCGCAGGGATGAACAGCGGCAAATGGAGCAAGATAGAAGTACCCTCGCAATGGGAACTGCAAGGGTTCGGAGAATATACATTCGGACGTTTCTACCTGGATAAGACAGCCAAACCCAGTGATGAGAACGGACTGTACCGCTACAAATTCAAAGTACCTGCCGGCTGGAAAGACAAGCAGGTCAGCATCGTCTTCGAAGGGGTGATGACGGATACGGAAGTGAAGATAAACAACCAGCTTGCGGGAGAGATTCACCAAGGCGGTTTTATCAGCTTTAATTACGACATCACCGACAAGCTCAAATTCGGTAAAAGCAATGAGCTGGAAGTGAAAGTATGGAAAGAATCTGCCAACAAGTCTGTAAATGCAGCGGAACGCAGGGCGGACTGGTGGCTGTTCGGCGGTATCTACCGTCCGGTTTATCTGAAAGCCGTACCCAAAACACATATCGAACGTATCGCCGTGAATGCGGCAGCCGACGGCAAGCTCTCAACGGAAGTTCATTTAAACAACCTTCCGGACGGATATTCCATAGCTACCTCACTGACTCCGGTAGGAGAAAATAAAGCTATCGGAAAGCAGATAAGCGAATTAGGAACAGGCAACGTACAAACGATTTCAACCCGTTGGGAAGGTATCCGTGCATGGGACTGTGAACACCCCAACCTCTATACGTTACGGTTGGAACTGCTCGACAGCCGGAAGCAGCTTGTGCATGTGCACGAAGAGCGAATCGGATTCCGCACCGTTGAATTCCGCCCTAAGGACGGTATTTATGTCAACGGGACAAAAGTGGTAATGAAAGGTATCAACCGCCATAGTTTCCATCCCGACGGCGGACGTACTACCAATAAGGACATCAGTCTGCAGGATGCGATGCTTATCAAGGAGATGAACATGAATGCAGTCCGTTCGCACTACCCGCCCGACAAGCATTTTCTGGATATGTGTGACTCTTTGGGGCTTTTCTATCTGAATGAGTTCCCCGGCTGGCATGGAAGATACGACGAGAAAGTCGGAGAAAAGTTGCTGAAGGATATGATAGCTCGTGATGTGAACCATCCCTGCATCTTCTTATGGAGCAACGGCAACGAGGGCGGTTGGAACAAGAAGCTGGACGCACGCTTTGCCGACTATGACCCGCAGAAGCGTCATGTCATCCATCCGTGGGCGGATTTCAACCAACTGGATACCCACCATTACCCCGCCTATCAGACAGGAACCGCTCGACTTGCCAACGGATACAATGTCTTTATGCCGACTGAATTTCTGCACGGGCAATATGACAAGGGACTGGGTGCGGGACTGGAAGATTATTGGAGCAACTACTCTTCCAATCCTTTATTCGCCGGCGGTTTCTTATGGACTTTCATTGATGAGGCTGTTTCACGCAGTGACAAAGGGGGCATCCTTGATTCCGACGGTCCGAACGGTCCGGACGGTATCGTAGGTCCCAGACGGGAAAAAGAAGGCAGTTTCTATACAGTCCGTGAAGTATGGGCGCCTATCCAATTCAAGAATCTGTTTATCACTCCCTCTTTCAAGGGAGAGTTTATGGTAAGCAATACATATCTGTTCACGAACCTGCGGGAATGTAATATGAAGTATCGACTTTATGCCACTCCTTCGCCACTAAAAGGTGGCGAACGTTCACTGCTGAATGAAGGAACGGTCGGCCTGCCCGCCATCGACCCGGGAGAAACAGGGAAAGCGCGTATGTCGTTACCTGCAAACTTCTTCCAGGGTGACGTGTTGGAACTGGAAGCTTACGACAGGACAGGCAAGATTATCTGTAACTGGACATGGCCGATAAAATATGCCAAAGAATATTTTGAGACCCAACGCACGCAAGCGATGTCCGCAACTGCGGCACAGATAAGAAAAGAGAATGAAAACATTACTCTTTCAGCCAATAACATCTCGGCTACTTTCAACGGTAAGGACGGGGCCTTAGTCAAAATTAAACGTAATGAACAGGTTATCCCGCTGAATAACGGTCCGTTGCCAGTAGGCATTAAAGCCGATTTCAAAAAAGGTGAGACACGGATGGACGGTAACGATGCCCTTTTCATTGTGAAATACACGGGAGCCGTCGATTCTATCGTCTGGCGTATGACAGCGGACGGCTTGCTGGGAATGGACGCGATTCTGCTGAACCGTGGCACCGGCGGCGGATACAAAGGCGAGTTCTTCGATAAAAACATCTATTACCTGGGATTCAGTTTTTCTTTCCCAGAAAAAGAGGTGAAAGGTATGCGCTGGTTCGGACGCGGCCCGTACCGCGTTTGGAAAAACCGTATAAAAGGGACTAATTATAATATTTGGGAAAAGGAATACAATAATACCGTTACCGGAGAAAGTTTCGAGAAACTGGTATATCCGGAGTTCAAAGGGTATCACGGCAATCTGTACTGGGCGACCCTGGAATCGGACAAAGTGCCTTTCACCGTGTATTCGGAAACAGACGGTTTGTATTTCCGGGTATTTACACCCGAGGAACCGAAACATCGCAGGGACGGAGAAAACAGCATGCATGGTTTCCCGGAAGGTGACCTTTCGTTTTTGTATGATATTCCCGCCATACGGTCATTCAAATCAATCGCCGAACATGGTCCGAAAAGCCAGCCAAGCACTATTCGTATCAAATCGGGCGACGACGGATTACGCATGAAACTTTGGTTTGATTTCCGCCACTAAGAAGTTTCCGACTGATTGAATCAACAAATAAACTCTAATTAATAATAGAAATAGCCATGAAAAAAGTACTATTAACGCTGGCATTAGTTGCCACAGCTTCATTAAGCAATGCTCAAGTATTAAGAAACAACTTCCTCAACGGATGCACAGAGGGAGAACCTATCGAAAAAGCGGCATATACCGCAAAGAAAGCACCGCTCAATAAGGATGTATGGAGCGCCGCTTTCAGCGAGAAAGAACCTTATACAGGCGAAAGTCCTGTTGCCGGCAAAGAGATGTCTTACAAGGGATACAATGAGAAAGGGCTTTCCATCACTCTGGGCGGACTGCCGGAAGGCACTAATTTCCGTCCCAGCATTTACGGATTGGAATCAGGAAGAACTTATTCTTCCGGCACTTATTATCTGTCATTCCTTGTAAATTTCTCCAAATTCAAAGCGAAAGGAAATATAGATTTCATATCCACTATTACTAATCATACTGTCGGAATAAGCCGCGGATTTGTATTTGCATCCAATCAAGGCAACAAACTTAAATTCGGAGTAGGCATACACAAGCAACGTGCCGCAACCACAACAACTTACGACCTAAACACCACGCATCTGGTTGTCCTGAAAATCGACTTCGACAAGGGACAGGCTTCTTTATTTATCGACCCTGAACTGAAAGATAAAGAACCCGCAGCGAACGCGGTAGCTACTGAAGAAGGTGTCTTAAAGGCAGGTATTAAAGGAATCATGTTCAAAAACCGTAATAACTACGCAGGAAACATAGGAAACTTCCGCTTTACGGATAGTTGGGCAGGAGTAATCGGAAAATAATAATACCGATATTTATAGGCTGGAGCAGACATACTGCTCCAGCAGTATATAAGTCTCAATAAAAAAAGCGGGTTTCTTTATAAGAGCCCGCTTTTCTAATTTCTTTCAACTATATATCTTATTCAACAGCTGCAGACAATTCAGCACCAGCTTTAAACTTAGCTACTTTCTTTGCAGGAATAGTGATAGTTGCCTTTGTAGAAGGGTTAATACCAGTTCTTTCAGCTCTTTCGCTTACAGAGAAAGTACCAAAACCAACGAGTGATACTTTTTCGCCAGCTTTCATAGCATTAGTAACTGAAGTGATGAAAGCATCAAGTGCTTTTTTTGCATCGGCTTTGCTCATTTGAGATTCAGCAGCCATTGCACTAATAAGTTCAGACTTATTCATAATACGTAAAATGATTAATTAATATATATGTTACACAAAAGATTATCCCTCAAGGAATTGATTTCACAAATATAGCCGAACAAAACAACATATCAAATAAAAACATAAAAAAAACGCAGCAAATTATTGAAAAAGAGCTAATAGGAAGTCATTTTCATGCTTTAAAACAGAATTTATTCGTACTTTTGCGACTATTATCTAAATATTCAGAATTTAAAATGATGCCAACTGTAACTAAAAACCTGATAATTATCAATGTACTGGCGTTTTTCGGTACACTTGTCGCCCAACGATACGGTATAGACTTAACGAATTATCTGGGATTACATTTCTTCCTCGCAAGTGATTTCAATCCGGCACAGCTCATTACATATATGTTCATGCACGGCGGATTCAGCCACATTTTCTTTAATATGTTTGCCGTCTTCATGTTCGGGCCGATTCTCGAACAAACTTGGGGGCCCAAACGTTTCCTGCTTTACTATATACTTTGCGGTATCGGTGCGGGACTTATACAGGAAGGGGTGCAGTATATCCAGTATGTTACCGAACTCAGCCATTATGCACAAGTGAACATAGGCTCTGCCGTCATCCCCATGGAACAGTATCTGAACATGATGACCACCGTAGGGGCTTCGGGAGCTGTTTACGCCATATTGCTGGCATTCGGTATGCTGTTTCCTGACAATCGCCTGTTCATCTTTCCGCTGCCCTTCCCTATCAAAGCGAAATTCTTTGTTATCGGATATGCCGCAATCGAATTATGGGCGGGACTTGCCAATAGTGCCGGAGATAATGTCGCTCACTTCGCCCATTTGGGAGGAATGTTGTTCGGACTGATTCTGATTTTGTATTGGAGAAAAAAAAGCAATAACAATGGGACATATTATAGCTGATTTGAAAGAGACATTCAGAAGAGGAAATATTTTCATCCAACTGATTTATATCAACGTCGGTATTTTTGTTATCGGGACGTTGGTTAATGTTTTCCTGCAATTATTTGCATTTAATACCCCTGATATATTCGGCATATTTGCCCTGCCGGCTTCTTTTATAGTTTTTATTCACCAGCCATGGTCGCTGTTCACCTATATGTTCATGCATGCCGGTATCCTGCATATCCTGTTCAACATGCTTTGGCTGTACTGGTTCGGAAGCCTGTTTCTCTACTTTTTCTCGGCAAAGCATCTGAGAGGACTGTACGTACTGGGCGGTATCTGCGGCGGTTTGCTGTACATGATTGCCTATAATGTATTTCCTTTATTCAGTTCGCAAGTGGCGGGTTCCACATTAGTCGGGGCATCGGCATCCGTATTGGCTATCGTAGCAGCTACGGCCTACCGTGAACCAAACTACCGGGTACAGCTCTTTCTGTTCGGCGCTATCCGTCTCAAATACCTGGCGTTAGTCGTTATCGGCATCGATGTACTATCCATCACTTCAAGCAACGCCGGCGGACATATCGCCCACTTAGGCGGTGCCCTTGCCGGACTTTGGTTTGCCGCAAGCCTGAGCAAAGGAGCCGATTTAACTTCCTGGATTAACCGGATTCTGGATGGCTTCGTATCCCTGTTCCAAAAGAAGACATGGAAACGTAAACCGAAAATGAAAGTGCACTACGGTGGCGGTGCTACCAGTCGTGAGAAGGATTACGATTACAATGCCCACAAGAAAGCACAGTCGGACGAAGTTGACCGTATTCTGGAGAAGTTGAAGAAATCCGGTTACGACAGCCTGACAACAGAAGAAAAGAAAAGCTTGTTCGACGCAAGCAAAAGATAAAAGAATGGAGCATATTGGCAAAATTGTCGCATTTCTGATACTGGCTATCAACGCTTTCTTTGTGGGAACGTTGATACTCAGTGCATATAGCCCCTACCTCAGTCCTAAAGTAAACCCGCTTGCTTCCAGCCTCGGACTTGCGTTCCCGATATTTCTGACTGTCAACCTACTGTTTCTGGCATTCTGGGCATTCGTCAACTACCGCTATACGTTATTGCCCATTATCGGTTTCCTCGTTTGCCTTCCGCAAATACGGACTTATATTCCTTTCAATTCCACTACAAAAACGATACCGGAAGGAAGTATCAAGCTACTATCCTACAATGTTATGAGCTTCAGTAATCTGGAGAAGAAAAACGGGAAAAACCCGATTTTGTCCTATCTGGCAGACAGTAAAGCCGATATAATCTGCCTGCAGGAATATAATACATCCACCAATAAGAAGTTTCTGACAGAGCAGGATGTGAAAAAGGCATTGAAAGCATATCCTTACCAGTCCATCCTCCAACAGGGCAAAGGTGAGGTGCAACTTGCCTGCTTCTCCAAATTTCCCATACTTTCGGCACGCCCCATCAAGTACGAAAGCACTTATAACGGTTCCATGAGATATGTACTGAATGTAAACAACGATACGATTACATTGATTAACAACCATCTGGAATCCAACAAGCTCACCAAGGAAGACAGAGGAATCTACGAAGACATGATAAAAGACCCGAATGCGAAAAAAGTGAAAACCGGCCTCCGGCAACTGGTAAGGAAACTCGCGGAAGCATCGGCCATCCGTGCGTCACAAGCGGACTCCGTAGCCAAATATATAGCGGAAAGCAAATATCCGACCATTATTGCGTGCGGTGACTTCAACGACGGGTCCATCTCGTACACGCACCGTATCCTTACCCAAAAACTGGACGACGCATTTACTCACTCCGGCAAGGGACTGGGAATTTCCTATAACCAGAATATGTTCTATTTCCGAATCGACAATATCCTGATAAGCCCTGACCTGAAAGCCTATAACTGCACCGTAGACCGGTCTATCAAGGCTTCAGACCACTATCCTATCTGGTGCTATATCAGCAAACGATAAAAACTGTAAACTCTAATATAAAAAACTTATGATGATAAAAAAAACACTAACCATTTTAGCAGTAAGTTGTATGATGTACTCCTGTGCTACGAAAACAGAAAGCAATCCTTTCTTTACAGAGTTTCAAACCGAGTATGGTGTCCCGCCTTTCGACAAGATTAAACTGGAACACTACGAACCTGCCTTCCTGAAAGGTATCGAGGAGCAGAAGCAAAACATAGAAGCTATCATCGAAAGCCCGGAAGTCCCGACTTTCGAGAATACGATTGTAGCCCTGGATAACAGCGCACCCATCCTTGACCGTGTAAGCGCTATTTTCTTCAATATGACAGATGCGGAGACAACCGACGCCCTCACTGAACTTTCCATGAAAATGGCTCCGGTTCTTTCGGAACACGAAGACAATATCTCCCTGAATGAGAAACTTTTCAAGCGTGTGAACGATGTGTACTTGCAGAAAGACTCATTGAACCTGACAACGGAACAGGCACGTCTGCTGGACAAAACCTACAAGAGATTTGTCCGTTCGGGAGCCAACCTCAGCGCAGAGAAGCAAGCCCGTCTCCGTGAAATCAACAAGGAGCTTTCCACACTCGGCATCACTTTCAGCAACAATGTGCTGAACGAGAATAACGCTTTCCAACTTTTCGTTGATAAAGAGGAAGATTTGGCCGGACTGCCCGAATGGTTCCGCCAAAGCGCAGCCGAAGAAGCAAAAGCAGCCGGACAACCGGGCAAATGGCTGTTTACCCTGCACAATGCCAGCCGCCTGCCTTTCCTGCAATATTCAGAAAACCGTCCGCTCCGCGAACAAATGTACAAAGCCTACATCAACCGGGGTAACAACAACAATGAAAACGATAATAAAGAGAATATCCGCAAAATCGTTTCTCTCCGCCTGGAAAAAGCAAACCTGTTAGGTTTCGACTGCTACGCCAACTTCGTTCTGGACGAAACAATGGCGAAGAACGCTATCAACGTTATGGAACTTCTGAACAATCTCTGGAGTTATGCACTGCCGAAAGCGAAAGCGGAAGCTGCTGAACTTCAGAAGTTGATGGACAAAGAAGGCAAAGGCGAAAAACTGGAAGCATGGGACTGGTGGTATTACACCGAGAAACTGCGGAAAGAGAAATACAACCTGTCCGAAGAAGATACAAAACCCTACTTCAAACTGGAAAATGTACGCGAAGGCGCATTTGCCGTAGCCAACAAGCTATACGGCATCACCTTGACCAAGCTCGAAGGTATCCCGACCTATCATCCTGACGTAGAAGTCTTTGAAGTGAAAGACGCAGACGGTTCACAACTCGGAATCTTCTATGTAGACTATTTCCCGCGTGCCGGAAAAAGCGGCGGCGCATGGATGAGCAACTACCGTGAGCAACAGGGAGCAACCCGTCCGTTAGTATGCAACGTTTGCAGCTTTACCAAACCGGTAGGCGACACTCCTTCTTTACTGACAATGGACGAAGTAGAGACATTGTTTCACGAATTCGGCCACGGTCTGCACGGTCTGCTGACAAAATGTGAATACAAGGGAACATCCGGTACAAACGTAGTGCGCGACTTTGTAGAACTTCCTTCCCAAATCAACGAGCATTGGGCTACCGAACCGGAAGTACTGAAAATGTATGCCAAACACTACCAGACAGGAGAAGTCATTCCCGATAAAATCATCGAAAAAATACTGGAGCAAAAGACCTTCAACCAAGGCTTCATGACAACCGAACTGCTGGCCGCCGCCATCCTCGACATGAACTTGCACACCATAACAGATGTAAAGAATATAGACATACTTTCATTCGAAAAAGAAGCCATGGACAAGCTCGGTCTTATCCCCGAAATAGCACCCCGCTACCGTGTCACTTACTTCAATCATATCATTGGCGGATACGCTGCCGGATACTATAGTTACCTATGGGCGAATGTACTGGACAACGATGCTTTCGAAGCCTTTAAAGAACATGGAATTTTTGATAAGAATACCGCCGACCTGTTCCGCTACAACGTATTGGAGAAGGGAGACAGCGAAGATCCGATGGTACTTTACAAGAATTTCCGTGGAGCAGAACCGAGCCTGGAACCGCTACTGAAAAACAGAGGGATGAAATAATTCGGCAAAAAAGCCCTTAAACATCAAATATTTGAGGGCTTCTTACATATAAATGTGAAAAAAAAACTATATTTGCAGCCTTGTATACGGCAAAAAGAACTTGTGTACGACAGAATTTAACTGAAAATTAAATTAAAAAAGTAATCATCATAAATTAAAAGTAAAATGCAAAACAAAGGATTTGTAA
>ENA-UEPG01000820-UEPG01000820.1-human-gut-metagenome-genome-assembly--contig:-NODE-820-length-28318-cov-8.240820_pt1 | contig 28318 bp, 20 predicted proteins | sample MGYA00242893_ERZ507902 | MGnify/ENA primary metagenome ERZ507902 (study PRJEB26167, sample SAMN06115491) | human gut metagenome | host: Homo sapiens | place: China:Gansu | collected 2015-04-23 | study...
ACTTATGAAGAAGCCTGCCAGCATTTGAAACGGCAATATGACGGTTATCATTTTAGCAAAAACTGTGAAGATATTTACAACCCGTTCAGTCTTTTCAATGCTTTTTCTCAAAGGGATTATAAAAGCTTTTGGTTCTCTACCGGTACGCCCACTTTCTTGATTGAGATGTTACAGCGAATGGACTTCAATCTCAATCTCTTGGAGAAGATGGAAGTGAAAGATGAGGACTTTGATAAAGCGACAGAGGTTATCACCGATCCGATTCCTGTACTTTATCAGAGCGGTTATCTGACTATTAAAGGATATGAACCTCTTTTCCGTACATACACGTTAGGTTATCCTAACGAAGAAGTTAAAATAGGCTTTATTGAGACGTTGATCCCTTCCTATCTCAATCAACCCACCCGCGAAAGTAATTTCTATGTAGTCTCTTTTGTAAGGGATTTGATGAAAGGTGATATTGAGCAATGTCTGCTTCGTACCCGTTCTTTCTTCTCTTCTATTCCTTATGATTTGGAGAATAATCAGGAAAAACACTATCAAACCATCTTTTACTTGCTGTTCCGTTTGATGGGGCAATATGTGGATGTAGAGGTAAAGAATGCCATTGGCAGGGCCGACGTGGTAATCAAAATGCCTGACGCGGTTTATGTACTTGAATTCAAGGTGGATGGTACTCCTGGAGAGGCATTGGCGCAAATTAATAGTAAACAATATGCCATCCCTTATGAGATAGACCATCGCAAGGTTGTTAAAGTTGGAGTGAATTTCGATAGCGCAACGCGGACTTTGGGAGAGTGGGAGATAGAATATTCTTAGACAGAAATAAATTGAATCATATATACTTGAAATCAAACATTTTCTGCTTACCTTTGTTTGCATGAAAAAAGAAAACGGGAAAGGAGACGAACTTATGGCAAGTAATTATATTCGTTTCGATTGGGCAATGAAACGCTTGTTGCGTAATAAAGCCAATTTTGCAGTTCTCGAGGGCTTTCTTACCACTCTTCTAAATGAAAAGATAGTCATTCAGAAGCTGTTGGAAAGTGAGAGCAATCAAGAGGATGAGTTTGACAAGTATAATCGGGTGGATATGCTTGCGGAAAACTCAAAGGGTGAACTTATTTTGATTGAAGTTCAAAATAATAATGAGTATGCGTATTTCCAACGTATGTTATTCGGCACTTCGAAATTGGTGACCGAATACATAAACCGCGGGGAAGGGTATGACAAAGTAAGGAAAGTATATAGTGTCAATATTGTATATTTCTCTTTAGGGAGTGGAAAGGATATTGTATATCATGGAAAAACTGAATTCCGCGGAATCCATCAGGGAGATGTTTTGGAATTGACTCCTTTCCAGAAACAGACGTTCAAAGTAGATAGTGTCAGTCAGCTTTATCCCGAATATTATATTTTGAAGGTCAATGATTTTAATCAAGTGGCCCGGAGTCCATTGGAAGAATGGATTTATTATATGAATACTGGTGATATACCTGATAGTGCGACAGCGCCGGGGTTGGATGAGGCTCGTCAACGCCTGAAACTGGATAAGATGACTAAAGAAGAATTAAATGCATATTATCGTCATTTGGATAATATAGTGATTCTACGTGACAATATATATACCGAGCGTGCGGAAGGTCGCATGGAAGGACGTATGGAAGGTCGTGCAGAGGGACTTATGGAGGGTCGCATGGAAGAAAAAAGAGAAATGGTACATAATATGAAATCTTTGAATATTCCACTTGATACCATTTCGCAAGTTACAGGACTATCCATTGAAGAAATAAAAAGTTTGTAGTAGGATTGCCACAGAAAATTGTGAATTTTAAAATGATAAAGACAACGCTTCCATTTATACTGGGAGCGTTTTTTTATTCATAAAAATAGGATACTGTATGCGTTTCTCTTGCTTGAAATCTGAACAGTGCATGGCGCGCAAGCAAATATGCGAGTAATCAGGCATTATGAAAATCTGTATTGCTTCTGCTTATATGTTATTGTGGTGCATATAGTTTGTAATAAAGTGCTAATTATGATATTTCGTCAGAGAATTGTGTGGCTATATCGTATTTTGCTACATCAGTTTATTGTAGTAAAAAGCATGGAATAGCTGAAAATATGCAGGTTGTTTAGAGTCACACCGATGAATACATCGTTGGTCGGTGAGAAAAGCATTGATCCTCACCGACCAACGATGCGTTCCTTTTAAAGGAACGGAGCTTAATCAAGAGAGAATAACTTGTTTTTATTCCTCATTTATGCAGTTTTTAGCTCATGAATAGCATATTCTTGCATTAATTTATGCATTTATTTTTCTATTTGCTCGATTTTGAGTTGAATATTAAAAGGGAGAATCTTAAAAATAGAACAGAATCTCTTATTCTGAGAGACACGGTTGACATTCCATGCTCTGTTGAGACTGCAAGAATCTTGCTTTTCTCACTATAGATATTGTTTGGCTTATTCGTGAATTTAATTAAATAATGTTATCTTTGTGGTTGAAAAGGAACTAAAATGAAACATGATGAGAACTTATAATGTTATTTTGTTGTTTATTGTTGCCTGCATTGGTGGAGTTGTATTTTTCTTTGCTTGTAAATACACTTATGAGTCCAAGCTATCTGTTTTTAAACAAAAGGCAAAAAGCACTTTTATTGAGGCTGTTGATCAGGAAGTGAAAAGACGGAATGTGGAAGGTCCTTTGGTATCATATTTTGATCCAAAATATGTAGCTGCTGATGTACCGGATTCTGTTTGTATTAGAGATTCTTTGGGGATACATGAGTATCCTTTAGATCGGAATAAGCATTATATGAATATAACAAGCAATAGAGATTTACGTGCTTTGCATAGTTACACCTTTGGGAAGCACCCTATTATTGCAGATTCATTAAATATTATTTGGAGAGAATATTTGTTGGAAGCTCATCTTCCTGTTGAATCTGCTTTGTCTGTTTCAGTAACGGATGAAAAGGGAAAAGTAAAATCTTGTAATAAGACACAATGTGAATGGTGTAATTTCTCAAATATAGTATTTACAGTTTATATTGGTTATGCTTGTGAAATAGAAGTGAAAGGGTATATCTATTATTCCATATGGAGTATAATACATTTTGAACTTTTACTCTATTTATTACTGTGTATTTTTATTGTTTATGGAATGTATAAAACTTGGATCTTAGTTCGGAAAAAGCTCGTTTTAATGCAACAAAAGAATACTATAGAAGTCTTAAAAATAGTGAAAGAGATAGATAGTACTCCTGTACGTTCCTATATGTTAAAAAAGGATATGATATTTTATGCGGAGAAAAAGACTATAGAATTCAGAGGGATAAAAACAAGACTTTCCCCTCAGGCTAATGAATTGTTGGAGTTGTTTTTGAATAATAAAGAAAAGCATTATATTTTAAAAGATGATGAAATAATGAGTAAATTGTGGCCTAATAGGAAGGAGCGTGTGGAAAATGTTCATAAAGCGGTAGGTCGTTTACGTAATATACTTCATAAACTAGACTCTGATATTGACATAAAGAGAGGAGTTGAAACTTATCAATTGATTCTTTAGTCATTTTAGCGAATAAATTAGAAGATTATAAGTGCCGATGAAATCGGTGTTTTTTGAAAAAATGCAGTTGGTCCGAAATGGTCCGCTGCTTTTTTTGTCTATATCCTACCAATCTTCTACTTTTGCTCACATAATTAATTCTATAAAAAAGTACAATGAAAAAGTTATCTGTTTTTTTATTTTTATTATGTATAGTGGCTATTGCAGCCATTAAAAAGCAAAGTTCTCATCAAGATAAAGTGAGTTCATTACTTTTATATAATATTGAAGCATTAGCTGCTGGTGAAACTATGCGACCGGTTAGATGTTTGGGTAGAGGATCCATAGATTGTCCTGCATCGCATGATAAGGTTGATTATGTTGCCGAAGGATACAGCCTTGAAAAGTGGCGTTAGCTTCCTGTTTCTTTGTCTTTTATTTCTGTTTTCTTGTAATAATAGCCATAAGGAATATGGAAAAAATGTATTTCTCTATTCTGGATTCCTGCAAGAAAAAGAATTGAAAGGAGAAGTAATAGAGCTTGATACAGCCTTGTTCCGCTATCCTTTTCGGATACGGATAAAAGGGGATAAAGCCATTGTAATGGATTTACATGGTTCCGAATATTATGGGCACTTATTCCAATACCCAAGTTTCCGGTATCTATCTTCTTTTGGCAGACGAGGCGATTCCCCAACGGAAATGTTGTCGATGGAAAACTTCCGTTTGTATAACCATGAATTATGGACTTTAGATGCTAACAAAAGCGAATTAACTAGGTTAGATTTTTCTTCATCCGGTGATTCACTGCTTCGTGAGGAAACGGTAACATTGGATGAAGATATACTTCGACCACTTGATTTTGCCATATATAATGATACGACATTTGTCATTCCTGACTATTCAGGTGAGAGCCGTTTTTTAAAGGTTAATTGCAAAGGTAAACTTATAGAGAAGATAGGCGCTATACCTACAGCAAATAAGAAAGTTTTGCAAGAAGCCCGTCCGGCATTAGCACAGGCATGGCGTAGTTTTTTAGATTATAATCCCCATAATGGCGTTTTAGCTGCTGTCACTCAACTGGGCGAGGTAGTTGAAGTTTATAATTTGAAAGACAGTACTCATGTTGTTCGTATCGGTGAGCACGATGAACCTGAATTCAAAATTTCAGATGGATATGGTATACCAACAGGCATCATGGGATTCAGTGATGTTCAAGTAACGGATAGTGCCATTTATACGCTGTTTCATGGAACGCCTTTTAAGGAGATAGCAAGACAAAGTGGGAGACTTCCTGACGGAGGAAAATACATTTATGTATTTAGTTTGAAAGGAGAACCGTTATGTAAATATGTACTCGACCATTATATATATGGTATTTGGGTGGATGAAGCTACTAAAACAATAATGGCAACAGATGTAAATAACGATCAGCCAATACTAAAGTTTAGCTTTGGTTGAATGAGAGAATTAACTTGATTAAAAGGAGCAGAATGATGAGTTTGTTCATCTTGCCGGATTTGCTTACATATCATCTGCTCCTAAACCTTTAAAAAAAGATTCCGATGCAAACATAAGAATAAAAAATTAATGTAGCAAACTATTGCTATTCTGTTGAAAGGATAGATACAGAAGAGAAAAATAAATTGTAAACTAAAAATCATTGAAGGATGAAACAAAAAATAATGAGTATTATTGCCGTTGTTGCTATTGCCGCTATCACAGGATATAATGTATATACTTCACAAAATAATGTAAAGTTGTCGGACTTGGCTTTGGCTAATATAGAAGCATTGGCTAGTTCAGGTGAAGGTTCTCAGAGCGATTGTGAAACTTATTGTATGACCAGCTATTTTGATACATGTATAATTCGATATACAAATAATACTTTTACTACTTGTTATGATAGTAGAATAAGGCGATAGATAACCGATTGGTTTAATAGGCTATGTAGAGACATTGTTAATATGTTTTTATATAGCCTAATAATAAATATATAATAATACAATGAATATCCATAAATCATATATAATACTGTTTTTTATAGTATTGGTTGCTTGTTCAGATAAGAATGGAAGTAACTATCAAGATGCAATTACTATTGAATATAAGGATTTTACATCTATCCAAAAATTGACAGGGAAAGTATTTTTATCAGATAAAGAAGTATTAAAACCTATGCGTGTTTATGTCTGTGATACTATTTTAGTAACAATGAATCCAATGGAGAAGAAATTGTTTCATCTTTTTGATTTAAATTCTAAAAGAAAAATAGGTCAGCGGATTTCTTTAGGACAAGGACCGAACGAAATGATTCGTCCTTCTATTATAAAATTTGATGAGAATCAAATCATAATATTCGATGTTGCCACCTTTACGTTATTCACATATGATACAACAGATTTTATTTCAAATGAAAATACACTTCCTATAGAAAGAAAAACATTAGAATTACAGGCATATGGTGAAGTTGGTTTACTTTCTGATTGTTTTATAGGGTCGACTTATAATCCAAAGAATCAATTTATAAAATTTAATAATGCAGGAAATAAAGTCAGTGAATTCGGTTATTATCCAGAAGTGGCAGGCTTGTCATATACTGATGATGAAAAATTGGAGGCTTTTAAATTTTCTTTTGTAACTAATATGAAAGATAGGATTGCTGTTTGTTATAAATGGACAGATTTAATTGATATCTATGATCAAAACGGGCAATTGAAAAAAAGAATTCATGGACCTGAGCAATCGTATGCGCGTTTTAAGGAATTCCATAATGGTAATGCTATTGCCGCTACTCCTGATAAAGATAACAAAGATGCATATTTCTTTCCATATAATGTTGGAGATGATTTTTTTGTATTATTTAATGGTAAGCCTTGGAATCCGGATGCAAAGGAAGCGGAATTACCGGATCGTATATTGGTTTTTGGATGGGATGGCTCTCCTCAAAAAATATACTCTTTAGATCAAGGAATTATAAATTTTGCTGTTGACAAAATCCATAAAAAGATTTATGGAATTAGTAGCTCGCCTGAATTTCATGTCGTGGAATTTTCATTTTAATAATTGGACAGTAATGAAAGGTGGAATTTTCATATTATTGCTATTAATATTGATATCATGTTCAAATAGAAATGATAGTAATATAACTTCTCTTTTGAAAGAGTGGGAACAGAAAGAAATTCTGTTCCCTAAAAAAATATATTTTACAACAATGTTGAAGGATACTATATATTATAATCTTAACAGTGAATATAAGATATTGACGTATGTTGATTCAATAGGATGTACTAGTTGTAAACTGCAATTACCGGCATGGGATATATTGATTAAAGAAATTGATTCTTTATATGTTGATAAGGTGAATTTTGTTTTTGTTTTTTCTCCTCATAGAATTAAAGAAATTCATCATGCTATATTGACCTCCAATTTTAACTATCCAGTATGTGTGGATGATCTGGATAGTATTACAAAACTTAATAATTTTCCTTCTGATTCAAGGTTTCATACATTCTTATTGGATAGAAATAATAAAGTTATGGCAATTGGTAATCCGATACAGAATCCTCGTATTAAAGAACTTTATTGGAATATAATTTCAGGCAGACTAGATTCATCTTTGTTGGATAATCAACCGCTAACTACTGTTTCACTTTCTTCGTCTCAAATAGAAATGGGTAATTTTTCTTGGGAGAAGGAGCAAGAGGTAGAATTCGAAATCTGCAATACTGGAGAAATCCCATTAGTAATTAATGATGTGATTACGTCTTGTGGTTGTGTTACTGCAAAATACGTTAAGAAACCATTTAACCCTCATGAAATAGCAAAGATGAAAATAATTTATAAATCAGAGCGCCCGGAACGTTTTGATAAGACTATTACAGTTTATTGTAATGCATCTAATGCACCATTACGAGTGAAAGTTACTGGAAATGCTCATTAAAAGTGTATGAACAGGAATTTTAAATATACTTTAGTTATTGTACTTGTTATCATGTTAATTGGAAAAGTAATAATAAACTCTTTTAGAAAAGAGAATGTTACTTCTTTGGAAACAGTATTACAAGTGGCTGGTGAAAATAGACAAGAGTTGGAAAAGGTGCTTCGCTATTATAAAAAGAATTCATCTGATAGTTTAAAGTATAAAGCCGCTTGTTTTCTGATAGAAAATATTCCTTTTTATACTTATTCTGATGGAGAACAATTAGAAAATTATAAATCTTACTATACATGGTTGAAAAAGAGTAAAGGTAAAACACCGCAACAAGTAGTTGATTCTATAAAGAAAATATATGGTCCTATGAAAGAGCCCAGTAAGAAGCGAGATATTATGGAGATAGATTCCGCTTATTTATGCCATAACATTGATTGGGCATTTAAAGTCTGGCAGGAACAACCGTGGGGAAAGAAAATTTCGTTTGAAACGTTTTGTGAGTTTTTATTGCCTTACCGGATAGGTGATGAACCATTAACTTATTGGCGTGAAACGTACTATGAAAAATATAATTCGTTGTTGGATTCATTGCGTATGTCTGATTCATTAGATATTGAAGATCCGGTTGTTGCCGCTAATTATCTAATAAGTAAATTGCCTGATAAAAGCTATTATTATACTTCTGTAACACCATATCCATTTGGGCATATAGGACCGGAATATGTACAATACTTATCCGGTACATGTAGGGAAGTGACTGATTTTGCAGTGTATCTATTCCGCGCTTTGGGTATTCCTTGTGCCATAGACTTTGTTCCTGTACGAAGTTATATAAATGCCGGGCATTTTTGGTTGACAACATGGAATAAGGATGGAGAGGAGTATATGACTGACTTCCCACAAAAATTGCGACCTGTACGTAAGAATTGGTGGTATCGGTGGGATGATAGTTCCAAAGTGTATAGATATACTTTTAGTGTGAATAGAGGACTGTACGAGCAAATGGCAAAGTATGGTGAAGAAGTATATCCTTTTTGGCGTTTGCCGAAATTTGTAGACGTAACTTATGGATATGGCTATAATTTAAAGAAAGAATTGGTTATTCCTTTGGAAAAACTGTATAAAACGAGACGGAGTGGGAAAATTGCTTATCTATGTGTCAGTGATAGAGATCGTTGGACTCCTGTTGATTGGACTGAATTTGATGCTGGTCGTCTAGTGTTTCAGTATGTACGGAATGGTTCGTTTATGAGAGTGGCTACTTATGAGAATGGAGAGTTATGCTTTTTGACCGATCCTTTTTATGTTGATAAACAGAGTAATGAGATCTACTATTATCCCGCAGGAAAGGAGAAGGAAGATGTGGTATTATATGCCAAGTGTGATATCGGGAGAGAAAATATGTATAGGGACCGGATGATAGGAGGTGTTTTTGAAGGGAGCAACTATCCTGATTTTTTGGAAAAAGACACTTTGTTTATTATACAGGGCAGACCTAATCGTTTGAATACGACTGTAAAAAGTTGGCCTGATAAGGAATATCGTTATCTTAGATATTTCGGTCCGCCTAAAAGTGCATGCAATATTTCGGAAGTCGCTTTTTATGAGAAGAATGATACTGTTGCTTTATCTGGTAAGATCATAGGGACTCCCGGATGCTATCAACATGACGGAACACATGAATATACCAATGTGTTTGACGGGAAAACATGGACTTCTTTCGACTATTTTAAGCCTACCGGAGGATGGGCGGGGCTTGATTTAGGCCGAAAAGTCCGTGTAGACCGCATTGTCTATACTCCGCGCAATCGGGATAATTATGTTCGCCCTGATGATGTGTATGAGTTATTCTATTGCGACAGGGATTGGAAGTCTGCCGGAAAAATAAAAGCAACTGCCGATTCACTGGTATTTCGGGATATTCCTGTAAATACGCTGTTACTTCTGAGAAATCATACGCGCGGACTGGATGAAAGAATCTTTATTTATGAAAACGGAACTCAACTATGGAAATAAGAACTCATATCAGGCTTGTCGTGGCATGGAGAATAATTATAATCTCGGGTATTATTTCTCTGATATATGCTTGTTCTTATTCGGAGAAGAAGATTTCGCATCTTTCCGGTATTGCTCCTTCTGAACATACGTTATTGGCGATTGCTCCCGATGTTGGTATCAAAGTAATAGGCGATTCGCTAAACAAAAGTTATCCGCAGTTGAGAACCGGAAAGACATTTCCGATAACAGGTATTTTACGTGTAGACGGTAAAGTTTATCGTTTCATGGGAGACGATTCTTTGCGTATATCTCCTTTAGCTCCTCTTTCGGAGGATACTATCGGATGGACGGGGAAATATTCTTTTTTGTATCCGGGAAAAGGATGGGAACTGAGAGAATATGATGATTCTTTGTGGAATGAAGGTAACGGAGCTTTTGGTTCGACAAGGGGTTATTATTATCCGGCTCATACTCTTTGGGGAGCGGAGAATATTTATGTCCGCAGGCATGTCAAGGTAGATAATAAAGATGTTTTGAAGAATCATAAAGTGTATGCCCGCTATGTATGCGACGACCGGATAAAACTTTTTTGTAATGGGGAATTTCTGTTAGAGAATGGATTTACGCATCTAACGAAATGTCAGCGCTTGACTGATGAAGCTGTTAACCAAATAATTGATGGAGATAATATTCTGGCTGCATATTGTCGTAATACGGGAGGTGCCGGCTTGTTGGATTTTGGTTTGTACATCGAAAATAAAACTTATGCTGAAGCGGAACCGGCAACTTTGAAAGAAATGGAAGTGCAAGCCACGCAGACTCAATTTATTTTCCAATGTGGAGATGTGGAACTTCAGATTGACTTTGTTTCCCCTTCCTTATCGGAAAAATGGGATATGACAGGATGGCCTGTTGGTTTTCTGACCTATCAGGTTCGTACGGAAAGCGAAAAGGAACATGCGGTGGAAGTTTTGTTCGACGTGGACACGGAATGGATGTTTGGCAAAAGGAAAATTGATAGTTGGGTCGATAAGGATTGGTGTTTTGTGAAGTCTGACAGTTTGTATTTGGCTATGGCAGCGGATGAAACAACCTTTTCGTGTGAAGATAATCATGTTATTCTATCTCAAAAATTGTGTACGGGAAATGAAAATAGGGGGGTATTGCTTCTCGGATATGAAGAAGGGAAAACTTTCCAGTATAGTGGTGAGAGTTTACGCCCACTTTGGAATAAGGGTGGAACAAGAGAAATAAAAGAATTGATGATGTCTGTAGGAAACAGGTATCAGGAGTTGAAAGCAGAATGTAGTAAATTGGATTATCGGTGGAATATCAAGGCGTTTCAAGCAGGGAATAAAGCTTTTGCCGAACAAATGCTTCCTGCTTATCGTAATTTTATATCCTCTCATAGGTTTGTGTCATCCTCGGATAATAAGCTTTTTTGTTTTGGTGATACTTTAGGTAATGTCAGAGAAGCTTATGAAAATTTTCCAACGTTGTTGTTTTTTAACCGTACCGACTGGATGAAAGGTTTGTTGAATCCTGTATTTGCATATTGTGAAGATATTCATTGGATAAAGAAGTATCCTCCTTACGATATAGGTTTGTATCCCATTGCCAGTAAACAAGTGAAATTGGAAGACTGTGCCGTAGAAGCGGCTGCCAATATGTTGATGATGACAACTGCTATTGTAGAAGCGGAACAGGATTTCGGTTACGCTGATATGCATTGGAAACAGTTATGTTTGTGGGCGGATTATTTGCAGGAAAGAATGAAGAATATGACTTTTCCATCTGTTGGATTATTGGATAATGACGACGAACGTGTGAAATGTGTGTTAGGGCTGATGGCTTATCGTAAATTGGTTCAATTAAAGGGAAGCTTATGAACAAAGCGAAGAGAATTTTGGCAATACTGGAGAATTTGGCATTCTTCATATTCTGTATGGTGGTAATTCTATTCTTGATGCAACTGTTCTGCTTTACTTCATTCAGGATACCTTCGGACTCTATGGAACCGGCGTTGAAGGATGGCGACCGGATATTAGTTAATAAGATGATAAAGGGAGCCCGTTTGTTCGATGTGTTTGCAGCTTTGAATAATGAGGATGTTGTTATTCACCGAACGCCCGGATTTGGGAATTTCACGAGAAATGATATACTGGTTTTCAACTTCCCTTATCAAATGAATCGTTGGGATAGCGTTCGGATGGATGTAATGCAGTATTATGTAAAGCGTTGTATTGCTCTGCCGGGAGATACGTTGGAGATTCGGGGAGGATTTTATAAAATACGTGGATGCGATGAACAGTTGGGAAACCATAAGGCTCAACAATATCTCGCTGGATTACAGCATCCGGAACAGCATGGCATTGTAGTAGGTACATTTCCGTATGATAAACAAATAGGTTGGACTATCCGTGAGTTCGGACCTTTGCCGATTCCCAAGAAAGGTCAGATAGTAATGATGAACCGTACGAACTGCCTTTTGTACAGGCAGTTGATAGGTTGGGAACAGAAGAAGAAACTACGTATAAAAGACGGACAGATAGTATTGGGGGACAGCGTTATTACCCAATATCGCTTTAAAAAGAACTATTATTTTGTTTCCGGTGATAATATGGCTAATTCGCAGGACTCGAGATATTGGGGGATGTTGCCGGAAGAGTACATTGTAGGTAAAGCTTCCCGTATATGGTATTCGGAAGATAAATTTACGGAGAAACCTCGTTGGAATAGAATTATGAAGAAAATCAAATAAAGAACGAAAATAAAGTTGGAATTGATGCGGATGACACAGAAGAATATGGCGGATGTGATAACTCTTACAGGAGTTGGGGCAATCTTGATCGTAGTGGTTTTTGCTACTCCGAATGATATTCCTGTCGGTGAAATGGCATATCAAAAACTATGGTTGGGACGCATGACTTTTGTTTTTGTCGTTTGCTGTCTATTATCCTTTTGTCTGAATAGAAAAAACGATTTGTCTTTTCCATCCATTGTGACATGGGTATTGATTGTCTTGGGTGGAATGGAAGCTATCTGGGGATTGAGGCAGATATACGGCTTGGCTGTTTCCAATCACTCTTTATATGCACTTACGGGCTCTTTCTATAATCCGGGACCTTATTCGGGGTATTTGGCGATGATATTCCCGCTTTGCTTGTATGAATGGCTAAACTTGAAAGAAAAAACAGAACGTACATGGGTAGAACAGGGAAAATATTATGTGGCATTAGGAGTTATGCTGTTGATTCTTTGTGTACTACCTGCCGGAATGAGCCGTTCGGCTTGGATTGCTGCCGCAATATCGGGTATATGGGTGTATGGAATGCACGTTTCATGGGGAAGCAAACTAAAGGAGTTTGGACGAAAATATAAGAAAAAACTAGTACTGGCTTGCATTGCAGGCAGCGTTATAATCATAGTGGCAGGTTATGCTCTTTTTCAGCTAAAAGCAACCTCTGCCAATGGACGCTTGTTCATGTGGAAAATCAGTAGTATGGCTATTGCCGAAAGTCCGCTTATAGGCCATGGCACAGGGAACTTTGTTTCAGCTTATGGCAGAGCGCAAGAAAACTATTTTGCAAATGGGGAATTTTCGGAGATGGAAGAGTTGGTGGCAGGAAGTCCGGAGTATGCTTTTAATGAATATCTGCAAGTAGCGATGGAATATGGGATTCCTTTTTTATTAGTAATCTCGTTGGTAATTGCATTTTGTCTATGGAAAGGGAGTAGTGAAGAGAGAATAGGTATTTGTGGCGGGGTAATTTCATTTTTGGTATTTGCCTTTTCTTCTTATCCGATGCAGATTCCCGGATTTGCAGTGACATTTTATTTGTTGTTGGCGGCTTGTGTTATCGGGCGTTCTAAAGTAATATTATTCCTTTTTATTTCGATGATGGTTCTATTAGGAACGTATTATTGGAAAAATAATCAATATGCTGCGTGTAAGGACTGGTATCGTAGTAAGATGCTTTATAATATAGGGGCTTATCAGTCTGCTAAAGAAGACTATGGGAAGCTATATCCGGAATTAGCGAATCGTGGGGCATTTCTCTTTGAATACGGATATTCTCTTCATAAATTGAAAGAATATGATAACTCGACAAGGATATTGGAGGAAGCAATGGCGCATAGCAATGATCCAATGATTCTGAATATCATCGGCAAGAATTATCAAGCATTAGGAGCATATGAGAAAGCCGAAGAATATTTAATTCGCTCTACACATCGGCTTCCGGGACGGATTTATCCGTATTATTTACTGGTAAAACTATATACGAAACCGGAGTACCAACAACCTGAGAAACTGAAGTGGGCGGTTGAGGTGGTGCTGACAAAAGAGCCGAAGGTGCAATCGACAGCGATAAAGGAAATGAGAGAGGAAGTAAAATCATTAAAAGGAAAAGCAGAATATGAGTAATAAAAATTCTATGAATCATATATTACATACTCTGCCATAGCTATAAGAAAGGAGGTGATGAAGATAGAAATAGATAATTAGCAAGTATGACAAATAGATTTTGTGTTTTGTTGAAATGATAAATACAGAGATGAAAAAAAGAAAATGTAAACATAATAAAATTCGATTATGAGAAAGAAAATGCTATTCGCTTTAACAGCACTTATTGTTTCAGCCTTTGTTTGTTATAATAGTGGACAGAAGAATCATGAAACTATATCTTCTCTATTGTTGGCAAACATAGAAGCCTTGGCCGGGGATGAATATTACAAAGATTTTGCGGAAAAATACTCAGATACATGGCAGGAAGGACCTTTTTACGATACATCAGGAAATACGGCTCGAGAATACTACTGGGTATATACGTATGTTGACTGCTTAGGTGAAGGTGTGGTAAAATGTGAGCGGGATTATTCGGCTGAACGACAGTATGTAAACTGATGGATGCATAATATGGAATCATCTGTAAATATATTAGGAACTCTACTAAATAATAGTAGAGTTTCATTATTAGGCATTGCATGTCTGCTAAGTTGCTGTCAATCGTCATCACGCATAGACAATTCTATGGCGGTAGTATCTGATTATATTGATGTAGTTCAGGATACATCTTTGTTTTCAAATCCCCACGTTTTCATGCTAGAACAGGCGGAACAATCTTTGATTGCATCTATAGATCATGTTATTGAACACGATAGTACGTATTACATTTTGGACAAAAGAACCAATCAAGTCTTATTCTATACGCATAATGGAAGGTTTATGCATGCCATTAAGTCGGTCGGTAATGGTCCGGGGGAGTATGTAAGGCTTATGGATATAGCTCTTGACCCTACTTCTTCACAATTAGTATTATTGTCTTATCCGTCTACTCTATTATATTATGATTTGGAAGGGGAATATATCAAAACAATTCATTTGGGCAATAAAACAAGCTTTCATTCTTTAGTCATAGATGAAAAATATATCTACTTATCAAAACCGACTTTCTATAATGATAAATTGGAAGAGACTTCCATCACTGTTGTAAGTAAGCAACATCCTGATGAGAAATATGATATTCTGGAACCTCTTCCGGAAATTGCTCCTTATTGTCACTTTCGGGGACGTACATTGATGAGAGGATTAACACCTCTTTTCACTCGTAAGTTCGATAACCATATCTATAGCCTGAAAGGGAAGGAGATACTCCCTGAAATTGATATAAATTGGGGAGGTTATGAGTTTCCGGAAAGCATGAAAGAGCATAAGTTTTCGTGTGTGGAATTATTAAAATACTGTTTGGGTAATAAATATATATATGAAATTTCAAATGTAGTTGAGTCCGAACGTTCAATACTTTTCTCAACTAATCTTCCCGGAATTTTTATTTTAGATAAGCTTACTCAGGATATAGTTCATTATGGTAAGATTATGAATGTGGATTATGGCATTTTGATGCCTAATTATATGTTTGTGGAAAGTGATAATAATCGGGTTTTCTTTGTTTATCCAGCTTATGAGCTTGTCAAAATGAAAGAAAACGTAAAAGATGCTCCGGAAAAGCGAAAGAAATATCCTGAAAAATTACTATCTTTACTAGAACAAATAACGGAAGAATCTAATCCGGTAATATTTAGCTATGATTTTGGAAAAAAATAGAAAATAGTGTGAGGAGGAAATAGATTTAATATAATTAGGAATAAAAGATGAAAACACATAACTATATATGGGTGTTATTGTGGCTAGCTGTAGGTTTTCTAATCTCTTGCTCTGATAAGAAAAACAATACGGAAAAGCAGGAGCTAGGAGTAACCACCGTTCTTCCTGATGCAAAAAATGAGGTAACCATCCAAGTTCTGAAAAGACAGAATTTTAATCACGAACTGGTAAGCAACGGAAAGGTGAATGCCCGCAGTAAAGCCGATTTGCGTTTTGAAACGGGTGAAGTCATTGCCCGTATTTACGTGAAGAATGGCGACCGTGTATATAAAGGACAAAAACTGGCTGAATTGGATAAATTCCGTTTGGAGCAGAAATTGTCCCAGGCGGAAGACGCTTTGTTGAAAGCTGAACTCGAATTGAAAGATGTGCTTATCGGGCAGGGATATACGCCGGATGATTTCAGTAAGGTTCCTGTGGAGACAATGAAACTTGCGAAAGTGAAGAGCGGTTATGAGCAGTCGAAATCCCAGTACGAATTGACAAAAAGGGAGACGGAACATGCAACGCTTACCGCGCCTTTTGACGGGGTGGTGGCTAATCTTTTCTCAAAACCTTATAACCCGGCTAATACCTCGGAAGTATTCTGTACTATTCTTGATACGAAAGGGATGGAAGCAGAATTTACCGTATTGGAGAATGAACTTGCCTTTATTAAAAAAGGTGATAAGGTGACGGTTATTCCTTATGCCGGAGGAAGTTCTTTTGAAGGTAGCGTATCCGAAATCAATCCGTTGGTGGATACCAATGGAATGGTAAAGGTAAAGGCTGACGTAAACGGTGAAGGCAAGCTGTTCAGCGGTATGAATGTGCGGGTTAGTGTCAGGCGGAACTTGGGTGAACAGTTGGTGATTCCCAAGACGGCTGTGGTATTGCGTTCCGGCAAGCAGGTGGTGTTTACATTGGAAAAAGGCAAGGCCATGTGGAACTATGTGCATACGGGACTGGAGAATGCAACGGAATACATTGTTTCTGATAAATCCCGGAAAGGAGTTGAAGACGGTCTGTTGGAAGGAGACACGGTTATTGTGACCGGAAACCTGAATCTGGCGCATGAAGCGGAAGTAAATGTAAGATAATCCGTCCCAAAATCAAGTAAGCATGATAAAATTTTTAATCCAGCGTCCTATCGCCGTGTTGATGGCGTTCACCGCCTGTTTTATAATCGGCCTGGTTACCTATTCCACACTGCCGATATCGCTGCTTCCGAATATCGCCATTCCGGAGATTACCGTACAGGTTTCTGCCGCCAATACATCCGCCCGCGAACTGGAAAACACGATTGTGAAACCTTTGCGCAGCCAACTGATTCAAGTTTCCACCTTGAAGGACATTCATAGCGAATCGAGGGACGGGGCGGGTATCATCCGCCTGTCTTTTGAGTTCGGCACCAATACGGACCTTGCTTTTATCGAGGTTAATGAGAAGATAGACGCCGCAATGAACTATCTCCCCAAAGAAACGGAACGTCCGAAAGTTATCAAGGCGAGTGCAACGGATATTCCCGTGTTCTACCTGAATCTGACCTTGAAGAATGACAGTATTTATAGTACCACTACCACGGGACAGCAATCCTTTCTTGACTTGTGTGAATTTGCCGAATCGGTTATCAAGCGCAGGATAGAGCAGCTCGAAGAAGTGGCTATGGTGGACGTGACCGGACTGGTGGAACGCCAGGTGCAGATTGTGCCCGATGAGGACAAGCTTGCCATGATGGGACTTGCCATCGGGGATATTGAATCCGCCCTGTCGTCCAACAATGTAGAACCGGGTAGTATGACGGTACGTGACGGGTACTATGAATATAATATCAAATTCTCGACATTGCTGCGTACGGCGGAAGATGTGGAGAATGTCTATCTGCGAAAGGGCGACCGCATTGTGCAGTTAAAGGATTTCTGCAAGGTAAATATCGTGCCTGTGAAGGAAAAGGGCGTGTCCTTATCGAACGGAAAGCGTGCGGTGACACTGGCTGTCATCAAGCAGGCGGATGAGAATATGGACAAGATGAAGAACTCCCTGGTAGGAACGATGGAGTATTTCCAGCGGGTATATCCGGACATTGATTTCAGTATCAGCCGTAACCAGACGGAGTTGCTGGACTTCACGATTTCCAATCTCAGGCAGAACCTTTCTTTAGGATTCCTCTTTATCTGCCTGGTAGCAGTCCTGTTCCTGGGTGACGTGAAATCCCCGTTGGTTATCGGGCTCAGCATGGTGGTTTCCATCGTAATCAGTTTCGTATTCTTCTACCTTTGTAATATGTCACTGAATATCATTTCCCTTGCCGGATTGATTCTTGCTCTGGGAATGATGATTGACAGCTCGATTATTGTGACCGAGAATATTTCGCAATACCGCGAACGGGGATATTCCCTGCGTCGTGCCTGTATCACAGGAACAAGTGAAGTGGTGACGCCCATGCTAAGCTCTTCGCTGACCACCATCGCCGTATTCGCTCCCCTGATTTTTATGAGCGGCATTGCCGGAGCCATCTTCTACGACCAGGCTTTCTCCGTTACGGTAGGACTGATGGTGTCTTATTTTACAGGTATCATGCTGCTTCCCGTCCTTTATCTGCTGGTCTACCGTACAGGTATCCATACCCGGAAATGGAAGTGGCTCTCCTTTAAATTCAATAACCCGATAAAAGACCATACGCTGGACCGTTTCTATGACGCCGGAGTAGACTGGGTGTTCCGTCATAAAACGTTCAGCGTATTGTTTTGCGTCATTTCCATTCCGCTCTGTGTATTCTTCTTTTTCTTTATAGACAAAGAGCGGATGCCCGATATAGAAGAAAACGAACTGATTGTCCGCATAGAATGGAATGAGAATATCCACGTGGATGAAAACAGGAAGCGCGTGGACGAACTTTTTAAGGAACTGGACGGCCGTTCCCTGGAACAGACGGCTTCTGTCGGCAGGCAGGATTTTATCCTGAACCGGGAAAGGGAGCTTTCCTCTTCCGAAGCGGAACTTTATTTCCGGACGGAAACTTCCGGTGAAATTGCCCCTTTGGAACAGGAGATATACCGACGGCTGAAAGAACGTTATCCGCTCTCCGTCATTTCTTTCTCTCCACCGGAGACTGTATTCGAGAAACTTTTTGTAACGGGCGAGCCGGATATCGTAGCCGAATTTTATGCCCGCAACAGGGCACAGGCTCCTGTTGCGGAAACGATTCGCAAACTGGAATATGAACTGGCAGTAGAAACCGGAATCAATCCTACGGGCATCGCTTTTGAAAATCAGTTGAACCTGAGCATCAGCAAGGAAAAACTGTTGCTTTACCGTGTATCCTATAATGAACTTTACCGTGTCCTGAAAACGGCTTTCCGCGAAAACAGCGTGACTATGCTGCATTCCTACCAGCAGTATCTTCCGATTAATATTGCGGGGAATGAGAAAACCGTGAACAGGGTATTGCAGGAGACATTGATACAGACACAGCCGGATAACAAAGGCAATATAGAATATATCCCGCTCCGGGAACTGGTAAAGGTAACTCCTGCCGAAGACTTGAAAAGTATTACCGCCGGGCGTAACGGGGAATTTGTGCCTTTCGATTTTTATGGAGTGCGGGATGCGGACAGGCTGGTAAAAGACGTGAAGCAGGTAGCCGGAAATACAGGGGAGTGGGATACCGGCTTTTCCGGCAGCTTCTTCTCGAACCGGGAAATGCTGGACGAACTGGTAGTGATACTTCTGATTTCCCTGTTGCTGATGTATTTCATCCTTTCGGCACAGTTCGAGAGCTTTCTGCAACCCTTGCTTGTCTTGGCGGAAATTCCGATAGACGTTGCATTCGCGCTTTTGCTGCTTTGGATTTGCGGGCATACGTTGAACCTGATGTCAGCCATCGGGCTTATCGTCACCTGCGGTATCGTAATCAATGACTCTATCTTGAAACTGGACGCAATCAATGAACTGCGTAAAGCAGGTGTCCCTTTGCTGGAAGCCATCCATGAAGCCGGACGCAGGCGCCTGCGTCCCATTATCATGACCTCGCTGACTACGATTTTCGCCATGGTTCCGCTCTTGTTCTCTTCGGATATGGGTTCGGAACTGCAAAAGCCGTTGTCCATTGCCATGATAGGGACGATGTCGATAGGCACGGCGGTGAGCCTGTTTATCATACCGTTGCTTTATTGGTTTATTTACCGGGAAAAAGAAGGCGGCAGGAAAGCGGCCGGAAACAAACAGATGACAACAACAGATTGAACGAAAACAAGTTGAGTTATGAAGAAACTATCTACTCTTTTTATAGTGGCGGCAATGTCGGGCGTATGTTTCTCCCCGCTGTACGCGCAGAAACATCTGGTACTGGACTTGAATCAGACGATTGCTTTGGCTAACGACAGTTCGCTGGAATCATTCCGCACACAGAATATGTATCTCTCCGGTTACTGGGAATACCGGACATACAAGGCGAACCGCCTGCCCAGCCTGACGCTGGACCTTACTCCGGCGCAATATAACCGGGATATTACGAAACGTTATGATTCGGGCTCCAACCTGGACGTGTACCGCACGCAGCAATCATACTATGCCTACGGCGGACTGAGCGTAAGACAAAACCTCGACCTGACCGGGGGGACATTCTATCTGGAATCAAATCTTGCCTATATGCGCAACTTCGGGGATAATAGCGCGACACAACTCACCAGTGTTCCGATAAGGCTTGGATATTCGCAGAGCCTGGTAGGATACAACCCTTTCAAGTGGGAACGGAAAATAGAACCGTTGAAATACGAGCGTGTGAAGAAGGAGTTCCTTTATAATGTGGAGAAAGTTTCGGAAACGGCCACGAATTATTTCTTTTCCCTCGCCATGGCACAAGCTGAGTATAAACTGGCAAAAGACAATCTGGCTTCCACGGATACGCTTTACCGTATCGGGCAGCAACGCCACCGGATAGCCGCTATCTCACAAGCCGACCTGCTGACGTTGAAACTGGATCGTGTAAACGCACAGAACACTTTACAGAACAAGGCAAGCGACCTGAAACGGGCGATGTTCTCCTTAGCGTCTTTCCTCAACCTGGATAAGAATACGCAAATCGAGCTGAAACTCCCTTCCCGTCCGGGCATGATGGAGATTCCGGTGGATGAGGCTTTGAGTTGGGGGAGAAGCAACAATCCCCAATTACTGGAATTGAAGCAGAATGTATTGGAAGCGCAGCGGAATGTGGACAAGACAAAGAAAGAATCCCGTTTCAACGCCAGTGTGAATGCGAGCATCGGTTTTAACCAGGTGGCGGATAATTTCGGGGACGTCTATCATAAGCCGATGCAGCAGGACCTGGTGGCGGTCAGTGTTTCCATTCCGCTACTGGATTGGGGTGTCCGCAAGGGCAAGTATAATATGGCCCGGAATAATCTGAACGTGGTGAAGATTTCTGCACGTCAGGATGAGATTAGCATTGAAGAGGAAGTGATTATGACAGTGAGCGATTTCAATATCCAGCAGCAGTTGATAGCAAGCGCGGAAGAGGCGCTGGATTTGTCCGTACTTGCTTATAATGAGACGAAACAGCGTTTTATCATCGGTAAGGCGGATATAAACAGCCTGACACTTTCACTCAACAGGCAGCAGCAGGCACAACGGAATTATATTTCAGCCTTGCAGAATTATTGGCTGAATTATTATAAGATACGCCGGCTTACCCTGTTCGATTTCGCAGCGAAGCTTTCACTTTCGGACAGGTTCGATTTCAATGGGGGGAAGTTGGTTAAATGATGATTTATCTCATTTACGATTAGACGATTTACGATGTACGATTGGAGTTAGAAATGCAGTCAATATCAGTATTTATGATATCAAGAGTAATATCAATCGTACATCGTCTAATCGTAAATATGCAAATTCCCGTTTATATAAATGATGATAATGCAAAGTATGGATTCTGAAATAAATAAATCTCCGAAGGCTTCCGCTTTTACGCTGATTGTGGCTTTTGTCTGTGTAGCGTTGGTCGGGCTGGCACTTGTTCCTCTGTTGCCTGTCAAACTGAACCCGTCACGGACGCTGCCCGGCTTCACGGTGCGTTTCAGTATGCCCGGCACTTCGGCACGTGTGGTGGAGATGACGGCTACCAGCAAACTGGAAGCGATGCTTGCCCGCGTAAAGGGAATTCGGGGAATTTACTCCACTTCGGGAAACGGGTGGGGAAGTATCAGCGTGAACCTGGACAAGCATGTGGATGCGGCGGTCGCCCGTTTCGAGGCTTCCACCATTATCCGCCAGACGTGGCCGGAGTTGCCGGACGGGGTGAGCTATCCGTATATCCAGATGCAAAGTCCGGGACAAAGCAGCCAGTCTCCTTTCATGGCGTTTACAATTAATGCGCCTGCTACGCCTGTGTTGATTCAGCAGTATGCGGAAGAACATATAAAAACACGCCTGGCACAACTTCCGGGGATTTATAAGATTAACCTCAGCGGTGCTACCCCGATGGAGTGGCGGTTGGAGTATGATTCCGAACAGTTGCGCACGCTCGGGATAAGTACGGATGATATCCGTGAGGCAGTCCGGTTGCATTATCAGAAAGAGTTCATGGGTACTTACGATGTAGAGCAGGGTGCTTTGGACAAGCAGTGGATACGTCTGGCACTGGTTCCCGAATATGAGAGCCGTGAGTTTGACGCAACACGGATACAGGTAAAGATGAAAGACGGGAGAATTATCGGCCTGAATGAACTGGTGAAGGTTTCCCGTGTGGAAGAGCAGCCGCAGAGCTACTACCGGATTAACGGGCTGAACTCGATTTATCTGTCGATCGTGGCGGAAGAAACGGCCAACCAGTTGGCATTGAGCAAGGAAGTGAAAGCGTATATGGATGGTATCCGGTCGCTACTTCCGGCAGGGTATGAGATTCACACCAGTTATGACGCGACGGAGTTTATTCAGGAAGAACTAGACAAGATTTATCTGCGTACGGGAGTGACGGTGGCCATTCTGCTTCTGTTTGTGTTGCTGATTACTTTCAGTCCCAAATATCTGTTTTTGATTGTAGTCAGCCTGTCCGTCAATATGGCGATAGCCGTTATTTTTTATTATGCGTTCGGATTGGAAATGCAATTGTACTCTTTGGCAGGCATCACCGTCTCTTTGAATCTTGTGATTGACAATACGATAGTGATGAGCGACCACTATCTGAGGCGCGGGAACCGGAAAGCGTTCATGTCCGTGCTGGCAGCTACGCTGACGACGATAGGGGCACTGGCTATCATCTTCTTTCTGGATGAGAAGATACGTCTCAATTTGCAGGATTTTGCTGCTGTGGTAATTATTAACCTGGGAGTATCATTGCTGGTCGCCCTGTTTTTCGTCCCTTCCCTGATTGATAAAATCGGACTGAAACGTCGGAAGAAAACATCTCTCTCAAAACCGGGAAGGCGGATGGGGAGCGTGCGTTCCTTTATGTGGATACGTTCAAAGATGCGGCGTGTTCCGGTTTATTTCAGCCGTTTTTACGGGTGGCTGATACGGATTCTCTGTCGTTGGAGAGTAGCGGTCTGCATACTGTTATTGCTGGCTTTCGGATTACCGGTGTTCCTGTTGCCGGAAAAGATGAAAGGGGATGACAAGTGGGCGGAAGCTTATAATAAGACGCTGGGCACTTCCACTTATAAAGAAAAGGTGAAACCGGTGGTGGACAAGGCGTTGGGGGGGACTTTAAGGCTGTTTGTGCAAAAGGTATATGAGGGGAGTTACTTTACCCGCAATGAAGAGGTGGTGCTCCATGCCAATGCCAATCTGCCGAATGGAAGTACACTGGAACAGATGAATACACTGGTTAAGAAGATGGAAACCTATCTGAGCGGATTTAAGGAAATCAAGCAGTTTCAGACTTCTGTGGAAAGCGCCCGCAGGGCATCCATTCATATTTATTTCACGAAAGAACATCAGAAAAGCGGTTTTCCTTATACGCTGAAAGCCAATATGATTGGCAAGGCACTCCAACTGGGCGGTGGTGACTGGAGCATATACGGATTGCAAGACCAGGGATTCAGTAATAATGTACGTGAAAATGCGGGCTCTTTCCGGGTGAAGATGTATGGGTACAATTATGATGAGTTGTATGCACAGGCGGAAAAGTTGAAAGAAAAGCTGTTGTCCCACCGCCGTATCAGGGAAGTGACCATCGGTTCCGATTTCTCCTGGTGGAAGGATGATTATATGGAATTCTATTTCAATCTGGATAAACGGCGGATGGCAGAGGAAGGGATTGGAGCCGGGAGACTGTTTTCCGCTATCCGTCCGGTATATGGGCGGAATATGGAAATCGGTTTGGTGGTGACGGAAGAGGGTACGGAAAAGATAAAACTTTCTTCGCGGCAGTCGGAAGAGAGGGATGTATGGGCGATGCAGTATTATCCTTTCGAGGCGGGCGGTAAGGAATATAAGCTCTCGGAACTGGCAACGGTAGAGAAAGGACAGATGCCGCAGGAAGTGGCGAAGGAGAACCAGCAGTACCGATTATGCCTGCAATATGAGTATATCGGCTCTTCGGAACAGGGAAACAAACTGTTGAAGAAAGACCTGGAAGAGTTTAACGGGCTTCTTCCGATGGGATATACCGCCAAATCGGAAGAAAACAACTGGTCATGGGGCGGAAAGGACAACAAGCAATATCGCCTGCTCCTGATAGTGATTGCCATCATCTTCTTTATCACGAGTATCCTGTTCAATTCTCTAAAACAGCCGTTGGCAATAATCTTTGTGATTCCGGTATCCTATATCGGCGTGTTCCTTACATTCTACTGGTTCAAACTGAACTTCGACCAGGGCGGTTTTGCTTCTTTTGTCCTGCTCTGTGGCATTACGGTGAATGCGAGTATCTATATCCTGAATGAATATAACTCTATCCGTAAGCGTTTCCCGCGTCTTTCACCGCTCCGGGCTTACGTGAAAGCCTGGAACACGAAAGTGATTCCTATTTTCCTGACGGTGGCTTCCACTATCCTGGGCTTTATCCCTTTCATGGTGGGAGCGGAGAAAGAAGGTTTCTGGTTTCCATTGGCGGCAGGCACTATCGGTGGACTGATAATGTCCATAATCGGGGTGTTTGTTTTTCTGCCGGTGCTGACGTTGAAAAAAAGACATAAGAAAATGAAAAAACTATTCGTTCAATAATCAAGATGATGGATATATGCCAATTAAAAAATAACAAGATAATCTCTTATTCTTAAAATATTGATTCATTTTGAGCTTTTTCTTATTTTTATTGACTTAATTTGTATCAAATTCTATTTGAATATTGGTTTATGAAACACATTCTTATATGCCTTATCTTTGCCTTGCAAACGTCACTTTTGTTCGCGACAGGTCTTTCATGTGATTACATATATATTAATGGTGAAAAATGGTTGTTAATGGATAAACCATTGGAGAGGGATTCGACTGTGTATGCCAATCTGAAGAATTTTCTGCCTGAGGGACGGATTATCTCTACTGCTAATTGGGATGGTTACACGGGATATTGGATAGTGACAGATGGAAAAATATACCTGCAGAAGATAGATGTCCATATGTATTCGTTAAAGGATGGAGAGGACTATACGCTCACATATACTACGGATTCATTAAAAAATCTGTTTACTTCTTATTATGATGAAAAAGGTATCTGTGCTAAGTGGTTGAATGGGATAATAAGAAGCGGACGGGGAAAAACAATTCGATATGTACACTTGGCTTTTAATCGGAATATGGAGGAAGAGCACGTAATGTGTATACGTAATGGTGTCATCGTAGAGCAAGAACTTTACCATAACTGGAAGAAAGAAGGAATAGCTTTGCTAAACGCTCGCTGGGAACTGGAAAAACGATTTCCTTTTGAGCGGTTCCCGGAAATGGTAGGGAAAAGGAGTGTCTTTATTATTAGAGACTTGGAGATGTCTCCCGATAGCCATTTTCTCGATTGCTGTATTGATGTTAGGCTACCCAATACGGAGAACTATGTAAATGACCAGCAGCATCCGGTTATCAAAGCTTTTAAGGCGGTCATGAAAGATATTTATCCGTGGGAAGTTTTATATCTCAATGGGAAATATACAATGGATTGTACTAGTTATGGAATACCTTTGCAATATCCTATATTGACGGCGCATACCACAGGAGAGTATCGGGAACCGGGTGTACCTGTTTGCTATTTGAATACACGGAAAGATACTATTATACCATTTGGAAAGTATAAATACTTCAATAGCGATACAATTCGGCACATCGGCTTTGTTGTGGATAAAGAGATTGTCTGTATAGATAATAAAGGAAATGAATTGTTTGATGTTTTTTGTTTCGACAATGGTATCGACCCGGTGAAAGAGGGTGTGTTTCGTATTAAAGACAAGGCGGGAAAGATAGGATTTGCTGATACGTTGGGTAATATAATTATTAAACCTCAGTATGCTTTTGCTTATCCTTTTGAGAATGGTAAGGCAAAAGTAACTTATTCTGGTAAGAAATATTTTATAGATAAACAGAAAGAACATTGGAAATGGGAAAGCGACTCTTGGTTCTATATTGACCGGAATTGAGTCTTTGTTTTCCTGTCGGTTGCCGGTGCTGACGTTGAAGAAGCGACATCTAAAGCTATGCTTTAAGGATGCTAAAGCGTAGCTTTATCCGGTCTAAAGCTACGCTTTTCATTGTCTTACCAATTATTACCTGCATTACTGCTATTGACAAGCATTTCTATCCGTTGTTTGTATAAGTTCGCTCCTTCGGCAATATTCTTTCCTGCCTCTGCGGTTCCCATTCCGTAAATGACAATGGGAGTCTGCCACGCCATACCCGAATGAATCGCACTGCCCTGATACGGACGCAGAAGTTCGTCGATTGTGAACTTGTTTCGTCCGCCGCTGCGATAAGCATCGTATTCGGAACCGGTAGTTGTTACTACTGCCAGCGGCTTGCCCGCAACAGCCGGAGTCTTGGACAAGTAAGTGAATACTTCGTCCTGCCATTTCTTCAGTAATGACGGGGCAGCCATCCAATAGAAAGGAAACTGATAGATGACAGCCGAAGCATCAGAAATGATTTTACTCCATTCGTCCACATTGAAGGCGATTTCCTCCGACAGCTCGTAAAGGTTGAAAACCGCCACCCCTTCAATGTCACTTACAGCGTCGATTAATGCTTTGTTTGCCTGTGATTCTTTCATGTTGGGGTGTGCCAGCAAAATCACTACTTTTCTTAAATCTTTATTCATATTCAATCAGGTATTTAGGATGAAACAATTACGTGTATTATATAATAAGGTTTAAAAATAGGAAAAAGTTCTCGAAAAGCAATATCTTAATTAAAAATAAAACAATCCCTCTTTGCTTTTGAATTTGTATTTTTGCATCCACGTTCGTAAAACGTTACTTTAGATAATAAGATTGTATATGATAGATTTTACCCGGTTTCCTTCTCCCTGCTACATTATGGAAGAAGAACTTTTAAGAAAGAACCTGAGTTTGATAAAAAGCGTAGCCGACAGGGCGGGAGTGGAGATTATCCTGGCTTTCAAGTCGTTCGCCATGTGGCGCTCTTTCCCTATATTCCGCGAATATATCAATCATTCAACGGCCAGTTCGGTATATGAAGCCCGCCTGGCATTGGAAGAATTCGGTAGTAAGGCGCATACCTATTCTCCTGCCTATACAGAACAGGATTTTCCGGAAATCATGCGTTGCAGCAGCCATATCACGTTCAACTCAATGGCGCAGTTTGAACGTTTCTATCCGATGACGGTAGCCGGAGGAAGCGGTATTTCCTGTGGTGTCCGTGTGAATCCCGAATATTCGGAGGTGGAGACGGAGCTTTATAATCCGTGCGCTCCCGGCACCCGTTTCGGCATAACGGCTGATTTGTTGCCGGAGACGCTGCCGCAAGGAATTGAAGGCTTTCACTGCCATTGCCATTGCGAATCTTCTTCTTATGAACTGGAGCGTACTTTAGAACACTTGGAAGAAAAGTTTGCCCGCTGGTTCCCGCAGATTAAATGGTTGAATCTTGGTGGCGGACATCTGATGACCCGTAAAGATTATGATACGGAACATCTGATAAAGCTGTTGCAAGGATTGAAAGCACGTTATCCGCATTTGCAGATTATCCTAGAGCCCGGTTCGGCTTTTACCTGGCAGACGGGAGTATTGGTTTCCGAAGTCGTGGATATTGTAGAGAGCCGTGGAATCAGGACAGCCATTTTGAATGTCAGCTTTACTTGCCATATGCCCGATTGTCTGGAGATGCCTTATCAGCCTGCCGTTCGGGGTGCGGAGATGGGAAATGAAGGGAAATACATTTACCGTCTCGGGGGAAACTCCTGTTTGAGCGGCGACTATATGGGGCTGTGGAGTTTCGACCACGAGCTGCAAATCGGAGAGCGGATAGTATTTGAAGATATGATTCACTATACGATGGTAAAGACGAATATGTTTAACGGAATCCATCATCCTGCCATCGCTTTGTGGACAAAAGAGGGGAAAGCTGAAATTTACAAGCAGTTTTCTTACGAAGATTATCGTAACCGAATGAGTTGATAATCAAAAAGATTGTTTCGTGGCGGGGGCAGAGTGTGCAGATTTCTTAAAAAAAAGTGCGCAGAATGTTTGCAGGTTTACGGAAAATCCCTACCTTTGCAACCGCAAACGAAAAAATGCGGAAATAGCTCAGTTGG
>ENA-UEPG01000833-UEPG01000833.1-human-gut-metagenome-genome-assembly--contig:-NODE-833-length-27858-cov-4.537202_pt1 | contig 27858 bp, 21 predicted proteins | sample MGYA00242893_ERZ507902 | MGnify/ENA primary metagenome ERZ507902 (study PRJEB26167, sample SAMN06115491) | human gut metagenome | host: Homo sapiens | place: China:Gansu | collected 2015-04-23 | study...
TTCCCGGTTTGTTTCTACTTTTGTTTTGAGTGCTCCTTTTAATTGGTCAGTATGTTCAAGTAGATTTTCGATGTTACCAAATTCAGCAATTAACTTTTGGGCTGTTTTCTCTCCGACACCTGGACATCCGGGAATGTTATCTGACGCATCTCCCATGAGTCCCAACATATCAATAACCTGTGAAGGTGACTGAATATCGAACTTTGCTTTGACTTGTTCTATACCCATAACCTCAAATTCCTTATCACCATACTTGGGACGGTACATAAACACATGTTCTGTTACCAGCTGGCCATAGTCTTTGTCAGGCGTCATCATATAGGTTGTGATCCCCTGTTGTCCGGCTTTGGTTGCCAGTGTTCCGATAACGTCGTCTGCTTCATAGCCTGCCACTTCAAGGATCGGGATGCGATAAGCACGGATGATATCTTTTATAATGGGTACGGAAAGGCGGATCGCTTCCGGTGTTTCTTCGCGTTGTGCTTTATATTGTTCATAGGCTTCGTGTCGGAAAGTAGGTCCTGAAGGGTCGAAAGCAACTCCAATGTGTGTAGGGTTTTCCTTTTTCAATACATCCTCCAATGTATTTACAAAGCCGAGAATGGCTGAAGTATTGAAACCTTTGGAGTTGATCCGTGGATTTTTGATAAAGGCATAATACGCCCGATATATAAGTGCGTAAGCATCTAAAAAGAAAAGTTTACTGTTTTGGTCCATATTTATCTAATTTTTCATGGTAAAAGTACAAAAAAATACCGTATTAACCGTTTTATTATTACTTTTGTGCTCAAATAGTGTGTGCATGGATAGCTTATCTTTAATAAAGTCCCCGATTACTACGGAGCTGGAAGATTTCAAAAATCTATTTGATAGTTCTCTGTCCAGTTCAAATCTTTTGCTTAATAATGTGATTGCTCACATCCGGCAGAGGAATGGTAAGATGATGCGCCCTATCCTTGTGTTGCTTGTAGCAAAGCTTTACGGAGAAATAAAGCCTGAGACATTACATGCGGCAGTATCCCTTGAACTTCTTCATACGGCAAGTCTGGTGCACGACGATGTGGTAGACGAAAGTACAGAACGTCGCGGACAGTTATCAGTGAATGCTATTTTTAATAATAAAGTAGCAGTGCTGGTAGGCGATTTTCTTTTGGCAACAAGTCTGGTGCATGCCGAACGTACTCGTAATCATGATATAATCGGTGTGGTAGCGTGTTTGGGACAAGATTTGGCAGAAGGGGAGATACTTCAACTCTCTAATGTCAGTAACCGGGAATACTCTGAAACTATTTACTTCGATGTGATCCGTAAGAAGACGGCTGCCCTTTTTGCCGCATGTACTAAAGCTGCTGCTCTTTCGGTAGAAGTTACCGATGAAAAGGCTGAATTTGCACGTCTTTTTGGTGAGAACATCGGAATTTGCTTTCAGATTAAAGACGATATATTCGATTATTTTGAGAGTAAGGAGATTGGAAAACCGACCGGAAATGATATGCTGGAAGGTAAGCTTACTCTACCTGCTTTATATGTACTGAATACCACGACTGATGCGTGGGCTCAGGAAATGGCCCTTAGGGTAAAAGCCGGTACGGCTACAGTAGACGAAATCACCCGTTTAATTGAGTTTATCAAGCAAAACGGGGGAATAGAATATGCTGTGAAAGTGATGTATGAATACAAAGAGCGTGCTCTTGACCTATTGCGCACTTTGCCGGATTCGGCAGTAAAAACCTCCTTGATTACCTACTTGGATTATGTGGTCGATCGTGATAAATAAGTTTCTTATTTATTTCAGTGTTCTCTTTTTCCATGGACTGTTTGGGTTCTCTGTGGCCTGACGGTAAAGACGGATGTATAGTTCCTGCTTCCTTTTTTCAGTAGCTTCCATTGCCTGTCCTAATAAGAAACTTTTTCCTACCTCAGTCCAATCATTAAAAGCTTGTATGCATTGTTGTCCGGCCGAGCAAATATAGTTCCATGCAAGGCTTTCATCTATAAATCCCGCATCATAAGCTATGCGTGTCAGGCATACCATTCTTCCCATATCCCATGCAAGTACCCCTCTTTTTAGCTCCTCTTCTCCTATTTTGAAGGTTTGATCGGCTTTTATACAAGTGATGAAATGGTGCAGATTATTGCATTTGCGGATGAAAAGTTCTATGCCGAAAAAACGTTCGCGTATCTTTTCTTCCAGTTCTTTCGGATCATATTCGGCCACTAAAAAGGGTAGGAGAATGCTGAATGAAATGCGGTCACCTTCATCATGCAGGAAATGAATCATTTCAATAACAGCCGTTTCATTTTTGATTCCGGGGTTTCTTAAAAGAAGTTTGGATAGGGTTTCTTTGCTTGCTCCGGTTGTCAGGCTGTCTACGTAGAAGTCTTCCTGTAAACTGGGAATCAGGCTGATTAGTAGACCCGTTTCTTTTGTGCTCTCTAAATTCTCCCTTTGTTGGTTCCGGTTGAATGGTTGAAATAATGCTTGTTCTGCCATACTCTTGTTTATTTTAATTCTTTGTTAACCGAAAAGCGTGAGAACTGTTGCTCTGTATCTTTCCTGGGGCTTCGGCAAGCCGTTATGATGATACAAGCAACAGTCTCACGCTCCATTCGATATATAACAAGAGTATATACGTGAAGGTGCGTGAGACCCGTTTGCTTATTACCTTTCATAACATGAATTTTGCCGAATTCCAGGAAAAAGGTAATAAATGAAACGTTCTCTAATACAATGCTTTAGCCAAAACTCTATTGGCTTATGTTGTCGCAAAGATAGGAAAAGTTTCGCTTTTCCTATCAAGCTTCTTTAGTTTTTATTATGGTATGGAAGCTCTTAGAAGAACTTCATTTCCATGCCTTTGATGTCCGAAAGCAGAAGATTGGCCAGGCGGCTGGTGCCCAAGCGGAACCATTGGTTGTTGAGCCATTCTTCGCCAAGCACCTCTTTGACGATAGTGTAGTAGATGACAGCGTCATTTACAGTATTAATGCCTCCGGCAGGTTTGAAACCTACTTTATTGCCGGTTTTATCGTAATATTCTTTAATAGCCCGGCACATTACATAAGCAGCTTCCGGGGTTGCAGCGGGTTGTTGTTTCCCGGTAGATGTCTTTATGAAATCTGCGCCCGAATACATGGATAGGATAGAGGCTTTCATGATATTGGAAGCACTCTTCAGAGCGCCTGTTTCCAGAATCACTTTCATGTGATGTTCCTTGCAGACATCTTTCAGTTCCTGTATCTCTTCGCACATATTTTCGTAGTCTCCACTCAGGAATTTGCCTACTGAAATTACGATATCTATTTCGTCTGCACCTTCCATCAGTGCCATGGCGGTTTCTGCTACTTTTACTTCTGTGAAGGTTTGTGAGGAAGGAAAACCTGCCGAAACACAGGCTATTTTTACATCCTCTACTTCCAGGGTACTCTTTACGATTTCTGCGAAGTTAGGGTAAACACAGATAGCAGCGACATTCTCCAAATCAGGGAATTCTTCGTCGAACTGATTTACTTTTTGAGTGAATTTCATCACGCTTTCATCGCTGTCCGTAGTGTTCAGTGTAGTGAGATCAATGCAGTGGAACAAGAATTTCTTGACCTCCTCCGTATGGTTTCCGGGCACTTTTTCTGCAATGATTTTCGCTACCTGGGCAGCTACTTCCGTATCGTCCAGCTGTGTGTTGTACTTTGCCAATGCGGCATCATACTTGTTCTGGTTAGGTTCATTCTTCTCCATGGTCTTGCAATTTAGGATTATTGATATGGCGGGTGTTATCCCGTTGAGTTTTCTTCTCCAGATTGCGGGCAAACGCTTCAGTGACGTTTACACCTGTCTGATTGGCAATGCAGAGTAGTACCCAGAGGACATCCGCTATTTCGTCTTCGATATTATCTTTTTCTCCTTCTTTGAAGGATTGGTCACCGTATTTGCGGGACATAACTCTTGCCAGTTCACCTACCTCTTCAGTAAGGACAGCCATATTGGTGAGTTCGCTGAAATAGCGTACACCATACTTTTTGATCCAGCAATCTACCTGATGCTGAGCTTCTTCTAATGTCATCATTCCTTGTTTTTTGTATCCATACAGATGGTCACAGGGCCATCGTTCAATAATTCTACCTTCATGTCGGCACCAAATTCTCCGGTACCTATTTCTTTGCCTAATAGAAAACTCAAATCTTTGCAAAACTGTTCATACAGCGGAACAGAAATATCGGGCTTTGCTGCACGTATATATGAAGGACGGTTACCCTTCTTTGTAGAAGCATGCAAGGTGAACTGACTGATTACCAGTATTTCACCGTTAATGTCGAGGATTGATTTGTTCATTACTCCATTCTCGTCGTCAAAGACACGCAGGTTGACAATTTTTTTGCAAAGCCAGTCAATGTCTTCTTGTCCGTCTGTTTCCTCAATACCTACCAATATCAGAAGCCCTTTCCCTATAGCGGACTTGCATGTTCCGTTGATTGTAACAGAAGCGTGTCCGACACGTTGTATGACTACTCTCATGTTCTTTTTATCCTAATCTTTTAAAAACTTTTCCGGATGCAAAGTTACGAATAAATTCGTGATTGCCTGCAATTTGTATGTATGAATATGTAGAAGGAGGGGTTAACTCCTAAAATATTCTTCAATAACTTTTGCTTTAGCTGCTCCTATAACCTTCGTAAGCGCCTCCAGGGATGCTTCTTTTATGCGCTTTACGCTTTTAAACTCTTTTAGCAGAGCTGCTTTAGTCTTTTCTCCAATGCCTTTTATCTCATCCAACTCGGAAGCAATCTGTCGCTTACTGCGTTTTTCGCGGTGGAAAGTAATGGCAAAACGATGTACTTCATCCTGTATCTGCGTCAATAATCGGAACAGGGGAGTGTTTTGTTTTAAACCGATAGTCTGCGGTGGAAAGCCATAAAGCAGTTCGGATGTGCGGTGTTTGCCATCCTTGGCAAGTCCGGCAATGGGGATATTCAGATTTAGTTCGTCCAGAACTTCTTTCACGGCGCCCATTTGCCCCTTTCCACCGTCGGTGATAAGGAGGTCGGGTAGGGTTGCTTTCTCTTCAATAGCGCGCTGATAACGGCGTCTTACGACTTCTTTCATGGAGGCGTAGTCGTCTGCGCCTACTACGGTCTTGATATTGTACTTCCGGTAGTCTTGTTTTGAGGGTTTGGCTTTCTTGAATACCACGCAGGCGGCAACCGGATCGGAGCCTTGGATATTTGAGTTATCAAAACACTCTATTTGTATGGGTAAATGTTCAAGGTGTAACTCTTCCTGTATCTCTTTCATCAAGCGGACGCTGCGCTGCTCCGGATTCAGCTTTTCGGCTTGCTTCATGCGATCGGCCTTATACTGCTTTACATTCAGAATGGAAAGATCCAGCAGTTTCTTCTTATCCCCTCGCTGAGGTATTGTAAAGATCACGTCTTTCAACTCCATATCCACCTCGAAAGGCACGATGATTTCGCGTGAAAGGCTCTTGTATCGCTCTCTCATTTCAATGATGCCCAGTTGGATAAGTTCTTCTTTGGTTTCATTCAATCGTTTCTTGTACTCGAATGTAAAAGCCTGGTTGATTGCCCCGTTTGTGATATGCAGATAATTGATAAATGCGGATTTGCCATCGCTGTCTTCCTCTATGGAAAAAACATCGATATTATGCAGAACATTGCTTACTACCTCTGACTTGGCACGGTAATTTTCAATCAGCATGTATCTACTCTTGACCTTTTGTGCCTCTTCAAACTTCATTTCGGCAGCCAGTTCCTGCATTTGCTGAAAAAGCATCCGTTGTATTTCCTGCGTATTACCTTTGAGGATTTCCTTGATTTCTCCGATGTTTTTCATGTAATCATCCAGTGATTGCTTCCCGACGCAAGGTCCGGCGCAGTTCTTGATATGATATTCCAGACAAACATTGAATTTTCCTGCCCGGATATTTTCGGGTGAAAGGTTCAGGTTGCAGGTGCGTAACGGATACAGGTGCTTGATAAGATCGAGCAATGCATTCATGGAAGGTACATGGCTGTAAGGGCCATAGTAAGAGGAACCGTTGCGTATGATTTTACGTGTCTTGAATATCCGGGGAAAATACTCGTTTTGAACGCAAATGGACGGATATGTCTTGTCATCTTTCAACAAGACATTGTACCGTGGCTTATATTTCTTGATGAGATTATTCTCCAGCAGCAAGGCGTCTTCCTCAGAGTTCACCACAATGTATCGGATATCAGCTATTTTGCTGACGAGTACTCTTGTTTTCCCCGGTTCGTGTTCTTTGTTGAAATAGGAGGAGACCCTTCGCTTTAAGTTTTTAGCTTTACCTACGTATATGATAACCCCTTCGGTATTCAGATATTGGTAAATACCGGGGCTCTCCGGAAGGTTCAATACAATTCCTTTCAGATATTCGCTGGTTTTAAGTTCAGGGTTATTCTCCATGTGGTTCTCAGGTCTCTTCTCTTTGTTTATAATGAAAGTACCGACTGTACGTCTACGTCTTTGTTGAATAAGTCTATTCCGTGCAACTCCTTTAGTTCTATGATGAAGTTTACATATATTTTCTTCGGATTCATCTTTTGTACTAGTTTGCAGGCAGCCTCCATTGTTCCGCCTGTGGCGAGCAGATCGTCATGTAGCAAAACTACGTCGTTCTCGTTGAGGGCATCCTTATGTATCTGAATGGTGTCTTTGCCATATTCTTTATCGTAGCTTTCCTCAATGGTTTCTGCAGGAAGCTTTCCGGGCTTGCGGATAGGAATGAAACCTGCACCCAAGCGGGTGGCGAGAATAGGTCCCATAATGAAGCCTCTCGATTCAATGCCTACCACTTTCGTGATACCTTTGTCCTTGTACATTTCATACAATGTATCTGAAAGTTCCTGGAGCCTTGCAGGATCTTTAAACAATGTAGTTACGTCGTAGAATAGAATTCCCGGAATAGGGAAATCAGGAATTTCCCGAATGCTTTTTGCAAGAGTTTCTTTGCTCATAATCAGTATTTTTAATGCGTTTATTGAATTCTTTGTTTCACGTGGAACGTGTTCGCTTTATCTGCCCGAAAGCACCAGTAATACGTTTATATCGCTTGGCGATACGCCCGGAATCCGGCTTGCCTGAGCTATCGTTTCCGGATCAATCTTCACTAGCTTCTGTCTTGCTTCGGTGGATAGGGATTGAATGGCATTATAATCAAACTTCCCTTTTATTTTGATGCTTTCCAGACGAGCCAGTTTATCTGCAATCATTCGTTCACGTCCAATGTATCCTTCATACTTAATCAGGATTTCAGCTGCCTCAATTATTTCTTCTTTTCTTTCAGTAACTTTATCCAGCTCCCGGCGGAAAGCGCTGACATGCTCCGCCATGCTTTCAAGCGTAACTTGCGGACGGTTTATAAGGTCGATCAATTTGCATCCTTGGCGAAGGGGAGTGGTACCCAATTGCTCCAATACCGGATTGATTAATGCCGGTTTCATCGAATAGTTACGAGTGAATTCTATGATACTATTGATCGAGTCACGCTTCCGTTTCAGTAACTCATAACGGTCGCTCTTTACAAGTCCGAGTTTCCATGCCTTTTCGGTAAGACGCATATCTGCATCGTCCATACGTAGCAGGATGCGATATTCGGCGCGCGAAGTAAACATACGATAAGGTTCATCCACGCCTTTGGTTACCAAATCATCGATTAATACGCCGATATATGCTTCGTCTCGTGCAAGGGTAAATGGTTCACCGCCGTGACAGTTTATATGTGCGTTGATTCCGGCAATGATTCCTTGTCCGGCTGCTTCTTCATATCCGGTGGTCCCGTTTACCTGCCCTGCCAAGAATAGATTTTTAATTTTCTTCGTTTCCAACGTATGTTTTAGTTGGGTAGGGTCAAAGTAGTCATACTCGATAGCGTATCCGGGACGATAAATCACCAGATCTTTGAATGCGGGAACCTTTTTCAGCGCTTCTATCTGTATATTCATCGGGAGTGATGAAGAGAAGCCATTTAAATAAAGTTCCTGAGTTGTTTCTCCTTCCGGTTCCAGAAAAAGCTGGTGTTGCTCCTTATCGGGGAAAGTAACTATTTTAGTTTCGATGCTGGGACAGTAACGTGGACCGATACTCTGAATCTGTCCGTTGAAAAGGGGAGAATCCGGCAGCCCTTCACGTAATACACGGTGTACTTCCTCGTTTGTGAAGCAAGTCCAGCATGGGAGTTGTTTTAAGTGGCGTACACTGGTATCCAGGAATGAGAATTTATGAAAGTCACATTCTCCATCCTGCGTTTCCATGTATTCATAGTGCACACTCCGTCCGTCTATGCGAACAGGTGTACCGGTTTTCATGCGTCCGTATTCAATGCCATGTCTTGCGATGGATTCGGTTAATTCGTAAGATGCAGGTTCTGCCATACGTCCTCCGGCAAGTTTGGTACGTCCTACGTGCATTAATCCGTTCAGGAAAGTGCCGGCGGTCAGTACGATGCACTTTGCATGGAAGGTTACATCGAGTAAAGTGGTTAAGCCTACCACTTCTCCGTTTTCAACGAGAATTTCACGTACTGTATCTTGCCAGATATGCAAGTTGGGAGTATTTTCTAAGATTTCACGCCATGCCCAGATGAACTTATTGCGGTCACATTGTGCACGGGGGCTCCACATTGCGGGGCCTTTGGAACGGTTCAGGATACGGAACTGGATGGCGGTCTGATCGGTCACTAATCCCATATATCCACCTAAAGCATCTACTTCGCGTACAATTTGTCCTTTGGCAATACCGCCTACGGCAGGGTTACAACTCATTTGTCCTATCTTATTCATGTCCATGGTGATAAGACAGGTTTTTGAACCCAGATTTGCCGCAGCAGCTGCGGCCTCACAACCGGCATGTCCGGCGCCAATCACGATAACGTCGTATTTAAACTCCATTCATTCAATGTCTTTAAAACAGTGCAAAGTTACGAAAAAAACTACTACTCATCCAGTTTTTCTTTTTCTTATCATTGTTTAAGGGATGGTTAGTGGCTTGTGAAATCTTTATTTTTGACGGGTTATGAATAAAATGATAATTCCAATATTAAGTAAATAGAGTATCTCAATTCCCCTCCTCCGTCGGAGGAGGAGAATCGAGATAGTATTACTTTATCATTTTATTCATTACTAATACATTTTTGAGAGAAATGCTCTTACGGCCCTCCCGAGCTCCCTGTTCATCGACATTCCGGCTGAAACTTCAGCCTGCTTGTTGTTTCAGGCATCTTTCAGCCGGAACACCGATGAACAGGGAGCTCGGGGAAAACTGAAAGAAGAAAAAGATTTTTTTATGACTTAGTAATGCTTAAAAAATAACTTGATATAAATGGACGTTCTATTTCCCCAATTGGAGAAATATTTTTTTCCAATTAGGGAAAATGATTTCTCCAATTGGGAAAAAATAAATAGGGGGGATAAACGATCATTTATGTACCAAGCTGTTTTATGAAGAATGATCAAGTTCTCTTTGAAGAATATTTGACCTGAAAACTGAACTCTACAGAAACTATACATTTATAGGAGAATAATCCTTGGAAAGGATTACATACCGCCGTCTATGCGGGGGAAAAAAGCTAAAAATGCCGGATTACGGGCCTGTACGGTATCTACGTTAAATACGGGATATCTTATTGTGTTATAGCAAGTTGATCTATAGAAATGAAATTTTGGGCGTGAGGGTAAGATCCCTACCATCACGCCCAAAATTTACTCTCACTCACACTTAATAATTTAGTCTATCAACCGCTTATTTCAAGAGTGAGAGTAGTGAGGGTAAATCACATCAACTTTTATTTAGCGCTCAGCTTTGATATATAAGTACCCGAAATGCCACACTTAAGTGTTTGAAATGCCGCATCTGAGTACCTTAAATGCCACACTTAAACACCTGGAATGCCATACTTCGCACTTCTTCAAGTGTGGCATTCCGGTTACCGAGATGTGGCATTTCAAACACTTAAGTGTGGCATTTGGAGAACTGTTTTTCGAGGATATAGGAGCATCTGTATTGGAAAGACTGAACGCTCTTATTTCATTCCGCTCTTTTAGCATCTATATATCGGTGGTATTGGATATATAGATACTGCATGCCCGATATATAGATGCGACATGTTCGATATATAGATGCTGCGCGTCCGATGTATATAGCTAATATCCAGAATATGAGTTGAATTTCTGTTGGTTATGTTTTGTGCACTTTTGTAGGATTATGAATTAGTTCACCACAGAGTAACACAGAGTTTCACAGAGTTATATTCTTTTGATTTCAAATTGATTAAACTCCGTGAAACTCTGTGTTACTCTGTGGTGAAAACTCATTACTAATACAAAAAAGAGTTTTTTCTATCTGCCGCCATCGTATTCCGCAAATAATTTGATATATTTGGAAACTTAAAATCTGGATGGTCAACTTATAGTCTGAATACGGTTTATGGAACAGCAACATCAATCTTTATCGGAACAACAGATAAAGGCACAACAGAAGACTTCGGAGAAACAGGCGGAACAGCCGCAATGTTGTCCTAATTGCGGGACACCTTGTCACAGTGGTGATAAATTCTGTGAAGAATGTGGCATGGCGCTTAAAGGAACTTCATGTATGCGTTGTAACTCTCCTGTTCAGCCTAATTGGGAAATATGCCCTCATTGCGGACAAGGGCTTCATGCAGAATTGTGCTCATTCTGCGGTGCCTCGATGGAAGCGGATGATTTCTTCTGTCCTGATTGTGGTAATCCTCGCACAGGGATTATCTGTCCTGACTGCAATACCCTTAATTTCCGCAGTTTTTGCCGAAAATGTAATCGTCCCCTGAATGAGATGGCAATGCAGGAAATGCAGAAGGCGAAGAAAGACCCCGTCTTTCAGGAAATGCTGGCATTGGCGCAGGAACTTGCCGATTTGGAAGAACAAATACTGAATACTGTCTCTGAAGAATTTCCGGTGGGGGAACCGGAACTGCCTCCTGTAGAATTGAGTGAAGCCGATAAGAAACTGATACAACAATATAAAGATCTCTTTTCAGGAAGCGGTTCTCTTGAAGGAATGCAGGTTGCCAGACCTGAACCGAAAGTGGAGGAACCTGTTCAAACTCGTCCGAAGATACAACTGAATGTGAAGAAGGTAGATCTTGACGAAGCAAAGCAATCTTATAAAGAGAAACTGGAAGAGATGAAGTTACTGATGGAGAAACTTCGTCCGGAAGGAGATATGACGCCACAGATGCAGCGGAATTACTATTCGGCAAGGAAATTGCCTGTTTTGCGGAAATCCGTAACAAAAGCGCCTGTTTGTTGGATATGTAACCTCTGCGGTTGCCACCATAGCCACCCAAGTGAGTGTGCCCAGCCGGAACTGGGGGGTACTTGGGTATATGAAGATGTGGTGACTGTTACAAAAACCTTTGAGTATCAGGATGATTGATCCTTCAGGGTGCCTTGCCGGATTGGCTAATCTTAAAACTATATAGAATTATGAGCGACTTGAGAGACAGTGATAAAACACTGCGTCCCGGTAGTGCGGACGGTGATAAAACTTTGCGCCCTGCCCTGAAAGCCGAGAAACCCCTTCGTCCTAGTGAAGAAGAAAAAACTCTTCGCCCGGAAGATGATAGTAAGAAGACCTTGCGCCCTGGTGTAGCAAACATTGACAAAACTCTGCATCCGGGTGGAATGGAGGATAAGACGTTGCGTCCGGTTTCGTCAGATGATGCGACCTTACGTGCCGAACAGCAAAAGGCGATTGAGGCTATCACTCGCCAGCATGATACGGAATATCTTATTAAAGGGCTGAATTACAGGGTTATAAAGGTAATCTCGGATGGAACGGGAGAAGCTCAGATCTTTCTGGTGGAAAATAAGGGAAAGCAGTACGTACTAAAACTCTATTATGTTGGTATTGAGCCGCCTCCTAATCATCAGATACTTGAAATTATAAGACAAACACCGCGCTCGGGATTATTAGTGGATATCATAGATCATGGTCAGTGGGATAATCCGCGTGTTTCCGGTGAATTGAGGCATTATGAAGTAATGACTTACTGTAAAGGAGGCTCTTTGGATAAAATAAATCTGAAAGGAGACGAAAGAAGGCTTTGTGAAATTGCTAAACAAGCTGCTGCCGCCATTGATTTCTGCCATAAGCATGGGTTTATTCATCGGGATATAAAGCCGGGTAATTTCTTTTTTGCCGATGAGAATCAGAATCAGGTACTGCTGGGGGATTTTGGTATTTCTGTAAGATGCGATCAGAATGGAGTTGCCCGTACGGACCAGGCTCGTACCCGCATTTATGCAGCTCCCGAAATGTATTATACGGTTCCCGGTGAGAATCGGGTGGAGATTGATACGAAGAGCGATTTTTACTCTCTTGGTATGGTTTTGCTCTGTCTGTGGATGGGCGAGAAAGAGTTTAAAGAAAGAGAATTTGAGCTGATGAAGCGTAAACGCACGGGGGATTTGCCTTTTCCTGCGGATTTATCGGGACGAACGCTGCAATTAATAAAAGCATTGACCGCACCTCAGCCGGAAAAACGTTGTGGATTTACCGAAATCGTTCGTTGGGCTCGGGGAGAGGATGTATTCAGTGATTTTGTCGGGCAGGAAAGTAAACGTCGTTTCAGTATTATTTTTAATGCCGGAAAGAATCAGATAGCACATTCACCCGAACAATTGGCTGATTTTATGCGACAGGATCAGAATCTTGCCATTAAATATCTCTATACCGGTAAGCTTACTAAATGGCTGAATGATAATCAGCGGCCGGAATTGGTTTCGGAAATCGAAGATATTGTGGAAAAGCGCTATCCGAAAGACCAGACTGCAGGGCTGTATGCCGCCTGTTATACGCTCAATGTGGATATGCCCTATTATGATGTCAAGGGACGTCCGCGGACTACCGCCGAAGAAATAGCGCAATCTCTCATTGAGAATTTCAACACTTACCAGACTACCTTGGCGAATGCGAACGATCCCCTGTTTCTCTTTTTTAATGCGCACGATCTGAAGCGGCTTACGGATAATGCAGCTCCCTTGTTTAATAAAAAAGGTCGCCAACGGGAGGCTTTATGGCGTTTGATCTATGAACTTGATCCTTCACGTCCTTATGAATTGATCGATGAAAAGGGGAATTTGGGGCGTTGTAATACACCGGAAGAAGTTCTTCATTATGCTTATAATCATATGTTGAGTGCCGACTCGTGGAATGATTTGGCAGAAGAGTCTTTCCTGATATGGTTGGCAGGCCGTGATAAAGGATTGGTAGGGAAGATACGTACTCAATTGAAAGGCTTCAGTACATCGGATGCTGCGGTAACTTACGGTGTACTTTATAATTTGAGTCCTAAAGTTTCCTTCACCCTGCAAATGGACGAGACAGCAAATAATTATTATTTCACACATACTCAAATAGCCCAATTCATCAATCAACAGTTGATGGTTTACAAGAATACACCGAAGAATGATTCGGATCATGAATATGCCGATTATATTCTCGGTATGCTCTCAAGTCTGAAAGGTTCGCGGCTCTATTTTTATCTGAAGTCTAAGGGTGTGTATGAGGATAAGATTGAATGGATAAATTATTGCTTTGAACTGAAATCCAAAGATAATCTCCGGAAAGCAGGTCCTTACAACTGGATAATAGCTACTTTCAAGATGATCAAGGGATTGGGTGCTTTACCTTATTATTACTTCAAGGATAGTGATAAGAGTATAACCGATTTGGACGGATTGAGGTCCATTCCATCGAAAGAAGTTAAGGCAGAACTGGAGAGTGGATATCTGAGAGACTGGCTTACTACTTTCTTTCAGGAGAATCCGTTGAAGAATCTTTCTCCCAAATTCGCATATGAGCAGGAAACGGTGAAATATCTCGAATTCATCGAAAAAATAGATAGTAAAGATACAGATGTTTCCAATTTCCGTATTGCCACCAATTTTGTGAATAAGAACCTGCGGAAAGTGCGTTTGCGTTGTAGGACGCTGACGGTGATGCGTGTCTTGCTGGGAATACTGTGTTTCATTCCTATTTTGGCTTTTGCGGTTGCATTATGCTTCTACGGGCTTCCGTTCACAGAAAATCCGTTGTCCGGTTTCTCTGTCGGTTCCATTGTGACGATGGGTATCATCTTCGGTATCCTTATTTTTGTAACTTCTGATTTTGAGAATCTTATCGGAAGTGCTATTTTAGGTTTTATTGTGGGGGCAATTATCTACTATACAGTCTATTTTGTGCTGGATCTCATCATGCCCTATGCTCATTATGTACTGGCTGGACTTTTGCTCCTACTGGCTTATTATCTGATGAAAAGCTGTTATTTCAAGCTTCCGGTTGAGCGGAGGTTGCATGATCATTTGCTGAATCCCGGTTTTGAGGAAACAGGCTTGGAGCCATTGCATTTTGCTTTTAAGGCGAGTGTGGGGACACACTTTGAGTCTTCTATTGGCGGTGAATCGGCGCAATATGCTAAATATCTGAAAGATTGTATCCGTAAGTTTTCTTATCGTGCTGTACTTTCCATGGTGGTGGTAGGTTGGCTGGCCTATCTGTTTGTGCAATATACTCCGGCATTCGGACTGGATGCCTCCCGTTTTCTGCAAAACGATGGAAAGCTTAAAGAACTGGTAGGTACATGGGAGGGTACGTTTGAAGGGCGTAATGCTACGCTGAACATAACGACAGCAAACTCGGAAGGCTTGAAAGCTACCATACATGTGCAATATACGAATCTGACCAACGAAGCATTGACGGGCACTGTGAATACCGTTACGAATACTATCCATTTTGACGATGTATACAAGAACGGTACTCTCGACGGGCAGTATAACGGTACGTTCACCGGCGATGGAATGGATGCTTTTGAAGGTACTTATGAGAATTATACGACCAAAAAACAAGTGAACTTCAGTTTCAAAAAAGCGAAAGCAGATGTAGAGAACTGATAAATGAAGATGACTATGAATTGTCCGAAATGTAATAAGCCGAACCGTGAAAAGGCTGTTTTCTGCAAATGGTGTGGTACCAATGTGGTTACTAAAGCTACCGAACCGCTGCGTGAGTTGGTGGGGATGGAAACCGTCAAGAACCAGTTGCAGGATTTGGTAAATACTTGTGAGTCGCTCGCTTTGCGTGCACAGCGTAGTGGCATTTCCATTCGTCTGGGCATGGACATGATTATTACGGGAAATACCGGAACCGGTAAAACCAAACTGGCAGGAGTATTGCAAAAACTATTGTATTCCAGTGGTATTATCAAGAAGCCTGCCATGAAAGTAGTGGATGCAGTGGATTATGAGGAGTTTGCCAAAGAGTGGGAAAAGAATACCGCCGATCTGAAAGGGGGGATTCTTTGCATTGAAAATGTGCAGAAGCTTTTGCCTTCGGGTGCAGCCAATGATATCAATAAGCTTGATAAGCTGTTCAGCTGTATGGATAAGTGGAATAATGATCCGATAGTCATTCTTTCCGGGCTTTCATCGGCCTTTAAAGAGTTTCTGGTATCCAATCCTGATGTGCGCAATCGCTTTGAGTATTACTTCGATCTGAAAGATTTCAGTATGGAGGAACTGAAGCAGCTTTGTATCCATGAACTCAAAAAACGTTATGGGATTGCATTGAGTGAGGAAGCGGATGCTAAATTGGAACGTGTGTTTAAGAATGAGATGCGACAGAAATCAGATGATTTCGGGAATGGGCATTTGGCTGTGAAAAAGGCGGCTGATATCTTTGCCAATACTATTAAGCGCGATCCGAATGCATCGGTTGCCATTCCTGAGGATATTCCCGGTAAAGAGTTCCGGCAGAAGAGTTATGAGGAGATCATGGCAGAGTTGGATGAGTTTGTCGGTATTGATGAAATCAAGGCAACGGTGCAGAAAATCATTAATAAGATAGATTTTGAACGGGAACGGAAAGGTGCCGGAGCAAAGCGGGAGGTCAAAGATCATTTTCTGTTCCTTGGTAATCCGGGGACGGGGAAGACAACGATTGCCCGTATCTTTGCTGATATCCTGAATTCGCTGGAAGTGCTGCCCATCGGTCAGTTGGTGGAAGTTTCGCGAAAGGAGCTGGTTGCGGGATATGTAGGTCAGACGGCCTTGGCGGTGGAAAAATATGTGGATATGGCTATGGGCGGAGTACTGTTCATTGACGAAGCCTATACATTGAAGCAAGGTGATAATGACCAGTTCGGCCAAGAGGCAATTGATACGTTGCTGAAACTGGTAGAAGATCGTCGCGGGCAGTTTGTGGCTATTGCTGCCGGATATACAAAAGAGATGGGAGAATTTTTGAGTTCCAACTCGGGGATGGCCTCCCGTTTCAATGAAACGGTGACTTTCCGCGACTATAAAGCCGATGAATTGACGGAAATCTTCCGCCGACAGGTGAAGAAAGAGCATCTGACCCTGGATGAAGAGGCCGAGGCATTTATCCGTAATTACTTCTCGAAGATGTACCTGACCCGTACACGCAATTTCGGTAATGCCCGTGAGGTACGGAACGCAATGGATCGTGCAATCAAGAATCAGGGAGTCCGGTTGCTGGAACTGAAGGGTACACCGGATTATGATGCGTCTATGGTGCATGTACTGACGCGTGCCGATATTGAAGGTGAAGAAAGCAAAAATATCAAGAGTCTGGACGTTGTACTTGCTGAATTGAATGAATTCGTCGGTATGGACAGCGTAAAAGCAGAGATACGTGCGCTGGCGAACAAGATAGCCATGGACAAGGAAATGATGGAAATGGGTATTGCTGACGCTGAGGTGACTCCTGTACACATTGTGCTGACGGGTAATCCGGGGACAGGTAAGACCACCATCGCCTGTAAGTTGGGAGAGGTCTTTAAAGCCATCGGTCTGCTGCCTACCGATAAAGTCGTGGAAAAGGAGCGTAAACATCTGATAAGTACGTATCAGAATGAGACGGCCAAACTTGTGGATAAGGCTTGTGACGAAGCAATGGGCGGTATTCTTTTTATAGATGAAGCCTATGCTCTGATGCCTATCAGTGCGGGTGGAAGTAAGGATCAGACTGGAGTAGAAGCCGTGGAGGCACTAATGACCCGAATGGTGAAGGATGCCGGGAAATTTGTGGTTATCTGTGCCGGTTATCGCGCTGAAATGGAGGAATTTGTCAATAATGCCAATCCGGGCTTCCGGCGCCGGTTTAGTAATTTTCTGCATATCGAGGACTACTCGGCAGACCAGTTGATTTGTATTTATCGTTCTCTTATCAGGAAGAAAGGGAATATACTGACACCGGATGCAGAAGAGATGCTGATTAAATTAGTCGATGAAATGGTGACATCGAAAGATGAGAACTTTGGAAATGCAGGGGAAATGGTGAAACTCTTTGAGAAAACCAAAGCCCGCCGTGCCAATCGGCTGGCACAATTACATGCCGGAGGACAGACCTTGACTCGCGAAATGTACCTGACCATCGAGGCGGAGGATATTCCGTATGATCCGCCAAAGATGATCGATGAAGAAGAGTGCATGGCTGAATTGAACCAATTGATCGGATTATCCAGCGTGAAACGTGAAGTGAAGGAGATTGCCGATTATATCAAAGTGGAGCGTGCTAAGGCGGAAGCTATGGGTAAGAAATTCCAGGGTGTAGTGGATCACTATCTCTTTGTCGGTAATCCGGGAACGGGAAAGACTACTGTGGCGCGTATCATGGGAAATATTTTCTACTCATTGGGTGTATTGCCCAGCAATCGTTTGTTGGAAGTAACCCGTAAGGATTTGGTAGAAGGCTATGTGGGGCAGACTGCCACTAAAACGGCACGGGTTGTGAAGCGTGCGGTGGGCGGTGTGTTCTTTATTGACGAAGCTTATTCACTGATGGGCGATAACTTCGGGCAGGAGGCTACGAATACCATTTTGCCGATGTTACTTGATTATAAGGGGAAGATGGTTTGCATAGCTGCCGGGTATCCGCGTGAGATCCGCCAATGGATTGATACGAATTCCGGTTTGGAATCCCGCTTCACTAAGGTGATTCATTTTGAGGACTATAATCCCGATGAATTGGCGCAAATTTTTAGGATGAAGGTGAAAAAGGATAAGCTTACACTGACTCCTGAAGCAGAAAATGCCATGCGTGTTTACTTCACGGATTTATATAATCGTCGTGAACGTAATTTTGCCAATGCCCGTGAAGTGAATAATTATTTCGATCGGGTGAAAAAGAACCAGAGTTCCCGTCTTCGTCACGAAATGGAGCGTCCTGACTTTGATCCGGCAAGTTACAGTATATTGTTGCCTGAGGATATGGGATAATTGAATCACTAATTGTTAATTACTAAAGAAATGAGTACATTAGTCAACTGCCCTAAATGCAGAGTTGAAATAGAAAGTGATAGTTACTATTGCGATCAATGTGGTGTTGAACTGTATATTTGCCCTCAATGCCATGTGTTTGGAAAGGGGAAACGATGCACGCAATGCGGTCAGCCGTTAGTATCCGCTGCAAATCAAGTGGTGTCACCTGTGCATCCTTCGACTTCTTCCGTGAATTCCTCGGCTTCTTCTGTGAATCCGGCTTCCTCTGAACCTGAAAAGACAATGCGTCCGGGAGTATCCGTACCTCCACTTCCTGTACGTTTGGTTTGTTCTGCCGCAGGCATTCGTTTAGGTTTGGGAAATGGTGCGGTGATTGGGCGTAGAAAGGGTGATTATGTATCTGCATTCGCTTCTCAGGGATATGTTTCCGGTACCCATGCCCGCTTACAGAAAAGCGCCTCCGGACAATGGGAAATAGTGGATCTGGATTCTACCAATGGTACGTTTGTAAACGGTAACCGTCTTTCGCCGAATGTACCTGCGGTGTTTAGCATCGGAGATATCGTTCGTATAGCCAATCTTGATTTTAAGGTTGAATAGATTCGGATGGAATAGAGATAATTTTAATCGTAGGTTGTAATCATTAAATCGCAAAATTGCCTTATGTTATTATTGAAATGTCAGCTTGCCAGTGATATGGGGTGCATACGTACCAATAATGAAGACATGATACTTTTCAATGGAGGACTTTATCGTGACGAAACATACGAACAGAAGTTTGAACTCATTCCTCAGGCTCGATTTACGGCTTTTGTAGCGGATGGTATGGGCGGACACGAAGGTGGAGAATTTGCCAGTGAGTTGGCTACCCAGGCATTCGACCGTTTTATTACCGATCTTCCTTCCGATCTTTCCCATGAGGTACTGTCCGGCGAGATAAAGAATTGGGTGAATGAAACTCATGCTCTGATAACAAACAAGGGCGTTGAACTTCCTCAATACGAGGGAATGGGAACCACTTTTGTAGGCATGTTCAGTTATGAAGAGCGCATCTATATGGTGAATATTGGAGACAGTCGCCTGTATCGTTATCGTGGCGGTATTCTGAAACAACTTTCGTCGGACCATTCTATGCGGGAGCTGACCGGAGATATGACTACTCCATCCAACGTAATATATAACTCTTTGGGTGCCGGAACATCTGCTTTTGCCGATTTCACCGAATTAACCGGTCAATTATTGGATGAAGATCTCTTTTTGATTTGTTCCGATGGTTTAAGTGATATGCTTACAGATGATCAGATTGAAGAAGTTCTTCATCAAGAACCTACTGCAATCAATCTGATAGAAGCTGCAAAGGCGGCAGGTGGTAGAGATAATGTGAGTGTTGTGCTTCTGCGGGTAACAGAATAGAAAGAGGTAGCGGATCAAATGAACCATGTAGGTTTGTGAGTCAGCTTTTTTTGAAATATATATTGCTATTTCTCTATATTTTTATTTTCTTTGCTGTCAGATAACCGAATATTTTAAAGTGAAGATGCAGTTTCCATTTATCTATCTGATCGTTTTCTGTTTACTCGTGATTCTTTTTCTGGTCTGGTATATTCAGCGGACAAAGCAGCGGAAGAAGTTTCTCGAACAGGAGCATAAATACGATCAGGCTTTATTGGAAGTACATGCGATAGAGACTGAGTATTATATTTCTTTATTGAGGGATAAACAAGAAGAAACTCAAAAACTGCTTTCTCAGAAAGAAAATGAAATCAGAAAACTGGCCGATGAAAAGGCGCAATTATGCAATGTGATCTTTAAAGAGACATCCATTTATAAAACAATAGAACGGCTTAGTCGTCAAGACAAGACTAAAAACAAACAGGATTTACGTATTTTATTGGAAAATGAGCAGAAGAAACTTCGTTCTACTATTATGGAGATATACAAGGACTATATAGAGTATCTGCACCAAACCTATCCTAAATATACGGAAGATGATTGTCTATTTTCATGCCTCTCAATTTGTGGGTTAGATGATTTTACCATTGCTCTTTGCTTTGGGAATGTCAATAAGCAAATTGTGGCTCAAAGGAGGCATCGGATAAAATTGAAGGTTGCTAATTAAGATTGTTATTACTTCTCTTTGTAAGTAAGTGATAAATAGCTAATTGTGAAAATTAGATGTTATCACTTATATTCTCTTTTTATGCTTTTATGTCACTAACTTTGTCACATTACGAATCGGGATAAATGTGAAAGGCATATGGGTGAACGCATTACTATTAGTTTTTGTCCGGCGGAAAAGCCTAAGAGGAAAAAAGGATTTTTTGCTCGCTTATTAGAATGCATAAAAAGATGGATTAAGAGACTTCTGAGTTTTAGTTAACATATTTAATAACTTCTTCAAAACGCATTATTATGGATACAAATTTATTGTCGATGTCGCAGCAATTCTCCGGGCTGCCAATGGAAAGCTTAATCGGAGGTCCTTTGAATGCAGCCGCTAAGGCGAATTCTGCAATGGCTCTTACGCAAACAAGGTTTATGTTGGATACTTGTTTCAACATGGCGAAGAAGGATAAAGGTGGGAACGAAATTCCGACCCAGTATGAGCCTATCATGATTGATATGATTCTTACTAGAAGTGTTATTTCAGAGGATAAAGATGGAAAGGTTTCTGTTACCCCTGCTTCTACAAAATTCACTTTGCCTCTTTTGACTATTCTGCCAATTAATTCATTAGCTGTGGAAACTGTGGATATTAATTTTGAAATGGAAGTAAAATCCAGTTTCTCTGAAGACGATAACAAAACATCTGAAAGCGCAAGTTCAGGTTCCGGTAGCTTTGAAACTAAATTGGGTTGGGGACCGCTATCTGTATCTATAAAAGGATCAGCCAGTTATTCTTCAAAGGATTCTGCTACTCATAATACACATTATGAAAAGAGCAATTCTGCCAAATATACGGTAAATGTACATGCTGGTCAGCTGCCGCTTCCTAAAGGAGTAAATACTATAATTGAAGCATTTACGCAAGCAATTCAGCCTATAGAATTGACGCCTGCGAAGACACCTGAAGGAGGAAATACTGGAAATGGAAATGCTGGAGGAGATACAACAACTTAATGATAAAATTCCAGCTTTCGGAGAAATCTAATATTAAGTAGAAATAAACGATTATGTCTGAAAACGAGCAAGGTACATTCAAACCTCAATTTGGGGCAGAACTTAACATTGAATCAATCATTGGCGCACCTTTGGTGGCGGCCTCGAAAGCCAATGTTATGATGCTGACCGGGCAGGCTCAGTTCTTGCTTGATTATTGCTTCACAAAAGAGGAGGGAAGCAACTTGCGACAACCTCTTATGATAGAGATGGTACTGAGTCAGCCGGTTGTTGATCATACGAAACAACCCACTGATCCAGGATACATCTCTATCAACAAAATGGCTTTTCAGGTTCCTTTACTGTGCTTATTGCCTTTAAATTCTCTTGCAATAGATAAGATCAATGTGGACTTTGATCTGGAAATCACATCGGTGGGTTCTTATGATTATAAATCGCAAGTAAATGCGGGTGTGCAGCTTGTAGAGAAGAAGGCGGTTCTGAATGGAAGAATTGCTCCAGCCAAACAGGAATATAAGAAAAACTTCCGTGAACAATATGATAGTACTTTGTCAAGCCGTCTTAAAGTGAATATACATGCGGGCAGATTACCTTTGCCTAAAGGAGTATTGACTTTACTTGATTTGTATACAAAATCGATACAGCCCATACAAAAGATAGATAAACAGTCGGAAAAAGAAGAATAGAAGTATGATAGATCAATATATCCCATGTCCGGTATGTAGGACTCAAATACCCATTGATTTGCATTTGCTAATTCAAGGTGTGCAATTCTCATGCCCTAATTGTCAAGCGGCGATTGGGTTGGCGTCGGAAAGTCGCTCAGTAGTGAGTGAGGCGGTCGACAACTTTGAAAAGTTGAAGAAGATGGCACCTCAGAAAAAGTAAAATAGCATAGTGTCGAATCATAAAACTCATCGATATGATTAGCTTTAAATTGTTTGTAGAGGCTATCCATCATGCCATTGTAAGTGCCAGCGACTCACTGATGGATAAGAATGAAGGTTTGCTGGATAAGTATTTTGAAAAGCCTGTTGACGGGGAGGGGAAAAATAAAGGGGCATTGGTTCCGAAGATAGTGCAACTTGAATATCCCGCTTTGGATGATACCGGAGCAGTTACTACTACAACAGTTCAGGTCCCTTTAATCACATTGGTACCTGTTACGGCTTCTAAAATAGAGAAGGCTACTGTTACGGCAGAATTTGCCTTGGAAGTTATAAACGATGAACTACAGATCAGCTTCCCTAATAAAAAAATATCAGAAAATGCTACGGTGGGAAAATTGGAGATTGTTATTTCGCCACAAGAATTAACGGATGGGTTGGAATTGATTATCGAGGGATATGCAAATGCTTTGAAACGACAGATTACCTGATAGAAAAGGAGCTTTTCTTGAGAATTAAGTCTTTGCAAGGTGTTAACTTCTTGTTTTTTATAATTTCCCATCTTCTTTATTTTTTGCTATTGGATCTCACAAATTGGTATGTTTTTCTCGTGTATCTTTCTATCTTAGCGAATAAATGGAAAGATTATTGCATTTATTGAGTCAATTGCGTTATTCTGAAAATAAATTTGTAGCTAACTTTGCTTCCAAACATTAAATAGAGTTACATACCATGAAAAAATTATTCATCTCGTTATTTTTAGTAACGTTTTTTATTTTGGAGAGTTCGGCTCAATGGAAACCGGCCGGAGATAGAATAAAGACAAAGTGGGCAGAACAGATCAATCCTTCCGATGTATTGCCCGAGTATCCAAGGCCCATCATGCAGCGTAATGACTGGAAAAACCTGAATGGTTTGTGGGATTATGCTATTATTGATAAAGGTGGACGCATTCCAACGGATTTTGAAGGCCAAATTCTCGTACCTTTTGCTGTAGAATCGTCTTTGTCCGGAGTAGGAAAAAGAGTGAACGAAAATCAGGAAGTAATCTATCAGCGGAGCTTTGAGATACCTTCAGCCTGGAGAGGAAAACAGGTTTTGCTACATTTTGGTGCCGTTGACTGGAAAACCGATGTATGGGTGAACGATATTAAGGTTGGAAGTCATACCGGAGGATTTACTCCATTCTCCTTTGATATAACTCCTGCCTTGTCGGCTAAAGGTAACAACCGTCTGGTTGTAAAGGTTTGGGACCCTACGGACAGAGGCCCTCAACCACGTGGTAAGCAAGTCAGCAGACCGGAAGGTATCTGGTACACTCCTGTAACAGGTATCTGGCAAACTGTATGGCTGGAACCTGTTGCTGGTAAACATATTGAGAATCTTCGTATTACTCCTGATATTGACCGTCATCTGTTAACGGTAAAAGCTGAACTGAACACCAACAGCACATCAGACTTCGTGGAGGTGAATGTGTATGATGGTAATCAATTAATTGCTGCCGGTAAGAGTATTAATGGGGAACCTGTAGAAGTGGCAATGCCTGAGAATGCAAAACTGTGGAGCCCTGATTCTCCTTTTCTCTATACTTTGAAAGTTACTTTAAAAGAAGGGAATAAGATTGTGGATAAGGTGGATAGCTATGCGGCCATGCGTAAATATTCCACTCGCAGGGATGCCAATGGTATCGTACGTTTGGAACTGAATAATGAAGCGCTGTTCCAGTTTGGCCCGCTTGATCAAGGTTGGTGGCCTGACGGTCTGTATACGGCTCCTACGGATGAAGCTTTGCTGTACGACATTCAGAAGACAAAAGATTTTGGTTATAATATGATCCGTAAACATATTAAAGTAGAGCCTGCCCGTTGGTATACATATTGCGACCAGCTTGGAATTATTGTGTGGCAAGACATGCCGAGTGGTGACCGCAACCCGCAATGGCAGAACCGGAAGTACTTTGATGGTACGGAAATGAAGCGTTCAGCCGAATCAGAAGCTTATTATCGCAAAGAATGGAAAGAAATAATGGACTGTCTGTATTCTTATCCTTGCATTGGTACCTGGGTGCCATTTAATGAGGCTTGGGGACAGTTTAAGACCGTTGAAATTGCTGAATGGACGAAACAATATGATCCGACCCGTTTGGTGAATCCAGCAAGTGGCGGTAACCATTATACTTGTGGTGATATGCTTGACCTGCATAATTATCCGGCACCTGAGATGTACTTGTATGATGCTCAGCGTGCAACTGTTTTGGGTGAATACGGTGGCATCGGTCTTGTTCTGAAGGATCATATCTGGGAGCCGAACCGTAACTGGGGTTATGTTCAGTTTAATTCTTCCAAAGAAGCTACGGATGAATATGTGAAGTATGCCGATATGCTGTATAAGATGGTAGACAGAGGATTCTCCGCAGCTGTCTATACACAGACTACTGACGTGGAAGTGGAAGTGAATGGCCTGATGACCTATGACCGTAAGGTTATTAAACTGGATGAAAAGCGTGCTAAAGAAATAAATACACGTATCTGTAATTCGTTGAAAAAGTAATCTTCCGGGAAGGAGGAGGTTATGAACCGAACGATTATAAAGCTTTTCTTTTATTTGTGCATATTGACGGCGTTGCCGTCATATGCACAAAATGCTGTTCATTACTATTTTAAGACAATGGACATCCGGAACGGTCTCTCACAAAATACGGTATATCAGATTTTGCAGGACAGGAAAGGCTTTATGTGGTTTGGGACTAAAGACGGCCTGAACCGTTATGATGGTCTATCTTACCGCGTATACAAAAAGGAAAATTCCGGTTTAGGCAAGAATTTCATTACTGCACTTTATGAAGACCATGAAGGGAATATCTGGATAGGGACGGATGGGGGAGTCTTTATCTATAATCCGGTGCTTGATTCTTTCACAGCTTTCAATCAAACAAGTGATAAAGGAACTGTCATTAAAGACTTCGTAACCATGATTGGAAGCGATGAATACGATAATATTTGGATATCGGTGGAGAATCAGGGCTTGTTTTGCTACAACCATGAGAAAAGGTTACGGAATTATCTGCATGATTCGGGCATGTCCAATGTAGCTCGTTTCTGGCTTAACGAAAGTACCTGCTGGTTGGCTTTGTATGCTGACAATCTTTACTACACAAAGGATAATTTTGAAAGTCCGCTACAACCTTTTAAGGATGCAGATGGCAATGAGATATTTAAAGGAGATATCATTAACTGGCATGTCAGTGGTCCGCACAATTGCGTTTATATAGCTTCGGTTAACGGATTGACTGAGATAAACTTTACCACCGGCAAAACTCGCAGATTGTTGAACGCTTATGTACGCGTATTGCAATTCAAATCCGATGATGAGCTGTGGGTAGGTACGGAATCTGGTCTGTATATATACAATCTGGCAAATGATAAGGTGACACATCTGTCGGTTCCTGATCAGGATGATTCTTATGCATTGTCGGATAACGCCATTTATTCACTGTGCCGTGACAAGGAAAATGGTATGTGGATAGGTTCATATTTCGGTGGTGTGAACTATTATCCATATCAATGGACTTATTTTGAGAAATTCTATCCAAGAGATGATCTCAGGCACTTCGGGCGTCGGGTACGAGAAATATGCGAAAGCAATGACGGTACGTTGTGGATAGGTACCGAAGATAAGGGATTATTCAATTATGACCCTGCGAACGGTAAAATAGTGCCTTTTGATCATCCTGCCATTTACAAAAATGTTCATGCACTTTGTCTGGATGGAGATGATCTATGGGTAGGCACTTTTTCCGGTGGATTAAACCGGGTGAATTTGCATACCAGGCAAGTGAAGCATTATTCCAGAGGTAAAACTCAGAACTCTATGTCCGCTAATGATGCTTTTACCATTTGCAAAACCACTACAGGCGATGTCTGGATCGGTACAACGGCCGGTCTGCTGAAATACAACCGCTCTTCTGACGACTTTACACGCATTGTTGAACTGAAGAGCATGTTCACTTATGATATATTGGAGGATTTCAACGGCAATCTCTGGTTTGCTACTTTCTCCAATGGAGTCTTTTGCTATAATGTCCGAAGTCAGAAGTGGAAAAATTACCTGTCGAATGAAAAAGACTCTGCTTCGCTCTCTTACAATAAGGTGATCAGTATCTATGAAGACAGCAGAAAATGTCTGTGGTTTATGACCTTGGGTGAGGGCTTCTGCCGTTATAATCCGGAGACGGATAACTTCACCCGCTATGATATGTCGAAAGGTTTTCCAAGTAATACTATCTATAAGATGGTGGAGGATAAGCGGGGAAATCTCTGGCTTACAACTAATAACGGTCTTGTCTGCTTCAATCCGGAGACAGAGAGCAAGCATGTCTATACCACGGCCAACGGATTGTTGAGCAATCAGTTTAATTTCCAGTCCGGATATTGTGACAGAAAAGGACGTATTTACCTGGGCAGTATCAATGGGTTTATAGCTTTTGACCCAGAAACTTTTGTAGAGAACACTTTTCTTCCTCCGGTGGTCATTACTGATTTTTACTTGTTCAACAAGCGGTTATCAGTGGATAGTCCGGATTCTCCTATGGAGAAGAGCATTACTTATTCAGATGAAATAGAGCTTGATGCCAATCAGAATTCCTTTTCTCTTCAGGTGGCTGCCTTAAGTTATCAGGCTCCCGAGATGAATCGGTTAGAGTATAAGCTGGAGGGTTTTAACAGTGAATGGTATACGGTAGGCAGGAACTCCATGATCAATTACTCCAATCTGCCTTACGGAAGTTATACGTTGCGTATAAAGGGATCTAATAGCGACGGTAAATGGAATGAAGCGCAACGTGTGCTTAAAATACGTATTCGACCTCCTTTTTACTTGTCTACCTGGGCCTATGTCGTTTATGTACTATTGGCTTTATGTTCTCTGGTTGCCGTTATTTTCTACTTTAGGAGAAGGACCCAACAGAAGCATCAGCAGACCATGGAGAAGTTTGAGCGTGAGAAGGAGAGGGAACTGTACACGGCTAAAATAGATTTCTTCACGAATGTAGCTCATGAGATACGTACGCCGCTTACACTCATAAAGAGTCCGCTTGAGAATGTGTTGTCATCCAAATCGGTATCCGATGAAATCAGGGATGATTTGGAGATAATGGACCTGAATACAAATCGGCTGCTCGATTTGGTCAATCAGTTGCTCGATTTCAGAAAAACGGAGACGCAAGGATTCCAACTGAATTTTGTGGAATGTGATGTGTCGGATATCCTGCAAAAGACGTGTAAACGTTTTAGACTTTCGGCACGTCAGAAAGAATTGGAATTGGTTATTGACTCTCCCGAAACGGTGTATGCTTCGGTCGATAAGGAAGGCTTGACCAAGATTATCAGTAATCTGCTTTCCAATGCCATCAAGTATTCTGAAACTTATATCCGCGTTAGGCTGTATGTGGAAGAAGATAAACTGTTGTTTTCGGTTTGTAATGACGGTCCTGTTGTTCCGGCAAAAATGCGTGAAGAGATTTTTAAGCCGTTCATCC
>ENA-UEPG01000836-UEPG01000836.1-human-gut-metagenome-genome-assembly--contig:-NODE-836-length-27803-cov-10.754346_pt1 | contig 27803 bp, 19 predicted proteins | sample MGYA00242893_ERZ507902 | MGnify/ENA primary metagenome ERZ507902 (study PRJEB26167, sample SAMN06115491) | human gut metagenome | host: Homo sapiens | place: China:Gansu | collected 2015-04-23...
GCCCTTCAGGTTGCCCCTACTATGGCCTCGGCTGACTTCCGATTTGACATCCGAACTCCTCGCGAAGCCCGTAGCCAGTGGCATCAAATCGGATCTCCCCAGGTAAGACGTACTTCTTTCCTGCCTGTTCATCGGATCTACGTCTCAGACTCCTGTATGAGTATTGGACATTGGGTATTTTGGCCCCCACATCCGTCTGAACCGCCTCATATCCGCTTCCTGTTCGTTGAACATGCATTTTGCTATCAGACCTAGTGTTGCCACTACGCCCTTGCCGAGTCGCTAATCCTTCCCCTCATCGGGCGAGTTCGGGATTTGCACCCTACAGAAGCGCGCCATGCTGGGCGCACCAAAAAGGGGATCGGAAAATTTCCGATCCCCGAACATGTTAGAGATCAAACAATCTCAGCTATTGGAAAGATTAGTTTCCTTTAGCAGCATGTGTACCGGCATCACGACCGAAAGTCATGATGTCAGCAATGGCGTTGCCGCCCAAACGGTTAGAACCGTGGATACCGCCTGTGGTTTCACCGGCAGCATAAAGACCTGGGATAACCTTACCGTTGGCGTCAAGAACCTGAGCCTTGGTGTTGATTTCCAGTCCGCCCATGGTGTGGTGAACAGTCGGAACCTTCTGGCAGGCGTACCAAGGACCTTCAGTCATCTGCTTGTCAGCCTTGTTGTTGGCGACGAAGCCCAGCGGATCCTTGTATGTACCGGCAACAACACCGTTGTAGTCTTTAACAGCCTTCTTCAGGTTAGCAGCAGGCATGTTGAGTTTCTTGGCCAGTTCGTCAAGTGTCGGAGCAGAAACAACACGACCGAGGTCGATCATGTCTTTCATCTTGGCGCCGTTGGCGTCAACCCAGTCAAGAGACGGATAACGGAGGTGGTTAACCAGGACGTAGTAAGTAGAGCCGGGTTGTGCAAAGATAGCCTTGGCCAAGACGTCACGAGGAGCACCTTCGTTTACGAAGCGGTTGCCTTCCTTATTGATGAACAGACGGTTACGGCCGGATGTACGAACCATTTCCATCAAACCTGTACCCGGAGTTCCGCAGGGATGAACCTGAATGTCGGACATACCGATAACGTGTGCACCGACTTTTTCACCCATGATGATGCCGGAGCCCTGAGCAGACTTGTTGAAGTTTGTGCAGCCGATGCCCTTGCCGAGGTCATAGTCTTTGAACACGCCGGTGTTGACTTTCTGACGAAGAGCAACATTAGCACCGAAGCCGCCTGTTGCCAGGATGACGCCCTTGTCAGCCATGAACTTGGTGGTCTTGCCGGTGTGGTTGTCTTTAGCTACTACACCGATAATACGGCCGGCCTTGTCTTGAATCAGGGAGACCGCGTCCATGTCGGTGTAAACCTTCATGTCATTGCCATGAGCGGCGATGTATTTTTCGAAGGAACGAATATAGGTGTTGCCGGACGGAGTAGCAGGATAGTGAGAACGCTGCCACAAAGCACCCGTAGCGGTACCGACTTCGTCTTTAAACTTAACGCCGATGCTTTCCAGCCAATGAACGGACTCTAAAGCATGGTCAGTCAGGTAATGAACCAGATCAGGATTGCCGATATTGTGGCCGCCCTTCATGGTCTGTTCATAGTGTTTCTGGATAGAGTCTTCGATACCCTGTTTGCCCTGACGCTGCGGGTCAGCTGCGTTCAAAGCGCCTTCAGAAACGTTGGTGGAGCCGCCGAGGATGCCGAGTTTTTCAAGAACGATAACTTTGGCACCGGCCTGCTGAGCAGCGATAGCAGAAGCTAAGCCGGATCCGCCCCCGCCGACAACGACAACATTAGTCTTGATTTCAGCGGGAAGGGCAGTGTATTTTTCGCTGTTCTTCATCAGCTTGGCCATGTCAGCCTTGGAAACCTTAGCCTGTTCGAGTGCTTTCTTAACGGCGCCCTTCAATGCGAAGGAAGTAATGGTTGCGCCGGTAACATTGTCTACGCCGAGAGATTGGCGATCGATAATCTTCTTGGACAGTTTGTCCAGAGCGACTTTGCCGACACCGATAGTTTCAAGGTTGTCAGGATATTCAATCTTTTCAATCTTGTTCTTGCTGACGGTTACCGTGACGGTGAAGGCAGCATTATGACCGTTGACTTTTTCAGTGTAAGTTCCGGGTGTATAGGTGACTGCATTGGCTGCGAGTGCAACGCCGGCAAGTCCGACAGCCACGGAAAGTTTGGTCAAAAGCATTAGTTTTCTCCTTTGGTAGGTACGGGAAAAGTCCATACCGTTGTCTTACAAAAGTACCCATAAGAAGTACTTATTACAAATTGTAAGAGACAACAGGAGAAAATGAATAGGTATAAGTACTATGGGTTATCGTCTTTCTGGATGTCTTTCTTTTTGCAGACTATTCCTGAGAGCTTGCCGCTCAGCTTCTGTAGGGAAGAGAGGTTTTCTTCCTCAATATCATCATGAAGGCCTTTAATCTGACGGGATATCAGGAGGGCGATTGTTAAGATGAGAATTGAAACAGAAGTAAGAAGAATCCACTTGCTCGTTAGATGTTCCATATTAATAATGAGGTAACGAGCAACAGCCACAACAGTAATGACCAGAGGCGTCTTGAGTTTTAACTCATGCTGTCCGAGCGAATACTGTCTGACCATCGACAAAATCTCGATGAATAAGAACAAGAGCAGTAAGTTGGCCAAGCCGATGCTCTTGGTCGCAAACATGTCATAACCTTCGGCCACGATCGCAACTGCGGTCGCAATTGTGATGATGATCAGGGCGCCTGCCTGAATGATCAGAAGAAGGGTTTCGAACTTGTCGTTAATTTTTGCGATGATTGGTTTATTCATTTTTTCTTAATTAAGAATGGGTCCCGCGACCCGTGCCTGCATTATGAGAAAAAAAAAGAGGCTAGTGCGGCTTAATAAGTAGCAAACTACCAAGAATGGGCGAAAGCGTTCTTGGATTGCAAGTTTTTGTTCATTAAAAATCAAACTGTTCGATCCATCTATTTGAAAATAAATAGAAAAGTAACTGTTGAACAAACGGTTGATAGCTGAAGAATTATTTAGCAAACTACTAGACAAACAAAAAATACTTGTTTCTAAATTTTGAGAGGAATCCTTCGATCTGAGTGTTTAGAATTGGAGCACATTTTTGCCAGGTAATGGCAGCGATTAATAAGTGGAGGGGGGGGTATTGGATTGTGCTCAAGTGCGAACCAAACTCGCTCTCTTAAAAGGATGCGGAATAACGAATAAACGCACGCGGTAAAAGTATGGAAGGTATTTCTCTCATTTCGACCTTAGCGATCGGTTTCGGTGTCGCTTTGGTCCTGGGTTTTTTGGCAGAAAAATTAAAAGTGCCGGCATTGGTCGGCTACTTGCTCGCCGGTATTTTGGTTTCGCCGTCGGTATTCGGCTTTGATGTGGATTTGAACTTGGCCAACCAGCTGGCTGAAATCGGCATCATGCTCCTGATGTTCGGCGTGGGCCTGCATTTCTCCTTGACAGACTTGCTGAAGGTCAAAGGCCTTGTTGTTCCGGGCGCGATCTGCCAAATGCTTTTGTCAGCCTTAATCGGTTTTGGCTTAAGCTGGCTCTGGGGCTGGGACGTAGGTCATTCAGTTCTTCTCGGCTGCTGTTTATCCTGTGCTTCCACGGTCGTTGTTCTCAAAGCCCTGGAGGCAAGAGGCATGCTCGAAGGCTTCGACGGCAACGTAGCAGTGGGCTGGTTGATCGTGCAGGACATGGTCACGGTCTTGCTCTTAGTTCTCCTGCCGCCAATGGCTTCAGTGTTCACAGGCCAGGCTCAGACTTCTTCTCAGCCGCTCTGGCAGCTTCTGCTTATAACCTTGGCTCAGGTTGTCGTCTTTATCGTACTGATGCTGGTGGTCGGGCGCCGTCTGTTGCCGTACCTCCTCTGGCAGGTTGCTAAAACCGGTTCCCGCGAACTCTTTACGCTTTGCGTATTGGCAGTGGCCATCGGTATTGCCTTCGGCGCCGCTGAAGTCTTCCATGTGTCCTTTGCTTTGGGTGCCTTCTTCGCCGGCATGGTGATGCGTGAATCCAAGTATGCCCATAGAGCAGCCGTGGAATCCCTTCCGCTGAGAGATGCCTTTTCGGTCATTTTCTTCGTCGGTGTCGGCATGATGTTCAATCCGATGGTGATCGTCGAACATCCTTGGCATCTGCTTTGCGTGCTGCTTTTAATCCTCTTCATTAACCCGATCATCGCCGCATTATTAGTGATGCTGTTCCGTTATCCCTTGCACACCGCCTTGACACTCGGCGCATGTTTAGGACAGATCGGTGAATTCTCGTTCATCTTGGCGAGCCTAGGAAAGTCCATGGACATCGTCTCTGACGAAGGCATGAATCTCGTCTTGGCAACAGCGATTTTGACGATTGCGCTTAACCCGATTGCTTTTGCCACCCTTCCGAAAGTCGCTGAATTCCTTAAAAAACGCAGCAAACTGGCTCGTATTTCGGCTGCTCGCCCGGATCCGCAGTCTCTTATGCCGGACGAAATCGAAAAGAAGAAAATCACCGGTCATATCGTCATTGTGGGTTACGGCGACGTCGGCTGTAAGTTAACAGCAGCTCTTCAGAAAGATGAAATCCCAACCGTTATCGTCGACAAAGACGATTCCCTGGTGGCTCAGCTGCGTAAGAACGGATATACCGCTATTCAAGGCGATGCCGCGGATCCGTCTGTTCTGCTTCAAGCTCACGTGCAAAACGCTGCCGTGATTGTTCTGACAATCCGTGATGAGATTTTGGAACGCAAGGTCGTAGAGACTGCCAAGCTGATCAATCAAGGTGTTAAGGTTATTCTTCGAGCCGCTACTGACCAAGAAGCTAACCACTTCAGAGCGGATAACCTGGGAACGGTCGTTCAAGCTTCTGTGATTCTGTCCCAAGAAATGGATAAGTTGATCCGTCTGGCAATCCTTAAAGGCGATTCTCTGGTGGACGAAGAAATCGCAGTTAACAGTGATGTCAACCCGGCGCCCCCTTCACAGCATCCTGAAGCCAATCCCTAATATTTTGTTGAGGAAGCTGAGTTTTTCAGCTTCCTTATTAATCTCGTGTGTCGCCTTTGGGAATTGTTCAATTTCTAAGAAATAGCGAATAAGGAATAAGAGTATTTATCCCTTTGATTCCTTATAGAAATTATGCGTCAAAAGCGAGATTTCTAAGATGGGCGGAAAAGTCCCGTTTGTCAGTCTCAGAAAGCTTTCTCGAAAGTAGAATATTGCCTGAATTTGCGTGGACGAACCGGTTGGATCCTCCGAGTCATGCAATTCGCTTAAGTGTACAGAACGATTACGCTCAAAGAATTAGCAATCTGCATTAAATTTTTGCCCGCATAGGACAAACGAACGATGAGTCATAGTTTTAGCTTGATTTCGACCTTGGCGATCGGTTTTGCGATTGCCTGGGCGCTTGGCTTCCTCATGGAGCGCATCAAAGTACCGGCATTGGTTGGCTACTTGCTCGCCGGTATTATTATTTCGCCCGCAACACCCGGATTTGTGGGGGATGTTAATATTGCTTCCGAACTCTCCGAAATCGGTGTCATGCTGCTGATGTTCGGCGTCGGCTTGCATTTTTCTCTGACCGATCTCATTCGAGTTAAGAATATCGCGGTTCCCGGAGCTATTCTTCAGATGGGCCTGGCGACCTGTTTAGGCGCGGTTTTGGCCCATTTCTGGGGGTGGCCGTGGGGACAAAGCATCGTCTTTGGTATGTGTCTTTCCTGCGCCTCCACGGTTGTGCTTCTGAAAGGGTTGGAAAGCCGAGGCATTCTAGAAAGCGGCGACGGTCAAATCGCCGTGGGCTGGTTGGTCGTTGAAGACATCATGACCGTCTTGATCCTGGTGCTCCTGCCTCCGCTAGCTTCCTTGCTGGGTTCTCCTCTGCAAAATACCGAGGCTTCTTTGCCGCTTTGGCAGATTGTCGGCATCACGCTGGCTCAAGTATTCGGTTTCATCATCCTGATGCTGGTTGTCGGAAAACGCCTGCTTCCGTGGCTTCTTCGCCAGGTTGCTAAGACGGGTTCCCGCGAGCTCTTTACGCTTTCAGTGTTGGTATTTGCAATCGGTATTGCCTACGGTGCAGCACAGATCTTCCATGTCAGTTTCGCATTGGGTGCCTTCTTCTCCGGCATGGTGATGCGTGAAAGCCGTTACTCTCATCGCGCTGCGATGGAGTCACTTCCGCTTAGAGATGCCTTCTCGGTTATCTTTTTTGTGGGTGTCGGCATGATGTTTGATCCCCAAGTCCTTTACGAACAGCCCCTGCATGTATTGGCCGTGCTTGCCATTATTATCTTAGGCAAAGGTCTTGTTGCTTTTGGTCTGGTCTTGTTATTCCGTTATACACTTCACACTGCTTTGACGGTTGCTGCCGCACTGTCTCAGATCGGTGAATTCTCGTTCATTTTGGCTGCACTTGGACTTCAGCTCAAGATCCTGCCGCAAGAGGGCATGAGTTTAGTATTGGCCGGCGCCATTATTTCTATCGCCCTGAATCCGTTTGCCTTCGCAACGGTCGGACCGGCTCGCGACTTCATAAAAAAGCGTTGGGGATTCGCTAGAAGAATGGACGCGCGTATCGATCCAATGGCACTTATGCCGGACAGCGTCGGCAGCGACATCCTCCACGGTCATGTGGTTCTTGTCGGTTACGGAGAAAAGGGGAAAATCATCCTCGAAGAGCTGCTTCAAAGACATCTTTCTGTTGTAGTGGTAGACGATCACCATTCGGTTATTGAAGAGCTTCGAGAGAGGAATGTTAATTCTATTTACGGAGATGCTACAGATCCTGCTGTCCTTATCCAAGCTCATATACATGAAGCGGCCATTCTTGTTCTGGCAATTGAAAATGAGATCCTTTGCCGCAAGATTGTTGAAACAGCCAAGATCCTGCGACCGACCATTGAAACAGTCATGCCTGCCGAAAACGAAGAAGATGCAAAGGCTCTTAAGGCAGACGGTGTTGCTCAGGCTTTTGTACCGGACGAGCTCTTGGCGCAAGCCATCGTTCAATTCACGATGAGCCGTTTTGGCAAAGAATCCGAAGACCAAAAGATTCGGGCAGAGGAGGCAGAAGAACGAAAAGCAGTTGAAAGAGGAGCACTCTAGTTCTTCCTAAATTGGCTCGAGTTTTTGAACTCGATGTGCAACAGGCGCCTTTCGGCGCCTGTTGCGATTTCAATTAAATACTCGGTTAGTATTCAGTACCTGAAGTATCTCCTGCAGGGCGAGCCTGAGCAGGAACAACCAAAACCAAATTCGGTTGTGTCTTAGAAGCAGAGGGCAAAGGAGCGACTTCAGCAAGTTTGCCGTACTTCTTACGCAGCTCTTCAATTTCGCCGAATTCGATGGCGCGATTAGGACAGCTTTCCACACAGATCGGCTGAAGTCCTCTCTGCAGGCGGTCAAAGCAGGCATCGCACTTTCTCATCTTGTGAGCAGTTTCGTCCAATACCGGTGCATGATACGGGCAAGCCTGTGCACAAAGTCCGCAGCCGATGCACTTCGTCGCATCAATGACCACCAAACCGTCTTCTGCACGTTTGTGATGTGCTTTTGTCGGGCAAACCTTAACGCAGGCAGGGTCGGAGCAGTGGTTGCAGCCTAAGCTGACGTAATAACCGAACACGTCTTGTGTCCAGGATCCGTCAGCAGCCTGTTTCCAGTTTCCGCCGGCGTATTCATGAACTTTGCGGAAGTTCATGCCCACGGGAAGGTTATGTGCGTCCTTGCATGCCACGGCACAAGTCTTGCAGCCAGAGCATTTTGATACGTCAACAAAAAATCCAAGTTGTGTCATCTTTTTTTCTCCTAGGCCTTACGGACTTCTACAAGGTTGGTGTGCTGAGGATTGCCTTTGGCCAGCGGGCTCGGGCGCAGCGAGGTGAGCGTATTGATGTTGCCGCCTACGTCGACGACATTACCGTTCTTGTTGACCGGCGTGTACCAAGCGCCCTGAGGAATGCTCACAACGCCCGGCATAATTCTTGAAGTGACTTTTGCCGGAAGTTCGACGATACCGCGATCGTTAAAGATCTGAACCAAATCGCCGTTGTTGATTCCGCGTGCTTTAGCGTCCAAAACGTTCATAAAGACGACGTCAGGATGCTGTTCACGCAGCCAGGGAAGGTTGTGGAAGGTGGAGTGAATACGGCCGTGATGGTGGAAACCGTAGCACTGCAGCGGATACTTCTTCTGCAGTTCATCCCCGTACATCTCCCAGTTTCTGAAGTAGATAGGAATCGGAGAGATCACATCGCCGGGATTCAGCTTCCAGGTATTGGCGATATTGTTAAGACGTTCGGAATAGATTTCAATCTTGCCGGACGGAGTCTTAAGCGGGTTCTTAGCCGGGTCGGCTCTGAATTCGGAAAGCGCAACCGGATTATTTCTCCAGCCGTAGACTTGAGCAGGACCGCCTTTCCAGAACGTATCCCAATCAGGCAGCTGAGGAACTTTCTTGCGTGTTTCGTTGTAGCACCATTCGAGCCACTGCAGCTGAGTTCTTCCTTCCGTGAATTCCTGTTCCTTGCCGAGTTCCTTGGCAATCAAGCGGCAGATTTCGTACGAGGTCTTCTGATCCCACTGAGGTTCGACAGCCTTGTGCATCGGCAGCATGGAAGTCGTACCGCCGTTAGAGCCGCCTTGGCAGGCGATGTCGTCGGTTTCAGGACCAAGGACGTCCGGAAGAAGAATATCGGCATAACGGCAGGTCGGTGTCATCATGTTGTCGCAGACTACGATGAATTCGCACTTAGATGTGTCGCGAAGGATCTTATCCGTTGCGTTTGAGTCGGAGTGCTGGTTAATCGTGGTGTTGCCGCCGGAGTTCACGATCATCTTGATATCGTGGTCCAGCTTCTTGACGCCGCGCATACCGTCGGTAATGTCGGTCATGTCTTTACCGCGAACAATGGCATCTGTCCACATGAAGACAGGGATCGTGGCTTTAACAGGGTTCTTGCCGATCGGGAGATAAACAGCTGGCAGAGAAGAGTTGCCTTCGGCATCACCCGGGTTCGTGCCTGGCAAGCCGACTTGACCTAAAAGAATCGGCAGCATGGCGATGGCGCGAGCGGTTTCTTCGCCGTTAGCCTGACGCTGAGGACCCCAGCCCTGAGATACGAAGCAGGGCTTAGTCGTGCCCATTTCCTTAGCAAGCTGAACAATGGTCTCTACCGGGATACCTGTAATCTTGGCAGCCCATTCCGGAGTTTTAGCGATTCCATCTTTGCCTTTGCCGAGGATGTGGCTCTTGTAGTCACTCCCTTTTGCGGCAGAGGCGGGGAGTGTTTTTTCGTCGTAGCCGACGCAGTATTTATCAAGGAAGTCCTGATCGACCCAGTTATTCTTGATCAGTTCGTAGGCAATGGCTTCGACTAAGGCAGCGTCCGTACCCGGACGAATCGGAATCCACTGATCCATACCTGCAGCAACGGTATCGTTGTACATCGGGTCGATCATGATGGATTTCGGATGACCTTTTTCTTTAGCGCATTCGAGCTGATAGCCTTTACCGCCGCCGGATCCGCGTGTGACTAAAGTATTGCCTCCGAATGTGACATACAGTTTGGCGTTGCCGATTTCACTCATGTCTGAGCCGGGACGACCGCCGTAGGTGTAAGGCATGGCTGCGCCGATCTGGGCGGTGGAGTAAGAACCATAGTACTTAAGGTAGCCGCCCATGAGGTTGAGCAGGCGCCACCAAGCGCGTCTGGAGTTCACTAGAGACTGCTGGCCGGAGCAATACTGCCAATAGACGGATTCATTGCCGTATTTTTCAACGGTTCTCTTGAGGTTGTCTGCCACGGTTTTGATGGCTTCATCCCAAGTAATGCGTTCGAATTTGCCTTCGCCGCGTTCACCGACGCGTTTCATCGGATATTTCAGTCGATCCGGTGAGTACAGGCGCTGTCTTAATGCACGGCCGCGCAAGCAGGCGCGAATCTGACGATGATCGCAGGCGTCACCGGCGGTGTTGTCGGTTTCAACGCGAATGACTTGGCCGCCTTTGACAAAGCAGCGCTGCGGGCAGCGCTAGCCGCAGTTAATCACGCAGGCATTCCAGTAGAAAGGTTCAATTTCTTTAACCGCCTGAGCAACGGCTTTAGAGATCGGATTCATCAAAAAGCTGCCTGTAGCAACGCTGAGTGCTGAAAAACGCAGGAAACTTCTTCTTCCGAAAGTGCTCTGTGGAAGATTGAACATGTGCTCTCCTTGTTTTTTAATTTTGGGGTGGGTAGACAAAGATTAGGGGTCTTTGTTGCCTTAAATTGTATTTAATACGTTCGGATGAGGTCAAGAGTGTGAATCTAGTAATAACGAGTAGTTGTTTGTCTGCGAAATCCCGACAACAATAAACCCTCTCAACGAATATTTAGCTAACGAATAATCAAAAAGAGATATAGGAAAAATCCAATATTTGTCTTATGGTAAGAAAGAAATAGTCCTCGCAATTCGGAGGCCTAAGTGAGAAATAATTCTTTAGGTAAAGTTGGGGCGGACGTATAGCTCACCGGGCGTTGCTACATAACCTAAGTGTTCAGAAATATCATCCGCAGTGTGTTTGATTTCGCAGATCCAGCCTTCTAAGAAACTGCTGGCGGGAGAGGAGATCGAAAGGCAGGCAACTAATTTGCCGGAGTCGTCACGGATGCCTGCGGCTACACAGCGAACCCCCATTTCCAGTTCTTCTTCATCTCGCGCAAAACCAAGAGTTTTGATCTTGGAGATTTCAGTCAGAAGGGTGTCGATGTCCCCGATGCTGTTCGGAGTGGATTTTTCAAGGTTGGTGCGCAGAGCATAAGCGCGGATCTGTTCAAACGAATCTTCTGCTAAGAAGAGTTTGCCTGAACTCGTGGTGTGCAGTGGAGCAGTAGCGCCGATCGTGCGAACAACTTGAATGCCGGGACGCTCTCGCATGATGCGGTCGATATAGACGATGTTGTCGTTTTGACGAATCGAGAGATTGACCGTTTGACGCGTGAGATTATGCAAACGCTGCATTCCGGTTCTTGCTGTATCACGAACCGAGATTCTCTCTCTCACCAGGTTTCCGAGCTGAAGAAACCGCAAACCTAAACGATAAGTCCCGGCAGAGGCGCCTTTCTCCACAAAACGAAGGCGGACTAAATCGGAAAGGATACGGTGGCAAGTAGAGATGTGAAGGCAGGTTTCGTCAGAAATGACCTTCAAATTCACAGGGTCGTGATGCTGGGTCAGGACTCGAAGAATTGCACTGGCCCGATCAAGTACTTGAATGTTTGCTTTACTAACGGACTGATCCATGAGACTGCATCTGTTTTTATTGATAAATCAAAGGCGGTAATATCAACCGCCCATGATTGTTATTTTAGATTTTTTGCAATAATTTCTGCGATATCTGAGATAGAAATTTCAGATAGTGATTTTTCCTGAGATTTCGCAGAGTCGAACATGGATAAGCAGAACGGGCAGCTCGTTGCAACTTTGTCGCAGCCGGTATCGTTGACGACTGCCTTCAGACGGATCACGTTCAGTCGCTCGGGCGCGTCCGTATCGGTCCAGAACTGTCCGCCGCCGGCGCCGCAGCACGTTGTGCAAGTGCCCCATTCCTTGGGATCGACGGTCTCTAAGCCTTTGACTTTATTCAAATCAAATCTCGGAGCGTTCACGATACCGTTGTAGCGAGCGTAATAGCACGCGTCATGGATGGCGACTCTTTCTTTTTCGGAAAGTTCTGCCTTGAGTCTGCCGGAATCCATCTGTTCCGCAATGAACTGCAGGTGCGAAATCACGTTGAACTGACCGCGCTCAAACTCGGGATACTCATTCTTCAGAGTGTTGAAGCAGTGCGGGCACGCCGCCAACAAACGGCTGAAGTTGTACTGGCGCAGATTATCAATGTTGGTCTGTGTCTGAATCTGATAGAGATACTCTTCGCCGACTCTGCGGGCAAACTCGGCATTGCACATTTCTTCCTGCATCACGGCAAAGGACAAGCCGGAATGCTTGAGGATCCTGATCATTGCCTTCGCAATCTTCTGATTGCGTTTGTCGTAGGCAGCAGAGCAGCCGACCCAGTAAAGGATGTCGTAGTGAACGCCCGGTTCGGCAAAGGCAACGTCTAAACCTTCCAGCCAAGCCCAGCGGGTATCCGGGTCCAAGCCCCAGGGGTTGCCGACGGACTGAATGTTCTGAAGCGTTTTAGCCACGCCTTCGGCGAACTGGCCTTCTTCTAGAGCCAGAGAACGGCGCATCTGCTGGATCGTATTGACGATTTCAATGCGGGAAGGGCACTGCTCGACACAGGCACCGCAGGTCGTACAAGCCAGAAGGGATTCTTTGGAAACAACATCCGGTACTAAGACTTCTTCGGTCTTGGTGTAGCCTTCCATCATTCGTTTCTTCAAAGAAAGAATGATTTCGCGCGGATCCAAAGGACCGCCGGCGCGATTGACCGGGCAGACAGACGTGCATCGGCCGCATTCCACGCAGGCGTCAAAGTTCAAGCGATCGTGCCAGTTGAATTGACCGAACTTAGAAATACCGAAGCTTTCCTGTTCTTCAATGTTGTCAATCTTTTCCACGAGGCCGCGGGGTTTAGTTCTCTGCCAGTAGATGCTCGTCGGGCTCTTATACATATGAGCGAAGTACGTCATCGGGATAGCGGCGACGAACATTAAAGAAATGACGCCGTGGAAGATCCAGATGTAGAGGTGCTGAGCTTCCAGCTGTTCCTTGCTCATGCCAGAGTAAAAAACCTTAGCCAGGAAGTTTCCGACAGGAGACCAAGAAGCATACGAAGGATTCTCGGCAGCTAAGCGAAGCGCTTCAACGATGTAGCCGGTAAGGATAATGACGGCAAGAGAACCCAAAATCCACAGAAAGCGGACGGACTTTTCATACTGCTTGCCCTGCTTGATAAAGCGGCGGTAAAAGGCCATACCTAAGCCGATCAAGCAGACGACACCGGCAATATCGAGAATGAACTTATAGAAGTAGTAAACATTCCCGACCAAGAACTGTTTGCCGAAGACCAGTTTGCCGATGTCCCAGTCTAAAACGGCCAGGCAGGTTCCGAAAAATAAGAAAACGAAACCCCAGAAAATCCAAAAGTGCAGCCAGCTGCCTAAGGGTTTGCGGATGATTCGTTTTTGCTCCAGACCTTCTTTAACAAAGAAACCCCAGCGGCGCTTGGTTTCCTTGTCCATGGCGTAGGGCTTGCCGGCACGCCAAAGCAGGTAGGACTTGCGGATGCCGACTGCACAGCAGATCGCAGCGGCGATGCCGAGAACATAGATGCCGATAATGGCCCAGACGGGAATATTCCAAAATCCCGGACGAGTGACGATGTCTACTCCATTCATAGTCAATCTCTCTAAGTTAAAGAGGTACATATTCCCGACGACCGTCGGAATTTAATCGAGATTCAAATATTCTCGGACGCAAAATCGGCCATTCAAAAGGATGCTGAATGACAGGTTCAGCCAAATGCGATTTCCGAAGAATGGTGATATGCGGTTTAAAACGGCCTTTGTCGTAAGAGATATGGAGACGATCCAAAATCTCTCGCGATTCGCGGGCCAAGTGTTCTATCTCCGGAGAGGCGCTGCCTCCGACCCAAGCGACTTGAGGACGTATGAAAAGGCCGCTGTTGTCGATCAGCCAGCTTTTGCCGCTAAAGTCAGTCGTAAGAGGCAGGAGCTGAGCGATTAACCGGGCTTTATCGGGTTCGATCTCTCCGATAAAAGCCAAAGTCAAATGAAAATTTTCTTTCGGCACAGGCCGCGCGCCCGCATCGAAACTTAAAGCTCTATCCTGAGCGTCCACTAATTTATTAATGACGCTAGGCGCAGCGGGAAGTCCGATAAAACACTTCATAAAACTTATCTGTTGTGCTGGTCACGCCACTGAGCGATGGCTTCGGAACAATCCGCGATCAGTTCCGGACCTTTGTAGATGAAACCTGTGTAGAGCTGAACAATAGAAGCACCGGCTTCCATTTTCTCGACGGCGTCCTGAGCGCTCATGATGCCGCCGGAAGCAATGATCGGCAGCGCACCCTGGAGATGCTCGGAGGCAATTCTTGTGACTTCGGTAGAACGAGCCATAAGAGGTTTGCCGGAAAGGCCGCCGGTTTCTTTAGCGAGCGGGTTGTGCTCAACCGGTTCTCTGGAAATGGTGGTGTTCGTGCAGATTACGCCGTTCATGCCGTGTTTAACAATGATGTCCAGCGCATGTTTGACGCCGTCATCAGACAGGTCAGGTGCAATCTTTACGGCGATCGGGACGATCTTGCCGTCGTTTTCATCGGCTAAGCGCTGACGATGTTCAGCGATACCAAGAAGGAGCTTATCGAGTTCTGCATCAGCCTGCAGGTCGCGAAGGTTAGGAGTGTTCGGAGAAGAAATGTTGATCGCGATGTAATCACCGGATGTGTAGAGGCGATCCATACACTTCTTGTAATCCGATAAAGCTTCGCTGTTGGGCGTGACTTTGTTCTTGCCGATATTGATGCCTAAGATGCCTCCGCGGTTGCGGAAGGCTCTGGCGCTCTGGAGATTCTTAGCAACCTGAATAGCACCGACGTTGTTGAAGCCCATGCGGTTGATGATGGCTTCATCGGGAATCAGGCGGAAGAGGCGGGGCTTGGGATTACCGGGCTGACCTTTAGGAGTTACAGTACCGATTTCAACGGAACCGAAACCCAAGGCGCCGAAGGCTGTGACATGCTCGCCGTCCTTATCCATGCCGGCTGCCAAGCCAACGCAGTTCGGGAAGCGCAGCCCCATGATTTCAATAGGGTTTTCCGGGAAGGAACGCGTTACAAGTTTCTGAGCGCCAAGCTGAGTAGCCCAGTCAAGGTTCGAAAGAATAATGTGGTGAGCTTGTTCAGGGGTAAAACGGAACAAAACTGACTTAGCAAGTTTGTAAATTGAGTTCATTTTTTTCGTCTTAGGACTGTAAAAAGGTCTTCCCGATATTATCCGCCGATAAGGACGGTCCGAACGCTATTGAGCTGCCGGAAGGCAATTCAATATCAACCGAAAAGTATACCGAATCAATGCTCAAATCGGACTCAGGTGGTGACGAAAATCAAACGAAAACCAGGGGCTACGCATGAATTTATTTGTTAATTAGCGTGGCCAACGCCTCCAGAGCCGCTGACGGGGACTGCAGCTTAGCCATGATCCGCTTCACGCTTTTAGCCTCTTTTCCGGTTTCGGTTTCCTCTTCTTTTTGAAGTTTTCTGATCATTCCGAGCGCCCATTTATTCAAGAGGACTCTGTTTTGCAGATAGTTAGCGTTTTTGCACTGTGTCCTATCTTGGTAGAAGTTAACATCCAGAACATAGTGGAGGTCATTTTCAATTCCCCAGTGACGTCTAACGGCTCTGGCACATTGTTCTGCGATATGGGCATTCAAGAAGTTCAGGGAGCTAATATAGTAGCGATCAAGAGAACTGATCTCGCCGGTTGTCTTGTTAATGCTCTCTGTCGTAGCTTTAATGATCGTGCCTTCATCCAGCCCTATCCATTTCTTCAATAAGGCTGCAGACAGACAACTTCCCGGAAGCACAGAAATCTTTCTTGTCTCAATTCTTCCATGTCCGAGTTCAACTTTTTCGATCTCCAGCGTGCGGGTTTCGGTGCGATCCACAAAACTTAACTGTATGTCATAAAACAACGATTTGTGGTTCTGTTTCACCGCAAGACAGTAGTCTGCCTTTTTTTGGATTAGAGCTGAAGCAAACTTTTCCTGTGTATTGAGTGCGTCAGCCGTAACAATACATCCTGCCAAATTGAGTCCCTCAACCATTGAGGCGGCATGCGTAATCTCATTTTCCTTATTCCCAATGAGCTTTTGTCCTAAAGCAATTCCATTTTCAGTGTCATAGAAGGTAAGGATGTATTTACCGGCTCTTTCACCGCCTCTTCTAGAGGCTTTAACTGCTTGACCGTCCACTGCAACAACTCGAGAAGTAGATTTGTGGAGCAGCGGTTCTACAAGTCTGCCGTAAAAGCTCTGGAATTGTTCGGGATCTATCAGCATAAGAAGACGCCGAACGGTATCGTGAGAAATGTCCTGCTTAGGAAAGTCTTCAAATACTGTTTCCAGAGCTGCCCGATGGTTGCTCCAATAATCAGCGATTTGAACACAGCTTGTCTGCCCGGACAACGAGCTGAGCAGAGCAACCAAATACACGTACGCCAAAGGATATTGAACCTTCGCAGCCTGACGGGGATCAATGACCTCATTGGACAGAATTTCAGAAGTTTTGTTAACGACATCAGCAGTCGAAGACTTAACCTCCTGCTTCAAATCCTTGATTTGCTGTTTAAGCAGGTAGCTTTTGGCATAAGTAAATACGCCGTTAACGATCGTACCGACCTGGGTACGCTGTTCACGAGATCTTTTGTGTTCCTTACTGTAGTAATAAGTGGACTTGTACACATAGAAGCGTTGTTGTTTCTCGTTCCAGTTGACCTTGCAGCCTTGCGGGATAAGGTCGAGGATTTCCTTGCTGACAGCCATTTTTCAACCAATTAAATTATAGACATATATATTATATGTCATATTTCAAAAAAGTCAACTGTTTTTGTCGACTTTTTAATGAGTTAAGGATGTTTTGTTAAAAATTATGTTCGCCGTGTATAGTTATCAATTAAAACTTCGGCGCTGAGAAGTCGACCCAGCGCCGAGTTATTCTATTAGGTTTTCCCTTTTCAAGCAGGAAAAATAAAAAAAGCAAGCGGCGATCTTCAAACATGCAGTGTTGACTGCGATGCGGTTGGCATTGATCTCCAGGAGGCCTACTTATCGTGACAAGATGAACATTTTTTTAGTTCATAGTTATGATGGCATGAATAGCAAGCCTCAAGGGATGCCTGATCATCTTTATATCCTTTAGGAGGGGGTATTATATGCACTTGATGGCAGTTTGTACATTCCGTCACCTCGCCGTTCGGATCATTGTGGGGCAGGAATACATGCGGGTTTACCGGGCCTGTATCACTTTCAACCTGGATGTTTTTATTCACTAACTCGCTAAATGTTAGACCATGACAAGCCAAACATTGCTCCTTGGTTATTTGTTGTTGTGCGTTTTGCGCAGAAACCGGCCCTGCAAATGTTAGTCCGAGGACAAGACTCAAAAAAAAGAGGAGTGGACGTTTTTTCATGGGTATTCAGGCGGGGAAACCCCGCCTTTTCTCATTGGATTAGTTATTAGTCAAATGCTCTGCAGCAATTTGTCCGACGATCATAGAACCGGTGACACCTCCACCGATACCACCGGCGCTTTCGCCCGCAGCGTAAAGTCCGGGGATAGGTTGTAAGTCAATATCAATGACCTGACCGTCGCCATTTATTGCCAATCCGGCGGAAATGTTATGGACTGCTAGTACACACCTGACCGCATGGAACGGAGCTTTCTCGATCTTCTTTGTCATTGTTGCAGCCGGTCTGCCAAAATCGCTGTCAGCCTTCGTATCGACAAAATTGTTATAACGCTCCACGGTCTGAGCAAGGTTAGGCTGATTGGTTAATTTTCCGAGTTCATCTAAGGTGTTTGCATCAAAAGCTAAACCTTCTTCACAAACCGGTGGTTTGGTACTCCAGCGATATTTCTTTGCCGTTGCGTCGTCAAAAATCGTCCAAATAAGCTGATCCGGCTGAGCCAAGGCTAAGTCATAGAAGTTATATCCCGTGCCCAGATCCCATTTGTCAACTTCCTGAACAAAGCGATCACCGTTTTTATTGGTGAAAATAATTTGATTCCATCGGTTTCCTGCAACATCTAATCCAGGCGCACCATAGGGCGAATTAAGAGGGAAGTTATAGTGGATCGTTCCAAACTTTCGACGGAAATTACTATGTGGGCGATTGCCGTCTCGAACCATAAAGCCACCTGCCTTCACGCCGGCTTTGATCGCACTGCCATCCTGGAAGACGAAAGGCTCTCCGGTTGCAATCATGTTTTTTGTCATTCTGGCATCAAAGAGCATGCGCATCGGCACGTTTCCTCTGAAGCCGCCGCCAGCGAGAACCACACCCTTTGTTGCCCGGACTTTTAAGATTTTTCCATCCGGACTGAGTACTTCAACACCGATAACACGGCCGTTAGCATCTTTAATAACAGAAGTTACTTTATGTTCAAGATATATTCTTCCGCCTTTGCTCTCAAAATATTCCTTCAGCGGAAGCATCAAGCCGGCACCGGTCACGTATCCGTCTTTGTTCGGGGGAATCATGTTTCTTCCTTCTCCTCCGTCCTTCCACCACACATGGTGCCACATACCTGGATGCTGTGAATCAACTCCTGCTGTTGTAAGGCCGGGGCGGAATTTAACTCCATGGTTAATGGCCCAGTCTTCAAATGCGGCAGTACGTTCGACTTTCTTAACCAGGAGTTCCTGGTTTCCCATGCGTTCCGCTCTGCTTAAATCTTCATTAGGATTTGTCAGTCTCTTGTAGTATTGTTCAACAGAATCCTGAATTCCCGCAGCTTTTTGGGAACGTGTTCCGCCTTCAAGCTTCAAGATTCCGGCGCTGATGACCCCGCAGCCGCCGTAATTTTTTCCCTTTTCAAAAATTAATACTTTTGCATTGTTGTCAATAGCGGTCACTGCTGCACCCATTCCAGCGGGGCCGGAACCAGCAACTACGATCTCAGTGCTAAGGTCCCAGGCAGAGGGCAGAGTAGTATTAGCGAAGACTGCTTCTGCAACACCACCTAGGCCCGCGACTGCCGTCAATGATGAAGTTTTTAAGAATGATCGACGTGTTGTCATATGTTTTTCTCCTTAGAGGCATTGGCTCATTTCTGATCTGAGCACGGGCTCTATTCTTAGCGTTTGTTCTTTTTTCATCTATAGGATGAGTTCGGTCGGGACTTGCATTAATTGCAAGTAAACAGTGTTAAATTTTTATTAGAGTTTTCGCCCCAAAACGACGAATATCGCTACAAATTTCTTGCCAAAGGAAAACTTCATAATGAACAAACTCGACAACTTAAACAGGTGGAAAATTTTTCTTTCTTTGGCGAATACAAGAAATTTCCAGGTTACCGCTGATTATTTCGAAAGTGATCTTTCTACGATCACACGGAACCTAGACACATTAGAAAAAGCGTTAGGTCAGAAGTTAGTCTTTAGAAAAACGAGACCCTTAGAACTTACCGAGTTTGGAAAAAAAGCCCAGCAGCTGATGAGTCCGCATCTCAGGAAACATCAGCAAATTATTTCGGAGCTGGTATCAGTTAACTATTTATTTGAGGGTGAGATTAGGGTTTCTGTCGCTCAAGGTCTTTCACTTTATATGATTAAGTTGATTACAGAGTTTAGAAAGTACCACCCTAAGGTCGTTTTTAAATTGGCAGGCCACGGTTCCATAGCTGATATCGAAAATAATCTCGCAGATATTGCCTGTGTAACGGGAAAAATATCTTCACCCGAGATCTTTTTCATCCCGAGAGGTAAGGTGACATATGCTTCAATAGCAGCGCCGTCTTATATTAAGAGAAATCCTGTATCTAATGATCCTGCACAGTTAAAAGAGCATACGATTTATCAGTATGACGGTGAAAATCGAACCAGTCCCAGTGCATTAATAAGGGGTGAAGAACGTTTTCTGATCTCAGGCGAAAATGTATTGTTGTCCGCTGATATTTTGACCATAAAGAAGGCCGTTTTAGATGGTGCGGGTCTCTGTCTTGATATGCCGCTCCCTTTATGCAAAGCGGAACTAAAGAAAGGGGAGTTAGTTAAAATTTTGCCTGATTGGCATGTTGGAGAACAACCTACATTTATCGCCATTCATCAAAATTTGCTGACCTCGAGAAAACACAGAACATTTGCATATTGGCTTAGGGATAAATTAGTGGAAATTGACTGTTGAATTTTTGGTCCCGCCGGAAGTTTATATCTGACGAAACATTTACCGTGCGTGGACTCGTTTCAGTGAAATTGTGGGGACAGAAAATCATTTTGGTAAATAAAGAAAGCATACGGCAAATGTCAGCAGGTGCTTCAGAGGACAAGGGCTACGCATGAATTTATTTGTTAATTAGCGTGGTCAACGCTTCCAGAGCAGCCGTCGGAGACTGCAGCTTAGCCATGATTCGCTTCACGCTTTTAGCCTCTATGCCGGTTTCGGTTTCCTCTTCTTTTTGAAGTTTTCTGATCATCCCAAGCGCCCATTTATTCAACGTAAATTCTAGCTTTGGGTATCTTTCAAGTCAGAGAGCGAGGGCCGTTGATTAGGGTTTAGTCGTACTCCTAAAGCTTGCATGATTTGCAGTTGATGCTTCGTGGGACGCTTATAAAATTTACGATGGTTCCCGATAGAAACTCTTCTGATGGATGCCACTTCATCAAGCAAGCCGGTGACGGTTTTGACATATTTTGGCATTTCACCGTTGGACTGAATCTCGTTAAGTAAGTAACACCTCAGAATTTCGGCGATAAACTGTACAAATAGGCGCGACTGCCGGGTATGGCAAGAATGCATTCTCAGCCGTTTCAAGTCGGCATCATTCTTGAGGTCATCAAATCTCTTTTCCACTCCGTCACGAAGTTTATAGGCGATCAATGCGTCGTTGGGATTTTTAAACTGCGTGCTGAGGATGGCGAAGTAGCCCGCATCGACATTCCTCAGCTCAGAGATTTGTTCTAATTTAGGTGTAACTCTCACACCTCGAACCGGTGTCTTTTTCACATCGAAACAGAGCCGGGCCAATTCTTCAAGGGCCGGATCTTTTATTTTTTCCTCCAGAGAAAGTTTCTTTTCTAAGGACTTCAGGGTGCTCATCAAAGCCTCTACTTGATGATTCTTGCAGTAGTCCGTGTAATAGAGATGCAGATAAGCACGATGACCGTCAATGCTGACCAAACGGGTGGTCGCCTGCGTCTGATAAGAGTCGTGCGCATCGAACAAGTTCAGAGTACTCCGAGGGTCACAGAATTCGTTGTTCTTATAAGCTTCTTTGGCCATGTCACGGAAGCGCGTGAAACGGCTCAAAGGAATTCCCATCGTAAATTTGAACTTGTTTTTCATTAGACAAGAAATATTTTCCCAGCTGGCAAAACCTCGATCTACGACTATTTTTAATGGCGAATGAGCCGCTTGAGAAAGGAGTTTGACGGTGTCTTTAATCGTTGTCGGATCTGAAATGGCGCCCGGCAGCTGTTCGTACCAAATCGGCAGCTTGGAAGTCTGAGAGACAATCATGAGAAGATTGATTTGAGGCAGCTTTTCCCTGTCTCGGTTATAGCCATACATGACGTCATAATTTCTAGTCGAATAGCTGGAAACCGAAGTTATATCCAAGGAATACCTATCTTTAGGCTCAACAGTTTTAACCCATCCGGACAAGAAGGAAAGAATTTGATTTGGGTGAATTGTGTTCAGGATGCCTGCAATATTAAATTCGCTCAGGCTTTCCCGACAGGGAAGAACTTGGTCCCGGCTCCATATTGAGGCTTTATAAAGAGGAGAACAGTCCTGACTGGCGCAGTAATACGCTAAGGAAAGAATCTTATCGGCCAGAGCCGTTCCAAAGCAATCAGCCAAGAAATCGTTTAACTTCAAGCGTGAGGCGACGGTCCCTAAAACTAGATCGATACCCGCACAAAGGCATTCGCAGTTGACGACATCCTGTTCAGAATAGACCGCTTCGTTATTATCGTTAGCCTGCTGAAGTCCGCGCCAATTCCAATAGGCCCTCTCGTGAGGGGTACCTTTAAACAGATCAGCGAAATTTTGAGCTCGTTCGTGAAAGTTGTAATCGACGCCGCAGGGCGTACGCATGAAATTATTTGTTAATTAGCGAGGTCAACGCCTCCAGAGCTGCTGTCGGAGACTGCAGCTTGGTCATGATTCTCTTCACGCTTCTAGCCTCTTTGCCGGTTTCGCTTTCCTCATCTTTTTGAAGTTTTCTGATCATCCCGAGCGCCCATTTATTTAAGAGGACTCTGTTTTGCAGATAGTTAGCGTTTTTGCACTGTGTCCTATCTTGGTAAAAATTAACATCAAGAACGTAGTGGAGATCGTTTTCAATTCCCCAATGGCGTCTAACGGCTCTGGCGCATTGTTCTGCGATATGGGTATTTAAGAAGTTTAGGGAGCTAATGTAGTAGCGATCAAGAGAGCTGATTTCTCCTGTTGTCTTGTTAACGCTCTCTGTCGCAGCTTTAATGATCGTTCCTTCATCCAGTCCGATCCACTTCTTTAATAAGGCTGCGGGCAGGCAGCTTCCCGGAAGCACAGAAATCTTTCTTGTTTCAATTCTTCCGTGTCCAAGTTCGACTTTTTCGATCTCCACGGTACGAGTTTCGGTGCGCTCCACAAAGCTTAACTGTATGTCATAGAACAACGATTTTTGGTTCTGCTTCACCGCAAGGCAGTAGTCTGCCTTTCTTTGGATTAAAGCTGAAGCAAACTTTTCCTGTGTATTTAACGCATCGGCCGTAACAATACACCCTGCCAAATCGAGTCCCTCAACCATTGAGGCGGCGTGCGTGATCTCGTTTTCCTTGTTCCCGATGAGCTTTTGTCCTAATGCAATCCCATTTTCAGTGTCATAGAAGGTAAGGATGTATTTACCGGCTCTTTCCACGCTTCTTCTTGAGGCTTTAACCGCTTGACCGTCCACTGCAACAATTCGAGAAGTAAATTTATGAAGCAGCGGTTCGACGAGTCTGCCGTAAAAGCTTTGAAATTGTTCAGAATCTATCAGCATGAGAAGACGGCGAACAGTGTCGTGAGAAATATCCTGCTTGGGAAAGTCTTCGAATACGGTTTCCAGAGCCGCCCGATGGTTGCTCCAATAATCAGCGATTTGTACACAGCTCGTCTGCCCGGACAGGGAGCTGAGCAAAGCGACCAAATACACGTAGGCCAAAGGGTATTGAACCTTAGCAGCCTGACGAGGATCGACGATCTCATCGGACAGAATCTCAGAGGTTTTGTTAACCACATCTGCAGTCGAAGCCTTAACCTCCTGTTTCAAATTCTGGATTTGCTGTTTAAGCAGGTAGCTTTTGGCATAAGTAAATACGCCGTTTACGATCGTACCGACCTGGGTACGCTGTTCACGTGATCTTTTGTGTTCCTTGCTGTAGTAATAGGTGGACTTATAAACATAAAAGCGTTGTTGTTTCTCGTTCCAGTTGACTTTACAACCTTCAGGAATAAGGTCGAGGATTTCCTTGCTGACAGCCATTTTTCAACCAATTAAATTATATACATATATATTATATGTCATATTTCGAAAAAAGTCAACTGTTTTTGTCGACTTTTTAATGAGTTAGTAAATAATTGTTTGTGGATTCGCCGTGACCTGTCGTTTTCGGCAATAGATTCACTCTTCTGATCGTCTTATTGCGTTCGCCCAACCTCCTCCTCTTCGCTATTCTTCCTGCCTTGACGTTTTTGAGCTCGTTTTTCTTCGAGACTGCGCAGTAAAACCGAGCGAAACCACTGGTGCGCCGGGTCAAAATGCGTACGGTCATGCCACAAAAACACGGGCGTCCAAGCCGGATCAGCAACCAAATTCTTTGGAAGAATGGTCAGCGGCAAATTGCCGATAAGTTCTTTCACAGATGATTCCGGCAGGCGCCCGATAAGGTCGCACTGGGTTAGCATGTGCGGAACTGTGAGAAGATACGACGTATCAATGGCGATGTTGCTCCCTTCTTCAAAACCCGAGGAGTCTGTCGTGATCTTGCCTTCCGAATATCCGTACTTCACGGCAATGAAACGATAATTCTTCAAGTCTGATCTTTTGAGCTGTTTGCCTTCTCTCAGCTTAACCGCCAAAGGATGACTGTTTCTGACCACATACAAGTGATCCGTGTTGTACAGAGTCTCGTAATGAAATTTCTTGCCGAGTTCTCTTAACTTTAGGTTGGGCGGAGCATAAATGACGATATCAATATTGCCTTTCTCTAACGCCCACTGGAAATGCTCATGAAGAGAAATAATAGAAAGGCGAATGTTAGGGGCCTGAGCATAAAGAATGGCTAACGAGGGAACGATAAAACGCAACACAGCATTATCAATACAGCCAATTCGGAAATCTTGTGTCAATTCCTCAGGAGAAAATACTTTGGGACTGGGAAGGCGATCAATGCGCATCAAAATGGACTGGATTTCGCCAATCAAGGAGTCCATCTTGGGTGTCGGCATCATTGCACGCCCACTCTTTACAAACAACGGATCTTCGAAAATTTCACGGGCCTGGGCCAATAGGCGAAAACATGTCGCAGAGCCCTTTCCTAGGCGATTAGCCGTAGAAATAAGGTTGCGAGAATCGTAAAACTCAGCGAGAAATCTAAGCAATTCACTGTTGGGACGGTCTTGGGCCATATCTTTATCAATTTTGATGAGGATTTCTGTCAATTTTAATCAAATATGACAGGAAAACTCCTCTTTTCAAAGTGTAAAAATCACTCCAAAATTTCACTCAGAAGCACCCCAATGCTGACCAAGGAGAAACAATTATGCAAAAACTCTCAAGAAGGCAAATTCTCAAGGCAATCTCCGCTCTTCCCGCCGTCTCTCCGGCCACTTCCGTTCTTGCACAGGCTGCAAATTCCCAACCTCAGGAATGGACGGGCTTTGCCATTTGCGATTCTTGCAACCATGTACCTTCCTGCGGAATTCAGTTCCAGGCACAGGGCAATAACATCATCAGTATTCAGAACTGGAAAGAAAATCCGCGTCACTGGCTCTGCTCTAAAGGCATGAGCACTCTGCAGCGCTTGTATAACCCGAATCGTCTGCTTTATCCGATGAAGCGTACGGCCCCCAAAGGCACAGAAGATCCTGGCTGGGTTCGTATTACCTGGGATGAGGCTTACAAGACCATCGCCGCCAATATGCTCGCCGCTAAGAAGAAATACGGCCCCGAATCTGTCATGTTCTATGCAGGCGACCCGAAAGAACCGAGACCTTCTGTTTATCGTTTGGCTCGTTATTTCGACTCTCCTACTTGGGCCACAGAATCCTCCGCCGCGTGCCGCTCCGGCTGCATGATGGCTGAACAGCTCAACTTCGGGCAGCCCAACAACGGTTCCACACCGACTAAAGATACTAAGGTTTATATGATCATGGCCACCAACGTTTGGGCTCAGCCCTTGGGTTGGTGGGAAGCCATCAAGGCAGCAAAAGCACGCGGCTGCAAGATCATCACGGTTGATACGAGAAGAACGAAAGCCGCGGAAATCGCTGATATCCATCTGGCTCCGGCCATCGGTACTGACGCCGCTTTAGCAGCCGGTATCGCCCGCGTCCTGATCAAAGAAAACCTTATTAATAAGCCCTTCATCGATCAGTGGACACACGGTTTCGAAGAATACGCCAAGTACGTTGACCAGTTCACTCCTAAAAAGACTCAGGAAATCACTGGTGTACCTGCCGACAAAGTTGTCGCAGCCGCTCGCCTCTGGGCTCAGGGTCCGGGCTCCTTCACTCTGACGACTCAGTCTCTGTCTCACAACTCCAACGGTGTGAACAACACTCGCGGTCTGCTCCTGCTGCCAATCCTGATGGGTTACATCGACATCCCCGGCGGCGTTCCCTTCGGTCAGCCTCCCAAAGGCTTGTCCATGGCCGCCTTCGGTCTGCATCCTGCTATGGCCGACAAGAAGTGGTGGAACTCTCCTGAAGTGAAAGCTCGCCGCTTAGATAAAGACGAACTTCCGCTTTGGCATGACCTGCAGGATCAGACTAGCCCGAACAATCTGCCTGAATGGGTTCGCGACGGCAAGGTCAAAGTCTTCTGCGGATGGGGCTTTAACGTCAACATCTGGCCGCAGCCTGATGTCTATAACGACGCTCTCTCGAAATTAGACTTTGCATTCGCAACGGACTACTTCCACCGCAAAGACAGCCACCGCAACATGGATATCATTCTTCCTGCTGCGATGAACTATGAACGCCATGCCCCCTTCGGCTGGTACGGTCCGAACATTGCCGTCCGCAAACCGATCAAACCGCTCGGCGAAGCGAAAGAAGACTGGCGCATTGCTCTGGAACTCGGCTGCATCGTTGATAAACCCGAACACTTCTTCGACGGCGATCCGGAAAAGGCCCTCGACTTCATCCTTCATCAGTACGAAGGCGGCGACCTCGTTAAGTTTAGAAATGCATTGCCTCAGATCAGCCGTATCCCGGCTCCGAAACCCGGCTTCAAGAAGTACGAAGACGGAAGACTCCGTCCTGACGGCAAACCCGGCTTCAACACGCTTTCCGGCAAGCTGGACTTCTTCTCGGATCGTGCGGCTAAATTCGGCTACCCCGGCCTCCCGGAATACAAACCGATGACCGAGCTCAGCAAAGAATTTGATCTTCGCCTCATGAACGGTTCTCGCAAACCGTACATCACACACAGCAAGACCCGTACGGATCAGCCCTATCTGATGGAAATCGAAGACTGCCTGCACGTCAACATCAACCCGAAGGATGCTGAGGCCAGAGGTATTAAGGAAGGCGATACCATCCTTATTACATCTCCCTACGGCGGACCTGTAGAAGCCAAAGCAGTGGTTTCTTTGATTGTTCCTGTCGGCACGATTGACGCTCAATACGGCTGGCTCGACAACCAGAATACCCAGAAACTCATGAACCGCGGCAATCGCGATCCGCTGTCCGGTTATCCGAGCTACTTCGAAAATCCCGTCCGTATTGAAAAGAAAGCCTAAGGAGATCGTCATGAGCAAATATGGAATCATTGTTAATGCTGACGACTGCGTCGGCTGCCACGCCTGCTTCGTCGCTTGTAAAGAAGAAAACCAAGTTGCGCCCGGTGTGAAGTGGAACCATTTGGAAAGACTTGAGCATCCGGCTGAAGAAGTCATCGAATACTTCCGCGTCTCCTGCATGCACTGCGAAGATCCCGCCTGCATGAAGGTCTGTCCGGTAAAAGCTGTTTACTTCGGACCGCACGGTGAAGTTCTGATCGACCAAAAGAAGTGCATCGGCTGCAAAGGCTGCTTAGCCGCCTGCCCGTACGGTGCTCCTAAATTCTCCGACCCGAACAAGCAGTCCTACTACGGAGACCTCCAACCGCTCGGCGGAAGAAGCGCCAGTCCGACAGCTTGGACAACGCGTATCCCCGGAAAAGCCGAACACTGCACTCTCTGCACGCATCGTACTTCCCAAGGACGCTTGCCTGCCTGTGTTGAAGTCTGCTCGACCAAGGCTTTGCAGTTAGTAGATTACGACAACCCGACCGATGCTCAGAAGGCCTTAATTGCCAAGGCTCAGATCATCAATAAAGATGCCGACACTTCTCCGAAGATCCGCTTCATTTCATCCATTACGGACTTTGGGGCTATGAAAGTTAAAGCCTGAGTTTGAATTGCGGTGCCGAAAGCAAGCGGCACCGACTCGTGTCTTTTAGGGTATTTTTGGGGCGGGTCCGGGACCCGCCTTTTTTGTGTGCGCCCAGCATGGCGCACTTCTATAGGGTGCGAATCCTGAACCCGCCCGATGAGGGGAAGGGTTAGCGACTCGGCAAGGGCGTAGTGGCAACACTAGGTCTGGAGGAAGCCGATAGCAAAATGCATGTTCAACGAACAGGAAGCGGATATGAGGCGGCTCAGACGGATGTGGGGGCACGACTACCCAATATCCAATACTCATACAGGAGTCTGAGACGTAGATCCGATGGACAGGCAGGAAAGAAGTACGTCTTACCTGGGGAGATCCGATTTGATGCCATTGGCTACGGGCTTCGCGAGGAGTTCGGATGTCAAATCGGAAGTCAGCCGAGGCCATAGTAGGGGCAACCTGAAGGGC
>ENA-UEPG01000839-UEPG01000839.1-human-gut-metagenome-genome-assembly--contig:-NODE-839-length-27747-cov-12.309360_pt1 | contig 27747 bp, 17 predicted proteins | sample MGYA00242893_ERZ507902 | MGnify/ENA primary metagenome ERZ507902 (study PRJEB26167, sample SAMN06115491) | human gut metagenome | host: Homo sapiens | place: China:Gansu | collected 2015-04-23...
TGAATTAATCTCTTATCATTTTGTGATAATAATCGGCTTGCAAAAGTACGGCTTTTCTTTGAATTGGCAAACTATTTTTGTATATTTTTCCGGTTGCCTATTCTATTGAAGGTCTTACTAATACCCGTTATTATTCATTCCATTGAGTTTCGGATTACTTTGTATCTCCTTTAGAGGGATAGGGAAAAGCTCGTGTTTGCCTTCTATAAAATTACGGTAAGCGGGATAGGGCTTATTCTCTTTCTGGTTTACAGAACTAGCTTCACCAAACAGTTTCAGTGCCTTACCCAACACGCCCCAACGTATCAGGTCGTACTTGCGTTGTCCTTCAAAAGCCAGTTCAAGACCACGTTCCCAGTAGAGAGCCGTGCGGAACTTTCCTTCGGGAGTAGAGTCGTCGATGAAACTCAGGTTATGCGTTTTTTTCCGTGCGCTCATCATTTCTTCATAATTCGCTTCTGTAATAGAGGTAGCTTCGGCACGGGTACGGACACTATTCAACAAATCCCAAGCTTTCTGACGGTCGGTTCCCGTTTCATTGTATGCTTCGGCAGCCATTAATACGACATCGGCATAGCGTAAAGGACAATAATTCACATCGGCATAATTGATGTTCTTGTTCCATGATTCTTTCGGCATCCATTCCCTGCGCCATTTTCCGACGTACCAGCTTCCGGCACTTCTTTCTTCTTTTACATGTTCTTTTTTCGTGCCATTCCAGGTGTAACGATAGGTACAAATCGCTATGTCACGACGTTTATCGTTCTCTTCGAAGAAGTTGCGCCACTCCGGAACAACGATAAAGAAACCATTGGCACGTCCCATGTACTGATTTGCTTCGGATGCGGAGATTCCGGTTGGCTCCGCCACTTGCGGACCGTTATAAATTCCCCATGCTCCACCGTTGCGACGTCCCTGTGAATGATAGAAAGCAATCTCCCAAAGGCTCTCTTTCGTATTCAATACGCCTTGCGAGAAACTTTTGAAAAGCGCTTCATAGCCGCCGTCATAAAAGTCATGGTATCCTTTATCTTCAAAGGCTTCCCATTCTTTTATCACTGCATCGAAATATTCTTTGCGCTTGCTATCGTCCGGGCGTTCCAACTGTCCGTTTGCGTGAAGGCTATATCCGGCACGTTGCAGATATACACGCATCAACAATGCACGGGCTGCTCCCTGCGTTACCCGTTCGGGAGTGGAAGAAGCTGTCGCCCAATCCAGGTTGTTCTTTGCGAAAATAAGGTCGGTTATAATTTCGTCGTAAATCGTTTCACGGTCTACACGTTCGCCAAAGGCGGATTCATAGGATGAGGAATAAGCGGTTTTGAAAGGGACATCTCCCCAACCTTTCACCAAGTCGAATGCAAGGAAGGCACGCAGAAAACGCGCTTCGGCTTCCAGTGCTTTCAGACGGGTATTGTCACTGTATCCCGTCATGCCGCTGATACCGTCGATAGTCAGGTTGGCACGGTCGATTCCTTCATATTTCAGTTTCCAAATGCTTTCAATCCATGTGTTCGTGGAGTTGAGCTGATAATGCGCGATGTCATGAACCTGATTGTCAGATTGTGTGCGGGCGGTATAATAGGTATCGTCCGATGCCGGAACAGCCATTTCGTACCAACCGTAATGGTTAAAATCCGACAAAGAACTGTATATCCCGATTACTGCCATTTCCGCTTTTTCTTCCGAATCGTAATAGCGGTCGCGGTCATACTTTGAATTAGGTTCTTCCGTCAGCAAGTCCTCACAAGAGGTAAGTCCTGTCAGCAATAAGACGGATGCGATATATAATAGATGTATCTTTTTCATGATTGCTATGTATTTAAAGAATTAGAAAGCTACGTTAAGACCAAAAATAAAAGAACGGCTGAGAGGATATGCACCAAAGTCAACACCGGGTGTCAGACCGCTTTTCATTGTAGAGACTTCCGGGTCGAAACCTGTATATTTTGTCCAGGTCAGCAGGTTATTGCCCGTAGCATACAGGCGCAGGTTCTTCAATCCTACTCTCGCAATCAGGTGTTTCGGGAATGTATATCCCACAGTCACATTGCTTAGTTTTAAATAGGAAGCGTCTTCTACTGCCCAGGAGTGGATATAATTGTCTCCTTGCTGGGCGTCATGATAGGCGGCTACCGTTTTACCGGCGTTCAAAGCTGCCAGTTCTCCGGGGTCTGTTACTTTCTGCCCTGCGGAGTTGATGGTCATCCAACGGTTGGAGCTATTCATTACATCTAATGCGTTATAATTCTGGCTGCCTATTTTACTGGTAACCAGTTTGGTGGCGTTCAAGACCTCGTTGCCATAGCTGAAAGTAAGGAATATGCTTAAATCAAACCCTTTGTAGGTAAAGGAGTTGTTCAGACCACCGTAAAACTTCGGTTGGGCATTGCCAATGATAGTTTTATCATTTTCATCAATAATATCATCCCCTTCGGTCAAGTTTCTGAACTTCCACATTCCCGGCTGAATCCGACCCCTGTCACCATGATAAGGTACACCGTCTTTTAGTGTATAAGTCTGAGTAGTGGCGTCGTAATTAAAATCACTTACCTGATACAGACCGTCCGTGATGTATCCATAGAATTGTCCTAACGGTTCGCCGACGGCAATACGATGGGTATTTTGGTTAAAACCGAACTTGGCTTCGTAGAGTTGTACCGCTTCACCGGTCAATGCTTTCACGGAATTCTTGTTGTGCGACAACGTCAGTGTAGTGTTCCAACTGAATTTCTTTGTAGAGAAGTTCACTGTGTTCACCGTCAATTCCACACCTACATTTTTCGTTTCGCCGGCGTTAATCAACATTGTCTGATAACCGGAAGAATAAGGCAACTGCGCATTCAGCAACAAATTACTGCTCCTATTAATATAAAATTCGGGCGAAACAGTGATACGCTGATTCAGGAAACCCAAATCTACCCCCATATTAAATGTCTTGTTCGCTTCCCATTTCAAATCAGGATTCGGTATCTGCTTGGAAGCATAACCGGGGGTGAGTTTATCCCCCATGGCTGTGGTAATGGAAGACATCAGGGCAAGGCTGTTGTAGCTACCGATGCGGTTGTTACCTGCCAGACCGTATCCGATACGGAATTTCAAGTCGGAAAAGAGGTTCAGTCTCTTTATAAAATCTTCTTCGCTCACACGCCAAGCGGCTGATACGGCGGGAAAGTATCCCCATTTATTGTTCTTACCGAATTTGGAAGAGCCGTCCGCACGGAAAGTGGCGGAGAACAAATATTTGTCGGTGAAGTCGTAGTTGAGACGGGCGAAAAAAGAAAGCAGATTGTCGTCAAAGTTTTCATCGGACGAGGCAACAGACGGAGTACCCAGGCTCATATCGCCCAGAATAAATTCGTCGGTAGGCAGTCCGCTCACACCGGATTCGAGTACACGTGTCCAACGTTTCACAAATTCCTGTCCCAGTTGCACGACTACTTTATGTTTCTTCTGAAAGCGCTTGTCGTAAGTAAGGACGTTAGAAGTCTGGAAACTTCCTGTTTCCGTATTTCGGATAGAGCCGTAGATACCGCTACGTCTTCCCATAATGGACTGGTCGCCATAGAAAAGTTCGCGTCGGTATAGCTGGTAACGCATACCTGTATTGTTTCGGAAGGTCAGTCCTTTCATTATTTTGAAGGTCAGTCCGCCATTGGCTTGCAAGGTACGTGTTTCCTTATTGTCTTTTTCTTCGGAAGCGGCAATCAACGGATTCTGCATTACGTTACCGTCCGCATCGCTCAATACGGGGTCTTCTCCTGCCAATAGTTCATCATCACTTCCACGAATACCGATGGTAGGGCGGTATTGCAGTATCTGTACCATTTTGTTAAACTTGGCATCCACATTGCTACCACCGTCATTCGTACCGTTTCCGGCAACTCCCGCGCCATATACTTTCAGATAATCGAAGTTGATACGTCCTGTGACGGAGAGACGCTTGTTCACTTCGCTCCTTACACTAAGCGAGATATTGTGTTTGTCGCTTCCGCTATATACCATGGCACCTTCATCTTTGAAGTAACCGTAAGACATATTATAGTTCAGTTTATCATTACCACCGTTCACGCCTACCCGGTAGTTCTGTGTAACGGTGGTGCGTCCCATAGTACGGTCCAGCCAATCTATCCCCTCACGGTTGGCATAATTTTCGTGCAAATCGACAAAGCCGCCGTAACGGGTTTGCCATGCCCGCATACTTTCTGCGGGGTCGGTGGCGTCACCTAATGTTCTTTCATAATCCGCCAGTACGAATTCTTCCACACTCAGCACATTCAGACGTTTGGCAAGCGTACGTACGCCCACATATGAGTCGAAAGTAAGAGTCGCTTTTCCTTCACTTTTCGCACCGCTTTTGGTAGTGATTACCACTACTCCATTCGCTCCGCGGGCACCATAGATGGCTGTTGCCGAAGCGTCTTTCAAGACATCAATGCTTTCAATATCGGCGGGGTCGAGACTGGACATGCCATCTTCCGTCGGGAATCCGTCGATGATATAAAGCGGTTCGTTGCTCTGCGTTATTGATATACCTCCACGTACACGTACTGACATGGCAGCACCCGGTTGTCCGTCTGTCTGTATAATCTGTACACCTGCCATACGCCCCGCAAGAGCTTGGGTGACGTCGGACGAAGGAACTTTGAGCAAATCATCGCTTCTGACGGAAGCTACGGAGCCGGTCAGGTCTTTACGTTTTACTGTGGCATAACCGATAGCCACCACTTCGTCCAGCAGTACCGAAGCCGCTTTCATAGTCACGTCAATCTGCTTCCTTCCTTTCACGGGCACTTCCATGTTTTCCAGACCGATAAAAGAAAAGACCAGTACATCTTTAGACGGGTCGCTGACGGTAATGGTGTATTTACCGTTGATGTCGGTGATAGTACCTGTGTTTTGTTTGCCTTTCACAGTTACATTTCCCCCAATCACTTCCAGTCCCTCGTTGTCCACCACCTTTCCGGTGACAGTCAGACTTTGGGCGTGAATGCCAGATATACCGACAAACAGAAATAAAATACTAATAATCTTAGTTTTCATGATATTCTATTCTTTATTGATATTCATTATAGTTCATTGTTTTGTTACCGGGTTATCGCCCGGGTAGATACAGGTGCCCGGTCGGTCATCTCTGTCACTTTCCAAGTGCCGTTCATTTCATCATAAAGTAAGGAAGAGCCGGTGTACTGACGGGAATAAGAGGTTCCGTTCAACGCAGGATTGTCTGTTCCATAACTGAATACAGCCGGTTCAGTACGATGAGTAACCGTGAGTTTCGAGGATTTGGAAGCATCAAGAACGGCTTCAATCGTCCAGTCGCCTACACTGAAAGTATCCCCGTCACGGCGGATGGCAGACACGGATTCTTTCGTATCACCTACCTGAATGACAGCCAGAAAGCGAGTGGCAAGACTACCGTCCACTCGTGCAGTGAGATGCCATTGATTTGGATAGTCTGCTCCTGTAGTAGCGGGTGGTACTGCAAAGCGGTCGGTCTGTGACAAGGCGAAAACGTGCCCGCCGAAAAGTTGAGTCACGGCAACAAAGCCTTTGGCATTATTATTGGTAGACAATGTTTTTTTCACAGCGTCAATTCCAAATTCCGTAGGACTATGCAATAACCACTCCCAACGGACAGCTTCCGAAGCTTCCAGTTCGTCGTACACCAACACGGTAGAAGGATGAAGCAAGAGTATATGCCGGCGATATTTAGTCAATGGAGTAGTACCGAAACCATTTTCAGGCGTTTGTGTAATACCTGCCTGCTTGAAGTAATCTATCCACATAGGGTCGTTACTAATACTTTTGTAAGCATGCGAAGCGTCGCCCAAACAATAGCTGATATGTTGTCCGCCCATAGCGCGCATCACACTACCGTAACCTTCGGTGGAATAAGGCTGCCCTATGCCATTCACCAACAGGGTATTGTGCGCCCGGGTATGGCGGTAAGACATCAGGTTATGCGCATCACTGAAATTCTGATAATAGCCTGTGCTACGATAGACATCTACTCCTTTATACAGCAAGTTAAAAGCATTCTGACTGGCAGTGGTGTGACTTCCCGAACCGAATGTACTGGAACGGAACGAGAGCGCAAGGTCTTTTCCCGTATCTTCCGGATGACTGTGCATAGCCACTTCGCCTGCATCTTTATACCATACCATTTTTGCTGCGTCCGCAGGGAAAGCAGTATCATAGTTCTGGTCGGTACACATACGGTAAAGACGTAATTCATAGTCCCGACGCAACAAATCCCGACATTCACCGGCATACCATGCGGCATAAGAGTCGCCTGTTTCACAAGCCAGGTAATCGGCAAAAGCGGCAATCAGGCGATTAGGCTCAATCCCTTTTTCGCTGTTATCACCAAAGCCGTTAGTTTTCGAGCCCGGCGGACAAGTATAGACCATCGAACGTCCTGCATTCCGATACCACGGATGCAGCAGGAAATCCTGACGGGTGATGTACGAAAACAAAGCGGGCATATAAGCTAAAGTCAGGATATTGGCGCTAAAGTAGCCTGTGCCATTGTGCCACATACCGTCACGATTGAAGCCGGAAGCAGGGGCACGGGCTGTCCACAGTTCATAATAATACTCCAGCATCGGCAGTACTTCGGAAGAATAAGCAGGTTTGTCATAGAGCGACAAAGCTACTTGAAAGAGGATACGCATATTCTGCTGCCAAAAATGATTGTCGAAGAGGTGATTTTCCTGAAAGCCACAATTCACCTTATAATAATAGCGTGCCACACGCATCATCAGTTCTTCGGCCGAGGTACGGTCGGAAGCAGATAGATTATCATAAAGCAGGTCATAAGCTGCAACGAGACACCAGGCGATGTTGCTGGCGGTAAAGTTGGATGCGAAAAGCTGTTTGTCGGCAGGCGGAGCGGCAATCAAGGCTTCGAGAAGCTGACGCAACTTTTCAGCATAAATTTCTTTTTGAGTCAGGTGATAAGCCTGATAAAGATAGGTGGCATGCTGCCGAAGTTCTTCGGCACGGTTATAGATGTCCGTCATTGTCGTATAATCGACGTTCAATGCGAGAGTTGCACGGCTTTGCAGTTCTTTGTATTCAGGATGTGAAGCTACACGACTACGAGCTTCCTCGATACGTTCATCGAGAAAACAGTAAATACGGGGATGCAGACGAGGAGCATTTTCCAAGAATGTTTTAAAAGTGGGTGTTACAAATTCCGGTGTGTCATTCTTCACTTCAAAACGATAGGTCTGGCTCCATTCACCGGGCATAGTCCCATTGGCATTAGTAGAGCGGAAACGCCAGAACCATGTGCCGGTATCCAAACGGCGATGAGGATTATACATACACCATTCCTGCGGTTCGGTGACCAATGTTTCGGAACTGCTGAAATCTTCGGTACGCGAGAGGGAGAATTGCAGTCTTTCGCCTGTCTTCATCGTTTGAGGAACAATAAGAGGAGCAGGATTCAGATACAGTTCATTATCTGCTTTAGGATAAGGCTGTGTCCGTATCTTATCCTGATAAGCATCGGGAGTTGCGGCAGGCGTCTCGGGCTGCGAACCGTCCGGTTCGGGCAATGGGTCGGATGAACAGCCGATGAACAACTGTACAACTAACAAAAGGTAAACCGACAGGCGAAATGAGGTGTGCATACTATCTTCTTTTCGAGGTATAAGATTAGGGTTCTATTGTCAAAAGTTTCAATGGAGAAGAAAGTAAGAAAGTGGAATGGGGGTATCCCACTTTCTTAACACTTCTATTGAGTAAGGTCGAGTGTTCAATGACTATTTGAAGATTGTAATCATGGGGCGGCAAAGAGCTGATTGAGCAGAAGCTCCCGTAACACTAATACCAGCCGCTTGCGCATTAGTTACAATATTATTAGCAACATTGATACGAACACCAGATATATTACCTCCACTATTAATTGTACTGGAAGCATAATTCACCGTATTAATAGGATTTCTATCAAACATCTTACCATTCACAAATTCAAATTCAGGCAGGCTTCTAAAATCCTCGCTACCAGTAGCAGGTGTTTCTCCTATTGTAAACAATGTATTCATAAATACACTCAATTGTGCCAATGTTGGAATATACCATGCACTCAAATTTTCACTAGTAAGAGTATGCTCTCCTATCCATGTTTCATAAGCTGTTTTGAATGCAGCCTCTCCAATACCTGTTAATAACGTCTCCGTAGTTTGCGTTCCGTTGGTCATACCCGCTGCTGTTTCAACCAAATTTGCCAACGCACCATTAGGATTAAGAACCTGGCGACCAGCCGCCGCATTCTCAATCGCTACCGCATATCCTGCAATTGTCTTTCCTGAAAGAGCAGCAGGATAATTAGCCGGAACATCACTGCCAATAGCTTCCATCGCAAAAACGATACCAACAGCATCCGCTGCATCACGTACAACTTTACCTTCCGCATTGATATAACTGCCGACTTTCATTTCCAATGCTTCATAATCGGGGTCTACTTCTACGTCAACATCGAAGTTACCATCACCAATCTCAAATTTAGCCAAAATCTGCATATTGACATCCAAAGGCAATGTGTTAGTCGGTATCTTAATCACCTTATCATATCCACCACTTAATGTCATAGTAATTTCCTCTGCAAATTTCGTCACATCCGCAGGAGCAAAGAAGAAATTAGAAATCCAAGCTCCACTTGCCGCATTAAAACCTGCATTCGTATAAGTCACAGGAACAGTAGTACTGCATTTACCTTCCAAGATATCATATCCGCTCAAAGCATTATATTTCACTTCCAGTTTAGTTGCCTCTGCTGCCACTGCCGGATTCTTCGGCTGTACACTAATATTAGCAAACGGACGCTTCAATGTCACGCTGGCATTACCGATAGTTTCCAACTTTCCGCAGAAAGCATCACAAGCTGCCATTAACGCAGCATTAGTCATATCGAATGATGCAGTGTTATATCCTACGGCTCTCAAATCGGCTGTATCATATACTTTACCGGCAGCACCCGCCGTCGGAACATATTCAGCCCAAAACAACGCTTTCGCTACATTCTTCTGTTCATCTACTGAGATTGTGAAGGATACCTTTCCGTCATTAACCTGTTTGGTATCCTGCACACCTACCGTATTGCCTTCCGCATCCAGTAATTGCATGATACACTGCATCGTATAGCCATCAGGTATAGTGACACCCGCACGGCTGAGAGGATTATTGACAGGAGCCTGTACAGAGATAGTAACAGGAGCTTTGATTTCATTTCCATTGTCCGAAACGATTTCTTCTTGTCCGCATGATGTGAAAAGCACTGCGCACAAAGTCATTAGCGAATAAAATAAGTTCTTTTTCATGATTGTAATTTTTATGGTTAAGCAATTCTTAATTCATTTGTTATCAATTATAATTCTCCAAGGTCTACTTCCTGGTCACCATCGTAACCGGGGTCGATACCTATTCCGCCATTTACATCGGAAGTCAGGAAGTTACCACGTACCGTTGTATTCTTACCTCGTTCACAAGGAATACTCAATATGGTACGTGCCAGTACTTCGCTCTTCTCATTCAGGATTTCCAGTTCCACCGGAATAGAAGCAGTTTCTCCGGCACCGACCAATACATAGTCAAATCCCAGTTTCAGTTCTTGCGTACCGTCGGCAGGACGTTCAAAGGCGACCTTATATTCCATGTACATCAGCGAGTTCTTGGGCACATCGTCCCATAAGTTATATCCCGTAGGCAGATAATCGCTGTATTTCACGCGAGCCGTAAAGCTCTCACCTTTCAGACCGCCCGTAAAGAGTTTATAGAGAAACGTCTCCACATCTTTCGCTATCAATTCATAGCGTGCCACGGGGCGGTATAATGTCACATCAAGTCCGGTTTCAGCTCCCCAGTCGTTACGGTAGGAAGTGAGGTCTACTGTCGTAGAAGCAGCAAACACATCTTTGTAACGGCTATTTCCTATATATTTTCCGGCAGGAAGAATGAAAGCCAGATTCTCCGCATCGTAAACAAGCCCTTGTTCCGGTGTCTCCGAATTCACATAGTCAGCCCATACCAAAATACGGTAGTTGCGGGCATGCAACTTCATGCTGACAGGCAGAGTAGAACGGTTGAAATCTTCTTCATACACCGTCTGTCGTGCCACGACTTGCCTATCCAAGTAAGCCTCAACGATAAAACGTCGCAGATATTTGGTTTCCGCCGCACGGCTGACCGCCATCGGTGCCCGTTCCACCAAACTAAGATTCATGTTCAGATTGAGATTCAGCGTTACCGCCGTAGGGTCTATTCCCAATTCTCCGTCAGGAGTCATTTCCGGCTCTTCGTGCAGGCTGCATCCATTCACTAAAAAAGCAAAGAATAGCAGAAAAGTGCAATGTGCCAGTATATATAAATTTTTTCTCATATTATTATCATATTTACAGGTATATTCCTATTAAGTTCAGAAGCGGTATACCAGTGACGCTCCTACACGGGTTACTCCCCAATAGTGGCGGACACGTGTATCCAATAATGCACCGTTGTCTATATTATAATAGGTATTATACTTCATATTGGCATATCCCAATCCCAGAGTAAACTCCGCTCCCCAATGTTCGGACAAAGGCAGTTTGTAGCCATAACTTAATCCGGCTCCCAGCAAAGGGCGGTCGACGTCCTGATAACGGTTGTCGTTCCACTTCACGTTGAACCATGCCACGTGGGCGTGCAGTCCGACAAAATGTCCCCGTCCCGCTTCATTTCCTATCCACCAACGGGCTTCCGGTTGCAATGCCACGGTACGTACTCCGTGTTCACTTCCCAAGTCCCACAAGCTGCAAGTCAAAGGCAGTTCCACAGTTATCTTTTTGTGTACCTGCATTTCCACAGCGAGGTTCAAGAGAGTACAAGCGTCATACAGCACGTTAGTTTTCAGTGCCAGGTAGCGTTTGCCGTCTAAAGCAGCCGCCTTCCGTGCGCCCGCTTTACCGGAAACGTCCTTTTTGCCCTCTTCTTTTTTGGCAGGAACACCTATAACCGTTACCGGCTTCTTGCCGTCCGGTTTGTAGACCGTCGTTTCTTCCGGAGCAGCGGAAGTCTGCACACGGGGCTTCGCCGGAGTCTGAGCCGACAAAACAGCTATACCCGATAATGCAGCCAACAGGCACATAGTTCTCATATTAAATTTCGAATGTCTCATAGTTCCGTATCTTTCATGTTCGTTTATCAGATTTCCAGTTCGGGCAATGTATCCCTCATAACCGTTTCATATCCGTCTTCACTGACAATAGTGGCTTCTCCCTTGTAAGTGATATTCACATTCTCCTTGGTGCTGCGGATGAAGAAAGAAGGAGCACCATTGGGCTTCAGGTTCACACTGATAAGCCACCCACCTACTTTGATACGTCCGTCGGACAGAATTTCCGGGTCTTTGGCGGGATATTTCAACGCATGCGTATTGATGATAGTGGCAAAACGATATACTTGTGCTTTCTCCGATGTAGCGGTAAAATGCCAGTGATTCGGATATTTCTTGAAGTTGCCTTTATCATCGGCGCGCAACCAGTTCTCTGCCGGATAAAAGAAACGGCTGGTAGTATCGGTTTGCAACGTTCCGCTTGAGAAAAGATAAGCATCCGACGCTCCTCCGCGGTTGGTAGCTTGAATGTGCACAAAGCGGTTGTCCGACTTATTCACCGTCATAGGATTTGCTGTGGTGTGCAGCAGGTAATTCCAGTTCACCGGTTCGTCTGCCACTAGTTCGTCATAGACGAAAATCAGTCCGGTCTTCCCCAAGTTCACGATGTGGCGGCGGAAAGTCTTCACATGATTCTCATCCCAGCCGTTTTCGGGTGTATAATGTACTTCGGACTGTTCGCCACGTGTCAGCCAAAGTGGTGAAATCACCTTTCCGTAAGCGTTGGAAGCGTCTCCCAACACATAACCTATCTTTTCACTGGCGTAATAACGGGGAATCCATCCGTATCCCTCTGTTCCGATACGCTGCCCCATGCCGTTCACCAAAATACTGTTGTGAGCACGTGTGGCACGATGGCACAGCATACTGTGTACATCCGTAAATTCAATATGGTGTCCGCTGCTATAAAACAACGGCTGTCCACCGTAGAAAGTATTGAATGCATTCTGATTGGCAAGTGCATGAGAGGTAGAGCCGTAAGGGCTGGAACGGAAACTCCACATGGCATTACCGCCTACTCTATCCCAATTAGTTTGGAAAGAAGCCAATCCCGTCTCAGGGAACACATATCCTGCAGGAAGCGCCGTCAATCCTTCGCCTTCCGGCAATGGCTTGTCGCATTGAAGACGGAACCAGGCAAGGTCACCCGGCTTGTTCAGTAAGGCTTTCTTCATGTATTCCGGTTCCACTTTCAAGGTACGGCGTACAAAGTCGGCTGCATACGTGTTTCCGGTAAGACGTGCCAGTGCGTCCAGATACCCGATGCGGATACTGTTAGGACGTCCCACATTCTGATGTGAGCTTCCGTTTCCACCGGATTTGGAAAAAGGCGGTTGTTGGAAGATAGTGTACATGATATTTCCCTGATACCAAGGGTCGGAGAAGAAATCATATCCACTCAGCTTGCTATAATAATAAGGTACTTCTATCAAGGTACGGGTATTGACCGTGAAGTAAGAGTCACCGTTGTGCCAACCGCCGTCTTTGTTTAATCCGGGGAAACGTGCCAGCCAGACATTATAACAGTAATCTACCCATGTATTTGCTTCGGGCAAATCACCATATACACTGAACGCCGCCATTGTCAGGATACGGAGTGTCATCTGCCATACATGATTGTCGGCAATGTGATTCTCCATGCGGTTATTGAAGTTATCATACATCTCGCCGCCTTTCACTCTGATTTCATCAAGCAAAGTTTTCTTTTGCGCTGCGCTTAGCCGATCATAGAAAGAATCATAAGCCATGGAGCAAAGTGACAACAGAGTGGAAGCGTTGAAATCACCTTTCACATTCTTGTCCTTGTCCCAACCTGCCATAATCAACACCCGTTTAATGGCTTCGTCGGCATATTTAGTATCCTGCGTCAACAGCCATGCACGTATCAGCGCCTCGGTATTTCCTTCTTCCGCATCAATAATGCGACGGCTCTCACGGGTAAGGTACGAATTAATCTGCATTTCATTTTTCAGATTCTTCACTTGAGAGGTATTAATATCTTTCACCGATTTCATCGGAGTTTGAAGCACCTTATCGGCACGTTCAAGATACCATTGTCTTTCCGCTTTCTCCTTGCTACGGTTCATAAAGTCCTTCCATTCGTCCTTCATCAGCCATACACGCGGATGGTCGGCAGGCAGTTTTGCCAGCAACGCTTTCAATGAGGGAGGACAGAATTTTCCCAGACGGTCTTCCACTGTGACCTGTTGCGTGCTTCCCCACACTACTTGTCCGTCTTCCATATATCCGAACTGCCAGTACCATACACCCGGTGCAAGCGGCTTCTCCGGATTGTAGAACGGCCAACGGGTATCCACCTGCGTGACGCCTGATTTAAAACCAGAGTCTTGAGAATAACGTAAGCGATAGGTAACTTTCGTTTTATCCACCTTCTTTACTTTGTGTTCGAATCCGTCCAACGGACTGTCCTGCGAGTTCATATCCGAACGGAGCGGCCATTGGAAAGAAACCGCACGGTCATTCACCACAGCCTTATCAAGCGGATAAGGAGTAGCACGCATTTCATGCATCAACGTTGTCTCTGTCAACTTGATGACTGCTTGCTTTTGCGCATAAGTCATCTGTGCAGCCGCAGACAAGATTACGAATGAAATCAATAATACTTTTTTCATGATATCAAATGATTGGTTTTTCTGTAGGCAAATGTAGATAAACCACCCTGAACGGGACTTTCAATTCATTTCTTCCTTCTCTGATACCGTCTAAGATGACCTTGATTTCGTACATTTCGACTTAAAAATCGTCCAAGACAGGCGTTTGGATGGAATACAGATGAGTTTGAAGCATAAATCGGGGAATGAAGCTCGTGTCGGAACGTACCGGAGCCAAGAGTTTCAACCCACTATGGAACTAATAGTTTCAAGCGGCTTGGAACACTTTGTTCGGCACCGAGGAACACATTGTTCCCCGGTGCCGAACACATCGTTTCTCGGTGAGGAACAAAGTGACCGGTATCGGGGGAATAAAACAGACTGTACTGAAGACACGTTGAGTGATATGTATAGATGTAGAGAATGTCTTTTATCATCCATATTTGTCCTTTCATTGTTTGCTCATCTTCTAGGAATATGATAACTTTGCAAAAGTTACAGACTAAAGAATGTTAATATGACGATTCAGGAACAAATAGACGCGAGGGTGAAGGCAGCTGATTCGGGCACACTATTTTTCGTAAATGATTTCTGCGAGTTCGACAATGCTTATGTCAGTAAGATATTGTCACTCATGGCAAGCTATAACATATTGGAACGGCTTGCCAAAGGCATTTACTACAAACCGATAGTGACGGAATATGGCAATGTCTATCCTTCGGCGGAAAAAATAGTGCATGCCATTGCCGAGCATGAACATGCGGAAATATTACCCACGGGCGAATTGGCACTCAATGTGCTGGGGCTGTCAACGCAAGTGCCCATGAAGCCCGTGTATCTCACTACGGGTTCTCCAAGGGTGATAGTCGTAGGACGGAAACAAATCCGGCTAAAAAGGCGTACACCACGCATGTATGCTTACAAGAGCAAGTTGATGCCCCTTCTGGAACTGGCAATGAAAGCCAAAGGGCAGAGCAATATCAGTGAAGGGGACATCAACCGTATCAGAGAACTGCTGCGAGACTCGCAGGAGAAATACCTCGTATATGGCGACCTCGGCAATGCCCCGGTCTGGATAAGAAAGATAGTGAAACAACTTTTTAAAGACTTGAATTATGAGTTTGTGGCAAAATAAGACCAAAGAAGAACGCACGGCCATGTTGCAAAGTGTGGCTTTTGACAAGCATCTGGAAGAGTTGGCTGTGGAAAAGGACTGGTGGGTGACGGTCACATTAAAAGCGTTGTTCTCCACATCTTTTACCGACTATCTACTGTTTAAGGGCGGTACCTCGTTGAGCAAGGGATGGAATGAGATTGACCTGAAACGATTCAGTGAGGACATTGACATTGCCCTGAGCCGCAGTTGGTTCTTGCGGGAAGAGGTGAAGCAACAGTATCCGTTTGCCGCTTGCAGCAACAACAACCAGATAAAACTGCTGAGAAAGGAATCACGGAAAGTGGTTTTTGAACAACTGTCGAAAGAACTGGAAGAACAGTTGCAAGCGATGGGTGCCACCGGATTCAAGATTGTAAACGTGACAACGGAAGAAACGGCCGAGGGCACAGTAGAAATTGCCACAGACAGAGACCCGGTAGTGATTAACGTTGAATACAACAGCATCCTGGAAGAAACAAACGAATATATCAGTCCTAAGGTAAAGGTTGAAATCAGCTGTCTTTCCATGGATGAGCCGTTTAAGGACAGACTGATTACTTCGCTGATATACGATAAATTTCCCGCTGTGGACGATGGAACAGTCTGTGACATACCGACCGTCTTGCCCATACGCACTTTCTTGGAAAAGGCTTTTCTGCTGAACGAGGAATATCAGAAGAAAGCACCACGGACGGAACGTATGAGCCGACATCTGTACGACTTGGAAAAGCTGATGGATGCATACGCCGATGATGCGCTTACCGATGAGAAACTTTACGCCGAGATAATAGCACATAGGCAGAAATTCTATCACATTGGTTTAGTGGATTACTTAAAAAACCAAAAGGCGCACATCACTATCTGGCCCGAAGAACCGCTTGCAAAGGAGTATGAAAAGGATTATAAAACAATGACCGACTCATTCATCTACGACACGGCACCGCTTACGTTTACCAAACTGAAAAAGCGGATAAAAGAATTAGAAAAGAAGTTCAAAAACGGCGAATGACGTTGAAAGCCAAATAGAGAAACCGCTCCATTATTCCGCCTTCCTTTTGCAGCCCGACCACGGCAAGCCACTCGCCTTCGTTTCGGAGAAGATACCCGAAGAAGATGGCTTGCTGAAGATGCACTACTTAGTGTGTTGTTTTATATAATCCGACGGCAGGCAACCGACGTACTTTTTAAAACTGGTAGAGAAATAAGAAGAAGAGCCGAAACCTACCATGCTACTAATCTCGGCAACGGAATAACGTCCTTCCAACAACAATTTGCAAGCCTTATTAAAGCGAATGCGGCGGACAAAATTAGCAGGCGGTTCGCCGGATATGGAATTCATCTTGAGATAAAGTGACGAACGGCTCATGCAAAGTTTGCTTGCCAAATCCTCAGATGTGAAATCTTCGTTACTGATATTCTCTTCCACCACCTGAATGGCTCTGTTCATAAATTCCTCATCCAAGGTATTGGAAGTCATTTTGGCGGTATCAATGTCAATCGTATTGGAATAATAATGTTTCAACCGTTGGCGGGCTTTCAGCAAATTGGCTATCTTGCCATTCAGCAAATGGATAGAGAACGGTTTCGCGATGTAATCGTCGGCTCCCGCCTGAATACCTTCCGTCTGTGCATCGACACTTCCTTTGGCAGACAGCAGAATCACTGGAATATGGCAAGTCTGCAAATTCCTTTTAATAAGCTGACAAAGCTTAATCCCGTCAATTCCCGGCATCATCACGTCGGAAAGGACGACATCTACCCGGTGTTCTTTCATGATAGCTAACGCTTCTTCCCCATTTCCGGCTGTCAGCGTCACATAATTCTGACGGAAATTGTCTCTCAGGTAATCCACCATTTCCTTATTATCATCCACCAGCAAAATAGTGGGACGTTCTTCCTCACCGGCAGTTTCCACCCCTAACCGGTCATCCCCGGATGCTTCCGCAGAACCTGCAGCCGATAGGTCACCGGAGAAGTATTCGTCAGCCACCGGGAGTTCCCGAAAGGATGCAGATGCTTCAGCTTCATGTTCCGGTGCTTCCCGCTCTTTCTCTGTGAAAGTGTTGATGTCGGCAGGCAAAGTGACTTTAAATTCCGTATAGCTATTAGCTTCACTTTCCACAACAATAGTTCCGTGATGCTTCTCTACAAGCATTTTCACCAATGACAGTCCGATACCTGTCCCTTTCCGTTGCCCGTCTATCTGATAGAAACGTTCGAAAATACGGGTAAGCTGTTCCGGAGACATACCGATGCCGCTATCTCTCACAGTAAAGCTATATGCTTCCCCCTCTGCGTATAAAGAGAGCACTATATTACCCCCATCCGGCGTAAACTTAAAGGCGTTCGACAACAGATTCATCAGAATAGTTTCCAAATATGCCTTATCAGCCGGAAGCAACCGCCCTTTCAGGTCGGACTTCAGACTTAAGTCTATATTCCGCTTTTCCGCATTCTCTCTGAATAGGGCGCATACGTCCTCCAACAATCCATTTACATCCGTCTGTGCCACATGAACAGGCATCGCTCCCGCTTCAGCTTTCCGGAAATCCAATAATTGATTGACAATATGCAGCAACTTTCGTCCGTTCTTATAGACATAATCCAGTTTTTGACGCACCGGAGCACCTACCAGACTGTTCTGTCCCAGGACTTCTTCCAACGGAGCCAGTATCAGACTCAACGGAGTACGCAGTTCATGAGACATATTCATATAGAAACGCACCTTCTCCTGACTGATTTCTTCTACCTTATTCCGTTCTATCTGTTCGATTCGCACCTGCATTTTCATCTTGGCACGAGCTATGAAGAAATAGACAATGAATACGAGCAGTCCTACAGAAAAGAAAACGAAAAGCATCTTTGCCCACCAAGTCTGATACCACATCGGGATGATGTGCACAAAAAATTCCGTGGTAGCTTCACTCCATTTCCCGTTATTGTTGCATGCCTTCACTTTGAACACATATTCTCCGGGCGGCAGATTGGAATAGTTCGCCCGCGAGGAAGACGTGTATTTGGAATAGTTCCACTCCGTTTCAAATCCTTCCAACTTATAAATGAACTGGTTCCGCTTTCCCGCCAGATAGTTAATAACGACAAAGCGGATATTAAATAATTTCTGGTCGGAAGGGAACGACATACCAAGCATTCGTCCCTGCTCATCCTGATAATAACGTACCCGCTCGCTTTTCAAGTCCGTTATCACTTGATTAAAGACTACGGCTCCCGTGACAACCGCATTCGGAGAATACGGATTATCCTCCAGTTCGTAAGGCTTGAAATAGGCAACACCACCGAGAGAACCCAAAAAGAACGTACCATCCTGTGCCTTACAAGCTCCGAAGAAATTGAACTGGTCGTGAGGCAGCCCGTCCTGTTTGGTATAGTTGAGGAAAGTACCTTCTTCCCTGTTGAAGCAGGCCAGTCCCTTGTTGGTAGTCAGCCACAGACGTCCCCGTTCATCTTCCAGTATGCTATAAATAAAGTCATTCGGCAAACCGTCTTTCATTGTATATTGTTCCCAGGCGGTCGGCGCACCCTCCTTATAGCGGTATAGACCTGTAGAAGAACCTATCCATATATGGTGATGGCTATCTTCCTGCACACAGAAAGCTTGTATCAGCCCATGCAGATAAGCCGAAGAGGGAAGATGCAATTCTTCCAGTTTTCCGCCGGCATACAAGAACAAACTTTCTTCCGTTCCAATCCATATCCTACCTTTCGAGTCACGGAACAATGTATATATCAACACGTTCTCCAGTTTGTTGTGCTTTTTAGCCAATGGATGCAATGAAAACCCGCCGGTCTGTTTGTCAAAGAGGAAAAGCCCGCTCATACCACCTACCCAAAGCGTTCCATCCGCTCCGTCCAGTAAGGAATAGCAACTGTTATTCAGAGAAACCGAATGCGGGAAGTTGAACGTTTCTATTCTCCCGCTCTTGCGGTGCAGACGGCTCATTCCTCCGCCATGAGTACCGATATAGACACTACCGTCCCTATCCGTCCATATACATTTTATATTATCAGACTTCAGGGAATTGGCGGAAGTCCCCGCCCGGAAGCATGAGAAAGCTCCTGTTTTCCGGTCATAGTAGTTTAATCCGCCGTCATTCGTTCCAATCCACAGATTCTCGCTGTCCGGTTCCTCGGCTATACAACTTACGGTGTTATCACTCAACGAGTTCCGGCAGGAAGAATGTTGCAAGCGTCCGAAAGCCGGAGCTAAAGGATGATAATAATTAAGTCCGCCGTAAAACGTGCCTACCCACATACCGCCCTGGTTATCTTTCAGGATAGAGCGAATGGAGTTGTGCCCTAAAGAAGTAGGGTCTTCGGGCGAAAAACGGCAAATCTGAAAAGTCTCAGCTTCCGGTTCAAGAACAAGCAAGGCTTCCATAGTACCTATCCAGATTCGTCCCTTGTCATCCTGGCTCAATGTCCTGACTGAGTTTGTAAGGAAGTAAGCAGGGGTATTCTGCTTGTTATAATGCTTTTTTATCTGGAAATTGTTATCGACACAATACACCCCGTTGGTCAATGAAGCCAACCAGCAATTTCCGGTTCTGTCATCATAAAGCATACCGGAGATAACTTCCCCTTTCAGTTGAAGGAGAAGCCGGGTCACGTTCTCATTGCGTACGTAGTAGAAATAAACACCTTCCGAAGTACCCAGCAGGAAGCCGTCATTCATCCGGCAAACCGAATAAATCGTTTTTCCGGCAAGTTCCGGCTGCACCTTCATCCGCCCCGTCTTTTTATCGAAAATCACCAGCCCTATATTGGTGGCAAGCAGAAGCCGGTCACCCTCTTCCGATTCCCCGATAGCCAGCACCTGCATCGGCTGATTGTCCGCCGGTGAATAGTTGGTGAAATTATTCCCTACAATATTATAACGGGACAGGCCGACCTGGGTACCTACCCATACCGTGCCTTTCGGGTCGGTATAAAGTGAATACACATGATTGTTCGCCAGGCTTGTCGTATCATCCGGTACCTTATAGTAAGAAGCAAAGCGGGCTCCTTCATACCAGTTCAGCCCGTCTACCGTGCCTACCCAAATCTTATTATTATGGTCTTGCGTCAAGGCAAGTACAGTATTCTGTGACAGTCCGTCGTCTACGGACAACCGCTTAAAATGGATAGGGCTGTCGGCACCCGGGATAGCATATAAAGGAAGAAACAAGATACAAACGGATAATCCGAGTATGTACTTAAACAGCAAATGCCGGTCTTTCATAAGCTAATATTAAAGATTTCATCGTAAAGATAGATATTTTCAGTCCAATCTTATAAACAAACCTTGTTTTTTAACTCATATAAAGGACCGGCATCGACCTTAAAAAGACTAATACTATTAACGATTTGGATTCTCTTTTAAATCCTTATAGCGCTTCATTGCTTCCAAATAATAATAATCGGCATAGTTCAACGGCGTATCAATCTCGCTGTCGTGCGGGAAACTGCCGACAGAATGCAGCAGGATGAAACCCTGATTTTCTCCTTCTTCCGCCAAATATTCCTCAGATGACAGTTGCTTCAGAATGTTTTCCGCATAACGGAAGTATTCTTCTCCTTGTTTCTTATCACCATATCCGCTCAGTTCCAGTAATGCGGAAGCTGTCACAGCAGCCGCGGAAGCATCTCTCGGTTCATTCGGAATCTTGGGCGCGTCATAATCCCAGTAAGGGATATAATCATTTTCCGACGGACGATGGTCGATAATAAACCGGGCTATCTTATGAGCGGCATCCAGATAGTTCTGCTGCTTGGTGAAGCGGTAGCACATGGTATATCCATACACTCCCCACGCCTGACCACGCGCCCAGGCGGAAGAATCGGCATATCCCTGGAATGTTCCTTTCGACTCCACTTCGCCGCTGTCCGCCAGATAGCTTACCACATGATAAGAAGTCATGTCCGCCCGGAAATGATTCTTCAATGTCTTGTCGGCATGAGCAATAGCTATATCACGATATACAGGATTATCAGTCCGCTCTGAAGCCCAGAACAACATTTCAAGATTCATCATATTATCAATAATCACCGGATAACTCCAGTCGCCGAAGTCCCATGAACGAATCAATCCTACTCTCGGGCTAAACCGGGAACAAAGACTTTCGGAAGAATGTACCAGAATCAGACTGTCGGCCGGCTCCGGTTTCAGACGAATCCCCTGCCCGTAACTGCAAAACATCATAAAGCCCAAATCGTGATTGCCTGTATAATATTGCATATCCTGCAAACGGTTCGTGTACTTGCGTGCTTCCTTTGCCAGCGCTTCATCCCCGGTCAGTTCGTATGCCAGCCACATCGAACCGGGATAAAAACCGCTCGTCCAGTCGGTAGGATGTTCCAACCTGTACTTTCCCTCTTTTATGGAACGGGGGAAGCAAGCCGTGTCCGGCTCATCCTTCAATTGCTCTGCCATATAGAGCAACTGATGCCCGGATGTTTTCACCGCATGGTCGAACCATTGCATCTCATTTCCTTTCGGAGCATTGCAGGCAGTCAGGAAAGCAATGCTCCCTACCGCCACTAAAAGTTTGTTTTTCATTGTTCTAATTCTACAATTGTTGATGCAGGCAAAGTTAGAGCAATGCAGAGAAACGGAATTTATATATCTTCCTTTTCATTTCCGTTTCTATTTAAACCGACTTTGATTTCGTCCAAAACCTCTTCGTTTTTATCTTTTACACAAAAGACAGGCACGGATTCTACGATATACTGTACTCTTGCTATGCTTGAATACAGTGCATTTCGTAAAATCCGTGCCTAATAAAAAAACGATATCTTTATCTCACAATATCTTCCGGGAACTTAGCCGGCATCTCCACCCGTTTCCAGGTTTCATAATACCAAGTATTCAGTTCGTTCCCATTCAAATCGTTTTTGATGAAATACTTCAGACACAGATAATCATTATCCTTAATCTCGAATTCCAGAATATTATCCTGATTATCCAGCATCGGGAGATGAATATTCTTCTCGATACTTTCCTTATAAGAATCGTCAGTTAATTGCTTATACGTACCATACCCCGTAATAATTGCATCAGAACCGGGAATAATCGTAAAGTTCACGATTCGTCCGTCTTCACTCAACACCTTAAATGTATTACTGGGCTTCAACTCTCCCGGAACATCGGGAGATTCCGACACATAATGGCAAAGTTGCCAGATTCCTTTCAACTCGGCCGCTTTGAATTTGGTTTTCTTCTGGGCCGTCGCACCTGTTACCGCCAACAACATTATTGAAAGCATGGTAAAGAAATAGAGCTTTTTCATTGTCGTATTATTTTAGTTAACACTCTCGAATGCGTATCTCCAAATATAAATATTTATTTTGAGAATAGAACCATGAAGCGCATAAAAAAACTCGCATAACCAAAAGATTATGCGAGCCTTACATAAATATACCGAAATATTAGAAATCAGCATTTCTCGGTGTACGCGGGAACGGTATCACGTCACGGATGTTCGCCATACCTGTTACGAAAAGTAACAAGCGTTCGAAACCGAGTCCGAAACCGGAGTGAGGACAAGTACCGAACTTGCGGGTATCCAGATACCACCACATATCCTTCATCGGGATATGCATCTCTTCGATACGGGTCATCAACTTGTTATAATCCGATTCACGTTCGGAACCGCCAATGATTTCACCGATTTTCGGGAAAAGAACATCCATCGCACGTACCGTCTTACCATCCTCGTTCTGCTTCATATAGAAAGCCTTGATATCCTTCGGATAGTCAGTCAGGATCACCGGACGCTTGAAGTGTTCTTCCACCAGATAACGTTCGTGCTCGGAAGCCAGATCGACGCCCCAGTAAACCGGGAACTCGAACTTGTGTCCTTTCGCTACGGCCTCTTCCAGAATCTTGATACCGTCTGTATAAGGCAGACGAACGAAATCATCTTTCAATACACCTTGCAGACGTTCAATCAGTCCCTTATCGAACATATCGTTCAAGAACTTCACGTCGTCCGCACAGTTATCCAACGCCCATTTCACACAATACTTAATGAACTCTTCAGCCAAATCCATATTGTCCGCAATATCGTTGAAGGCAACTTCCGGCTCAATCATCCAGAACTCTGCCAAGTGGCGGGGAGTATTGGAGTTTTCGGCACGGAACGTAGGACCGAACGTGTAGATAGCTCCCAAAGCAGTGGCAGCCAGCTCACCTTCCAACTGACCGGAAACGGTCAGACTCGCCTGCTTGCCGAAGAAGTCGTCGTCATAAGAAATGGAACCTTTCTCGTCTTTCTTCAAGTCATACAGGTTCATGGTAGTCACCTGGAACATCTGTCCGGCACCCTCACAGTCCGAAGCTGTAATGATCGGCGTATGGAAATAGAAGAAGCCTCTGTCATGGAAAAACTTGTGGATAGCAATCGCCATGTTGTGACGGATACGGAATACTGCGCCAAACGTATTGGTACGCGGACGCAAATGAGCAATCTCACGCAAAAATTCCATAGAATGACCTTTCTTCTGCAACGGGTATGTATTATCGCAAGTACCCAGCACCTCAATTTCGCGAGCCTGCACTTCCACCTTCTGGCCGGAGCCTACAGATTCCACCATTTCACCGTTCACGCTGATACAAGCACCAGTGGTAATCTGTTTCAGCATCTCTTCGTCGAAATTAGCCAAATCTACTACGACCTGCAAATTATTTATTGTAGAACCGTCATTCAGTGCGATAAAGTTTACTTGTTTGCTACCTCTGCGGGTGCGAACCCATCCTTTCACATTGACCATAGCGCCGATGTCCGTACGCTTCAACAGATCAACAATTTTTGTTCTACCAATCTTTTCCATTTAACTTATTCTTTTTAGATACAAGAAGACGAGGTTTAAAACGCAAGATTCATTTCTTCCTGCTTTCCTTCCCCGTCCTCTGTCAAGTTGTTATTTATTAACTTATTATTCAAACGACCCCATGCGGAGGTAGTTTACTTCTGCTTCCGACAGGTAACGCCAGTCTCCGCGACGCAGACCTTTCTTGGTCAGCCCGGCGAAGAATACACGGTCGAGTTTTACTACTTTATAACCCAGTGATTCGAAAATACGGCGAACGATACGGTTCTTGCCGGAGTGGATTTCGATACCTACCTGGTCTTTCTTGAAATCATCCGTATAGCTGATAGCGTCTGCATGGATTTCACCGTCTTCCAACTGGATACCGGCTGCAATCTGCTCCATATCCGCTTTAGCCAGATTCTTGTCCAGATGAACATGATAAATTTTCTTCTTCAGGAATTTCGGGTGTGTCAGCTTGGAAGCCAAATCACCGTCGTTCGTCAGTAACAGTACACCGGTCGTGTTACGGTCAAGACGTCCTACCGGATAAATACGTTCGTTGCAAGCGCCTTTTACCAAATCCATTACCGTACGGCGTTCCTGCGGATCATCCGATGTGGTAACAGTATCTTTCGGCTTGTTCAGCAGTACATACACCTTACGTTCGATGCTGACCGGTTCTTCGTGGAACTTCACCACATCCGAGCGTTTGATTTTCGTACCCAATTCAGTAACTACCTCACCGTTTACAGAAACCACACCTGCTGTGATAAATTCGTCAGCCTCACGACGTGAGCAAACACCTGCGTTAGCCAGGAACTTATTCAGACGGATCGGTTCGTTCGGATCAACAAACTGCTCCTTGTACTCGATTTGTTTCTTTATGCTATACTTAGCATTCGGATCATAATCGCCGGTACGCGGACGAGGACGGTATCCGCCCTGACGGTCGTTGTTGTATCTCGGACGATAGCCGCCACCACCATTGTTGCTACGATAGCCGCCACCTTCGCCATTATTGAAACGGGGACGGTACGGGCGGTCACCACCTTCGCGGTTGTAAGAAGGACGTTGAGGACGGTCGCCACCTTCGCTATTAAAGCGGGGACGGTACGGACGGTCACCGCCTTCACGGTTGTAAGAAGGACGCTGAGGACGGTCGCCATAAGAGCCACCTTCGCTATTGAAACGGGGACGTTGTGGACGGTCGCCATACGAACCACCTTCACGATTGTAAGAAGGACGTTGAGGGCGGTCGCCATAAGAGCCACCTTCGCTGTTGAAGCGGGGGCGTTGAGGACGGTCGCCATAAGCGCGGTCGCCATAAGAACGCTGCGGGCGCTCGCCACCTTCATTATTGGTATTAAATCGCGGGCGATACGGACGATCCCCGCCTTCACGGTTGTAAGAAGGACGATACGGACGTTCTCCACCTTCTCTGTTGTAAGACTTGTTACCATCACGGCCGGCACCTGTATTCTCCTCATTGTAAGAATTTTCGCGCCATTCTTCGTTTTCTGTGCTCATTTTTTTATTCGAATAAAATTAGACTTTGGCCTCACGGCCTATTTAAAAAACACGTTTATTGTATAAGTAAACAATTAAAGCCCCGTATAAGTATGCGGAGTAATCGCTCTTAACTCTTTTTTAATATCTTCGCTTACATTCAGCTCTTCAATAAATTCCTTGATAGAACTTTCTGTAATCGCCTGATTGGTCCGGGTCAAAGCTTTCAAAGCTTCATACGGATGCGGATAAGCCTCACGGCGCAAGATTGTCTGAATAGCCTCAGCTACCACGCTCCAGCAATTATCCAAATCACGGTAAATAGCCGGTTCATTCAGCAATAGCTTGCGCAATCCCTTCAAGGAACTCTGAATGGCAATCACGATATGACCGAAAGGTACGCCTACGTTACGCAGAACGGTAGAGTCGGTCAAGTCACGCTGCAAACGGGAAACCGGAAGTTTCACAGCCAGATGTTCCAGAATAGAGGTTGCGATACCCAAGTTACCTTCCGCATTCTCAAAGTCAATCGGGTTCACTTTGTGCGGCATGGCACTTGAGCCTACTTCTCCGGCTTTGATTTTCTGTTTGAAGTACTCCATGGAGATGTACTGCCAGAAGTCACGGTTCATATCCACCATAATGGTATTGATACGCTTCATTGCATCAAAAACAGCGGAGAGATTATCATAGTTCGAGATCTGCGTTGTATACTCTTCGCGTTCCAGTCCCAGTTTTTCTGCAACAAAGCGGTTGCCGAATTGTTTCCAGTCATACTGGGGATATGCTACATGATGCGCATTATAATTTCCGGTAGCACCACCGAACTTGGCAGTAATCGGACAAGCCTTCAACATTGCCAACTGGCGTTCCAGACGGTAAACGAATACCATCACTTCTTTGCCCAGACGGGTAGGAGAAGCCGGCTGACCGTGAGTCTTGGCAAGCATCGGGATATCAGCCCAGTCTGTCGCATACGCTTTCAACTGTGCAATCAGTTCTTCAATCAGCGGATAATACACTTGTTCCAATGCTTCTTTGACAGAAAGAGGGACAGACGTATTGTTGATATCCTGTGAAGTCAGTCCGAAGTGGATGAATTCCTTATAGTCATCCATTCCGCCCATCTTGTCAAATTCTTCTTTCAGGAAGTATTCTACGGCTTTCACATCGTGGTTAGTCACACTCTCGATATCTTTAATGCGCTGTGCGTCTGCTTCAGAGAAGTTACGGTAGATGTTCCGCAAAGTTTCAAACACGCTGCTATCGACTCCTTTTAGTTGCGGCAAAGGAAGTTCGCACAAGGTGATAAAGTATTCCACCTCTACCTGTACACGGTATTTAATCAGTGCAAATTCAGAGAAATAAGCTGCCAAAGCTTTAGTTTTGCCTCTATATCGACCATCAATCGGAGATATGGCCGTTAATACATCAAGTTCCATACGTTTTCTTAGATAATTATCAGACTGCAAAATTAACTCTTTTTCCTGAGTTATAAGGCAAAAGGATAAAGAAAGTTTGTATAAAAGCGGTAAGAAATAAAAAATCCATTTAATTTTCTTCCCGCCTCTTTTTATAAAAGACCTTACCGACTCTGTCGATATCGGATACAATAGGAGTGCCTATATTCTTGTTATAATCAACAACATCCACTTTATACAAGAGGCCGAGGTCCTCTATCTGGATATTTATGTCCATCAACTGATTAAAAGTCAGTCCATTTCCTTTTACAGCCAAGTCTATATCAGAACCTTCCGAATAATTCCCCTTGGCACGCGAACCAAACAGTATCACTTCATCAATATTGCCATGTCGTTCAAAAACGCCACGAATATCTCGTATAACCTCATCGCTTAATCCAAACATCACGAAAATAAATTTCCTGTTTCAAATTTTAATTTTTCCTGCTCCAGCCTTATAGCCAACAATTTAAGCAATCCGGAATATTCCGTATAAATGTTCTCTACAATTTCCAGTGCATCACCTTCATTGTATGTATGAGACGTGGTTCCACGAGCCTTATTCATCCTTCTCCATGCATCATGATTGGTTATCAACCCGTCCTCAAAAGCTTTTTGCAGTGCACCATTCGGCCCCAGCGCAAAGTCATACCCTTTATACTTCAAGAAATCTTGCATCACTTTCCATGCCAACTCATACGTATACTCGAAACGCTGAACAAGTCCTTCCTGTTCCAGCTCCGACAAATCATCCGGTTCTTTATCCGACTCCGTTATCTCAAGCACTCTCCGACAAGCTTTTCGAAAACTGTCCAAACGTTGCAGCCAACGAACATCTTCTTCCATCATCTATATTTATAAAGGGTTACTTTTTTTCTATTTAACATCCGATCATACGGCAAAGTTAAACAAAAAGCGGTAAGAAATAAAAAAAGTCTCACGAATTTCTTCGTAAGACTTCTTTTTTGTGGGCGCTGAGGGATTCGAACCCCCGACCCTCTGGGTGTAAACCAGATGCTCTGAACCAGCTGAGCTAAGCGC
>ENA-UEPG01000844-UEPG01000844.1-human-gut-metagenome-genome-assembly--contig:-NODE-844-length-27568-cov-10.351497_pt1 | contig 27568 bp, 19 predicted proteins | sample MGYA00242893_ERZ507902 | MGnify/ENA primary metagenome ERZ507902 (study PRJEB26167, sample SAMN06115491) | human gut metagenome | host: Homo sapiens | place: China:Gansu | collected 2015-04-23...
GTCGGTAGTTCTAAGAACGGCCGCGAATCACAGAGCAAGAGATTAGGCGTTAAGATATTTGGTGGCGAAGCTTGCAAAGCAGGTAACATCATCGTTCGTCAAAGAGGTACTGAATTCCACCCGGGTGAAAACATCGGAATGGGTAAAGACCACACTCTTTTCGCTTTAGTAGACGGAACAGTTAATTTCAAAGTAGGTAAAGAAGATAGAAGATATGTTTCTATCGTTCCTGCAACAGAAGCATAATTATCCGGACTGAAAATAGTTAAGACAAGGAGATGCAATCTGCAAGATTGTATCTCCTTTCTTTTTATATCAAAACATACTTTATCGCCTGACAAGTATACGCCTTTTTAACATTCAAATATTCACCTCATGGATATTTTTCATTTTTTCCATCCTTATTATTACCAAAATATTACAGAAGTGTAATATCGTTTATTTTTTTATCTATCTTTGTAGACTTAAAAAAAGGTTTTTCATAAAAAGTATAGATATGCTTACCATTAAACAAATTACAGAAAACACAGAGGCGGTACTCCGCGGACTGGAAAAGAAGCATTTCAAAAATGCAAAAGAAACGATCGATCAAGTGATCGCTCTAAACGACAAGAGACGTAGCACGCAGAACCAATTAGATAAAAACCTGGCAGAAGTCAACTCGCTTTCACGCACTATCGGCCAACTAATGAAGGAAGGCAAAAAAGAAGAGGCTGAATCTGCACGCGCACGCGTTGCCGAACTGAAAGAAGGCAACAAAGAACTGGACGCCACTATGACGCAGGCTGCGACCGACATGCAGAATATCCTCTATACCATTCCCAATGTTCCTTACGATGAAGTGCCCGAAGGTGTAGGAGCCGAAGACAACGTTGTAGAAAAGATGGGTGGTATGGAAACAGAACTTCCCAAGGACGCGCTCCCTCACTGGGAACTGGCAAAGAAATACGATTTGATAGACTTCGACTTGGGAGTTAAAATCACAGGCGCAGGTTTTCCTGTATATAAAGGTAAAGGCGCACAACTTCAACGTGCCCTTATCAACTTCTTCCTCGACGAAGCACGCAAATCCGGATATACCGAAATCATGCCGCCGACAGTAGTCAACGCCGCTTCCGGTTATGGTACAGGCCAGCTTCCCGACAAAGAGGGACAGATGTACCATTGCGAAGTAGACGACTTATACCTGATTCCGACAGCAGAAGTTCCTGTGACCAATATCTATCGTGATGTAATACTCGAAGAAAAACAATTGCCGATTATGAACTGCGCATACACGCAATGTTTCCGTCGCGAAGCCGGTTCTTACGGTAAAGATGTACGCGGATTGAACCGTCTGCACGAATTTTCCAAAGTAGAATTAGTGCGCATCGACAAGCCGGAACACTCTAAACAGTCTCATCAGGAAATGCTGAATCATGTAGAAGGCCTGTTGCAGAAACTGGAATTGCCGTATCGCATCCTCCGTCTTTGCGGCGGCGATATGAGCTTTACCGCTGCGCTTTGCTTCGACTTCGAAGTATATTCCGAAGCACAGAAACGCTGGTTGGAAGTAAGTTCCGTATCCAATTTCGACACTTATCAGGCCAACCGCTTGAAGTGCCGTTATCGTAACGCAGATAAGAAAACCGAACTTTGCCATACATTGAACGGTTCCGCATTGGCTTTGCCGCGTATCGTTGCCGCTCTGCTCGAAAACAACCAGACTCCGGAAGGTATCAGAATTCCGAAAGCATTGGTTCCGTACTGCGGTTTCGACATCATAGACTAAAAAAGAAATTTTCACTCTTGTAAGAATAAGGAAGTTCTTCTTCTTACAAGAGTTTTTTTACATAACCTTTTAACAGATTTACCCCCATGACAAAAAACACAAAGAGTTTTGCACTGCCTTTGACATTCATCGGCATCATGTTCTTCGCGATTGGTTTCGCATTAGGAATTAATTCACTATTGGTTCCCGTACTACAAAAATCACTGGGAATCTCGAACACGGCTTCTTACCTTATCATTGCTGCAACCTTTATTCCATTCCTGGTATTCGGCTATCCTGCCGGGCTCACCATCAAGGCGATTGGCTACAAACGTACCATGTCACTGTCTTTCTTTATTTTTGCTGTGGCATTTTACCTGTTCATCCTATCGGCATCACAGGAAAGCTTCACCTTATTCCTGTTGGCATCTTTTATCAGCGGAGCCGCCAATGCATATCTGCAAGCATCCGTCAATCCTTATATTACGATACTGGGACCACTGGACAGTGCCGCAAAACGTATCAGTATAATGGGTATCTGCAACAAGCTGGCGTGGCCTATTCCTGCTATCTTCATTGTATGGCTGCTGGGCAAAGATGTCAGCCTGATTGGTATTGAAGATTTGAGCAAGCCGTTCATTATCATCATCTGCGCTTTTGTTGCCTTGGGTGTCATGGCATTCTTCGCACCGCTACCCGAAGTCAAAGCAGCCGGAGAAGATGAAAGCGAGGACGAAGCCGAAGCCTGCCCGTATGCTGCAAGTAAAACTTCCGTTTTTCAGTTCCCGCACTTGCTGTTGGGCTGTCTGGCACTGTTCCTTTATGTAGGTGTTGAAACAGTCTCACTCGGTACGCTGGTCGATTATGCCAAAGAACTCGGCTTGGAAGGCGCTGCCAACTACGCATGGATTGCTCCTATCGGTATTGTTATCGGCTATATCTGCGGTATCATCTTTATCCCGAAATACCTCAGCCAGGCAACAGCCTTGAAAATTTGCTCTATTCTGGCAATCATCGGTTCACTGCTGGTAGTACTCACTCCAAGCCACATTTCCATCTATTTCATTTCGTTTATGGCATTGGGATGCTCACTGATGTGGCCGGCACTGTGGCCGCTCGCCATGGCAGACCTCGGCAAATTCACGAAAGCAGGCTCGTCATTGCTTATCATGGCAATGTTCGGCGGAGCCGTTATCCCCACCCTTTACGGTTGGCTGAAAGACGTAGCCACTCCCCAACAGGCATACTGGCTGTGTCTCCCCTGCTTCTTGTTCATCCTATATTACGGAGTGGCCGGATACAAAATCAGAACGAAATAAAAAGAGAGATTCACTCATATATAGGAAGCCACTCATCAAAAGAGTGGCTTTTCTTTTTGTTTTTCGTAAATAAGCCGTATCTTTGCCGAAATTTATAACATTCTGCTAGCAGTTACGTAATAAAACCAACAAATTAATTAGATAATGAACAAAATCATTAGCAAAGAACGCTTTTCGGAGAAGGTGTTCAAATTTGAAATTGAAGCTCCTTTAATTGCTAAATCTCGTAAGGCCGGCCATTTCGTCATCGTACGTGTAGGCGAAAAAGGGGAACGTATGCCTTTGACTATTGCCGGTTCCGATGTAAAGAAAGGCACTATCACTTTGGTTATACAGGAAGTCGGACTGTCTTCCACCCGCCTTTGTGAACTGAACGAAGGCGACTACATTACCGACGTAGTAGGCCCGTTGGGACAAGCTACACATATTGAGAAGTTCGGAACAGTGGTTTGCGCCGGTGGCGGTGTAGGTGTGGCTCCGATGCTTCCTATCGTACAGGCTTTGAAAGCTGCCGGCAACCGTGTGATTACCGTATTGGCAGGACGCAACAAAGACCTTATTATCCTGGAAAAAGAAATGCGCGAAAGCTCCGATGAAGTAATCATCATGACAGACGACGGTTCTTACGGTCGCAAAGGTCTGGTGACGGAAGGCGTGGAAGAGGTTATCAAACGCGAAAAAGTTGATAAATGCTTCGCTATCGGCCCTGCTATCATGATGAAATTCGTTTGTCTGCTGACTAAAAAATATGAGATTCCGACTGATGTTTCGTTAAACACCATCATGGTAGACGGAACAGGAATGTGCGGCGCCTGCCGCATCACCGTAGGCGGAAAAACAAGATTCGTTTGCGTGGACGGCCCCGAATTTGACGGTCATCAGGTGGATTTTGACGAAATGCTGAAACGTATGGGGGCGTTCAAGAAAATCGAGCGCGAAGAAATGCACAAGTTGCAGCCTGAATGTGAGGCGACCAAAGAAATCGACGAAAAGAGCCGCAATGCTGCATGGAGACAAGAATTGCGTAAATCAATGAAACCGAAAGAACGTACAGCCATTCCCCGTGTCGAAATGAACGAACTCGATGCAGAATACCGTTCACATAGCCGCAAAGAGGAAGTAAACCAGGGGTTGACTGCAGAGCAGGCGGTCACAGAAGCCAAACGCTGCCTCGACTGTGCCAATCCGGGATGTACGGAAGGCTGTCCGGTAGGTATCGACATTCCCCGCTTCATCAAGAACATCGAACGCGGAGAATTCCTCGAAGCTGCCAAGACACTGAAAGAGACGAGTGCGCTTCCGGCTGTCTGCGGTCGTGTTTGTCCGCAGGAAAAACAGTGCGAATCCAAATGTATTCATCTGAAAATGAATGAAAAGCCGGTGGCTATCGGTTATCTTGAACGCTTCGCGGCTGATTATGAACGTGAAAGCGGACAGATTTCTGTTCCCGTCATCGCAGATAAAAACGGTATAAAAATAGCTGTTATCGGTTCGGGCCCTGCCGGACTGGCATTTGCCGGAGATATGGCGAAATATGGATATGACGTAACCGTATTCGAAGCATTGCACGAAATCGGCGGTGTATTGAAATATGGTATCCCCGAATTTCGTCTGCCTAACAAGATTGTAGATGTAGAAATTGAAAACCTCGCCAAGATGGGGGTTAACTTTGTCAAAGACTGCATCGTAGGAAAGACGATCAGCGTAGAAGACCTAAAAGAGGAAGGCTACAAAGGCATATTCGTGGCTTCCGGTGCCGGTCTGCCCAACTTTATGAATATCCCTGGAGAAAATTCCATCAATATCATGTCGTCCAACGAATACCTTACGCGTGTCAATCTGATGGATGCTGCCAGTGAAGACTCTGATACCCCAGTAACTTTCGGTAAGAATGTTGCGGTGATTGGCGGCGGTAATACCGCTATGGACTCCGTCCGTACGGCAAAACGTCTGGGAGCCGAACGCGCCATGATTATCTACCGCCGTTCGGAAGAAGAAATGCCCGCACGTATCGAAGAGGTAAAGCATGCCAAGGAAGAGGGAGTAGAATTCCTGACACTGCATAATCCGCTCGAATATATCGCTGATGAGCAGGGTTGCGTAAAACAGGTTATCCTGCAAAAGATGGAATTGGGCGAACCGGACGATTCCGGACGTCGTAGCCCTGTAGCTATTCCCGGTGCAACAGAAACGATCGATATTGATTTGGCTATCGTAAGTGTCGGCGTATCGCCCAACCCAATTGTGCCAAGCTCAATCAAAGGACTGGAATTGGGACGCAAAGGGACGATTGCCGTCAACGACAATATGGAATCTTCCATCCCTATGATTTATGCGGGTGGCGACATTGTTCGCGGTGGAGCCACGGTCATTCTTGCCATGGGAGACGGCCGCAAGGCTGCCGCCGCCATGAATGAACAGATAAAAGCAAGCATTGGGAAATAACCATAAACGAGATAAGAAAAGCCCCGTCTACACTGAGCAGACGGGGCTTTTCTTTTTATTAAAATATCAGAGATACTTTCTTACTTCACTACTTTGTTCGTCGCAGGATCCGGAAAAATAACAGCCGGTTTGAACGACTTGGCTTCCTCAAAATCCATCAATGCGTAGGACATGATAATGACAATATCATCCGGTTGCACCTTGCGTGCAGCGGCACCATTCAGGCAAATCTTACCCGAGCCGCGTTCACCTTTGATAATGTAGGTTTCAAAGCGTTCGCCGTTGTTATTGTCAGCGATATACACTTTTTCTCCCGGAATCATGTTCGCAGCATCCAGCAGGTCCTCGTCAATCGTGATACTACCCATGTAGTTCAAGTTGGCCTCTGTAACTCGTGCGCAATGAATTTTCGACTTCAACACTTCAATCATCATAAGGTTTCGTCTTTTTAGTTATTCTTTATATTTAATGTTATCAATCAGTCGGACTTCACCGCAGAATACCGTGATGCATCCCACTGCATAGGAAGTATCTTCCCAATCATTTATCTTCTGCAATGTATTTCCGTCTACGATTTCAAAATACTCCAACCGCAAGCCCGGAGCAGCTTCAATCGCATCCTCAACCATCTTCTGCGTTTCACTCACCGTATGAGTGGCTGCAAAGTTACGACTTTTAAATAAGGTCTGAGAAATATTTAAAGCATTTTCACGTTCTTGTGCAGATAAACGCTTGTTACGGCTGCTCAATGCCAGTCCGTCTTCTTCACGCACAATCGGACAGCCTACTATTTCGAGCTTATATTGCAATTGGCGTACCATCTCACGAATAATTGCTAATTGCTGGAAATCTTTCTCGCCGAAATAAGCCTTGTCCGGCTGCACAGCGTCAAACAACTTGCTGACAATCTGACAAACACCGTTGAAATGCCCTGGACGGAACGCACCTTCCATCACTGTATCCAACGGAGCATAGCTGAATTGACGGGTGTCCGGCTCCGGATACATCTCGCTCACGGAAGGAGCAAACACAAATGCAGCGCCACATTCTTCCAACAGACGGCAGTCTGCATCCAATGTACGCGGATATTTCTCCAAGTCGTTTTTATCGTTAAACTGTGTGGGATTTACAAAAACACTCACAACAGTTACACCATTCTCACTTACGCTGCGCTTTACCAGAGATGCATGTCCCGCGTGTAAAGCACCCATTGTAGGAACCAGTCCTACCGTTTTACCTTGGGCTCTCAGGGCAGTCAAATTTGCCTGTAAGTCCTTGATAGTGTGCACTATTTTCATTTTCGTCAATTGGTTTATGTTTTACTCGTTTGCAAAAACTCTGCAAAATAAACTAATATTTGCCACATAAAGAAAGAATATCTTATTTAATGTGTCTTTTTTTTCGTATCTTTGCAGAATATTATAGTGAACTATTGTTATTATGACAAAGGCGAATAAAGTTTTATTTATTACTCAAGAGATTACACCTTACGTTTCAGAATCCGAAATGGCCAATATAGGTAGAAACCTTCCACAGGCAATACAAGAAAAAGGCCGTGAAATCAGAACTTTCATGCCCAAATGGGGAAACATCAACGAGCGCAGGAACCAACTGCATGAAGTGATTCGCCTCTCCGGTATGAACCTGATTATCGACGATACTGATCACCCACTGATTATAAAAGTCGCTTCCATCCAATCCGCACGCATGCAGGTATATTTCATCGACAACGATGATTATTTCCAGAACCGTATGCAGACAGCGGACGAAAATGGCGTGGAATATGATGATAACGACAGCCGCGCTATCTTCTATGCACGGGGTGTACTGGAAACAGTGAAGAAACTTCGCTGGTGTCCGGATGTAATCCATTGCCATGGCTGGATGACGGCTCTGGCTCCTCTTTATATTAAGAAAGCCTACAAAGACGAGCCTTCTTTCCGTGATGCCAAGGTTGTTTTCTCAGTTTATGAGGACGACTTCAAGAATACACTTAGCGACGACTTCGCCACAAAGCTGATGCTGAAGGGTATTTCAAAGAAAGACTTGGGGGATTTGAAAGAACCGGTAGATTACGCTGCTCTTTGCAAACTTGCTGTTGACTACTCCGACGGAGTAATACAGAATAGTGAAAAGGTAGATGAGTCTATCATCGAATACGCCCGCCAATCAGGCAAATTGGTACTTGATTACCAGGCTCCGGAAAACTATGCAGACGCTTGCAACGAGTTTTACGACCAGGTATGGGATGCCACTTCCAGCAACAACGAAGAAGAATAAAAATCAAGATACGACGATCATGAAAGCAAAATACGCCTTAATAGCTTTACTGGCAATCACGTTTTTCGGTTGTGATGATAACACAGCAGGATTAGGACTGGGAATGTTTCCGGGAAGCGACCAAGATATCAATGGAAGACTGACAACATTTGATGTTAGAACGGAATCCGTTCATGCAGGCCAAATTTATGCGATGAGCAATATTGGTTATGTAGGAAAATTTACGGATGATGTATTCGGTACTTATCAAGCCGGATTCCTGGCAGAACTGAACTGTACGAAAGGAATGACATTTCCAGGGGTATACAATTATGAAAAAAACACATCTCTCGATAGCAAGAACAAAGCTACACAGACGATGGTAGGCGAAGGTGGAGACCCTATAGATAAAGAAGGACTTGAATTTGTGTACAGTAATGGCAAACTTATTGGCAATATCCACACTATCGAACTTTATTTGTGGTATGATACTTATTTCGGAGATTCCTTAACAGCTTCCCGTTTAAGTGTATATAAATTAGGAGAAGCAGCAAAAGAGTTGAATGAAGATAATGCTTATTATACTGATATTAAGCCTGAAGAATTTTACAATCCTCAAAATCTATTAGGGACTAAGGCCTATACTGCAGTTGATCTATCCGTAAAAGACTCTATTCGTAATCTTAGCACATACGTTCCTAGCGTACATGTTTCTTTTAAAGATGAGATGGCCAAAAAAATAGGAAAAGATATAATAACAAAAGCTTATGACGCTGGAAGTAACTTTGACAGAAAAGCACTTAAAGAAGCTTTTGCAGGACTTTATGTAAAGAGTGACTATGGTGACGGTACAATACTTTATATAGACCAAATCCAAATGAATGTAGTATATAAATGTTATGCAGTAGATACAATTACAGGTTCTATATTACAAAGGAAAGTAATACATGATGGTGAAAGCAAAGACTCCACCTATTATGGATATCGTATGTTTACGTCTACCCGTGAAGTAATTCAAGCAAATAGTTTGGATAATGATAAAGATGCTATTCAAGCATGTATCAATAATCCCGATTGGAGTTATCTAAAAAGTCCGGCAGGAATATTTACCCAAGTTACTCTACCTGTTAGCGAAATAGCAGATAAACTTCAAGGAGACACTTTGAATGCCGTCAAATTAGGTATTCCTATCTATAATGAAACAAATAATAAGAAATTTGGAATGTCTGCTCCACGAAGTGTTTTATTAATACGTAAAAAGCATAAAGACACCTTCTTTGAAAAGAACCAACTAAGTAATGGTATAACTTCAGTTTTATTTGATTATTCATCATATACAAACAGCTTTACTGAATACACGTATAATAATATCACGCAATTGATAAATGATTGTTTGGCAGATGGGGAAAGAGATGCTGCAGAAAAGAAATTCAACAATCATGAAACAATAACTCTGCAAATCACCAATTCTGAGGGTAAAACTGAATCTAAGATCGTTGACAATATTAAAGACTGGGAAGAATTCAGTGATTGGAACAAAGTAGTACTTATTCCGGTACTTGTTACCAAAGACTCTTCTTCAAGTAATAGCTACTACAATAATAATTCCAGTCAGGTCATAAGTATACAGCATGATTTGAAACCAAGTTATGCACGTTTGAAAGGTGGAACTAACCCTGCCAATGTATTAAAACTTGAAGTTGTATCCACAAACTTTGAGACAAGAGCAAAATAAGAAATCATAGAAACATCTATAAAATAATAACGCGGATTACTTGAGGTAGTCCGCGTTATTATTTTATAGATATACATCCCCAAACAAATGACAGACAGATAAAAGCCGTAAGCTCGATTTCCATCAAGCTCACGGCTTTTAATTATATCCATCAAGATTATGTATTATCCTACTCTTCTTTCTTGGCAGTAGCTTTCTTTACCTTGCCAGCCGGCTTCTTTGGTTCGGCAGCAGATTTAGCAGCCGCCTTCTTGGCAACAGGTTTATCGGCAACAGCTTTAACCACCGATTCTTTGGCAGCCGCCGCTTTCTTTACCGTAGCCTTTTTAGCGGCTTCCTTTGCAACTTTCGCCTGCAACCTCTCAACCTCTTTCTCCAACTCTGTGATTTCGTCACCTTGATTCTTAATCGTAGTCAACAAAGAGTTAAGTTCTTCACTGTCAACATCTGAAGGATACAATGAGTCTACCCGTTTGATAAAGTCAGCTAAAATATTCATGTAGTTAGTGAAAGCATCGTAAGGAGAGTCATAGATACCACGATTCAACCACATACCGTTATTCTTTGTAGTCATGAAACGGAAATTATTGCTGGCCTGTAAATAGTCCCAGTCCTGCTTGATACGACGATCGTCACTCAAATGAACACGCTCTGCTACACTATACAATTTATTAAAAGCTTCACGTTGCATAACATTACCCAGCCAGCAGCTAGTATCCCTTTCTTCGTCCACCCATGACATCGGATAAGCAACATCAAGCTGGGAAACAGATTTCAACTTCGTCACGATTTCAGTTGGCGTAGAGAAAGTAATACCTTTCGCTTTCGCACATTCCGGCAACGCTTTCAAGAATTCGAGGATATTGGAAGATAACGGCTGAGCCATACCCAGCGCACTCAACTCCATAAAGATATTGATAACCTGTTCCTCCTGTGGCAATGCATCAATCCAATTGATATATTTGTCTGCAAACAAAGGATATTCCGCCCAATCCGAATTAGAAAAACGCAAACTTATATCATCCGACAGTTTGAAATCTCTCAATAGAAGTTTGAGGCTCGGAGCCTGATTACAGTGGTATACATAATGCGGGCTCTTCCATCCCAACACATGCTTGGCACCTTCAGTCAACATTCCCTTGAAACCCATAGAAGCCACCAAGCCGCCAATCTCATCCGAATAAATCAAACTGGAATTACGGAACACTTTCGGTTCCTTTCCAAACATCTGTTTCATCTTATCACGCTGACGAAGCACTTCTTCACGGAAGCAATCTTCATTGGCAAGTGAAGACAAGCCATGTGAATAAGGTTCACAAAGGAACTCACAACAACCGGTATCATTCAATTGATGTAATAAGTCAATCACTGCCGGAGCATGGATCTCGAGTTGTTCCAAAGCTACTCCCGAAATGGACAGCGCAACCTTAAAAGCACCGCCCGAATTCTTCGCCATCTCAATCAATGTGCTGAGAGCAGGAATATATGAACGTTCGGCCACTTCATTCATGCCCGTTTCATTCGCATAATCATCGTAATAATAATGATCATTACCGATATCAAAGAAACGGTAGCGTTTCAAATGTATAATTTGATGTATCTCAAAATAAAGACAGATAGTTCTCATTTTTGTATATTGTTTCGTTATTTACCATAGTTTCTTAACACATCCTCGTAAAGAGCACGGATTCTTAAACCTACTTTTTCCCAAGTAATTCCGTCAACCTCTTTCTTTCCTTCTTCCTGGAGATATTGGAAAAGAGATGGATTCGTACAGATGGAATAGATAGCATCCGCCATAGCATGAATATCCCAGTAGTCGGTCTTAATCACCTTGTCGAGAATTTCACCACAGCCCGATTGCTTGGAAATGATGGAAGGCGTTCCACATTGCATAGCTTCCAAAGGAGCGATACCGAAAGGCTCGGAGACAGAAGGCATGACAAATACGTCACTATTCTTATAAACCTCATATACTTGTTTACCTTTCATAAAGCCCGGGAAGTGGAAACGGTCGGCAATGCCGCGTTCTGCCGCCAGATTAATCATGGCATTCAGCATATCACCCGAACCCGCCATTACGAAACGGATATTACGGGTGCGTTTCAATACAAGCGCGGCAGCTTCCACAAAGTACTCCGGTCCTTTCTGCATGGTAATACGTCCGAGGAAAGTAACCACCTTCTCTTTAGAATGATCGGGACGCGGAATATCCAAAAGCTCTTGTGACAACGGATAAACGGCATTGTGCATGGCAAATACCTTTCTCGGATCCTGATGATACTCGTTAATAACCGTTCGGCGGGTCAGCTCGGACACGCACATGATACAGTCGGCATGATCCATGCCGTTCTTCTCTATCGAATAAACAGTAGGATTGACTTTGCCGCGGGAACGGTCAAAATCCGTAGCATGCACATGGATACAAAGCGGCTTGCCGCTTACCATCTTGGCATGTACACCGGCAGGATAAGTCAGCCAGTCATGTGCATGAATAATGTCAAATTCCTGCTGACGAGCAACTACTCCGGCTATTATGGAGAAATTATTGATTTCTTCATGCAAGTTTCCGGGGTAACCGCCGGCAAACTCCATACATCCCAAATCATTGACATGCATATAAGAAAAATCAGCATAGATATGATCACGGAAAGAGTAATACTCTTCCGGTGACATATGCGCCTGCAAGCGGGATTTCAGATAGTCGTAATTAACGTCACGCCATACGACAGGCACCTGATTCATACCGATTATTTTCAAGAACTGTTCTTCTTCGCCACAGGGTTTAGGCATACAGAAGATTGTTTCCATATCACCCTGCAAGCTCAATCCCTTAGTTATTCCGTAAGAAGCAACTGCAAGACCACCATATATTTTTGGGGGGAATTCCCATCCAAACATTAAAACTTTCATCTTCGTTCCTCCTTTTTTTAATAATACTTAGACAGCAGCTTCAAAACACGCAGGATTTCTGCCACATTCATCGCAAATGATACAGCGCCACGTCCCCTGAAAGGCGGATTTCCATCAAACAATTCCGCAATGGAACCAACGCAATGGCTTGTCATTTCATCATCATAGCTAATCAGTTGACGTTCCACAAATGACAGACCGCTCATCTTATAAATCCGAAGATAAGCTTCCAAATAGAATCCCATCAGCCAAGGCCAAGCCGTTCCCTGATGATATGCATAGTCACGCTGTATCTGCGGTCCGACATAATTCGGATTATATCCCCCACTCTTCGGGCTCAAGGAACGTATTCCCTTAGGAGTCAGCAATTCCTTGGTCACAATATCGAGCACTTGTTTCTTTTGCGCCCGGTCTAGCGGAGAGTAATCAAATGCCACGGTAAATATCATATTGGGACGTACACTCCAATCCATCATATTGCCATCCACATAATCAAGCAGATACCCGTATTCATTGCGGAATACATCAACAAATGACTTTCCTGTCACTTCTGCCTGCGCATCGAGTTCATCTGCCAGATATACATCACCACCCTCACGCGACAAATCCGCCACAAAGCGCAATGCATTATACCACAAGGCGTTAAACTCAACAATATATCCCGTACGTGGAATCACCGGATGTCCGTTCACTGTAGAGTTCATCCATGTAATCGCTTTCTCCGTGCCATTGGCATAAAGCAATCCGTTCTCATGCAGGAAGAGATTATCATGTTTCCGCTGGCGGATAAACTCCATAATATCTTTCAGGAGTTTTCCATATTTCTGGCGGCATTGTTCGCGCGAAGTCTCTTTAGCATATTGCTGCAAAGCCCAGACCGCCCAAAGCAGGACATCAGGATGCTCCATTTCATAAATCTTGTATCCGACAGGCTCTTCGTTGATAAAGTTACGAACCGCCTTTTCCGCCGTTTTCATTACATCCTCAAATTCATCAACTTCATCCAAGGCAAGTGTCAGTCCCGGCAACGCAATGAACATATCACGCGCACGGCATTTGAACCAGGGATAACCGGCAAGGATATAATGTTCTCCTTCCTGCTGGTTATGGAATTGGTGGGCTGAATTTTTCAGACAGTGGTAGAAGCTGTCGCGTGGCGTACGGTCGGCCACTTCCGCTTCAAAGGTCTGCTTCAGTCTGCGAGGGGATGTTTCCGAAATTCCGGCAGAGAATACGATACTCTCGCCTTTCTTGATATCCACCTCGAAATAACCAGGAACATAAAGGTCCTCATTGAAGTCATATCCGCGTTCCTGTTCTTTCGGGTATTCAATACCACGATACCAGTCGGGCTGAAAGTGGAACTCGCACTTCTTATTCAACTGCATGTAAAGTTCCGGATAACCGGGATACATACACGTCTTTATACCGTTTTCCACAAGTTGATACTCGCGGCTTGCCTGTGCGTTTTCGTGAGTGTACTCGCGTACGCTTCTGAAAGCGAGGAACGGGCGGAAACGCAACGTCGTTGCCGAGTGCGCATCGAGCAAAGTATAACGAATCAGGATTCTGTTTTCATGATGTACAAAAATTTTTTCTTTGCGGAGAACCACACCTCCAACACGGTAAGTCGTCGCCGGGATATGCTCACAATCAAACTCGCGGATATACTTGTGTCCGTTGGGACTAAAGTTGTTTCCTTGATATTTATGCAATCCCAGGTTAAACTCTGCACCGTGTTGAATTACCGTTTCATCAAGAGAAGATAGCAGCACATGATTTTCATCGTCGAGATTGGGAACAGGAATCACCAACAGGCCGTGATATTTGCGTGTGTTACAATCAACAATCGTTGTACAATGATAAGCTCCTGCCTTGTTCGTCCGGAGTATTTCTCTCTGAAGAGATTCTTCCAGATTCGTCATGAGGGTCTTGTCAAATCGTAAATAACTCATAGTTGTGCATTATTAAAGGTTAATTATTGGTCATTATATCGTATATCTATTTATTGTTACATACCGTATATATTGGCTGTAGCAGCATATACAATAGGTATAACGCCCAAATGTACAAATTATAGATAAAAACAAAAATAAAAAGGCTTTTTATTTTCAGATTTTGTGCAAATATTCGTAGTATTGCGTAAAATATCTAAAGAAAAGAATGTCATGAAGCAAGATATTCAGCGTATCATGGTGGCTGCCGCAAAGCCCTTGTTCTTAATTTTCATATTATACATACTCAAGTTGCTCGAAGTCGGGATGGACTGGGACTTCTCCCACCTGGGGGTATACCCTATGGAAAAGCGTGGTTTGACCGGTATTTTAACTCATCCGCTGATACACAGCGGATTCAGTCATCTACTGGCAAACACACTCCCTTTATTTTTTCTTTCATGGTGTCTTTTTTACTTTTACCGGGGAATAGCCGGCAGAATTTTTGTGCTTATCTGGCTCGGCGCGGGACTGCTCACCTTTATAATAGGTAAACCGGGATGGCATATCGGTGCCAGCGGACTTATCTACGGACTGGCTTTCTTTCTCTTTTTCAGCGGTATTCTCCGCAAATATGTCCCGCTTATTGCCATTTCACTGCTTGTCACCTTTTTATATGGCGGGATTATCTGGCATATGTTTCCCTACTTCTCTCCCGCCAATATGTCGTGGGAAGGGCATCTCAGCGGTGGAATCATGGGAGTGCTCTGCGCATTTGCCTTCGTAAATCACGGGCCTCAACGACCGGAACCTTTTGCAGATGAAGAGGAGGAGGAAGAAGCCAGCGAAGCAGCAACAACTCCGGAAGAAGGCGAAAACACATAAAACAGGTATACAGCAACTTCCTGTCAGGACTTATGCAACGCCTCAATCAGCAAGGTTATATTTGCAGTAAACAGCCTTACTGAAATAGCCAGCAGAATGATGCCGAAGAATTTACGGATAAGGTAAATACCGCCTTTTCCGAGAAAACGCTCCACACGTCCGGTCATACTTACCACGAAGTAAACCCAAATCATATTCAACACCAAGGCTATGATAATATTAATACTGGCATATTCCGCCCGCAGGGAAAGCAATGTAGTGAAAGCCCCGGCACCTGCCAGCAAAGGAAAGACAAGCGGCACCAAAGTGGCTTCTTTGATAGGACCCTGATTCTTGAAAATTTCAATATCCAGAATCATTTCCAAAGACATGAGGAAAATAACAAATGCACCTGCAACGGCAAACGATTCAATATCTACATGGAAGAGTTTCAGCATCATATCTCCCGCATAGAAAAATCCTATCAACAAGACAAAAGAGATGACAGTAGCTTTCATTGCATTCACATCTTTCCCTTTTTCCTTCAGATTAATGATAATAGGTATAGAACCGATAATATCTATTACCGCAAAAAGTACGATAAACGCACTGATCATCTGTTGCCAATTGAAGCCTGCAAACATAATTTCCTCCTTTTTTTCTGCAAATATACTCTATTTTTATGCATTCAAACAATAAAAAAAACAAAAAGAGAGGTCATATGTTGACAGCAGTGTTGTATTATGAGTAAATTTGTACGATTAACAAGAGATTACGACGTATGGAAACGATGTTCGACACTTTACTCCAATTGCCTTTATTCCAAGGTCTTTGCCATGAAGATTTCACCAGCATACTGGATAAGGTAAAGTTACACTTTATCAAGCATAAAGCGGGAGAAACTATCATTGAAAGTGGCAGTCCTTGTACACAGCTCCGTTTTCTGCTGAAAGGCGAAGTTTCAATCGTCACAAATTCCAAAGAAAACATTTATACTGTCATTGAGCGAATGGAAGCGCCCTATCTGATAGAGCCGCAGTCGTTATTCGGAATGAATACCAATTATAATTCTTCTTATATAGCGCATACGGAAGCCCACACCGTGAGCATCAGTAAAGCGTTTGTACTCAGCGACCTGTTTAACTACGAAATCTTCCGGCTCAACTACATGAATATTGTGAGCAATCGGGCACAGAACCTTTATTCACGTTTATGGGAAGAGTCCACACAGGATTTGAAAAGCAAAATTATCCGTTTTTTTCTGCTGCATTGCGAAAAGCCTCAAGGAGAAAAGATATTCAAAATTAAGATGGACGACCTTGCCCGCTATTTGGACGACACCCGGTTGAATACTTCCAAAGCGCTTAATGAATTGCAAGACAACGGTTTGGTTGAATTGCGACGGAAAGAGGTTCTTATTCCGGACGCACAACGGCTGCTAATCTAATAAATTATAAAGGCTTTTCACAAACACACGTCTTTGCAGGATCGTATCACCATGTGAAGAAAAAAAGTGTAAATACTAAAATCAATTATTTAGGTGACACAAATAGTACTCAATTTATCCTCGATTGTAAAATAGCGAATATATAAAACCATTTAAAGAGATCATTTCCTTTCCTCATCCGCATTTCTAAAAGATAAAATTAATAGCTTAGTTGTAGTAGAACTTAATAATTTTCCGAGTTATATTAAATATATTTAGTTTTCATGGGCAATTTTGCTTTAAAGTTTCATTTTGTTCTTAATTCTCTGCAAATATATTAATTGATTTTAAAATATCAATCGAATATTTTATTTATTTTTCATTCGATTACAAATTAACCCTATTCTTTTAGATACCAATTTTATACTACTTCCTCTTTTTAGTATATATCATTGCATTAAACAACTGATTATCATAGATATAAAATAATTAGAATAAGTTCTACTACAACTTATTCAAAAACCGAATATTATAAAATATTTCCCTTAATTTAATATTTATGAGAAAGAAAACTTTTAAAATCAAGTTCTTTCTACTATTTTGCTCAATTGCTGGTTATTCAACCGTCATTTCTGCACAGGACAAAACAGTAAAGGAAGAGAATGAAAAAGACTCGACAATCATTTCCATCCCCTATGGAAATAAGTTAAAAACAGAGTTTAGCGGTGCATCCGATGTAATCTCCGGTAAAGTATTGGAGAATGTACCTGTACAGCATTTATCTAATGCGTTGTCAGGTAGAATATCGGGGTTAACTACAATTCAGCGAAGTGGAGAACCGGGTAATGACGATGCCTCCATTTATATACGTGGAATACGTAGTAATGGGAACGGTGCACTTGTACTCATAGATGGACAAGAGCGCGGTTATTACGGTATGGTGCAAACTCAGGAAATTGAAAGAGTAACCATATTAAAAGATGCTTCCGCTATTGCCCTTTATGGTATGCGAGGTGCAAACGGAGTCATTCTGATTGAAACAAAATCCGGACGTCTCGGAAAGCCCAGAGTCAGCCTCAACATCCAAGGGATATATCAGCAAAACATGAGAGTTCCCAAAGCGGTTAACGCAGCAGAATACGCTCAATCATACAATGAAGCGAACATTAATGACGGTTTGAATCCTTTCTACACAGAAACGGAGATCAAAAAATTCGCCGCTCATTCAGACCCGGAGCGCTATCCGGATGTCGACTGGATAGGGAACTTGCTTAAAAAAGGAACTTTCATGCAGCGATATAATGCCACAGTAGAAGGAGGTTCCGGGCGTACCCGCTATTTTGTCTCATTAGGATATACCGGACAAGCAGGTATGTTTAATACGGAAAAAGAACAAAATTACAGTACCAACACTGAATTCTCCCGAATCAACTTCCGCTCAAACGTAGATTTCGATATCACCTCCACTACCCTTTTATCAGTAAAGCTAGACGGATGGATGCAAAGTGAAAATTCACCTTATTACGACCAAGCACAACAATATATATTTCAGAATCTATTGAAAACCCCGGCTACTGCATTCCCTATGTATTATAAGGATACGCACAACTATGTAGACCAATCGGGGAATCCAATCAAATCACAGCCAGGAGACCGTATTACAGCAGGCAATGATAAATATACCAATCCATGGGCTATCTTAAACAGAGGCGGTTATACAGCAATTGATAAACGTTATGGTGCCTTTTCAGTATCACTAAAGCAGGATCTGGATTTTCTTCTGAAGGGTTTATCACTCTACGGACAGATTTCAATGGACGTGTACAACCTGCAAAAACAAAATCGGACCCGCTCTTTCAATTACTACACACTTCAGAATAACGGAGTGCTTCAGAAATATGGAAATAGCGAGGAGATGATATCAAATGCTGCCATGAAATATGGTGACGCGCGAAACACCACGCTAAACTTCAAGCTTAGCTACGACCATATTTTCGGCAAGCACAATGTCTCAGGAATGATGTTCTATGACCAATATGAATACAATCAAAGCATTGTGCTTCCGTTCCGCTATCAAACAGTCGGAGGCTGGTTTGCCTACAAATATGATAACAGATACCAGATAGATGCCACTTTCGGCTATCAGGGATCTTACAAATTCAATGATGAGAACCGCTGGGGACTGTCTCCCACTGTGTCTTTGGCATGGTATGCATCCAACGAAAAATTCTTTGATGCATTAAAGCCTGTTATTTCTAATCTGAAGATACGCGGCAGTATCGGCAAAGTCAACAATGACCGTGCAGTATCTGCATATATGCATATGAGCCGTCTTCAGAACCTGAACGAAGGAATGTATTTTGGTAATGACATGATGCAATACACTTCTTTACTGGAGACTCAACAAGCTAATCCTTCTGCTACCTACGAGGAATCCACTCAAATGAATCTTGGTGCAGACTTAGGTCTGTTCTCTAATCGATTGAACGCGACATTCGACATTTGGAAAGACCGCCGCACCGGAGTATACACTATTCCTTCCACATTCTCATCCATGTTGGGCTACACTGTCACCTATATGCCCGGCAAGAATATCGGAAAAATGGAAACCAAAGGTTGGGAAGCCAGCCTCAACTGGGAAGATCACGCAGGCAAAGATTTCAATTATTTCTTCAGCGGTAACATATCTTACAGCAAGAATAAAGTAATTGACATGGATGAAGCTTTGCAACCGTATGATTATATGTATTCCAAAGGACACCCTTACGGAACTTCACTGATTTATATTGCCGACGGCATTTTCCAATCGTATGAAGAGATAGCGGCGGCACCTGTCCATACATTGAACAGCGTAGATCCCGGAGATATACGATATAAAGATATCAACGGAGATGGTAAGATAGATGAAAAAGACCGCGTACGTTATGGCTACACGGATATTCCACAGTTGTTCTACGGCGTTAGCTTCGGAGGAAGTTATAAAGGCTTCTCTCTGTCCGTACTATTCCAAGGTGCGGCTAAAGTTTCCAAAATGATTTCTTCATACACAGCATTCGCATTCTACAATAACGGAAATATGTATGAACATCAACGAAACAGGTGGACACCGGAAGCCCCATCTGCCAACAGTCCGAAATTTACAACCAAAGCCGCAGGTTCAAGCAACAACAATCTTTCGTCTACCTATTGGCAACGAAACGCCTCTTATCTGAGATTAAAGAATGTAGAACTATCATACAATCTGCCGACCAAAACGATCCGTTCCATAGGACTTGAAGAACTCCGTATCTTCTTGAATGGCCAGAATCTACTCACATTTGATAAACTAGACGTCATTGATCCGGAAGCCTATGGCAATGGTATAGTTTACCCGCTACAACGCTCATTCAGCGCCGGAATTAACATTAAATTTTAATTAACTATGAGAACGATTAAACATATACTCATAACAGGTTACATCGCCCTTACGGTTTCTTCGTGTGACTACCTGGACCAGCAGCCGTATGAATACTGGCAACCGGAAGAAACATTCATCGATTATAACAAAACAATCCAAATGCTGAATAGTATCTACGTAGCTATGCCTAATGGATACGAAAGTAACTATACAGCATTCCTCGACGCATCTACAGATGACGCCGCTTATGTAGATCCTGCCAATGCAATGTATAAACTGGGACAAGGATATGCAACCGAAATTAGTCCGATAGAAAACCGTTGGGCCGAATTATACATTGGCATCCGCCGTTCACTTTATTTTGAACAGTACATCCCTCTTCTGCAAAACAATGCAGGTTGGACAGATGCACAAGTTGAAAGTTACAAAGAACTAGCCATAGCAGAGAGTAAATCGGTCCGTGCACTCTATTATTTCGAGTTAATCAAAAGATACGGAGGAGTTCCGCTCGTTAAAAAGACATATACTCTTGATGATAAAGAGATTATAACGTTACCCCGTAATAATTTCAGCGATTGCGTCGATTATATTGTAGGTTTATGTAATGAAGCCAGCGAAGTGTTTACCCGCTACAATTACATCACCAATCAATACCGCACTTTCGGCTTTTTGTCAGCCAGTGTATGCCCGTTGGCTATCAAAGCTAAAACGTTGGCATACGCAGCGAGTCCTTTATTCAACAATGTACAAAGTCCGCTTCTCGGATATACTGACGGAAACATACAGGAAAGATGGAAATTGGCCGCCAAGGCTTTGAAAACCGTGATTGACCTTGCCCCGGACAAGTTATATTTATACCCCAATTTTGAAAAACTATTTATCATACAGCCAAACCAGAATCCTGAATATATAATATATACCGGAAATCCCAAAAGCTATCTGCTGGAACTTTACAATTATCCTCCTTCACTGCTGGGCTCGGGAGGCACTTGCCCTTCCCATAACTTGGTATCCGCTTTTGAAAAAATAGATGGCAGTACCAACGATATGCAGTCAGATGCCCGATTCGAGAATATGGACCCACGTTTCAATGCTACTATCGTTCATGACGGAAGTACCTTAGGCGCAAGAGGAGAAATCAACATTAGCGACCCAAGCAGCCAGGATGCCATCGGTAAAGTCAATCTTCGTTCTACCGTTACAGGTTATTATTTGCGTAAGTTTCTTGATACGAACATCAACCTATCGGCCCAAACAATAACGAATACCTATCATTACTTCCCTGTCATTCGTTTGGCGGATATCTATCTGCTATATGCCGAAGCCATGAACGAAGCATACGGACCGAATGACGCAGCCGACCTAGGCTGGACAGCCCTCGAAACCTTGAACAAAGTAAGAACACGTGCAGGAATAACAACCCCATACACCACAACTTCCCCAACGGAAATGACAAATAAAATAAGAAATGAAAGACGGGTTGAATTGGCATTCGAAGATCAACACTATTTTGACTTGAGAAGGTGGAAGACAGCCGAAAAGGATTTGAATCAGCCGCTCATGGGATTCAGAATAGAGCGGGAAGACAATGGGGCGATATCCACACACGAGTTTGTTGTCGACGGACAAAGGAAATTTAATACAAAGATGTATTATTCTCCCATCCCCTACTCGGAAATGCAGTTAAATATAAATTTAGTACAGAATCCTGGATGGAGATAACAATCTAAAAATCGTATAATATGAAAAAATGGTATATATTAATGCTGCTAATGAGCTTATGGTTCATAGGAGCGCAAGCACAAGAAACCGTAAGAGGCGTTGTTATAGATGCTGCCGGCGAACCATTAATCGGTGCCAATGTCGTAGAAAAAGGGCAGCCAAGCAATGGAACAATTACAAATCTTGACGGTCAATTCACACTAAAGGTAACCAGCAACAAAGCGATTATTTCTATTTCAATGATAGGAATGAAAACCGTGGAAGTTGCCGCACCAAAGGACAGGAAAACACTTACCGTAAAACTTCATGATGACACACAGGCTTTGGACGAAGTGGTAGTCGTAGCTTACGGACAACAGAAAAAGGTATCAGTTACCGGTTCTATTTCCGCTGTTGGCAATCGAGAACTGAAACAAGGCCCTACTTCTAGTATCACAAACAGTCTGACAGGACGTATCCCCGGATTGGTGACACGTCAAACCAGCGGACGTCCCGGTGAAGATGCTGCCGCACTCTATATCCGCGGACGTGCTACGGTGAACGATGCTTCTCCATTGATTATGGTAGATGGTATCGAACGTGACTTCTCACAAATCGACCCGGACGAAATAGAGAGCATCTCCGTATTAAAAGATGCATCTGCTACCGCTGTTTATGGAGTACGTGGTGCGAACGGAGTTATCCTCGTTACTACCAAACGTGGTATGTCAGGCAAGGCGAAAGTTTCTTTTTCAGGTGAGTTCGGTATTACGCAAATCAACCGTATCACAAAAATGGTAAATTCCGAAGAATATGCAACACTGATGAATGAAGGTTTGGTGAATGAAGGACAAGCGCCGAAATATACAGAGCATGATATGCAATTATATCGAGACCAATCCAGTCCGTTTACTCATCCGGACAATGACTATGTAGATATGTTTACCAAACTAGGTACACAACAGAAGTACAACGTCAATGTATCAGGAGGTAACGAACGGCTCAAATATTTTGTATCATTAGGCTACTTTCATCAGAACGGAGCCTACGAAACTGATATCGAGAAACTAAAGAAGAAACCGGATTTGGCAAAACTGATTACTGTTAACCCGGAACTGGATAATCTGCTCCAACAGCCGGATTACAATTCCGGCTACTACTATAACCGTTTCAACGTGCGTACCAACCTGGACATACAAGTTACTAAGGACTTCAATATCGGCGTTGATTTCAGTTACCGTACCGGAAGCAAAAACCGTCCTAATTCTGAAGGCGATGCCAACCGTGCGTTCAACAATATGACTCGTACACCTGCCAATGCATTCCCGTTAGTCAATGCAAACGGTACTTTTGCAGCCGTTCCAAATCTGGTGAGAGCCAACCCGCTACACGCATTCCTCTATCAAGGATACAGAAAAGACAATGACAGCGCTTTGGAAGGAACCGTAAAACTGAATTACGACTTACATTCCATAACCAAAGGATTGAGTATCGGAGGCAAATTCTCCTACAATAGCTATATCGAAGACAACGGTATGGGTCTCAATGTAGTGGAACCCGTATGGAAATATAACGAGAACGGAACATATCAACGCCTGCTTGCCAAGGTCTTCCCTTCTCTCATCAACTTTGCATCCGGAGCAAAAAAGCGTGTATACTGGGAAGCTTTCGTGAATTATTCACGCCAATTTGCCGAGAAACATAATGTTTCAGGACTTATCTTATACAACTACAACTCTCATCAGGCTCCGGGCGACGGTGAATATGGCGGATTACCACAGATCTATCAAGGACTGGTAGCCCGTGCCAACTATGACTTCGACGGTAAATACTTAGTAGAAATCAACTTAGGATACAATGGTTCAAACAGATTTGTCGAAGGTGAACGATATGCATTATTCCCTTCTGCATCCGTAGGATGGATTGTCACCAATGAATCTTTCCTCAAAGACAGTAAACTATTGCCTTACTGGAAAATAAGAGCTTCATTAGGGCAAGTCGGTAATGACAAATTCGGAAGCAACTTTGCCTATTATTCGGAAGCGACCTATGCCACAGGCACCAATTACAACTTCGGTGAATCTCCAACCGCTGCCAGCGGAGGACTCCTGGAAGGAAAAGCAGCACAGATTGTAAGCTGGGAGCGTTCTACCAAATTCAATATCGGTATGGACACACGCTGGTTCGAGGGCAAGCTAACTTTAAACGCCGAATACTTCCGCGAAAACCGTACCAACATTCTAAAAACACCTTCACGCACCAACATCATCTCCGGAGTGACAAGCTTTTCTCCGCAAAACCTGATGGAAGTAAATAATCAAGGCGTAGAAGTTGAATTAGGATGGGATCATAAGATTAGAGACTTCGGATATCGTATCAAGGCAAATATAGCCTACAATCACAATGAAATTATCGAGCAGAATGAGCAGACACGCAAATACCCTTACATGAACCGTACCGGAGGCTCTATCGGACAACAGTTTTCACTGATAGCCGACGGATTCTACAATACGTATGCCGAAATCGCAGCCGGTCCTACACAATACGGAACCTTGCAACCGGGAGATGTCCGTTTTCGTGATATCAACGGAGACGGTGTTATCAACGATTACGACATCGCACCTTTCGGTTTTTCGGATGTGCCCGAAATAACCGGATCATTCCAAGTGGGTTTATCCTACAAAAACTTCGACCTGACCGTTATGTTTCAGGGAGCAACACGTGTAACAATTCCATTGACAGGCGAAGTGGCATGGGAATTCTTCAACCTTGGTTCCGCTCTTGCCGACAGGCATCTGGCCAGATGGACTCCCGAAACACAGCAAACCGCGACTTATCACCGTATGAGCAATTCTTCAGGTGCCAATCAGAATAACTTCAAATCATCTTCGATGTATCTGTATGACGCTTCTTACCTACGGCTCAAGAATGTAGAGTTATCCTACAACTTCCCCAAAAAGTGGTTTACCCAAACCCCGATATCTGCATTAAGGATGTATGTCAATGGATTCAACCTGCTCACTTGGGATAAGCTAAAAGTGATAGACCCGGAGGCACAACCCGCCAACCGTGGAAACTTCTACCCTCAGCAAAGGATATATAATCTTGGAGTAAACGTCACATTCTAACCTCTGATAACAATTCGATATATGAAGAAAAATATAATTTTAACAACCTTTTCCCTACTACTCCTATGCGGATGTACCGGTGACATGGAACGAATCCAGACAGGAACAAACACGGAAGAATTAATCTATGCAGATGCGGCAAAGACAAGGCAGATTTTAAACAACCTATATGCCCGCACGCGTCTAATCCAAGGTGGCTTCTCCAGTTTTTCCGGAGATGGAGTTACTTTCCTTGACTGTGCCACAGACAATGCGTATGCACCTATTGAATATTCCTCAGCACATACGCATGGCAAATCAACCATGTCTGCCTCTGATATTGCAATGAACGGAGGACATCCCTGGACCTTCTATTACAATAATATCCGTAATGCAACTCTATTCATGCAGAAAGTAGACAAATCGGTGTTGTCTGATGAAGAAAAAACATCCTCAAAAGTACAGGCACGTTTCTTACGGGCGCTGTATTATGCCGAATTATATCGTTGGTATGGAGGAGTCGTACTACTGGGAGATGAAATCATCTCTCCTACCGATCTGGACCATTCGCGTTCAAACGCAGACGCAACCGTCGACTATATCGTTTCCGAACTGTCAGCCGTCGCATCACAACTCCCACTAGAATGGGATGCACCCAATTACGGACGTGCTACCAAAGGAGCGGCACTGGCCTACATAGCCCGCACGAAACTTTATGCTGCCAGCAAACTGAACAACCCGTCTATGGACCGGAAGAAATGGGAAGATGCCAGGGATGCATTGTCAGCAGTAATGGGACTAAAAATTTATGATTTATATTATGACACGCAGAATCCGGAATCAAGTTATGCCCATTATTTCTGCGAACGTAAAACCAAAGAAAACATCTATACATATCTACTTGCGCCCAATGCTACCATGCATAGCAATCTTCCCCAAGGAGCTCCCTGGAATGAAAAGTCCTATGTTGGGTCCACCCCCACCCAGAACTTGGTAGATGCTTACGACATGAAAGACGGCACGGAGCCAATCACCGGATATGATACTAATGGTCAGCCTATCATCAATAAAAATTCAGGATATGATGATAAGAATCCTTATGAGAACCGGGATCCACGTCTCAAAATGACAATCTTCTATCATGGCAATACATTCGACCTTAATGGTGCTCAGCGGGCATTGGATATGACTGATGTGGATGATAAAAGCAAATCATCCGGTTATCTCGTCCTGAAGTATCTCGACGATAGAATCGGACACAAAAGTTCAGTAAACTCTAATTATGACTGTAACCCGCAAATGATACGTTATGCGGAAATATTACTGGGATATGCAGAAACTCTTAATGAATTGGGAGACAGCAAAAATGCAGTAAAAACGGTCAATCTGATACGCAAACGTGCCGGTGTGGGAGAATTGGATGAGGACAAGAATTGGGAAAAGGAAGAACTCAGACAACGCATCTACAAAGAATATCGTATAGAATTTGCATTCGAAGACAATCGTTTCTTTGATGCCCGCCGATGGGCCAAAGCGGAAGAATGGTTCTCAAAACCGGTATACAAGATCGTCGTAACAGGCAGTCTGGAAAGTCCCATGTATACCAGAAGCCTGTTGGAAGAGCGTATCTTTCTATCCAAATGCTACTATTTTCCAATTCCGCAGCAAGAAGTTGACAACAGTCAGAATATAGAGCAAAACACCGGATGGTAATCAAATTTATAAACCAATAATTTTACAATAATATGAAAGCAAAACATTTATTTTATACGTTATTTATCTTCCTGTTTTCACTTACTTCTTGTGAGAATGAAGCTAATGTTGACTATGTTCCTACTGTACTATTCAATTTTGAAGGTGGTACTAACCTTATAACTATTGCTAAAGGCATCACAGAATATACAGTAAAAGGAAGTATCACCTCCACAACAGGACTTACCTCCTTCTCTATCAGCACTGCCAATGCTGAAACCGGTGCGGCAATATCCGTCATCGAAAGTACTAAACAAACATTTGATGAGCCTAAGAGTAGCTATGAATATTCTTATACCATAACAGATTTATCAGAAAACAAAGCTATCAAAATCAGTGTGACTGATGGCAAAGGAGAAGATTTTCAGAAAAATTTTGTGGTAGAAATCACTCCTGCTGTTATCTTCTCTGAACATAGCGATAAGAAACTGGAATCAGTTGATAAATATTGGGGAGTATTCTATGCCGAATGGTTATATGGACGCATTTATAAGAGCCGCGAAGCAAATAAGTATGCCACTGAAGTTAATATAGGTATGGAAAATAAGAATGGAAAAGCAGTACTAATTTCTCCAGCCAAACACAGCTTAACCTTTAGCGGTGCTCGCAATACTAAATTCGGAGCTACAGATATGACCTTAGAACAGTTCAACGCTATCAGCAGAATTGACGACACTCCACTAAAGAGTTTGTCGCCAGCAGCAGCAGAAAGCATTGAAATTGAGAATGGAAAGGTATATGCATACCAGACACAAGACGGACAAAAAGGAGTGATATATATTCAAAACCTGACCGGTAATGCCGGCAATACAGACGACCCGACAGTTACGGCAACTATTGTTACCAAACTGCAGGCTAAATAAATAGCTACCAGTACAAACTATAAAATTAAATGGGGTTGTGTCAAAATGCTGACACAACCTTTTTTTATGCGCAAAGCCCAGACTTTCTCAAGCCCGGGCTTTG
>ENA-UEPG01000846-UEPG01000846.1-human-gut-metagenome-genome-assembly--contig:-NODE-846-length-27510-cov-4.375460_pt1 | contig 27510 bp, 25 predicted proteins | sample MGYA00242893_ERZ507902 | MGnify/ENA primary metagenome ERZ507902 (study PRJEB26167, sample SAMN06115491) | human gut metagenome | host: Homo sapiens | place: China:Gansu | collected 2015-04-23 | study...
AACGTGAAACAAACAACCAAAAGTAAGGAAAAGAAGGATATAATCCACCGGACAGATAATTTTTTGCATAAAATTTCGTGGAGCCCCTTTTGGTATCAAAAAAAAAATTAATTTTGCACGTTGACAAGCGATACGTCTAGGAATAAGAAAAGTAAATAACAAAAAACATATAAACATGTCAAAAGAGAAACAGAAACGTGCGGATGGCTTTGAACAAATTGAAGAAGCCACGATTTCGACCGAACAATTTATCGAGAAAAATCAAAAATTATTGGTAAGAGGTGTACTCGTTATTATCATCGTGGTAGGTGCAATCTTGGGATATTATAGATTCTACAAGGCCCCGATGGAACAAGAAGCGCTGAAACAAATGTTTGTTGCCGAGAACCTTTTTGAAAAAGATTCTTTCAACATGGCTCTTAACGGTGATGGAAACGCTCCCGGTTTCTTGGAGATCATTGACAAATACAGCTCTACTCCCAGCGGAAACTTAGCTAACTATTATGCGGGAATCTGCTATTTACACTTGGGAGACAACCAAAATGCCATCAAACACTTGGAATAATTTTCTTCTGATGATGTAATTTTCTCCAGTATGGTAACGGCAAATTTGGGTGACGCTTATATGCAGTTAGGCGATTTCAAAAAAGCTTCCAGCTATTATCAAAAAGCAACTACCGGAACGACCAATATGGCTACAACCCCGGTGATCATGATGAAAGCCGGACTTGCTTTCGAAAAAGCAAACGACTACAAAAGTGCGTTGAACATGTACGAAAGATTGGAAAAAGAATTCCCCGCTTCATACGAAGCCCGTGACATCGAAAAGTACATCACTCGTGCCAAATTGAACATGAAATAAGAATCTTGAATTACTGATATAAAGCTATCCTTGAAGGATAGCTTTTTTTATGTCCATTTCTTATTTCCTAACCGATTTTCCGCTTCCCATATTTCAAGTAACTCGCATATATATTACTGGTAAGTTGCACCGGTGTCTCGTTAATATATCAATCAAACATCAGTAAAAACACGACAAAGAATCAACTGTAAACATCGATAACCTTTCGTTAACCTTTCGTTGACCTATCGTTAACCTCTTACCGAAACTATAGTGGGACTATAGCGAAAGTACGGAGCATCACAGGAACATTTCCGACAAGCTTTCAGGTAAAAAAATAACCCCGCCTCAACGAGACGGGGTCACCATTATATAGTCTTGATTACTTCTCGAACAACTTTCCGAAATCCTCCATGGATATCTCTTGCTCTTCCAATTTCACGCCCTCTTTAATAACACTGAAAATCTTGTTTTCCAATGCTCGGTCGTAAAGACTGGCACGTTGTTTCTCATTCTCAAGCAAACGAACGGCAAAACCATCCAATTGCTCGTCAGATAAACCGTACAATCCGTATTGTTGTAATTGAGCGGCGGCAACTTCACGCCCAACAGCCTTCATGTCTTCGTCTTCAACTTTTATGCTATTTTCCTTGATCATATCCCCCTTGATCAACTGCCATTTGAATTCATCCCGGTAAGAATCGAAATCTTTATCGACAGCCTCTTGGGTCAATTCTTTATTGGTAGCCAACATCCAGCGTTTCAAGAATGTCTCCGGAAGAACCACATCCTCGTTTTTCTTCAACATCTTGTCACGAGCGTCTACCGTCAAACGGTACTCGCTATGAGCTTTGAACTGTTTAGCCAAATCTTCTTTCACACGGGCACGGAACTCCTCAACACTCTTCACGTTACCTTCCCCGTAAACTTTATCAAATAAAGCCTGATTTACTTCTGCCTCAACGTAACGTTTGATCTCGCTGATGATAAAACAGAAATCAGAAGTAATATGCTCGGCTTCTTCCTTGCTTACTTGTAACAAAGCGGCATAATCCGTTTTATTCGGATAAGCTTTTGACGGATTGAAAATCACCTCGTTTCCAGCCTGCTTACCGATAAAGATTTTCACCTGCTCTTCATCCTTCATGTGTTCAACTGACAATGAAGCATCTTCAACATGGATTCCACCTTCCTTGGGTTTCCCATCTTCTCCCAACTCGATCAACTCACCCTTCACGTATTCAGATCCCTCGATCGTGTCAACCGGGGTCAACTCTCCATTGCTTTTGCAAATGCTTTCAATCTGTTTGTCTATCATTTCATCATCGACCTTGATGATGTAATAAGGAACTTTCTCTCTTTTGCTCAATTTCACGTTCATTGCGGGAGACAAAGCAATATCATAAACAAACTCGAAACTTTCTTCGTCCAGATTCAACTCCTTCTGCTCCGTCTCGCTCGGAAGTGGTTCACCCAAGATATTCAAATCGTTCTCTTGGATATAATTAGACAAACTCTCTCCGATCAACTTGTTGATCTCCTCAATCAAAACGGCTTTACCGTACATTTTCTTGATAATACCGAAAGGAGTTTTCCCTTTCCGGAAACCATCAATCACCGCTTTCTTCTGGTAATCTTTCAATGCGTCGCTCACGCGAGTTGCGTAATCATCCTTATCCAATTGAATCTTAATGGTTGCATTAAGATCGTCGATTTGGTTCTTTGTTACATTCATACTTCTCTATGATAATACAATAATTGATAAAACAAACAAAAAGGCCACCTCATTGTAAGGCGGCCATCTCTTCAAGTGCGGGCGAAGGGACTCGAACCCCCACGCCTTGCGGCACTAGATCCTAAGTCTAGTGCGTCTACCAGTTTCGCCACGCCCGCTTGCTATTTTGACGGTGCAAATATATTGCTTTTTCGTGAAAAGCAAAACGATTTGACCGTTTTTTTATTTTTTCCTGCGTAATTCAAAGTTTTTTCCCAGATAAACCCTTCTAACTTCCGGATCATTAGCCAAATCCTCCGCAGAACCGGATTGTAAAATCCGCCCGTCATACAACAAATAAGCCCGATCGGTGATACATAATGTCTCCTGCACGTTGTGATCCGTGATCAGAATCCCGATATTTTTCTCCTTCAACTTGATCACGATACTCTGGATATCCTCCACGGCAATCGGGTCCACACCGGCAAAAGGTTCGTCCAACAGGATAAACTTCGGGGCAATCGACAAAGCCCGCGCAATCTCCGTACGCCGACGCTCACCTCCCGATAATTGAATTCCCTTGCTCTTGCGAATATGCTGTAAACCGAACTCATCCAGCATCTCCTCCAAGCGGTGACGCTGGTAATCCTTCGGTAAATTACTCATCTCCAAAACGGCCTTAATATTATCCTCCACACTCAACTGCCGGAACACGGAAGCTTCCTGGGCAAGATACCCCACTCCAAGCTGGGCTCGACGATACACGGGTTCTGTCGTGATCTCCGTGTCATCCAAGAAAATACGTCCCCCATTCGGTTTAATCAATCCCACAATCATATAAAATGACGTGGTTTTCCCTGCCCCGTTCGGTCCCAATAACCCGACGATCTCCCCTTGTTCCACGTTCACGGAAACTCCTTTTACCACCGTACGGCTCTTGTATTTTTTTACTAAGTCCTCAGCTCTTAATTTCATATCTTACTATTTTACCGCGCTAAGATAGTCTTTTACAATTGAAAATTGAAAATTGAAAATTGAAAAATATCAGAAATTTAGATGTAACGAGAAATTGATAGCGAAATTATCCACATCCTGCCCCGAACGATCCCCGCGATGCGTTAACCGCCAGATGGCATCCACCCGGATAAAACGAAAAATATTCTCAATACCGACTCCAGCTTCTATATAAGGCTTTGACACGGAAGACATCCCCTCCGGGAACCGGAATATAGCATCCGTGTTAGGTAGACTACCGTTATTCTTATCCGACAACGTACCCCACAAGGCTTTCACCGTTGCTACCTCTCGCCATTTCAGCCGTTTCATCAACGGAATCTTGCTCAAGAAAAATCCTTTAAAATGATGCTCCCAGAACACGGCTCCCCATAGATCGGATGCGAACTCGTAGAAATTCATACAAGAGAAAGCGTAAGGATCATAAAAATAGGTGGCATTCCCCTCGTGTAACTTCAACAACGGATAAGGAACCTTGTTAAATATCTTTCCCCCGGATAACATAATATCACTGTACCCTAACGGGGCAATATTAAAATCATGTTTCACGGACAATTCCAGACGGTAATACTCGTAATCCCCGTTCAATATATCTTTCAACCCTGCTACCAAATCAATTCCTACGATCGGGAAATCCGACCCCATGGAAACTTTATCAAAGGTCTGCCGCACGACAATCTCATTTCTGGACAAACGCGTTCCTAAACGGAACTGAGTGGTATGAATCTGATCCACGACCTCCCCGTTCGGGCGGACAAAATCAACGTATTTAGTGGGGAACATCTGGCGGTATTCCAATGCAAAAGAATTCGAAAATCCCTGCCACCACTCTTTCTCGTAATGCACGTCAAATGAATTAATCAACGTCAACTTTTCATTATTTCCCCTAGAAAAGATGGAACTTAATATATTACGCGTGTTTAAGGCATTTTCGCTCGCTCCTAACTGGAACACGTCATGCCGCCCGCTAATCGTCAACTTCGAGGTTGGTTGGTTATTAAACATATACTCGACCGTCCCCCCACCTTTAAATTTCTCATCCTTCGTACTATAGGCCCCGCATCCTGAAAGCCGTATCCGTTTACTGAAATCGCTCGTAGTCTTCACACCAAGCTGGAAACGAGCACCTTCCAACTTATTAAAACTAATCAATTTGTAATAAGGACCAAATCCCACGTACTTTGTATTATAATATCCCAGGAAAATGGTCTGAATCATATCATATATATTCTTATATAGCGGCACGTTCTTAATCGAATCCACCATATTATATATATTCTGCTCTTTCACGCTCAACTCGTAAGGACGCACGGACTGCCAGTAATTCTCGTCATTCTGGAGAACATTTTTATTAATAATCACGTCATTATCCAGCTTTTGAATATCCGCCGGAATCTCCTCGTTCACCTTCACGTTCGAATAATCAATCTGCCGATGCCCCATAAACGAGATCAATTTGGAAGAATCTTTCATCTGTACCGTAAAATCCGCCAGAATCTTGTCCTGTTTCAAGAACCAAGTCGAATCATTAATTAACTCGTTGGTATTCTCGATTGCCAAATCCTTGATCCAGTTCACGTTCAAACCTTTCGTCATGCGAAGTTGGGCGGATTCCAGCGCCCATGTTGTGGAATCAATATTCACCTCCCCTTCAAACACAGGTGTGGACTTACCTTTAGGATGAAAACGTATCTTATAAATTTTCCGTCCCTCCTTCTGCACGCTATCCACTAGGAAATATTTATAATATAGTAAACCATGTTCACTCAGAGGACTGGCAAAATTTACCTCGAAAATATTGATATAATTATCATATAGATTCACATTCACGTGTAAATGCCCCGTGAACTGCGCTAGACTATAATCCTCCTCGATACCAGAAATACGACTGGCTTTCACGATCTCCCTTGATAATTTCGGGGAACGGCGATAATAGTAATCTGCCGAAGCCTCTGAGATCATCACCGGTAGATAAGCCTTTCCCGTGATGGCCGAAGTGTCCATATACTGGAAAATAAAACCGAAATTCTTCTGTAATTTTTTATTCTTAAACTCCGGTTTCATGTTCGCAATATCCAGTTCCATCTTAGTATAGGTGGTGTAACTATACGAATCCTTTTCTGCCGGGTTATTTCTCTTCTTATTCTTTGAAATATTCCGCAAGATCGCGTGAGCCGGATTCTCTCCGGGTTTTACCTTCACCTCGTCCAAATGAGTCACGATTGGTACCAGTTTAAAATCGATCGTGTTAAAAGCACCCTTCTTGACCGCCACTGTCTGACGCTCATAAGAGACAAAAGATGCCATGATTTCGCTGACATCCTCACGAGTCTCGATATCATAATTCCCGTCAAAATCAGTCGTTACACCAATCGTAGTACCCACAAATACGATACTTACCAATGGCATCGGCTCCCCCGTTTCTGCATCTACTACTTTTCCCCTAACCTTCGTCGTCTGTGCCTCTACAACAGACACCCACGCCAATAATAGTAAGACAAAACACAACTTCAAATATTTCATTACAAAAAAATTTACGATTTTAGATTTACGATTTCAGATCAGGAACAACCATTCAAGATGAAGATAATACCTCATCATAAATCATCAACCACAAATCATACATTAAACCACTCCTTCACGCAATATGTCGTGTATGTGTACCATTCCTTTGTAATGACGATCATTATCAACAACAACCAGTTGAGTGATGCTATTCTGCTCCATCATCCGGTAGGCATTGTATGCCAGTTCGTCCTCCGATATTGTCTTGGGAGATTTTGACATGACATCCTTTGCCGTCACCCCGTCCACATCATCATATTTCTCCATCATCCGTCGCAAGTCACCATCCGTGATAATTCCTTCCAAACGTTCTTCCTCGTCGACGATCGCCACCGCACCCAAACGTCCTTTGGACATGGCCAAGATCACGGGGCGAATTCCCGCTTCTCTCGTGATACAAGGCCGATTCGTTCCATCGTAAACATCCGAAACCCGCGTGTACAAACGTTTTCCTAAACTTCCGCCCGGATGGAATCTCGCAAAATCCCTGCTTGAGAAACTGCGACACTCTACCAAACACATTGCTAATGCATCTCCCAGCACTAACTGTGCCGTAGTTGAATTTGTCGGAGCTAAATTTAAAGGACAAGCCTCTTTTTCCACTTTCGCTTTCAGCACATAAAGCGAGTTCTTAGCCAGAAAAGAGTCCGTATTTGACACCATTGCCACGATATTATTATTTCCGTTATTCCGTATCAACGGGATCAAAACTTTTATTTCCGGAGTGTTTCCACTCTTAGAAACACAAATTACCACATCCTCTTCCCGGATCATTCCTAAATCACCATGAATAGCGTCCGCGGCATGCATAAACACAGCCGGAGTTCCGGTGGAATTCATCGTTGCCACGATTTTTGTCGCGATAATTGCACTTTTTCCAATACCAGTGATAATCACCCGCCCCTTATTTTCATAAATTAATCTAACGACCGCCTCAAAATCATCATCTATGTAGTTTATCAAATTTTGAATAGCTACTGTCTCATCTTGAATCACTTTGCGCGCAACCGATTTTATATCTACCATGACTATCTAATTATAAATATTCATTCAAAAGTCGTCCTTACAGCAAAAAAAGAAAAAAACTATTGCACTTATCATTTTTTGCTATAACTTTACTAGGGACAAAAGTATCATTTTTTATGATAGCTCAAAAACGAGTGATGATAGATTTATTATAGAAGATTTTGTTTGTAGAAACAAATTAAGTTATAAATTTGCGCACCCGTGTAAAAATGGGGTGTGTGAAAATAAAAAAAACAATGGGATTGCAAATAGATTTACATGCTAAACTAAAAGAGTATTTCGGCTTTGATAACTTCAAAGGGAACCAGGAGCAAATAATAAAGAACGTCCTCGCCGGGAACAACACGTTTGTGCTGATGCCAACGGGAGGTGGGAAGTCTTTATGTTACCAGTTACCGGCCTTAATACTTGACGGAACAGCAATAGTGATATCACCACTAATTGCTTTAATGAAAAACCAGGTTGATGCTATGCGCTCGTTCAGCGCATCGGAGGGTGTTGCCCACTTCATGAATTCGTCTCTTAGCAAAAGTGATATTCTAAAAGTGAAAGAAGACGTGTTGAGTGGTAAAACAAAACTATTATATGTAGCCCCAGAGTCACTGACCAAAGAAAGTAATATTGAATTCTTACGAAAAGTACGCATCTCCTTCTTCGCGGTGGACGAAGCACACTGTATTTCAGAATGGGGACACGATTTCCGTACCGAATATCGCAAGATCAGACCGATCGTGGAGCAAATCGGAAAAGCACCGATTATCGCTTTAACGGCAACCGCTACCCCGAAAGTCCAACACGATATTCAGAAAAACCTAGATATGCTGGATGCCCAAGTGTTCAAATCTTCCTTTAACCGTTCCAACCTCTATTACGAGGTTCGTCCGAAGGTAGACCCGACAAAAGATATTATCAAATTCATTAAAAACAATGAAGGCAAATCAGGTATTATCTACTGTCTGAGCCGTAAAAAAGTAGAAGAACTCACAGAAGTTCTTTGCGTGAACGGAATCAAGGCTGCTTCCTACCACGCCGGGATGGATGCCTCGGCCCGTAGTGCCAATCAAGACAAATTCCTAATGGAAGAAGTCAATGTCATCGTGGCAACAATCGCTTTTGGTATGGGTATTGACAAACCGGACGTTCGATTCGTCATCCATTATGATATTCCGAAAAGTCTTGAGGGATATTACCAGGAGACCGGAAGAGCTGGACGGGACGGAGGTGAAGGATATTGCCTGACATTTTACAGCTACAAAGACATCCAAAAACTGGAAAAGTTCATGCAGGGTAAACCGATTGCCGAACAGGAAATCGGGAAACAACTTCTCATGGAAACCGTTTCCTACGCGGAAACTTCTCTTTGCCGCAGAAAAGTACTGTTACACTACTTCGGTGAAAACTATGATGAAGAAAATTGTGGGGCCTGTGACAACTGCCTGTTCCCGAAGAAAGAATTCGAAGGAAAAGAATACTTAATCGATGCCTTAAATGCCATCCTTGAAGTAAAAGAGAAATTCAAGGTGGACCACATGGTAAATATTCTTCTCGGGGAAACCGATTCCATGATAAAATCGTATCACCATGACGAACTGGAATCTTTTGGTGTCGGTTCTGAAAAGAACGCACAGTTCTGGAATATGGTATTCAGACGCGCTTTAATTGCTAATTATATAGAAAAAGATATTGAACAATACGGGGTCATAAAATTAACTGAAAAGGGCCACGAATTTTTAAAAGAACCTAAAGACTTTATGCTGATGGAAGATCATAACTTTGAAGAATCAGAAGAGAAACTTCAGGAAAAAGGGGGAGTATCAGCACTCGACAACACCTTATTTGCCATCCTGAAAGATTTACGGAAAAAGATTGCCAAAAAGAACAATCTGCCACCGTACGTGATTTTCCAAGATCCGTCCCTAGAGGATATGTGTACCAATTACCCGATCACGTTGGAAGAGCTAGCCAACATACAGGGTGTAGGTTCAGGAAAAGCTCAAAAATACGGACAGGAATTCGTAGAGGTAATCAAACAATACGTTGAAGACAACGAGATCGAAAGAGCGCAAGACTTGGTGGTTAAAACTGTTGCCAACAAATCGAAATTCAAAGTATATATCATTCAAAATATTGACCGCCAAATTGATCTGGAAGACATCGCCTCCGCAGAAGGTCTTACCTTCGAAGAACTGATCAAAGAAATGGAAGCCATCGTCTTCTCCGGAACCAAACTTAACATTGATTACTACATCAACCAAATTCTGGATGAAGAACAACAACAAGAAATCATGGACTACTTCATGGAAGCCAAAAGCGACAATATTGGAGATGCCTATGATGAATTCGAAGGCGACTACTCTGAAGAAGATCTTCGTCTGATGCGACTAAAACTACACTCCAAACATGGAAATTAAATAAAAAGCGACCTAAGGTCGCTTTTTTTTATTCCATCCGATCAACCATCACATCCGGCAAATGCTGTATAAACTGGAATAGCAAAGTTTCATCTCCAGCCTTATGGGTTCGAATAACCATCGTCACCCGGTAAGTAGTCATATCTCCCAACTTGGACGACTCGGTAGAGTAAGAACTGATCGAATGCTTTTTACGCTTTATCTCATCGGTAACCTCCTTGATTACCTCTTGACTTGTTGTCGTAAATATTAACAATACATTCCTCTGGCTAATCTTTTGGAAAAGATATCCTAAACCTTCCAAGCCTAACAAAGTCAACAACATTGCACTGATTCCCAGCCAATATTGCCCGGCTCCAACTGCAAGTCCAATGGCAGAAGTAGCCCATATCCCGGCAGCCGTGGTCAACCCTCTCACGAATAATTTCTGGATAATAATAGTCCCCGCTCCCAAAAAACCGATACCACTCACCACTTGAGCCGCAATACGACTCGGGTCAAGACCGATCCCCGTATCCCCAAGAATATCCCAAAAACCGTATTTTGATACGATCATAAAAAGCGCACTACCTAAGGCCACCAGAAAATGAGTCCTAAATCCCGCCTCCTTCGCCCGGTATTCACGATCCAAACCTATGATGGCCCCTAAAACTCCGGCCACTAATAACCTAAAGAAAAAATCCCATGTCATCATATCCGTATCTATTTTACTCGATTCTTATCTTCACACAAAGATAAACCAATCTACGCAAAGTTGCGTATGAAAGATACAGTAGGATAAAAAAACTTTATTAAGATATGGCATTGTTACTCGTAATTCTGTTTATTAGCGGCTACATTCTGATTGCCCTGGAACATCAGACTGGAATTAATAAAAGTGCCATAGCACTCTTTCTAGGGACACTGCTATGGACTCTCATTCCACATACTGACAACGAAATTATTAATCACCTCGGAGATACTGCCGAGATTTTGTTTTACCTGCTCGGGGCAATGACAATCGTGGAATGGATTGACACACACAACGGGTTCACCTTGATCACGGACCATATCACCACACGTAACAAACGAAAATTATTGTGGATCATTGCCTTGATCACTTTTATCATGTCTTCTGTACTTGATAACTTAACCACAGCCATTGTCATGATCATGTTACTTCGCCGCCTAGTTGACGAGCAAAGAGAACGATGGATATTCGGCAGCATCGTTATTATTGCCGCTAACGCGGGTGGAGCATGGACCCCGATCGGGGACGTTACCACGATTATGCTCTGGATTAATGATAACATCACCTCTCTGAATATTATCCGTCACTTATTCCTCCCAAGTCTGGTTTCATTAATCATTCCACTAACCATCACAACCTACTGGCTACAGGGGGAAACAGAACCTCAACAAACAACAAGCACAAACACGCTCCTAGCCATCAGTCACAGAGAACAAATAACCATCCTGATCATCGGCATTGCCAGCCTCCTATTTGTTCCTGTTTTTAAAGAATTCACGAATCTCCCTCCATTCATGGGGATCATGCTAGCTTTGGGAGGCGTGTGGACATATACAGAAATTCTCTATAATCGAAAAAGAAACCTTCCCCCAGAAAAGATACACCGTATTCCATCCATACTTACAAAAGTTGATTACAGTACCCTTCTATTCTTTTTGGGGATCCTTATGGCCGTCGCTACCTTACAAATAGCAGGCATACTTGACCAAATGTCCACGTTCTTAAATAACAAAATACACAACGTTTACCTAATAAACATGATCATAGGTTTTCTTTCCTCCGTGATCGACAATGTTCCGCTTGTCGCTGCCGCCATAGGAATGTATCCCTTGATTCACACAAGCGGCACCTTATCACCATACCTCATGAATTTCACGACGGATGGAACATTTTGGGAACTCCTTGCATATTGTGCTGGAATCGGTGGCAGCATCCTAATCATTGGTTCTGCAGCCGGAGTTGTCGTTATGGGTATGGAACGTATTAATTTCATGTGGTACATGAAGCACATCACCTGGATTGCCCTTCTCGGTTATCTGGCCGGAATCGGCGTATATTATCTACAATCTCTTTTATAATTAAGAAAGACCGTCCTACCAAACAGCAAGACGGTCTTTTTATTTTATCTAAATATTTTTTATTCCATATAGCGAATAATCGTTTGTTCCCGATCCGGTCCCACGGACACAATCTTGATCGGTACCCCAGTCTCCTCTTCCAAGAATGCCAAATAATTATTGAACTCTTCCGGGAATTCGTCCTCTGAAGTCATTTTTGTCATATCACATTTCCAACCCGGTAACTCGGTATAGATCGGTTTTACTCCTTCTGTAATATCAAACGGGAAATAATCTACCTCTTCTCCATCCACCTCGTAAGCAACGCAAGCAGAAATTGTGTCAAAAGTATCCAGCACATCACTCTTCATCATAATCAACTGGGTCACGCCATTAATCATGATAGCGTATTTCAATGCCACCAAGTCTACCCATCCACAACGACGTTTACGACCAGTCACGGCACCAAATTCATGTCCCAACTCACAAAGTTTTTCACCCGTTTCATTTTCCAGTTCCGTTGGAAATGGTCCGCTACCTACACGGGTACAATATGCTTTGAAGATACCGTAAACTTCTCCAATACGACGAGGAGCAACTCCCAATCCTGTACAAGCCCCCGCACAAACCGTGTTGGAAGAAGTCACGAAAGGATAAGAACCAAAATCTATATCTAGCATGGTCCCCTGAGCCCCTTCAGCCAAAATGGATTTTTCATCATCTAATAATCGGTTAATCTCATGCTCACTGTCCACTAACTCGAATTGTTTCAGATACTCGATTCCTTCCAACCACTCTTTCTCCACTACCGCTAAATCGTAAGCAAAGTTTAAACTTTTCAATATCTGTTCGTGACGAGCCTTCGCCTTCGCATATTTTATATCGAAATCATGTAGAATATCACCTACACGAACACCGTTTCTACTAATTTTATCCGTGTATGTCGGTCCGATCCCCTTTCCGGTAGTCCCCACTTTAGCATCACCCTTGGCAGCCTCATAAGCCGCATCAAGGAATCGATGGGTCGGCAAAATCAGATGTGCTTTCTTGGATATATGAAGTCTTTTTCTCAAATCATGCCCAGACGCCGCCAATGCTTCTGCTTCCGCTTTAAACAAAGCAGGATCAATCACGACACCATTACCGATGATATTGACTTTATCTCCTTGAAAAATTCCGGATGGAATGGAACGAAGTACATATTTCTGACCTTCGAATTCAAGCGTGTGCCCTGCATTAGGCCCTCCTTGAAAACGAGCCACGACATCATAGTTCGGGGTTAACACGTCAACTACTTTTCCCTTACCTTCATCTCCCCACTGTAATCCCAACAATACATCTACTTTCATCTGATACTATATTTTTATGAAACAAACGTGCAAAATTAATATTTATTTCTTACCTGTCAACTTACAATTGCTGCAAATACCATAAATATAAAGCATATGATGATGAACGGTAAAATCATACTTTTCTTCCACATGTTCGACGATTTCCTCCAACCGTGAATCAGCGAATTCCTCCACTTTCCCACACACTTTGCATACAATATGTTCGTGTTTCCGGTTATTGTATGCTCGTTCGAATTGAGCTATATTATTCCCGAACTGATGTTTGATCACCAGCTTACATTCCAACAACAAATCTATCGTATTGTACAATGTTGCACGACTAACCCTGTAATTTTTATTCTTCATAAACACGTACAAGGATTCTATATCAAAGTGCCCGGAATGAGAATAAATCTCATCTAAAATAGCGTATCTCTCTGGCGTCTTTCGATGCCCTTTCTGCTGCAGGTAAGTGGTAAAAATCTCTTTTACCGTCTCCTTTATTTTTTCCATTGAGTCCAAAGCTAATTCTATTTACAACATCGCTAAGTTACAATAATTATCCGAAGTTCTATCCTTATTTAGACAAAATTTAATTTAGACATCTAAATTCTCTACCCGGGAAACGTTCTCCACTCCCTTCAGAGATGCAATCTTCATCATTAAATTATTCAAGTCTGCCGTGTTATGCACGTACAAATGGATCATCCCCTCAAAAATCCCATCCTTGGTTTCAAAATGCACCGTCCTCATGTTCACGTTACTCTCTTTTGATATAATCATCGTAATATCACTCACGATTCCGATGCTATCAATACCGTTTAATTTGATCACGGCAAGGAAAGACATGATCTTGTGACTGACCCATTTCACGGGAACAATTTTGTCCCCGTAACTGGACATCAATCGGATTGCCTCCGGGCATTTCCGTTTATGCACAGTAATCTTATCCCCGTCAATCTTCATGCCGACAACATCGTCACCCGGGATCGGATTACAGCACGGAGCAATGATAAAATCAGAAGCATCATCAGTAATATCATTAATCACTTTCCCCTTTTCTTCCTCTTTGTCCGGTACGGACTTATCCTTATCGCTCTTGAAGAACTGGAGTTTCCAATACTTGACAAATTTATTTTCTGACTTTTTCTTTAAGGCTTTACGCACCTCCTCTATGTCCAAATGTCCTTTAGCAAGACTCACGTATAGATCATCTTTATGCTGCAACTTCAAATGTAATAAAGCCTTATTCAGATTTTCCGCCCCGAAAGGCAATTTCATATCTTCCAGCAATTTTTCAAACATGGTAGTTCCGATACGGATTTGCTCTTTTTTCTCCCTCCGGAAAACCATAAGTATATTATTCCGAGCTTTAGCAGTAACGATAAAATCAAGCCAATCACTCTGCGGTTTCTGTTTATCGCTGGTCAGCACCTCAACCTGATCGCCACTCTGTAACCGATGACTCATCGGGACCAGTTTGTGATTCACCTTACCGCCTATACATGAATTCCCGATCTCCGTGTGAATATCATAAGCAAAGTCCAAAACAGAAGCTCCTTTCGGAAGTGTTCTCATCTCCCCCTTCGGGGTAAACACCCGGATCTCCTTGGCAAAAAGATTAAGCTTAAATTCGTCTAAAAATTCCAACGCATCAGTTCCCGGTTGCTCCAACATCTCCTTAATACCCGCCAACCACTTGTCCACCTCGTTACTCGCTTCAGCATTATCCCCCTTGTATTTCCAGTGTGCAGCCAATCCCTTCTCGGCAATCTCATCCATCCGACGGGAACGAATCTGCACCTCTATCCACTTTCCCCCGGGCCCCATAACGGTAAGATGTAAGGCCTCGTATCCATTAGCCTTCGGGACACTGACCCAATCCCGGATTCTCTCCGGTTTTGGACTATACATATCAGTAATCAACGAGTAAATATTCCAACATTGCCATTTCTCCGGTTGATTATCCTTCGGATCGAACACGATCCTCACGGCAAGCAAATCATATATCTCTTCAAAAGAAATGTGCCTACGCTGCATCTTGGACCACACAGAATAGACACTTTTCGTTCGTGCTGTTATATCATAATGATACCCACTCTCTGTTAAACGCTCCCGAATCGGAGCAATAAATTGCTGATACAAACCGGTATGTTCATCCCGGTAATCATGAATTCGTTTTTCCAGTTCCTGGTATTCAACCGGATTCTCGTACTTCAAACTCAAATCCTCTAACTCCGTCTTAATCGCATGCAATCCCATACGATGCGCCAGGGGGGCATATATATAGAGTGTTTCACTCGCTATCTTCACTTGTTTATGTTCCGGCATGGAATCAAGCGTTCGCATATTATGCAAACGGTCAGCAATCTTGATCAGAATTACCCTCACATCATCTGCTAACGTCAGAATCATCTTACGAAAACTCTCGGCCTGCTTGGTCGTATTAGACCCCATAACCTCGCTAATTTTCGTCAACCCGTCAACGAGTGAAGCTATTTTAGGGCCAAAAAGATTGGCAATATCCTCCACCGTGTAATCGGTATCTTCCACCACATCATGCAGGAGTGCGGCTACAGCCGATTTCGTACCCAATCCGATCTCCTTCACCGCAATCTTCGCCACGGCCAAGGGATGCAATATATAAGGTTCCCCCGATTTACGTCTAACCCCCTGATGAGCTTCCCGGGCAAATTCAAATGCCCTACGAATCATTTTCACACTCTCCTCAGTCGTCCCCTTTCGCAAAAATTTTATTAAATCATCGAAAGCCGTTTCAATCATTTCCTGCTCGTCCATAACCCAAATAACTTTAGATTTAAGATTCTAAATTTAAGATTAAAATATTAATCGTAAATCACAAATCATAAATCGCTTAATCACTAAATTTTACAGTTCTATATGCCGGGAAGTAACTTCCGCCTGCATAAATAGCGCTGCCATCTTATCAAACATTCCACCTTTCTCCGTGGTCAAGAATTCAATCTGCCCCCCCCGGGAAAGTTCTCGTTCCATCTCCGGATGCCGCCACAAATAGTCTTTCAAACTTCGTGCTACAATTTCACCCTGCTGGATGACGGTTATCCCTTCCGGAATAAAGCGGTCAATAACACTTCTCAACAACGGATAATGCGTACAAGCCAACACGAGAGTGTCAATTTGCGAATCAGCTTGCAGAATTGTATCTATATACTTCTGTACAAAGAAAGCCGCCCCCGGAGAATTCATCTCGTTATTCTCCACGATCGGAACCCACATGGGACAAGCCTGCTGCGTGACCAGAAATCCCCTCTCCGAATGAATTTTGGCAATCTCCAACAAATATGACTCCGACGCCACGGTTCCCGAAGTTGCCAAGATACCGATATGCCCATTCCCTGTAAAATCCGCCACAGCCTCTACGCTGGGACGAATAACTCCTAACACTCTTCGTTGAGAATCTATCCGGGGCAAATCGACTTGCTGTATTGTCCGTAGAGCTTTCGCCGAGGCCGTGTTACACGCCAGGATAACCAGCTTACACCCCATCCCGAACAACTTTAAAACCGCCTCTCGCGTGTACTTGTAAACAACATCAAAAGAACGAGTTCCATAAGGTGTACGAGCATTATCTCCCAAGTAAATATAATCATACTCAGGCATCTCTTTTACAATATCTTTCAATATCGTCAATCCCCCATATCCGGAATCAAACACCCCAATCGGACAAGACATATGTCTATTATATTAAATTTATAGCTGCTAATATACCTTTTATTCCCAAAGAATGCAAAAAAAAAGCCGCCCAAAAGGGCGACTTTATTTCATTATATATATAAATTATTGAATACCTAATTTTTTCTTTACCAGCGGTAACACATCCTCACTATTATCAGCCGTATACAATAATGCACCTTGACCGAAATTAGGAGTTGCAGCAAAAATATAAGTGAAACCACCTTCTTTACCTACGGCTTGAACTGCATTTTGAATTTTAGTAATAATTGGTGCTAACAAATCTTCCTGTGTTTTAGCCATTTGTTCTTGAGCTAATTGTTGGAAGTTTTGAATTCTCTCTGCCAATCCTTGAATTTCTTGTTCTTTAGCTGTACGGCTTAATTCAGTCAGTGTTTTAGCATTAGCCTGATATTCTTGCATCAATTTCTGATAATTCTCATGCATTGCTGTCAATTCTTTTCTAATCTCTTGCTCCTTAGCTGCTAAATCATCCTGAGCCTTCTTGAATTCCGGCATACTTGTCATCACCTTTTGAACATCAAGATGACCTAACTTAATTGGTTTTGCAGTTTGAGCAGAAGTAGCAAAAGCAGCAAACATAAATGCTACTAAAGCAAATAATTTCAACGTATTCTTCATAATGTTTGTCTTTAAAATGATCTACAAAAGTAATAAAATAAAATTCCTTTTCCTAGCCTACATACATAATGTATGCAAAGAAGCTCAAAATTATTTAGAGATTCAGTGATTTACGATTATGCGATTGTATTAAATCACGAAACCCGCAATCACTAAATCACTCCATTTCTAAAATTCTTGTCCTAACACAAAGTGGAATTGTGAACCACCAGCACCACTACGTCCCGGCACATCGTCAAATCCATACCCCCAGTCAATACCGAGCAAACCAAACATCGGGAGGAATACACGCAAACCGACGCCGGCAGAACGGTACAAATTGAAGGGTTCAAAATCTTTCAACTCGTACCAAGAGTTACCTGCTTCCAAGAAGCCTAAAGCATAAATCGTTGCTGATTGTGCCAAAGAAATCGGGTAACGCAACTCCATCGTGAACTTGGAATACAAGCTCGCGTCTGAGGATTTCGGGGCAATAAAAGATGAACCGGCATTGGTCAACGATCCGTTTTCATAACCGCGCAATCCCACGTACTCTCTACCATACAAGCTATATCCAGACATTCCGTCACCACCCATTTCGAATCCTTCGAACGGAGACTTTTTGTTCTTATCATAGTACCCCAAGTAGCCGTATTGTGCCGAAGCATACAACACTAACGGACGTTTTTCACTACGAGTCAACGGCATGAAAATCTTTCCGCTGAATTTCCACTTATGATACTCGATCCATCTATACTTCACTTGATCCTTCTCTGCCTCGAAATGACGGTTTGAGAACAAGGAATACGGCGGGGTCAATGTCAATGAGAATGTGAATTCACTACCCATTCTTGTAAACAGCGGGTTGTCAATAGAACTTCTCTTGATAACCGTTGCGATAGACAAGTTATTAGAGTTACCATCACTGAAGATATAATACGGCCAATTCTTCAACTGATAACGCTGGAACGAAATCTCATTATACATCGTAAACCAGTTATCCGGCCAGTTAATTCGTCGTCCTAATCCCACGCTAAGACCGTAAGTCAACATTAACTGACGAGAGTCGTACATCTGAGAAGTATTACTCATATAATAAGAGTTCCGGTAACTACTGGAATATCCCGTTTGCCGAGAGAAATACAATGATACACTCAATGAATTCGGCTTTCTTCCACCTAACCAAGGTTCACGGAAAGACAAACTGAAAGAAGTATAGTATTTACCATTCGTCTGAGCCTTCAAACTAAACGTCTGACCATCTCCCTGCGGCAGAGGCCGGTAAGAATCCCAATTAAATATATTACGAATAGAGAAGTTCGTGAAGGTCAATCCCACAGAACCAATGATCATACCGGCTCCCCAACCTCCGGAAAGTTCGATTTTATCATTCGCTTTTTCAACTAAACCAAATACGACATCAGCCGTTCCTGCCTCTGCATTCACATTTGCCAAATCGGGTTTAATCTGCTCCGGGTCAAAATGTCCCATATTCGCCAACTCTCTGGCACTTCGTATAATATCCTCACGACTGAACAATTCTCCCGGGTAAACATATAGTTCCCGACGAATTACATGCTCGTGCGTTCGATTATTTCCTTTGATGATTACTTTGTTAATCGTCGCTTGAGGACCTTCAACCACCCGGACTTCCAAGTTAATGGAGTCCTCTCCGGATATAGTCTCCACCGGAACCAACCGGGAGAACAGGTAACCATTATTCTGATATAGATTAGAAACAGCATCATCATCAGATGTCATTCGTTCCTCAAGATATTTACTGTTATAAACATCACCTTTCTTGATATTCAACACATCACTCAAAACATCTGAACCATAAATGGTGTTACCCACCCATGTAATATTATTGAAATAGTATTTGTTTCCTTCTTGTACATCAATATAAATTTTTACCCGCTTAGGTGAAATCTGTACCACGCTATCCGAAAGGATCACAGCATCCCGGAAACCTTTCTCGTTATACTTATCAACAAGAAGGAATTTATCTTCATCGTAATTTTTTTCTATATAATTAGCCGACTTGAAGAAATTACGAAGAGATTTCTCTTTCGTCTTCTTCATGGCACCTTTCAGACGACCATCTTTCATTAACTTATTTCCGGTAATGATAATCTCGTCAATCTTGATCTTATTATGTTTCTCCACGATAGCATCCAAGATCACGAAATTACTATGGTCCGGATCATCACGTTGAATAATCCTGATATTCGTGTTATAATATCCCTTTTCTTTCAGATACTTCTCGATCTGCATCTTTAGATTTGACTTCATCAAATCTGTCACCTGGGCACCCGGTAACAAATTCATCTTTTCTTTGATTTTATTCTCCTCTGCTTTTTTCAGCCCGACATAATTAATCTTGGAAAGTTTATGACGTTCCTTTATATATAAAGCCAAATAAACTTTATCTCCTTCTATCTTATCTATAGCGATTGATACATCCGAAAAGATTCCATGTCCATACAATCTTTTGATTGCACGAGTAATTGTTTCTCCGGGAATCTGTACTGCCATTCCAATTGACAATCCAGCCATCTGTGCCAAATAATCCTCATCATAATTCTCCCCTCCCCCAACAGCTCGCACTCCAGCTAGTTCGTAAGTTTTAGGCGAAGAATAAAAAATATCATATTGTTGTGTCGTATCTGCGACTTGGGCTTTTGCCCCATAAACACACAGTATAAAGATTAATAAAAGCGTTATTTTTCCTGTCATCTGAGTCACTTTTTTAGTTGCTCTCCGGTTAACCCGAATCGTCTTTCTCTTTTTTGAAAATTACGAATGGCCAAATATAAGTCTTCTTTTTCAAAATCGGGCCAAAATTTATCAAGAAAATATAGTTCAGTATACGCTAATTGCCATAAAAGGAAATTACTAAGCCTACATTCACCACTTGTTCGGATCAATAAATCGGGATCAGGGATTCCCGACGTCGTCAGGTAAGTGGAAAAATCTGCGTCTGTAAATGCCTCAACATCTTCTATTTTGCCATCCCGCACATCTTGAGCTATTCGCTTGGCCGCAGTCAAAATCTCCCATCTTGCTCCATAACTTAATGCCAACACTAGAGTTAACCCGGTATTAGATGCCGTTCTCGTTATTAATCCCTGTAACTTGTTATATACCTCTTCCGGCAAATCCGACAAATTCCCGATAGCCTTCACCCGGACTTGTTTTCTCATCAAATTATCAGTTTCAGCCAAAATAGCATCCACCATCAAACCCATCAACACATCTATCTCTTTCTTCGGACGATTCCAGTTCTCTATCGAAAAAGCATATAACGTCAAATATTTCACCCCGATCTCCCCGGCAGCCTCCATTGCTGTTCTTACCGCATCTACTCCTTTTTTATGACCTTCCCATCTCTCCAAACCGAGACTTTTGGCCCACCTTCCGTTTCCATCCATAATAATTGCCACGTGTTCCGGTATATTCTCTTTATCCATAATTAATTGAAAATTGAAAATTGAAAATTGAAAATTACTTTTCACTCTCCAATAAAATTAACCCTATTATTTAAAATTGTTTCAACTTTTATCTTTCTTGTTTCTCTTGTCCTCGCCCCAATTCAATTTATTCCGTAACGTGTCGTAATAACTATGATCAGGCATTTTCACAACATTCATTTTAAAATCGCCCGAAGATATAAATAATTCGTGATTATCCGACATTCTTTGCATACGAGAATCAGCACTCAACATGAAGTCTCCTGAACGACTCTCCACTTTTAGACGAATTTGCACGTTACCGGGCAAAATCAACGGACGCATATTCAAATTATGTGGACTTACCGGAGTTATGATCAAGTTATCGCACCCAAAAGCCACGATTGGCCCTCCGCAACTTAACGAGTAAGCTGTAGACCCAGTAGGCGTGGCCACGATCACACCATCAGCCCAGTATGTCGTGAGATATTCTTCCTCGATATAAGCATGAACCTTCAACAATGAGGAACGTTCTGTTTTTAATATACTTATCTCATTCAATGCATAATTAAATTCAGCAAAGGGGTTATCTTCCATCTCGAATTTCACCAACGCACGCTGTTCCACGTCAAACTCTCCGGCACACAACCAATGAATAGCCTGCGGAATCTCCTCTTGAGCTATATTAGCCAAAAACCCCAACCGCCCACTATTGATGCCCAACACGGGAATACCATAATTTTTTACTCGCATTGCGGAATCAAGAAATGTACCATCCCCTCCCACACTGAACAAAACATCCGTATCCTGATCAACATCATCCTCATAAAACGCTTGAAAAACATCAGAAATGCCACATTTTTCCTTCAAAAAATCATAGAAAGGTTTATAACAAGTCAAACAAACCCCTCGCTCATTCAGATCACGCAACATTTGTTTGAAATAAGGATAAAACTCGTCATGAATCACCCGGCCGTAAATCGCAACTTTATTTATTTTTGAACACATCTATCTATTTTAGATTCAATTAATTTAAAATTTCCTACATTTCCATAAACTTCAACAACTGCCCGTAACGATCTCTCATCTCTTCATTCATCTCTTCACCGGAAACAAAAGTATTTTTGATCACATAACGATAACGAATAAAAGTATCCAGAATCGGTTCGATCCGGGCCGTATTCACTTTAAGGGTAATCTCCACTTTATTAGAATCCGGCATACACGTAACATAGCAACTCAACACCTTCGCCTCGTTATATTCCACGATTTGGGCAACCTCGGCCAAAGAATAATCAATTTTATTTACTTCCAACACGATAATTCCGCCAGGATCGTCTATACACAAAAGTTTATCAATATTATGCAAGATGTCTGTTAACAAAATAGCTCCCTGATATACCTCTTTTCGGTTCAAAACCGGTACCACCGACAAAAGCCGTGAAGAGGCAACCCCGATAACATCATACATATGTACATCTTCGTAAACGAAAGTCATTTCCCTGGGTATATCCAACTTACCGATCGGATCATGAATACTCCCGTGCGCATACATAATTTCATCAGACAACAACCCCACGTACGTTTCTCCATCCAAGACAGGCAAATGAGACACCCGGAACAAGTCCATCCACCCCAATGCCTGGGCACAAGTATCATCCTTCTTCAATACCGGTACAACATTTGATAGTAAACTTGATGCGATCATATCTATTTCATTTCTCGCCCTAAAGATACATTATTTTCCCCAGTAAATTCCACCCTTAAAATAATTTTCAATTTTCAATATCACCGTTTTCAATTATTTCTATATTTGCCACGTAAATTTAAAAACAGTGAACATCATGTTACCAAAATTTCTTATTGCAGACAATTCCCAAGAAGCACCAGATCTAGTATATGTTGTGCACACGGAAAAGCCTCAATGTATTATTCAATGTGACATGGATGGCTTTTACAGCAACCAGAAAATTTACTGGATTGACGAAGAGCCTCTCTGCACAGACGACATTGAATCTCTCATGGAAGAAGCGGAAGAATTTTTCGAAACCGAATTAGAGAATCAAGAAGAATTATATGACGAAGAAGAAGACAATTAATTGTCTTCTTTCTCGTATAAATAACAAGCTAACAAGTTACAAGTTCACGATAAACACCCATAACCCTCAGAGTCAGAGACTCACCCGGCAGCCTGCAACGCAAAAGACAAATTTTGCTTTCTGCACAATAATTCGTAACTTGCAAAACTATTTACGTACTTACAAACCTGAAATTATGTACACGAAAAGTGATCTCAAACAATTTAAACGCAGGGGAATAAAACCCGAGCAAATTGAAAACCAGCTTGAAAATTTCAAGCAGGGGTTTGATTTTGTACAGATTCGGGATGCGGCAACAATAAACAACGGAATCTACGGTTTGAATGACGAACAAGCCGATGAATTCATCCGCATCTTCGAGGAAAGAATGAATTCGTTGAAAATCGTGAAAATGGTTCCGGCCTCCGGTTCCGCATCACGCATGTTCAAAACGCTAAATACGTTTTTCAACACGTACACGGGTAGCGATGAAGACTATTTGAAATTCCGGCAAGACAAGGAACCCGGAAGTATATTCTCGTTCTTCGAGAAATTGAAAGAATTTCCATTCTACCCACACCTAAAAGAGGCTCTTTACAAAGATCGCCTTGATTTAGACAAATTACTCTGGAAGAATCAACTCATTGAAATTCTAGAATACATCCTTACCCCCAAGGGGCTTAATTACAATGCCACACCCAAGGGATTAATTGATTTCCATATTTACAGGGACCATATCCGCACGGCTGTAGAAGAACACTTGGTAGAAGCGGCACTCTACGCCAACGACGGTAAGGAAGCTCATATTCATTTCACGGTATCAGAAGAACATATAGGCAAATTCAAGGCCCTCATGAAATCTGTTCTCAAAAATTACCAGAAAGAATTCAAATTGAAATACGATATCACGTATTCTGTTCAATCGCCAGCAACAGACACAGTGAGTCTTGACACAGAAGGCAACCTCGTGAGAGACAACGAGGGCAATATCGTATTCCGTCCCGGTGGTCATGGAGCGTTGATTCACAACCTCAATGACTTGAAAGAAGACTTGATCTTTATCAAGAACATTGACAACGTGGCCCCCGATCGTGGTAAAGCCGACACGGTTAAATTCAAGAAAATTCTTGCAGGAGTTTTACTGAAAACACAGGACCAAATTTTCAATTACATGAAAGTTTTGAGCAAGAAAAGCAGTATTACAGACGAAAATCTAAATGAAATCGAGCAATATATCTACGATCATCTCGGTTATAAACCCAAAGAAGGATTAGTTCATACTGATCGTAAGGAAAGAGTAGCTTATTTAAAACAATTACTCGATCGACCATTACGTGTATGCGGAATGGTGAAAAATGAAGGTGAACCGGGTGGAGGACCGTTCTGGGTTGAAGACCACGAACATGCAACACGCTTGATGATCGTGGAGAGCGCTCAAGTCAACCTGAAAGATCGAAATCAGAAAAAAATATTCACCCAATCAACCCACTTTAATCCCGTGGACATCGTATGTAGTACCTATAACTATAAAGGTAAGAAATATGACTTGACCAAATACATCGATAACACACAGGGATTCATCACCAGCAAATCACTGGGCGGGAAAGACATTAAAGTTCAAGAACTACCCGGATTGTGGAATGGGGCCATGGCCAACTGGAACACGATATTCGTGGAAGTCCCGCTATCCACCTTTACCCCGGTAAAAACGGTCTTTGACTTGCTACGTTTTGAACACCGTAACGTGTTTAAAGTAGAATAAACGAATTTAGATTTACGATTTATGAATAATCTGAAATCATAAATCGTAAATCAAAAATATTGATTCGTGAAAGGGAACCTAAAATCTAAAATTTAAAATCAAGAAATTAATTTGTTGTTCATGGAGAAGAAAAAGAACTACTTACTATTAGTACTTAGAGGATGTGCCATGGGTGCCGCAGACGTAATCCCGGGTGTTTCAGGAGGTACTATTGCATTTATCACGGGTATCTATGAAGAGTTGATCGAGTCGATTCGGTCAATAAACCTGAAAGCATTACGTTTACTGGGAACCTTCCAGTTAAAAGAGTTTTGGAAACACATTAACGGAAACTTTTTGATTTCTGTCGTTGCAGGTATCGCCATATCCATATTTTCACTGGCAAAATTGATGAAATACTTGCTAGAAACTCACCCGTTATACATTTGGTCCTTTTTCTTTGGTCTCATCATTATTTCTGCCCTCATGGTGTCGAGAGAAATAAAAAAATGGGATATACTAACCATCACCTCGTTAATCGTTGGTGCCATCATCGCATACACGATCACAGTACTCACCCCGACCAGCACTCCGGATGACTGGTGGTTTATCCTTCTTTCTGGAGCGATCGCTATTTGTGCCATGATCTTACCGGGAATATCCGGAGCATTCATATTGTTGCTTCTAGGAAAATACGAATACATCATTACTGCCGTCAGCGAATTTAATATTCCCGTTCTACTCACCTTCTTAGTTGGTGCCGTTGCAGGTATTGTAGCTTTCTCACACTTACTATCTTGGTTATTGAAAAACTATCACGGCATGACCGTTGCCCTACTGACAGGCTTCATGGTCGGATCGCTAAATAAAATCTGGCCTTGGAAAATTACAGACACAGAACTGGTTAACGGGGTCGCTTTTGATGTCGAGAAAAACGTTCTTCCCAACACCTTCGAGCAAGTTAACGGGAGTGATCCTTTAGTATGGCAGGCAATCCTCATGTGTATCATTGGTATTTTGCTCATCTGGGGTATTGAAAAGCTAGCCGTAGTAGTAAAAAAATAGTTTATAAATTTTATAATTCCCATGCCACTTTTCGGATTACTCGGTTTCCCTTTGGGACATTCATTTTCAAAGACTTACTTTACAGAGAAGTTCAAGGCAGAAAAAATAGATGCGGAATTTGTGAATTTCGAATCTGACAATATTGGACAGACACTACAAGTCATTAAAACAACCCCCTCGCTAAAAGGATTTGCCGTTACAATCCCATATAAGGAAAAGATCATTCCTTACCTAGATTATATCAGCGAGGAGGCCCAAAAGATCGGTGCCGTTAATTCAGTGAAAGTGGAGTATACCATTGCCGGTCCCATCCTGACCGGCTACAACACCGACATCCTAGGTTTCAGAGAATCTCTATTACAATTTATCCAGACATCCCCTACACAAGCTTTACTTTTAGGTACTGGCGGTGCATCCAAAGCCGTCCGGCACGCACTCGCCTCCTTGGGAATAGAAGTACTTACAGTGAGCCGTACTCCTCATTCCCCTTCTGAAATTGCCTACGATCAAGTCGCCCGTTTCCTTCCGAATACCCCTTTAATTATTAACGCCACCCCAGTGGGAATGTGGCCTAATGTAACCGATTGTCCGGATATTCCTTACCTTCTCCCCCCCAATCACTACCTTTTCGACCTTATTTATAATCCAGAAATAACCGAATTCATGTACCGTGGGAAACAACAAGGTGCACAAATTAAAAACGGCTTACAGATGCTTCATCTGCAAGCCGATTATTCATGGGAGCTCTGGAATACTAGATAATCCTGAATATTATTTCAAGAAGTAAGCTACTTGTTTAGCCTGTGTTCCTTCACATACTTTTACGGGGGTCATCGGTACATCATTGTAAGGAATAAATTCCATGACCTGCAATAAAGCATACTGTTCATCTTCACTGCAATACGCTTCCAAGCTCAAATTAGATTGCCCAGAGCGGGTCAATGATTGTAAATCATCGTATCTACTTTGCTCCAAAATATTATACAATCGTGAAGATTGATTAGCTGCAATATACACTTTGTGCTTTTTCAACATCTTTCAAGCAGCAACGCCTAAACCAAGCATAATTACTACAGAAGATAGCGTATCACTTTGCGCTGTATTAATATAATTTGCACCATACCAAAGAATAGCCGCTCCTAATATTAGTAATGCCAACGGCTTTACCGGAGATTTTTTCTTTTTTTCTACCCTATCTTTATCCACATCCAAAATAACATCATCGATATATTCAAACTTACTATCACTCATAACTTTATAATTTTTGTACAATTAAATGGTTTATTTTTTCCACGTATTCACGTGTACGTGTTCTTATCCTCAAATTCCAATCGGACAAGATACACTACTACCTCTTAGTAATTAACAAGTAGCGCTTTTCTAGAATAAACTAAAAATCATACAATAATCTCGCACAAAGCAAAGACATAATATCCTCCGTCCTGCTTTGATGCGAAAGAGTCGAGATAATCGTTTTCAATATACCTAAAATAGGGAATAAATATTTTCCTGTATTCTTCTAAATGCACAGACGCATGATTCTTTTGCAAGTAACGGAAAGTCGGTTGAACATTGGATACATCTTGAACCGTATTCACTGGTAAGGCATTACCGTTCATTGCCGTCAACATGGCTAACCGCTCAAAATTATCTTTCTCATGTGAAATAAGCCGCTCTTGTCCCGTTGTCTTCGCAAGATAACGGGTCGAATCTATCCCTTGTCCAAGATAAATTAGCGCCACCAAAAGCAACACGCAATATTTCACAAAAGTTTTCATTCTATATATCTACGATAATACATTGGCAAAGATACATTTTTTTTCGTATATCAATTCGTTTTTCTACGTAGAAGAAAAAAATTCAGTTTTATATA